>Ga0100403_1000522_pt1 | contig 38318 bp, 37 predicted proteins | sample CryGeymet201501t_FD_83663 | JGI IMG/M metagenome (GOLD analysis project Ga0100403, IMG submission 83663) | Groundwater microbial communities from Crystal Geyser aquifers in Utah, USA - Crystal Geyser metaG 2015-01t | ecosystem: Environmental > Aquatic > Deep subsurface > Groundwater | place... | reverse complement strand
GCTCACAGAGGCTTGTCTTGTCACACCGCCATCAATGAACGTCCAGCGCAGCTCAAGAACGGCGGGGTCGTCCAAGACGACATCCTGGGCCTGATAAAGACCGACGCCTGGGCTCGTAATATCTGGAGGTATAAACGAGCGCTGGAGCACGCCGCCAAGATAGACCTCAAGAGAGAGGACGCTATCTGGATCGGTCGGCACTCCAGTCACCTCGTCTACAAAGTAGCAGCGGTATAAAGGGGCACTGCCTGTCAGGGCATAGCTGGGATCTAGCCCGAAAAATCTCAACGCCATCACATCCTCCTCGCGGGTGCTTTAACCCTCAAAGTATCGCCGGAGGATCAAGCGCGATCAAGTCACCTTATTGCCCTTAAGAGCGAGCAGGTGATTCAAGATGTCTGCCTTAGTCTTGTAGGTTCCAGAGGCAGGCTTGATGTCCTCCCACACTCCAAGTTTCTCGGCCAGCGAGATCAAAGCCTCTCGGTTCTGCGACTCAAGCTCCTCGGCTGAGGGGATGAGCGCGGAAAGCTCAATGCTTTGGACATCATCGGCCTCAACGTTGACCTCTAGCGACTGCGGCTCACTCTTGGGGAAGTTGGGGTAGGCGTCCTCCTGCTTGGGCGTATGGGGCTCACTAGCGGGCTTCATGTTCAAAGGCTTGCCGCTCTCGATGTTATCGTGAAGCGCCGCAAACTTTGACTTCAGCGTGGCGTCCACCTTCTTAGGCGCGTCCACTAAGCGCAGGTGTGTGCCGAGGTATACCTTATATCGCTCAAGGTGGGGCTGATCATCATAGATGAAGGGCTCAGCTTGACTCAGCGTGATCACAGGAGCATCCAAGGCAGACCAGCCGCCTAGTTGAATTGTCTTGCGAGGATTTTCCACCAAGTGCTCTTTAATACGGTAGACCGGGGTGCGTGTCGTAGACATGCAAAACTCCTAGAGTTGAGGCGTAAGACAAGATGACATTCACCTGAGCGGGGCTCAATGGTGAGCGAGTCAATTTCAACTAGAACCAACGTGATCCGCAAGAAAAAAAACAAGGCGGCTCAATGGCCGCCTTGTTTTAGGTCAACTGCAATCGATTGCAGCAGCTCGGATCAGATCCCTTGGACTTGGACCGTGGCGTAGAAGCTGCCGCGAAGCAGCTTCTTGGCGTAGCGGGTGCGCAAGCCCTTCTTGAACTGCTGGTCGTCTGGGTCTTGGAAGGTGTGCGTCATCTCCAAGGGGATGTACGGGGCGTAGACGTAGCCAGCGTCAAGGTAGGTGCGACCCTTCAGACCCATGAGGATCTGGTTACGGCGCATATACGGGTCTTGGTAGACGTTGAAGCGGTTCATCAGGGCGCCCGTGCGATAGGCACCGAAGTCGGAGGTGATGTTGCCGTAGCTTGGATCACGCTCAGACACAGGGGCACTTGGCAGGTAGTCGCCGTGCGTTTGGAACTGCGCGAACAGGGCGGACACCTCGGGGGAGGTGACGATCCAGTTGGCAGGCGCGCGCTTGGTCTTCCTGTGGACTTGGTTGGCTTGCTCGCTCAGGACCGTGAACAGGGTGCGCAGGTAGTCCAGCTCGGAGATGCCGGAAGGCGTGCCGCCACGGTTCCACGTCGCTGATGTCTCGGCGCCGTTGATCAGGTCGTTCAGGATCTCACGATCGATCTCAAGGCCGATCTCGTTCGAGAAGCCAACAAGGAACATCGCCTCACCCTCGATGCCGTGAAGCGCGCGAAGGTTGTCAGCGGCCTCGACGCTCCACGTCGCGTTGAGCTTGCGGGTGCTCGCCTCGATCGTCTGGAGTCGGATGTCCATCGCGCCACGGGGGACATCGGTATTGCCCTCCATGTTGTACCAGTAGTGCGCGACGATCCTGTTGCCGTTGGCGGGGATGTTCCTGAACTTAAAGCCCGTGATGGTGCCGGACTGATAGTCCACAGCGCCAGCGGCGGGAGCGCCAGCAGGCACGAAGGTGAAGCCGCCAGCGCCGTCATCAGTCGCCATCTGGACGATCTCATCATCAGCATCGACCTCAAGGATCATGACCTTGTGGTTACTGTTGTTTGAGCTGTTGAGCGGGCGCAGGGGGCTGTATCGAGTCGTGGCGCTCAGAGCCACGCCAGCGCCACCAAAGTTGGTGCCGTCTGCCGTAACCAAGAACTCACCCTCGACCTCCTCGGAGGTGTAGTAAGGATCGAAGGTTTCGATCATGTTGTCGCCCGACTTCACGCGGCCTTTGTTGGAGGCATACTTGTAGTCGTAGTAGAACACCGCCCCAATGGGACCAGCCATCGGCTGCACCGAGACAAGCTCGTGCGCGATGAGGTTTGGGAAGACGTTCATCAGGACGGGGAAGATCGTCTGGGCGTAGGAGTCGATCTGGGCCGTGGTCGTGTTGACCGACTCGAACATGTTGGCCTTCTTGATCGCCGTGGCCAGACCCTTGCGCGTGCTCTCAAGCACGAGCGCGCAGGACTTGCGACGATCATCACCGTTGGAACCACCCTTGGGGACAAGCTCAAGGTACTCCTGGTACTTCTCCACCAAAGGCATGATGAACTCTTTGGAGTGGATCGAAGCGACCGCGCCGCCTTCCATAAGAACACTCATGATTTATCTCTCTTTTAAAGCTGTTGATTCAGGGTGGGAGGCTTACGCCTCCTCGTTTCTCTACACTGCAAACGAACTAGCCATTGAGCACTTTGCGAACGAAGCTCACACTTGGGAGCCCTTCCTCAACCATGACTGGACCCGATGGTGCAGGCGTCTGCATGGGGCTGGTCGGAGCTTTGGGGGTCGATGTGGCCTCGTTAAGCTGCTTAGCGCTTGGTTGCGGCCTCCCTTCGCTTCTGGCCTTCGCGGTCATGCGGATCTTCTCGACCGCCTGCTCGTTAAGGTCACTCTGGAAGGAAGGCTGCTTCCCTTTGCCATTCTGGTAGCTCTCCAGAAGTGAATCAACTGCCTCTTGCGAACTTGCTGAAGAAAGTTCCTCCAGCATCGTGACAGGGTTGGTGGCGCCAAGCACGGCTTTGTGCTTGTAGATGTCCAGCTCAAGGCGCTCGTTTAGCTTGCGACGCTTGGTCAGCTCGCGCTTAGACTCACTGATGAGCTTGGTGGCGCGCTCGTGCTCCTCGTTGAGCTTGGCAACGCGATCGGTCGCAGCGCGAAGGTTAGACGTGCTCTCGGAGAGCCTACGGCGCAGCTCGCGTCGAGACTCCTTGATCTGACGCATCTCGTTCTGCATGACCTCCTTCTCAGACTCAGCAGCCTTGAGCTTTGAGGACATCGCCTCGATCTCGCTCTTTGCTTCGGACAGCAGGGCCGTTCGGCGGGATAGCACGCGGCGCGACTCCTCCAGCTCCTTGTCCATCTCCTCCATCTTGGCCTTGCTCTCTTTGATAAGCGACTCGGCCACGGTAAGGTCTTCGAGCATCGCGAAGATGTCATAGTCACTAGCCTCCATCATCCAGCCTGAGAGCTTGAAGTGCTCCTTAAGGCCGTTGAGGCGCTGATCAAACGACTCCCTGCTCGTGAACTGCGACTTCTCGCCCAGGAGGTTAAAGAAGCTCTGCACCTGCGAAGACTCAACCCACTGGACAGCCTCACCGACCTGCTCGTCCATGTAGGCATCAAGCCCTTGTTCGCCCTCGGCTTTCTGCTTGGCCTTCATCTCATCGAGGCGCGCCTGTGCTGTCTTAACAGACTCAACAAGCTGTGCGTTTTGAGCTTCAAGGCTCTTGATCTTCTTCTCAGAGATCTGGTCCATCGGGGCGATGCCCTGCACGGCCTCAAGCAGCTTGGACATCGCGTCTTGGCCCAGGCCGCTCTCCGTGCGCGCTTGATTCAGAGCGCTTTCGCGCAAGTGGCGCTGCATCTCACTGAGCTGCTTGGCGAGCTTGGCCTCATTGGCCTGCTCAAGCTCGCGAAAGCGCGACTCCCACATCTTGTTCAGCTCGTTGATCTTCTCGTCAGACATCTTCTTAGTCTCCTCGGGCGGGGCCGCTGTGGCCTCGTTCATATCAAAAACAGGCAGTGCGTCGCCCCACGCGGGATCGACCACGACATCGTATACTGCAAGCCTGAAGTCCTCTTGGACAATAAAGTTGCCGTTCGAGTCCTCACGCACGCTACCTGAGCCTCTTGATGAGACGCCAAGTTTAACACCAGACTCCAGAAGGCCCATCATCTCCCTGGCCCCAGGAACCTTCTCACTTAACACCTCAAAAGCTCCAACAACTCGACCGTTGGGCTCGACCTTCAGCTCGGTGATCTTGATCGCTGAGCGGTGAGAGCGAGAGCGACCATCTTCGGGGTGATCCATCTCACCAAGAAGATGCCCCTTGGCGATCATGGGTTGGAGGCGCTTGATCTCGCGCTCCATGATGGCCTGACCGTAGACGCGACGATTTTGAGTTGGCTTGCCGCACCAACCAAACTCACCTCGACCCGTGATTTTCTTTCGCGAGGTTGTCGGATCGACCGACTCAACCAGCGACGCCTTATCAATGGTGAATGAGTAAACCTCGTTGATAAGGTACAGCTCCTGGCCCTCGACATTTTCAGTAATGAGCATCCTGTCCTCCTGTGGCTGTGCTGCACCTATCTTGAAGCCATCAGCAAGCCTGAATCAATGGTGTGTACTGCAATCGATTGCAGTACACACTCTATCATCGTTTTCGCCAACGTTGTTTTGAGCGAGCGGGCGTCTGTGTGTTGACCGACTTCTTTCGGCGCTTGCTTGTCCCGAGCGCTGATTTAAGCTCAGCGCGCAAGGATGGACGCTTACGCCTCATGCCCATCTGCTCACGGCGACCTGAAGAATAGGCCGTTCGCCGCTTCTTCAGGCCGCCATCGCTCCTCTCAAATTCTTCGTTGAGGAACGCCGACAGACGCTCCTCAAGGTCATTCTTCTTCGTCATCGTCATTGTCATCATCGCCGTCATCATCAGACTCCTTCCCCTCGTAAATCTCAAGGTAGGAGTCGAGAAGGTTCATGCCCTTGACCATGCGAGCTGTCGCCTCCTCGGCTGTGATTTGGCCGCGCTCCAGATCGGCGGCGATCTCTTGGAACTGGCAGGAGCACTCGGCCAGCTCGTCAGCAAAGTCAGCGTCCTCCGCCAAGGCGATCATCTGCTCAAGCGTGATGCTCGCGAGGTCGGCTGCCTCCATGAGATCGGTCACGAACAAGTAGCGCACGCCATCAACGCTGCGCTCAGCCGACTCGCCCATGCGCTTAAGGTAAGACTTCTTGCGCTGCTCGCGACGACGGAACTCTGGCTTGCGCTGACGGCGCTTGCGCTGGACCTTCAGCTTTGCGCGCTTCTTGCGATAGTTGCGGCGCCACGCTGCTCGCTGCCCTGACGTGCCCTTCTTGATCTTCTTCTTCTTTGGAGCGCCCGGCTTGGCGAAGCTGCGCACCTTGCGATAGCCAGCCTCAGAAAGCAGCGCCTCAAGCACAGGCTCGGGGTCGGGCGGCTCCTCTCCAGAAGACTGAGCCACCGTGTAGCGCTTGGGCTCTTTGGACTCAGAAAGCTCGGTTCGGCCAGCTCGCAGATAGCTCAAAAGGCCGCTTTTCCTCTCTAGCAAGACGTTATATTCGCTCATTCGTTACTCTCCACCTGCGAGGCTTAAGGCTCGCGCTGTTAGGTTACTAAGGGTCGTCAACTGCTCCGACAAGAGCCTGTGATAACTCTCGCTGATAAAGTTCAAGCTCTCGTGCAAGAGGTCGATCTGATTCCATAGGTCCAAGCTCTCAAGTAGAAAAGCTCCTTCAAGCACCGGGGCCGATTCAGCGAGCACGGGGATCATCTCAGTGAAGCGAGCTGCTTGAAGACGAACCACGTTGCACCTACTCAGATACGAGCCCTCGTCGATGCTTTCTTCGAGCAACGTCAACTGTCGAGTCGATAGCCCTTCTGTAATTAAGCCCACGTCCTGCTCTACAAACAAGAGACGTTGCTCAGTCAGTGGCCTTAATCTACTCAACCACGCTTCTGCAATAAAGTCTGGTGCGTGTGCATGAGGCATGAGCGCTGTCAACATCTCGACAGATTCCGACACGCGGCCCTCGGAGAGCAGCGACATGGCCTCCTTAGTCTTGGTGACGACTTGCCTGCCATACTCCTCATCGTCGATGTGAAGATCCTCACTTGAGCCCGGCAGGTTGACCGATAGCCCATCCGCCCCAAAGCTGTATCCGTAGGTGAACGCGCTCGTGCCCTTGATCGTCACAAAGCGGTCCTCATAAGTGCCGATAAGCACCTCGTCGCGCTCAGTCACCCAGGCGTGAATGGTGTTGAGCTTGTCTTCCATGCGGCCTGTGGTGAGTTCCACGATGCGCTGCGCGTTCAATGCCATGCTTCATTCTCCTACTGCAATCGATTGCAGTTACTTTGCTTCTCGGTTTTGGCTGTTCATTCGGGTCGTGCGCTTGATCTCATTCAGCAGCGCCTCAAGACGATCCAGCCGCTTTGCCAGTCTAGGCTCTCGCTTGGCGATGCGGCGTAGGTGCGCGCGGTCAGGCTCACTGCCCTCCATGAACTTGTCACGAGTGACCCCAAGGGCTCCCTTTTTGAGCTTCCTCTCAAACTCGCTTGAGTGACCAAGATTGCTCTCGCTGAGGCCGCCAACTTCACGCTCGATCTTCTCCCTCTCAAGCTGGCGCTCCAAGTCCGTTGCCGCGAAGTAATCCAGCTCCTCTTGCCTTTGGACCATGAGCGTAACCGCTTCGTCTTCTGAGAAGCCATAGAGGTTGACCAGCAGCCAACGGATCGACACGTCTTCTCGGAGAGAGCCCAGAATGTCCGCCTTGGCCGACATCACCTCAACCCTGGCAAGCTCAATGATCGCGGACGGCACCGTCATCATGATCTTGTAGTCAAAGTCCCTCGGGTCGCGACCTGTCGCGATAAGGTGAACATCACACACCTTGTAATAGCCCTCGATAATTGCGCGCTGCACACGCATCACTGCGGCAGCAAACCTGAAGTCCTCTTGGGAGAGCGGGCGGTTTTGAGCGTCGTCATCTCGCCCAAAGTTGGGGATCTTGATCGCGCGGCCCAGCTTCTTCCTGAAGTAGTCAGTGTCCTCCATCCCCTGATAGTCAGACCCGCTGATGCTGTCCACGCGCACAGCTTCGCCGCGCTCTCGGTGAACGGGGATAAAGAAGTCCTCATCGATCGCCAAGGGGTTATAGGCGCTGTCAAGCGTACCGTTGCTTGTGCGCACGAGCTTCTGGCGCTTGAAGAAATTTCTAACCTGAAGCGCGTAGCTCATCGCCTGATCAGGCTGGAGGTCGCCTGTGTTGACGTAGAAGACGTTGCGGCTCGATGCCCTCGTCAACTTATGGACAAGCACAGCATCCTCCATCATGACCAAGCGACGGTAGACCCAGCGCGCGGGCTCCATGATGGAGTACCCATAGTCGGTCATGCGCTCCTTGCCACGCAGCGCAAAGTGCGACACCTCCCAGCCCTCAAACGGAATGTCTTGCGCGTTGCCGGACGTGACGATCGGACCCTGGCCGCCTTGCGCCTTCAAGAGAAGCGACCTGAACTGATCGGGATTCATGGTCACTGATGGGTTGAGCGAGGCGATATAGCCGATGGTGATGTTGCCAACACCCTTGACCACGCGCGTCATCGTCGCTGGCAACGGATCCAGCTTGATTACGCCGTTTTCGTTGATCAACATGCGCTCAAAGCCGTTGCCCATCTTGCACAGATAACGCGTCTGCTCCCAGATCACGTTGTCCACCTTGAGCGTCTTGTGAAGCATGAAGTTGAGATCCGAGGCGATGTGAATGTTGGGGCTCTCAACCCATATCTTCTGGCCTCTCAGGAAGTCGGCCTGCGTCGCCTCGTCGGCATAGGAGTCAAGCGCGGATGACAACTCGGGGTAGTCATCCATTTGCTCATAGTCCACATAACGACGGTAGAGGTCGGCATGAACCTGCGTGTTGCGCGTGAAGCTGTCAAAGAAGCCGCCCTCGGCGCCGCCCAGCCCCCAGAGGTTCATTGGTGACTTATAGCGCTCAGGGTGGCGCGCTCGCTCAATCTCCTGAACCTGATTGGCCTGCATCGACCAAAAGCCCCTTAAGTCGTTCCAGAGATCGTATAAGCCCACAGCGCACCTCTTATTTTAGCCAGCTTGGAAAGTCGCGACCTTGCATGAAGACACGGTTGGGGTCATTCCCCAAAGAGTCTGGGCCAGTGAGCCCAAAATATTCGTCTTCGCTCTGGGCCGTCTTCTCAAAGGCATTCAAGCCAAGCGTCAAATCCATAGGTTTCTCAACCTCAGTCGATAGCGACCATACTACACCCGCAAGCGCATCGGAAACATCCTTAGTGCGACCGGGTAGGTGATCGATCTTGCCTCGGATGTTGTCCACCTGGAGATACTTCAGCTCATCGATCAGATAGTCGCAGGGGTACATCAAGACGCGACCATCATAGATCGCGTCCTTGCAGTATTGATACCCAGTAATCCTTGTGTCGAGTGAGCGGATCTCAGACCTGATGCCCTTAGCGTTAAGCTCTTGCAGCATATCTGCGCTCTGGTAGGTGTCGGCGCTCACAAAGTTGAACTTATAGCCGTGCTCCTGAAGCTCGTAGATCAAGCGCCTGACGTGCGAGTAAGTGATCTCTCCACCGGGCGGCGCTGAGATCGCCAGCGCAACGTCAATCCAGATCAAGGGCTTCAGCTCAGAGTAGTAGGTGTTGCTCTCAGCGTCATAGAGCGGCACCTCAACCCACCTATCGATGTGGCCCACGACAAAGCCCATCTTATCCTTGGTCAAGCTCGGGTCGAGGTGGATGTGGCGGCGCGCATCAGGGTTAACCAAGGGCAACCACTTCACCTTGGTGACGCCATATTCTGTGATCTGCCGCTTCTTCGATAGGTTGTTCCATCTGAACGGTGAGGGGTCGCCGCTGTACCAGATCACTTCCTTTGTCGGCACGGGCTGATCTTCGCGCTCTTTATAGATCGCCTGGATCTTATCCCAGCGGGACATAAACGGCATGATGCGCGGAACAGACACCCCAGCGATGTCCCTGATCGAGTTTTCAATGTCGCGCTCGAAGTCCTGCCTGAACTCGATCGGCACCTCGATGACCTTGGCGAACTCGTCATCAGTCACAGGGTCGGGCTCATCTGGCTCAAGGATGCGAGACACCAAGGCCCGGCCTCCAAAGAAGACGCGGAACTTCTCACCACTATAACGCTCAGGCGGCTTTGTCTCCCACTCAGCATAGTTGAGCACGCACACCTGCGGATCATGAGCGGCGGCGTTGATCAGCTTCTCTGTGAAGTCCATCTCGTTGTTTGAGGACGAGATCACATATAGGCACCCAGGCACTGTGCCGCGCCTCATAAAGCGCGACTTGATGCGGCGGTTGAGCTGGTCATAAGTGACCTCAACCTGCGTGAGCGGGGCGCCTTGACTGGTCGCTGTCCTTTTGGTGGAGACGAGCTTAATCGAAGCGCCAAAGTTGACCTCATCGATGATGCCACCGATGAGGTTCTTGCCGATGACGTTCTTGCCTGCCGTCGAGTCTGTCACCACCCTCACCCCAGGCATGATCTTGGCATAGTAGGTCAAGCACTGTGAGCCTAGCTCCTGAAAGTAGGCGCTGCCCTCCAGCTTCTCTTTGAAGTCCTGATAGAGCGTATCTCGGCAGTGCTCCCTGGACATCGACAGCAGGCCGAAGATGATCATTGAGTTGGGCGCCACGCCTAGCGACTCGTGCGGGTTGCGCAGGCAGGTCAGACGATAGATCGAGTACATGAGCCCGTAGGTGGCGGCGTAGCTCTTACCCCAACCAATTGACCCAGCCATGATCACTGACGAGTAGCGGCCCGCGTTGATCTCCTTTAAGCACTTGCGGATCTCAGGAAAGACGCTGCGGCCACCTGTGCCGGAGTAGTAGGGATCGTCGAGGAAGGTATCAAGATCGACAGGCTCTCTAATGTAGTGAGCTGAGGCCATCGCCCGGTAAACGTCAACTGACTCTTGCTTGCCCGCCATGACCTCTTTGATGAGTCGCTGCTGCTCGTAGCTCAGGCTTTGCCAAGCACTACGGATGATGTCTAATTCCTCCTCAACAGTCCTTACGCTGCGCGCTCGGCCACCCTCTTTTTCAATCACTTGACCCTCCTATTCTTCTTCAGATCCGGCATCATGGTTGTCGATGATTACGGCGTCGTCATACTCGGGGATGTCGCTTTCGACCGAGACGGGAAAGAGCTGCGCGGCAACCAACACGCCTGAGTCGGTGTTCTCCAAGAGTTTAAAAAACTCAATCGTCTGCTGAATCTTCTCAGATCCGAGTAGGTGGGGCGGGATCTTGTCCCCTGCTACCACCCCAATCTCGGCGCGATGCGTCAACTGGCCTATGTTTCTCGGGGTGAGGCCATACTCTTGCTGCGTCTCTTTGATCTGTCGGAGCAGGTCGGCGGCCCGGCTGATCTCTTTTCCAAGCTGCGGGAGCATCATGCCGTTCATGTGCTCCTCCATCGCCACGGTCTTCTGAATCCTGGCCATCTGCATGTCGTAGAGGCGCTGATACTCGTTCAGCACGTCAACATGATCGTTGAGCTTTTCCAATGCCTGCTTAGCGCGCTCTGGATGGACCTGCACGGCGATCTCATCCTCAGTCATGACCGAGCGCTTAAAGTCGCTCAAGATAGCGACTAGCGTGGTCGGCTGGACCTCAAGATATTCTCCCTTGTCCTCTTGGATGAACGAGGCAATCTCAGTCAGCTTGAACCCATTGAAGATCATATCGTAGGCGTCATTAAAGCAATTCAGGTTCCTCAGCTTCTGATATTTCTTCTCATCCCGGCGATAGCGACGGGGCGCGCGATGCACTTCAGACATATCACTGCTCGTCTGTGCTTATGACTTTGGGGAGACGCTTGAGGCGGTTCAGGTCATAGAGCCTCAACATATCCTTGAACACTTCGGTCGCAGATACATTCTCCTCGGACACAGCATTCATCAGCATCGTAAGGTGCTTCCAAAGCCTGTCGTCCACGGGCACCCAAAGGTGCTCCTTGTTGCCGTAGTCAAAGAACAGGTAGCGATTAGGCACCGTGCTCCCATACTTGGAGAACAGCTCGTTAAGCAGTTTGGAGATGCCGCCTACTGTCAGCTTCTCCTCCTTGATCTTCTTCTTGAACTGGTCCTTCACGCTCGCGGGGAGGTCCATGCTCACGATGTCTTGCACGAGGCCCTTGGTGAGCGACTTGTAAGCAGAGTTGTCTGTGAACGCCAAGAGGTTCTGCATCTCCTTGGCCTCATAGCGGCGCGCAAGGTCGGTCCAGAGCTTGACGAACTTCTCGGTATTGATCTCACCCCTGAGCGCGTTGAGACGCACGGTGACGAATTTCTTAAGGTCTTCGTCCTTCCAGATGTCGCTGGTCAAAACAATCGCTGGAATGTGAGTCTTGCCGCTATACTTGCAGGCTTGCCAGCGGTGCTCTCCACCAAGAATCTGATAGACCTCGGCGCCGTCGCCGCGATCGATCCTGACCACCTGAATGGGATCGATGAACCCAACCTCGTCGATGTTGTCGGACAGCTTGTTCAGCGTCTCCTCATCCATCTCGTTGGGATTCCACTCATTAGGCACGCACTTCTCTATGGGCAGCACCCTATATTCACCACCCAGCGCCCCTTCTGTCTCCATCTCGTCGATCACATCAACCTCTCAAACGTTGCAAAGCCAACGACCAGCTCCCTCGTGCGCTCTGGACCAATGGTGAGCAGCCAGTGGAGCGTCGAGTAAGGCGAAGGATCTTTGGCAAGGTTTTGAATGACAAGGCCCAGGCCAGATGCTCGCCAAGCATCCATGTCGCCATAAGCCTTAAATGAGCTACCAAGGATGCACGATGACGCGCCCACAGACTTAGACGCATGGATCAGGCGATCAGTCGTCGAGTCGCCTGAATGGTCTGCGCAGAGCGCCAGTGGTGTGTTGATCTTCAGTCTTACTCTTAACCATATTAGCGCAGCCAGATTATACTGCCACAGAAACAGCGACTTGCTCCCAAGAAGCTCAGCAAGCTCGTGCTCGTATACCTTCCAGTAAGGCGCCTTGGCGTAGGCGGCCTTCAAGTCACCAAACACTCGCTCTGGCCAGTCGGTGACGTGAGGTGTGAATTGGCACTGGCCGATGCTCACCATGCGCCCATTGAGGGGTAAGGTCAGATAGTAGTCCTTGTTCGACCCCTGATGCTGACGGCTGAGCTTAGCGCGTCGGGTGAACTCGCCAACCTTGGAGTCTACATCAAGGATGAACACGTCTGACTTGATCATCTTGTTAAAGTATCCGGGCCAAGGCATGAAGTTGAGTTGGTGGATGCAGACTCTCATTCTTCTTCATCCTCCACGGCAGGGACCGACTCCGACTTGCTCATGTATTTGGCGATGGGGAAGTCAAAGTCGAGGCGTCGATACGTCAAGACCCTGTTCTCATCGTAGGTGCCCTCGTAGCCCATGAACCCCATCGTTTTGTGATAGTCGAGTTTGGTGGTCTTCATGAAAAGCTGCGTCCCTTGGCGAATGTCCGCCCCTGTCTTTGACGTGCGCTTGGCCACATCGACCAGCTCATCCCAGGTGATCTGCTCAGGCATACCACTGGCGAGCAGCGCATCAGCCACAATGCTTGAAACGTAGCTGGCGGCAGCGATCGTTGTCTCCCTGTTCTTCTCGACCAGGGGCTTGATGCTGTTCATCAGCATTTGATGCCGGACCACAACGTCATACCCCTTGATCATCCGTTCGCGCAGCTCGTTGAACGGCCCCTGCACCTCGTCCTCGAAGTAGTGCTCGTAAATGTACCTAAGATGCACCTCAAGCTCGCTCTTGGTCTTGAAGCTGAAGGGATAGTCCTGCCACCAACGCTGCGTGTATGGAGCCTCCAAGATGATCGGCACGACGCCAGCGATGATCTGCTCAGCGGTGGAGGCGGCGATCGATGCCTCGCCATACTTTGAAGAATAGATCTGGATGTGGCAGGTCGCTGAAATCTTCCAGAACTCCTCTTGGGGGCACTGAGTATGAAGCTCGTAGGCCATGCCACGATCATCAAGGATGCCGAGCTGCTTCTTGCCATATTGGCCGGGCATCCCCTGAGAGCAGATCACAAGCTCAACGTCACGACCAAACTCAAAGAGCGACTGCACCGTTTCCCTAAACTCCTCGACGCGCATAGAGGAAGTAAGGCGGCCCGCGTATTGAATCCTGAGCGGGTGATTCTTGGGCTTCTCTATCCCGTCGATCACCCCAAGGACGCGGTTCACATCAACACCCTGATAGTCCGGCAGGCGGTTATCATAGAGGCGCCTGATATTGCCGGGCTTGAAGACCTTGCGGGCGCGCTCGACCATGTACTGAAACGAGAACTCCGACTGGTAGGCCGCGTAACTTTGCATCAGGCCGTAGAAGTAAATCTCGTCGTAGATATGATTGATACCTGAGTAGTAGGGCTGATCTGGGGGCGTGATGAATGAGCACAGGCTCATGATGACGGCAGGAGAGCCCGCAGTAACTCGCCCAAGCAACGCCTGAATCTGCGGCGCGATCCTCGGCTTAGGCGTCATGATGAAGTCAAATTGAAGACTCTCAGGATCATCAGGCAGGACCAGCCTCAGAATGTCATCCTGAAGGCTGCTCCCTGTCTTGAACTGTCCAGTCATCAGCTCCGGGGAGATCGGCACCTTGAGGATGCGCGGGTGATCGATCCAGTCGTCATAAGTCAAATTCGAGTAGATAGGGAAGATCACTGAGTTGTTCTCGTTGCTCTCCACCCAGCGGCGCAAGATGACCTTGTTGGAGTTGTGGATAGAGCAGCCCTGCACGTTTGGGTTGGTGACGAACGGGATGTAGAGACAGATCATCAAAAAACTCCTGAAGCCTGTGACTGCAATCGATTGCAGTCACAGGCCTCTCAGTAGAAGCGCGCGAGGGCGCCTAAAGTTTGAGCACCATGCGAACAAGCTCAAAAGCCTCAGCGTAGGGCTTGCGGATCTGCTCGCCCCTGACTTGCGCCAAGCTGAACATGAAATCGCGGCTGAAGTAGCTGCGCGCCTTCTCGAACTGGCTCTCATAAGCCTGCATCGCGTTCCATTTCTGCTCAAGGTGAGCTGCTGACACTTCAATGAAGAACTGCGCATCAAAGGTGATGTGGTTCCAGGGCAGCTCATAACCGAGAATCGTGCCATGCTTAAAGCAGCGCGTCCCTTCGGCGTAGAGCACTTGGTGATCTTGGTGGAGATCGTGCCCCGATGGCAAGAACACAATGTCAAAATCTCCAGAGCGCTGAAGATCGACAAGGCGCTCCAGCACATCTTGCCTGTGATAGCTGAGCTTGCGCACGGGGTAGTCATAGACGTGAAGGCGGGAAGGGGCCACGCCTACTCGCGCCATCGCGGTATAGAACTCATCGCGGAGTTGATCAGGGCGGTCCTCGGGCAGCGACTCTTTGGCCGTCGAGAAGGCCGCGACAGTCACGTCAACACCAACATCAACCATCCTGGCAAGCGTCGCACCACAACCAAGCTCAACGTCATCAGTATGGGGGGCCAGGAACAGCGCGCGAGTGTAATTGGTGAAAGAGATCATCAAAGCTCTCCTGCGTTGCGGCTGTCGAGTTGCTTGAGCAGATCGATCACTTGGTCTTGCTGACTGGTCTTCAAGCCGGGGTAGATCGGCAACGCCATGATCCTCTCGCTCGCTGCCTCTGCCATAGGAAAGGCCCCGCGCCGACCATTGATCACAGGCTGGAGGTGACAGGGCACAGGGTAGTAGATGTTGAATCCAATGCCTGCGAGCTTAAAGGCTTGAGCAGCCCTGGTGCGCTGCTGAGCTGTCCCGAACTGGATGCAGTATTGGTTGAAGGTGCGATAGCTGTAATAGTCGTGACCGTCAAAAGGACAGGACACACTCTTAACGTCAGCCAAGCCCTCTTTATAGTAGGCGGCGTTTGCGCGCCTTTGCTCAATCAGCGTGGGCAGCTCCTCAAGCCTGTCGATCAGAAAGGCAGCTTGGAGCGCGTCAAGGCGATAGTTGCCGCCAACGCCATCATGACAATACTTCTGCGTCATGCAGTGGGCGCGGCGGTGGCGGATCTCATAAGCCACAGCAGGGTTGCGCGCGACGACAAAGCCACCATCACCCATGCAGCCGAGGTTCTTTGTGGGGAAAAGGCTGAAGCAACCCACGTCGCCAATGGTGCCAGCATACTGCTTGTCGCCATTGTACTCCTTCAGATAAGAGCCGATCGACTGAGCTGCATCCTCGATGACATGCACCTTATAATTGGCGGCGAGGCTTTGAATATGGCCCATGTTGCACATCTGACCAAAGAGGTGAACGGGCATGATAGCCTTGACCGACGCCCCTTCAGGGCTGCTGAGCGCCTTGGCGACAAGGTTGGAGTTGATATTGTAGTCGATCCAAATGTCCACAAAGAGAGGTTTGGCGCCGACCAAGAGGATCGCCTCGATCGTCGCATAGAAGGTGAAGGGCGGGACGATCACATAATCTTCTGGGCCTACACCCAAACAGAGTAGCGCGAGCACCAGCGAGTCAGTGCCGCTGCTTGTCGTCACCACCTGCTCGGGGCTGACCCCAAGGTAGTTGGCGAGCTTGTGTTCAAGCTCAGTGATGACGTGGCCGCCAATGAAAGAGCCAGACCTCACCACAGACTCGACTCGGGCAAGCGCTTTGGTGATTTGCTCCTCACTTTGAAAGAACTCGAAGAATGGGACAGTCATAGGTCACTCACAGTCAGACGGGGATGGTTATGTTAAGGGGTGAAAGCACAGTAAAGGCCGCTGCCGCCTTTGATGTGCTCCTTGTAGACTGCTAGGCAGTGCTCGCAGATATGCTCAGGCGCGCGTTGACGGCTTAGCACCTCGCCGCAGACGCACATCCAGCCTTGCCAACGGGCAGGTTGGCCGTAGACCAGGGCGAAGGGCTGCACGTCCTTGTTGACGAAAGACGAGGCACCAACAAAGCAGTACATCCCAAGCTCAACGCCAGCGAGGACCGTCGAGTTGGCACCAATAGAAGCGCCTCGACGAACGATCGTTTTCTCATAGGCGTCCTTGCGCTCCACATGAGCCCTTGGCGTCTTCACGTTCGTGAAGACGACACTCGGCCCTATAAACACGTCATCTTCAAGCTCTACGCCATCATAGAGCGAGACGTTGTTCTGCACCTTGACGCCGTTACCCAGCTTGACGCCAGGAGCAACAAAGACGCCCTGACCAAGAATGCAGCGCGCTCCGATGACGGCCCCGTTCATGACGTGGACCCAGCGCCATATCTTTGTGCCATCGCCAATAGAGCCTTTAGGCTCAGCGGCGGTAAGCATTTCCACGTCAGATGTGGGATGGTGATAGAACTTCAGCTCAGAAGCCTTCATGGCCAACACCAAGGTCAAATGGGAGGTGGACGCGGCATCCTAAGCGAGACGACCTGTAAGCCGCCATGATCACTTCCAGCGACTTCAAGCCATCGCGACCATCAACATCAGGGCGAGTGCCCGCTTCAAGCGCGTTGACGACGTTCTGGTAGTAGCCCTTGTGACCATATCCATAGACCGAACTGGTGTCATAGGAGGTAGCGCTCAGGCGGGCGACTTCCTCGGCATCAAGCCCCTCGATGTCGAGGAAGTCAACCGTGTTGCACGCCTTGCCGCCAAGGCGGATCGTTCCACGCTCACCGATGATCGTAAGCGAGCCCTCAAGGTTCTCACGGTAGGTCAGCATGGTGATCATCATGCTGCCGAGTGCCCCTGACTGCCACTCAAGAGAGAGTGTGGCCGTGTCCTCCACCTCGATCTTGCGAGCAAGCGTTGAGGCGTAGGCGCTGACACTGACCACAGGCCCAAAGAGCCACGTCAAGAGATCAACGTAATGGCTTGCCTGATTCATCACGGCGCCGCCATCAAACTCCCACGTCCCTCGCCAGTCCGCCAAGTCATAGTAAAGCTGTGGGCGCGTCCAGAAGACGTTAGACTGGACGGCATAGATCCGACCAAGGCGCCCCTCGTCGAGAAGGCGCTTTACCATCACAAGCGTCGGGTTGAGCCTGTTCTGCTTCACCACCATCAAGAGCTTCTGGGCTTGATCGAAGGCCCGCACCATGTTGACTGCATCGCTCCACCTTGTCGCCATAGGCTTCTCGGTGATGACATGGAAGCCGCGCGATGCACACTTGATCGCCTGAGCAGCGTGGAGGCCACTAGGCGTCGTCAAGACGACGACATCGGCTTGACCCTCGATGTCATCTAAGAGTCGGTCGAGTTCATGCCTGACCGTCAAGTCGCCATGATAGCTCGTCGAAAGCCTCATGAGCGCGTAGTGATCAATGTCACACGCGCCGACAAGCTCAGCTTTAGGACAAGCGCTGATCGCTTGGATGTGCTGCTGAGAGATACGACCAAGGCCAACGATAGCAAACCTCACCGGGCGATCGTTGATCGGTTCAAGACTAGGGTAGCGAACGCTCATGCGCTCCTCCAGTTGACATTAAGGTTGACGATGGTGATGTGAGCAGCGCTCAACTGCAATCGATTGCAGTTGAGCGCTCGCAAGTTAACGTAGCACGGTCCAGTCAAAGCCGACAAGCGATCCCAAGTCAATGTGCTCGGCCATGACCTTAAAGCGGGGCATGAAGGCGCTGTCATGAGCCTGGACAGCGAGGGCGCGGTGATAAGTTCTGAGATCGTCGTCACAAGCCTCGAAAGGCTGCATCCAGCTTTGGTTCATCCAGTCGGGATCGCCAGAATGGAATGCGAGATAGCGCCACAGGTTGCCGATCTCAGCGCCGCTCCAGCGCAGATCGGTGCCGGGGGGCTGCTCATTCCTAAACCAAGCGTCGCGGCCCTGCTTAAGAGCCTGATTCCCTGGGCGGACGTGATTGTCCATGACATAGGGCTCGTAAGGATAGAAGTCATAGGTCAGATCGGCGGGCTCTTGGGCGTGCGGGTATGTGCTGGCAGCCTCGATGCACTCAGGGATGAACAGGTAGTCAATCATCGTCTGAAGCGGGTTAAAGCTGATGTGTCGATGCTTGAAGTAGAGCTTGAGCGGATCGCTGACATCCTTGGGCAGACGCTCTAGCAGCGCTTCGCCCATGAGCTGCTGTTTGCGCTCGTCCTGCTCGGGCATACTGATACTGATGAAGATGTGATATGCCTCGGTGAGCGAGTCAACGCTCAGCGTGCGCTCAGTCACCTCGTCCTCGGTCAGCACCAAGCGAGCGCGGGCGCTGACCTCGAACAGTATTGATTCTGTGTGAGCTAAGCACGGCACCTCCCACTTCTTGATGCTTGAAGTGATCTTGTGGAGGAAGTCAACCCATGTGGCGGCGCCTTTGCGGCTGGCGTGGTTCTCGGCCATCCACAAAAGCATGTCGAGGTTGCGCGTTTCCTCGGTGGCGCAACTGTAAATGTACTTCTTCACTGACGAGTTGTTCGCCATGTGATGAAACCAGCGGCCATAGGAGAGTGCGCGCGTCCAGTCGTTACGGCGGATCTCTTTGTGCATAGCACTTTTGGTCGCCCAGAAGGCTCCTGAGCTTTTGCCATCTGAGACGGCCATGTCGCGAACGAACTTCAACGCCTGGGCTTGCTGCTCAGGCGTTGAAGGGGCGATGTTGTGCTGCTCAAGGTTGAGCGGCGGCGGGAGAGGCAGGAACTCCACGACATCTGGGATGTCGCAGATTAAGGACATTTGGTCTTGCATTTTTCGTCTCGTTCGGGTTTTGGGGCAAGGGAAAGAACGCACACAAAAACTAGCTTAAACTAGAATGGGTTCAAGTCTTTTAACCTTGTTCTTCGCAAAAATGCTGCATTCATTTTGAGCGTCTTTAAGACCTCCTGATCAAAGTCAGAAGCCTCTAACTGCATGATGGTGCTCCTTGGCGGCAGGCCCTCAGTCGGCTTCACCTGCCAGCTTTCACGCGTCGAAGCCCAAGAGCCTAGCGCTTCCAAACCAAGCAGCCTGGGATCGTCTTCATCATAACGACTCTCAAAGAAGACGATCACGCGCTCTGGCCATTCTGCGAGGTTGACGATGATCTTGAGCCTGGACTCCCAAGAGAAAGGTAGGGGCTTGCCTGCCAAGAAGCTCTGGTAGAAGGCATCGGTCGCATATCGGTTCATGTCACCACCAAAAGAAAAGGCTGCAATCACTTGCAGCCTTTGGTTTAGATCAGGCTTCCTCAGAAGACCTCATCCCCTAAATCCTCATCCTCCTCATCTCCAGTGGCCAGTCGCTCCAGCGCTGCTTCGCCGTAGATGAGGCCACCAGCGTTGAGCGCGATCAGGCTGATGCCAAAGTTGCGCTCAATGCGAGCCAGGATGTCGCGCACTGGAAGGTCGGTTCCAGCGCTCTGGGCGTTGCCCGCCAGGAAGTCACTGGCGATGAGCGCCAGCAGCTCGCTTTTGTTGTTAGAGCCGCTGATCTTCTGGGCGACTTCAAGCGCTGTGCTGACATCGGTGTGCTGGTCATCTAAGAGCTGGAAGGTCAAGCGCTTGGTTTGCTCGGTGAGCAGGCCGTCTGGGGTGTCCATGTCTTCAGGACCACCCAAGGCGTGCTTGACCAGCTTCTTAAGGCTCTTGACGCTTTCGCCCTCAGCGATGGCGATCCAGTGATCCACGTTATCAGCCGTGATCACCGGGATCATCTCCATCAGCTTTGTCCAGCCAAGGTGCTTTACCTTGTCCATGACGTTGAGCTGGTCAGCATAAACCCTATGGATGTCCAACAGGTAATGCGCCTTGCGCTCGGAGTAACTGACCTCGACCTCGATAAACTCCTTCATCGAAGCGTAGGCCATGCCAGTCTGAGGGTTTTCGAGGAGCAGGAACAGGTTTTCTTGCCTGATAACCCAAAGCTCTTGAGCCAGCTCCACGAAAAGCTCCGCGTCCTTTTCTTTGATCTGGCGGACGTTCGCCAGATGCTTCTCGGCCTCCTCTTGCTTGGAGTCGGCGTCGACGACAAAGCCGTCGATCACTTCCTCGTTCACTTTCAAGTCGGTGGACGCTTCCTTCTTCTTAGTCGCCATGATTTACCTCGATTAGATGAGCCGTTGCTACGGCCCATGCGTCAATTTCGTCCTCGGTTAGCTTATTCAACCAAGGCAGCTTCGCTTTTAAGAGCGCATGAAACTTGTCTTTTTTTAAAGACCCGTTATGCGCGATGACACTTCGTACACTAGCGATTCCAACAGGTAGTGCAAGCCTATTTCTAGTTCTCCAGAAAAAACCCTTGATGTCTCCATGCAGCTCATGAAGGGCGGTCGCCTTGTTGTCGTTCCGAGCAAAGGCGTGGTCCTCGATCACAATGTCAGGGAGCCCATAAGGCTGACAAGCGCTAAAAATATTTGCGACCGTGTTCGTGATGTTTGTCATCCTGATCACAGTCAGCTCAGGCGAGGCAGCTTGACTTAGGCTGATCCCATAGTGGAGCGGCACGACGCGGTAAAAGTCGCCAGAAAGGCTCCTGGCGAGCACGCAGACGCCCGTGTTGCGAAGACTGGCATCTATCCCTAAGACCGAGGGCTCAAAGCCCTCCAGCGCTCCAGGGAGCGTGTCTTGGAAACGACCAGCAGGAAGCTCATACAGCTCAAAGCGCGGGAGGCGGCGCGTCAGCCACGCCCCTTTGACCTTAGACTTCGGCAGCCTGTTACCTTCGGGCAGATCATGGTGGTCATTATAAAGTGCCCAGGCTTGAGGACAATCACTCTTGGGCGCTCGCGCGGGCAAGTAACCCTGCGCTTCACACACCAGCGCGAGGCAGGAGCAAGACTCGTTTGACATGACACTATCCCTTGGGTTTATCGATCGCCGTCCAGCATTGAGCGCGCACCACACACTTGCGGGCTCGCTCACAGTCAACCTTGTCGCAGACGCGTCGGGTGCCAAGCTCGTCACCTGTCTTGATCGCTTCCTCGACGCTCAGCACATCCTTGACGACGTGCTCATTAAACCAGTCTTTGTCCCTTGTGACCACATGAGAGGCGAAGGTGCTTCGCACGCCCCAGCCGCTCTTGTTGACATAGAGGATGCGACCAACCTCCATGTCCAAGAGGTTGAGGTAAGTTTGCACCTGCTTGATGTGTGACTCGTAAGGGCTGTCGCGCACCGGGCGCTCTCCGCCCGAGCCCTGATAAAAGGAAGTGCTTGAAGCCGACTTGATCTCCAGCACCTCAACCCAATGGTGCTGAGGCTCAACACCCTCCTCCGGGGGAGCATCGGGGCCGCGCCACAAAAAACCATCCGGGTGGGAGTAGATCACGAACGGCTCGCGCGCTCTGATGTTGACCTCGCGATAAGACCAGCCCGGCAGGTGCCAGTCCTTCACCACGTCCTCGGCGTAGTTGTGGTTCGGGCACGCCGTCAGGCTCTCGGTCTTGTGGTCATACTTCATGCCTGAGCACCGACTAGGGCGCGGCATGAGCTTGGAGCTTGAGCCCGTCTCAAGACCACAACCAAGGCAGCGCCAGCCGCCGATCAACAGATGCCCTAAGTAGCGCTGCTGAATCGCGTCGTGGATGCCGTGACCAAGCGTGAAGATCACCTTAAGGTCAGCGCTCACCTCGCTCGTGCGAGAGACGCCGTGCTTGGCACAGAGCGCTTCCTCTCTTGGGCAAAGACTTCCAAGCGCTGAGGCCCGCCATGTTTGGCCCTCACTTCTGGGCTCAACGATCTTCTCCTCTGACTTCTGCTCCCCGAGGAAGTCTTCAATCGGCAAGTTGTGCATCGGGGTTGCCCAACTTGGGATATTGTTCACTTTGCTCATCGCAACATCCTTAAGCGCATCATCCAGCCCACCGCAAAGTTGTGGCGAGCCTGTGCGCTGTCTAGCTTGTTTTCCAACTCAAAGACCGTCCGGCAAGGGCCATCGTAACCGAGCGAGCCATCATGTGACTTGTGCGCGGCGCACTCGCGATAGAGCGACACGATCCCTGACAGGAACAACAAGCACATTTCGACGCTATCGCCATGCGGCTGCCTAATCGGATGATCTAAGAACATCCAACACAGGCAGCTCACGGGCCTGTTGACTTTGTGGTTATAGCCTAGCTTCCATGACAACTGAGCAAGCTCATCTAAGATGCTCATCCTCGTGATGGTGCTATGCAGGTCGATCCAGCGCTGGAACTCTCTCCAGCGCTTGCGGATCACATCCTCACGAGGATCGCCCTTGTAGAAGTCGCGGCAGTGGTAGGGATCGTCACTGAATGGACCTCTTATGATTGCCATCACTCCTCACTGGAGGCTTTAAGCGCTGCAATCGATTGCAGCTTCTCAAGCTGACGCTCAGATTCAACCAAGCGCATGTAAACGTCCTCATCGACGAGCACAAAGCGGCTGGGCAAGCTCTTGTCAGCAAACCCCTCTATCTGGATCGCAAGACCCCAATCTGTCTGGTAGAGCAGCGCCTCAGCGCGCGCTTTAGAGATCGTGTCTTCTGTGACCCGGTAAGACGCGTGCTTGGTGTGCTTCGCCTCTAGCGTCCAGTCTTTAGCGATGACATCACCACGACGATCTGTCGTCTCCCAGACCCGGCCCCGCACGTTGCCAGAGCCAGGGTTGCGCGTGCCGCCCATCTTGCCAGCAAGACGATCCTCTTGCTTCTGAGCCCCCCTCACCTTCCCTTTGGCTTCCTTGTTCGTCGGAAGGCCAATGGTGAGAGAGGGCTGACCTTTCTTTTCTTTAGGTAGCCCCTTGGTCATATCTCCCCCTTTACTTCTTTGCTTTCTGCTTAAGCCCAGACAAGGCGGCGACGGTGTTTCTCACCGTCAGGTCGATCACCCTTCTCACAAGGGCTCGCTTCAGTTGCTCGTTCTGATAGAGCGAGAGCTTAAGCTCACCCTCCACATCCCAAGAGCCAAGCTCAGGGGCGCCGTCGATCTCCCAGCCCTTGTTAAAGCCCTCGGGGCGGCGGATGAGGCCGATAGACTTGGCAGCCTTAAACAAGCGATCGAAGTCATCGACCATGCCCTTGCGCATCACGCCATGCTCGTCGTCTGCCTTGATCAAGGTAAACGACGTGGTGGTGTCGGTCGTGCCAGCAAACTTGTTCTTCTGCACCGCCACTGACAGATCCACCGAGACGCCAAGGCCAAACGTCTCAGATGCGTTGCCGTAGACGTACTCGTTAGTTTGCTGCTTTGCGCGACCCCATTTGGTGATTGTCGCAGCGGCGAACAACTGACCAAGACCACCGAACATCGTATGGCCGCCACCAAACGGGCCGGAGCCGATCTTCTCCCTGATCTGGTTGATCAGAAAAACCGTCGTCGGGACACCATCTTTAACCTGAGAGCCCTGGCGCGTAAGCCCTGTCAACTGACGCAAGAGGCTGTTCACCTTGCGAGCTGTCAGCGTCATGTGGTTATCCTCCATAGAGGAGTCGATCTCTGCCGACATCGACAAGTTATTCACCGAGTCAACGATCACGACATCGACCAAGCCCTGACGCACCGATGAGCGTAGGACATCCATACCCTGTTCGCCATAGTGAGGCTGCTCGATCAGAAGCCCATCAAGGTTAACACCTAGCGCCTCAACCCACTCAGGATCGAAGTCTGACTCAAGCAGGATCAGGAGCACGACCATAGGATCGCTCTCACCACAGACGCAGCTCCAGAGTCTAGGCGGCTCAAGATAGTCGTCATCCTTGCTGAGCGAGACGATCTTGTCCACAGATCCACATTTTGAGCAGTAGGTCGATGATGCGTTCTGTCCTGGCTCTGGCTCAATATCGAGCAGCCCAAGCGTAGGGGCAGGAGCATCCTTTGTGTGGTAAGCGGTGCCGCAGCACATGCACACCTGCCGCGCTTTAAGCCAGTGCGCCATCTTTTGAGGGCTCGCATCGGGCTCAGGCTCAAGCGGCCTCAACTCAATGTGCGTGCCGCACTTGGAGCACATCTTCTGAGCTTGACCCGCTGCCATGAGCGCAGCAACAGACTTGCCGCTGTGCTCCTTGCCCCAGATGAGGTGCGTGCCGCCGATCTTCCAGCCGCCGCCAAGCGCAAGATCAAGCTCAAAAGAGCCGCTGGGGATGAACTGGACACGGTTGATCGGATCGCTGGCTTTGCTGAAGGTGTTGACCTTGTAGGTCTTGCCGACCTCGGCCTGATACTGCTTGAGCGCGCGCGAACGCCGCGCACGGCGACTGATGTTTTCATCGGCCATGACTATCCTCTGTGTCGATGGGGGTTGAAGGATCGAGCGGCATTGGTGGGCAGAGCGCGCTTAATCCAAGAGAGCCAATTGTCTCATTTTAAGTGGGGGGCTGTCTATAAAATCTCTGACCCAATGTCCTCGTAGATGATCTTGCACGCCTCCCAGGCCCGCCTGTATTTGGGCACCTCAGCGTCAACAAAGTGAGTGACCACTGGCGGTCTTTTTTCCTTGTGAGGGCGAAGCACTCGCCCCGCTACCTGCTCGATGTCCCAAGTGGGCGTGGTGATAAACAGCGTGTCCAAGCGCGGCAGGTCAAAGCCCTCGGAAACCTTGCGCTCAGTCGCGAGCAGGATGTTGCATTCGCACGCCGCCTTGAACTGCTCAGCGCTCACTTGGCGCGTCTTAGGCTTAACCTTCTTAATCCCGCTCTTGCCGCTGACCACACCCTGATGCTTGGCCGGGTTCATCTGATCGATGTCATATCGGCCATTCTTCTTAAACTGCGCCTGATAAGCGCGACCGTCTACCGTGTAAGAGTAGGCGTCGTCCTCATCGACAAACCAAGAACCCACAGCGAGGCCCACGGTGTAGTCTGGCAACATGCGATCCAAGAGGCGTTTGATCATGTTCGCGTGCTCAATCCTCTTGAAAACGACGAGCAACTTACGGTCCTTGCTCACTGCCTTCATGATCTCGCGCACGATCAGCATGTTTCTCGGCTCGGACTTCACCATGAGCGATTCTTCTATCCATTTGGGATAGTCGCCAGTAAGCGTGAAGGATGTCTTCACGGGAAAGACCTTGGCGGAGAGCAGCGGGAGCTTGCCAACCCAGGCGATCTCACCGAGATGCCAATGAAAGAGGCATTCTCCACCATCTTTGCGGCGCGGGGTCGCCGTGACAGCAAGGCGCTTAGCTGCGTTGAAGCGCGAGGCCACGACATTCCACGTCTGAGAGCCCGTCCTGTGGCACTCGTCCACGATAATAAGCCCAAAGTGCTTAAAGACTGGATGATCTGGGGGTCGATTAACAAGCGTCTGGATCATCCCTATGCAGATGTCGCAGTCCTCATAGTCTTCTGTCGTGCCCCTGAACAAGCCGAGCTTGGCATCGGGAAAGACTCCTGGGAGGCCGCCGCCCACTGTGGTCTTAATCCTCTCCTGCCATTGGAGGTAAAGCGACTCCATGTGAACCAGAATCATCGTGCGCTGCTTGAGCCTGCCCGCGATCAAGAGGCTCATCACCGTCTTGCCCGCGCCTGTTCCGGCTTGAAGCATCGCCTGTGTCGCAGGGTAACGCTGCAAGCGCTCGCAGAGCGTGTTGACAGCATCAGTCTGCATCTCGTTCTTGGGCTCGATCGTAGTGGAGAGCGTGTCGATAGGTGCATCACACACCTCGTACACCACAGGCAGCTTGCCTGTGGATGTGTGCTCGTAATAAGCGCGCGGCAGCCCAAACCAAAAGTCATTCTCAACGAATGCTTCCACCTCGACGATCTCACCCTTCATCCCTTGCTTGAGGCCCGCCGTCAGCTCCTTCCTGAGCGCCTGGACGCGAGCTTCGCCAAGCAGCGACTTGGGAAGCCATGCCATGCCATCCATGATCACGACGTTTGCCATAAGCGTCTGCGGACCCATAGATCACTCCTTACAAAAAACGAGGGGCGTGATGCCCCTCTTGAGTTAGCGCGCCTTAGACCAGATTGACGCCTGACTTATTGCCCTCGACCACAGCGTGAAGGTGGTTCGCCTCGACAAACTGCCGAGGCAGCAGCTCAACCAGCCTCCTCAGCACCTCAAGGTTTTGCCTCTTGTATTCCCAATGCGCGTTCGGCGCTGTGGCGCGCAGCTCAGCCTTATAGACGAGCGCCGGGAGATCCAAGGTCGATGACAGCACAACAGTCGCACAAAATGGCAAGGCGTGCAACGCTGACCAGAATCCTTGGGCGGTCGGGTCAGCGTCGCGCAGCTCATTAAACACCTCGCACGTCTCCTTCCAAAGCGCGTCTGGGCGCTTAAATGGTGCCCAAGGGCAAAAGAGAGGTTGACGATTCTCATCAACGACCACCTTAAAGTCCCAAGGCATCGCCCTACGGTGACGGTGCTCATCGCGCGCAGTGCCAAGGCTCAACACCTGCGTGAGCTGAAACCTTGGCAAGTGCTTATAGCTCTCGGTGAAGTAGGCCCGGTGCTTGGTTCGACCTGGACCACGATCCGCCAGCGCTCCAAGCCAGAACAAGTGCCTAACCTGCTCAGGCGCGCAAAGGAAGTCTTCAGCGAAGTTGAGCTTGACCCCTGTTTCACAGCCAATAAGTGCAGCCTGCATTCGCCATTCACCACTAACCCATGCCGTCCCTACATCGTGCCAGTTCTTCACATACTGACCCTGGCGCTCGACTTCTTCACCATGCTCGTTCAAGTGCATGGTGAGCCCGTCTGTCATGCTGGGGATGTAAGCTGCTGCGGCATCGATCATCTGTTGGCCGAGCTGAGCGCCCATGCCTCCAAAGAGCTTCAGGTTTTGAGCGTGCCTCATGTAGTCGCGAGCGCGGACGTTGCCAAAGGTCACGCCAGATCGCATGGTGCCCGGCAGCGCAAAGCGCTTGTCATCAAACTTGTATGCCTTGGCCTCGGCGCCAGCGTTTGAGGCAGTCAAGCCATCATAGAAGTTGAGCCACTTCTCATGCAGCTCGTGCAGCCTGGGGTGATCTGGCGCTGTGGAGCAGACAGCTCGACGCTCAGCGGTGGCGCCTTGATCAATGACTCGGCTGGACACCTCCTGGCCTGAGAACATATCAAAGTCCAGCAGCATCCAAGCTGCCATAGGACCGACGCCGTTAAGGTCAGCCCAAACCGGGCACATATCAGCGATCGAAGCGTGCGAGTAGCCCTTGATGTTCGTGTCAAAGAAGTCTTTGACAGCGGTGTCGGCATCGCCTTTCTTAGTAGAGATGGCGACGAACTCAGCCCAGCGTTTCTCGATGTCGGAGGCCCGGCTGCGCTTGGCGCCAAGAACAGCCTGGACCTCTGGACCAACTGAAGCGCTCAAGATGCGCACCTCAGATTTGGGCGTGCTCTCGACTCGCTTAAGATCATCGACGCTGACTGAGGGGCGGGTTTGATCATCACTCATGACTTGTCCAGTGTTGGGGCAACTGCAATCGATTGCAGTTGCTATGGTGGTTTAGGCTCAGCGGGTGGCAACAAGCCACTTCTTAGGGAGAAGGAACCAAGACGCCTCATCCGACTCTTGACCAGGATGGGCCGCGAGGTAGTGATCGCCGTAGACGACGTGCTCCTCAACAAGCACAGCCTCGAAGACCTTGTGGCCCCCTGGCCTTCGATAGCTTAGCGCAAGACCCGGCTCGGCATAGGTGACGACACCGATGATCTCGGATGTCATGGGGTGGAGGTTGAGCACCTTGACCATATCCAGCTCAATGCTCTTGAACGCCCCTGTCCCTGTGATCTGGTCGCCAAGATACCTGACGCCAAGCATCGCAGGGAACATGACATCTTGACCAAGGCTTAGTTGACGCTCTGCCCTGGGGCTCAAGCCAATGACAGTCCCATAACTAAGCCTGAGCGCTGTCTTGTAGGCTGAGTTGTCTCTATTGAATGAAGTGACCCTTGGCGCCTCATCAACAAGCTCAATGGCGCCTTGCTTGAAGTAGCGGGGGACAACCTGCACGAGCACCTTGGGAACCCAGGCCGCTTTAATGCGGCGCTCTGGAGTCCAGACCTGCTCATGATAGGTGACGCCGCCGTCTTCAGAGCGCGTGAATGGGCCATCATAGTTGGGGCGGTAACACCCCTCTTTGCGTGTTGAGGGCTCGTAAACGTCAAGCAGCTCAAGAGGCTGACGAGCCGTGTTGATCTCGACGGCTGACTTAAACGAGGCAAATTGCTCATCTAGGTGAGCGCCTTTAATCTTGTCCACAGATCACTCCAGGGGGCGTAAGTAAAACAGATAAAGGGTCTTAAGACCCTTTATCTGCTGTTTAGGTTGGATGACTAGGCTTTACTGGCGCCTGGATCAGTAGGGCGTGTCCTCGAAGGGATCGTAGTCGCCCGACTTGCCCTTGGCGTTAGCGCCAAACTCAAAGGATGAGTCAGGCTTGGCCGCCTTGGCAGGGGCTTGGGTTGAGCTGCCACCGCTGGCGATGTAAGCGGCCAACTCATCGTACATCTTGGGCTTAAGAAACTGCTCGAAGGGGAAGCCCTGAAGGCGATAGTGACGACCCTCTTTAAGCTCCTCGGGGGTGGGGCGGCTTGGGTCTTTGAAGGTGGCGCCCTCCTTGTTCTTCCAGAACGCCCACCCCTCGGGGAGATAGTTAAGCCCGCCGACAATCTCGTCAAAATGCTCTTGCAGGTAGTCCTTCGGGCTCACGCGATCAATGTAGACCCAATCGTCACCAAGCGCGTTGTTCCCATCGCGCGACACCTCGAACATCGCGCCCTGGAGTGTGCCGCGACGTTTGCGCTCGCGCTCCAGCTTTTGAACCAGTTGGGAGTTGGCGGGCAGGATCTTGAGGCCCATAAAGTGCTGACCATCCTTCTCCCAGCCTGTGATGTCCAAGATGGTGTAGTTGCCGATCATCTTGGCGTAGTATTTGTCCTGCTCACAGAGCGGGCAGCGGCTATCCAAGCCGGTGCGCTTGGGGCAGCTCTGGAAGTTCCCCCAATTCCCATCGATCGGGAATTGGTGCATCCAGACGTTAAAGGGAGCGTCGTCCAGCAACATGACCGTGCGGGGCTCGTCGCCTTTCTTCATATAGAACCTGAAGATTTTGTCTGGGTCGAAGACATAGGAGCCGCCGCCCGCCCCCTTAGCACCCTTGCCCTTAAGGATGTCATCGTGGACAGACGAGTCTTGAGAGTACCAGCTTGCACCTGACATTTTTTCACCTTGGTTGGGCTGTTTGCCCATATTGGTTTAACACGCGGCTCTTTACCTCTTGGGTTTGGCGTTCCGCTTGCCGATGAACACATGCTAACCCTCGCCAAAAAAATAGCAACATAAAAATGTACGCTGGGCGTCGCTTTTGTGATCGTTAGCGACCTATAATCTTAACACCTGTTGGCCCAAGAATTGCCGAGACTTGATCGGCGTCTAAAGACCCTGGGTCTTCGCCGTCAGGACAAATTAGACCAACAACACTGACACCACTTGATCTTAATGGTGGCGTCAAGCGCTCAATCATCATCGAGCCCGCCTCATCCCCATCCGCCAAGATGATCACGCGCTTGAACATCTTGCTCAGCCTGTAAGCCTGCTCTCCGGGGTGGCCCGGTGTTGGCCATTTGGTGCCAACTTTCGAGCCCAGCGTCGCCACGACGTTCACCACGCCAAACTGGTCTAGTCGGATCGGGTCGAGATTCCCCTCGACGACCACAACTGTGTCGAGGCTCAGATCAAGCAGGTGCTCACCATAAAGGTAGAGGTTGCGAGTAAAGCCCTTGCTGTGCTGATACTTTGGCCAAACCCAGCCGTTGCGGCAGTTGGGGCAGCCCCCTTTACCGTTACGGCGCCTTGACCCAAAAGCGATCGTCTTGTCCTGCGCGTCGGCTGCGTCCTGATAGCCGCAGCTCTGGCAGCGCGGCTTGTCCCATGTCACGCGCTTTGAGAAGGCAAGCAGCCTTCCCTTGTCGTCTCGAATGGGAAAGACAACCCTGTCCATATCATCGCTTACCAAGAGGCCCCAGCGCTCAATAGATTCAACGCTGAAGCCTCGCGCGAGAAGATATGGATGATGCACCGCCTTGAACTCATCAAGCGCGCTCTCGGGCAAACTAGGGCGCTCGATGTCTTCGTGCTCGGCTGCGATCAGCTCACTTTGATGACCCCAGCCCACTTCAGTCGCATGAAACGGATCATCATTGAAGTCAAAAGACTTGCGCTTCTTCTCCACGATAACGGGCTCAGGCGGGCTCTCTTTACGACGCCCATAAAGAAACTGCGCAGCAGCTCCAACATCGGCGCCGTGCGCTTCAAGCTGCCAGAGCAGCTCATGCGGCTGACCACCTGTTTGACCACAGGCAAAGCAAGAGAACCCAAAGTGACCATCTGAGAGCTTCACACCAAAGCTCGGAGTACCATCTCGACCTGATTTATGCTTCCAGCGCTCGAAGGGGCACGTTGCCTTAATCCAGCCCCTACCATCGATAGGGACAACCTCGCGGCTGCCTAGAAGCCTAAGAAGTTTCTCCACGTCGCTCGCCTTCATCCCTATTCTCTTGTGAGGCGTTTTTTTGTAACCAAGACACGGCTGACGAAACAAAGGAGTCTCCCAACGCCGATGGACGCGCTCCTTTGTTGCTCAAGTTGTGCCGAATCGCGTTGACGATGACCAGCGCCTCCTGAAGCGCCAAGCACTTGAGGTCATGTGATATGGGCATCGCCATGATATCAAGGCCGCTTTTGATCGCTGAAAGCTCCTCAGAGCGAAGCTGGAGCACTATGAGCGATCCAACATCCTCGTGACGAGCAAAAAGAAAGGGAGCGCTTTCAAAGGAGAAAGCGCATGTGCCCTTCATTGGCCTAAATGACTGAGGTGACACCAAGAGCCCGCAGGTATTCTGCGGGCCGACACAGACTATATCACCAACGACAGCCTTCATAAGCATTTTAGTCATTGTCCTTATAAATCATTGAGGGCGTAGGCCCGGCCTGACCATGATACTTTGAGCCTGGGCGATCGGCGTAAGAGAGCACGTCGCCAACAACTTCCTCAAAGCAAATCTGAGCGATGCGCTGGTTGGGGTAGATCCTGACCGGGAGCACGCAAGTGATCTCAGCCGTCCATTGCCCGGTCCAACCAACATCCCCAAGCCCGGCGCCTGGATGAACTGAGACAAAGAGGCGCGCGATCGAGCTTCTGCCGTGCAAGGTCTGCACGAACTTGTCTGTCCCGATCTTCTCCACGGATGCGCCAAGGTATGCCACTCCAGGCATAAGGATTAGCCCATTCTCGGGGATGGTGATCTCTCTTGTCTCGGGCTTGACCTTGGAGTCCAGATAGTCAAATGGGATGATCTGCCCCGGCCCCTGCTCAAGAGCATAATGCCTAAGCTGATGAGGGGTTGGCCTCATCAGGTCGCCATACTCATTCACATAGACCTTGAGCGTTGGTCCTAGCCTCACGTCGTAGGAGTTTGGCCCGACTTGCGACTCGTCAAAGGGCTCGATGGTGATCTGACCCGCTTTTACCTGTTTGATGATCTCAGGCCCGGTGAGCTTTGCCATGTTTGTCGTGCTCCAAAAGATAAGGACGCATCAGCGTCCTTATTCATACCGTTGGTGTGTCGCTCAAGAGCCGGGTTGACGGCGCTGAGCATTCAAGAGGTTGTGGCTGACTGCCTCGATGTGGGCGCGCTTGATAAAGGCCGCCACGGTTGGCGTCACATAAATCTGGCCGTCAGCGACCACCAGATCCTTATCATCCCTGTCGAGCAGGACAGACATGCCAGACTCATCCTGCTCAAGAGACTTGGAGAGCAGCCGCTTGATCTCCCTGTCAATCTGAAGGGCCAGATCGGAGGGCGCGTTTTGGATGTCAGCCTCTTTAAAAGAGACTGTCAACAGCGTCGCAGTTGACTCGGCTGAGGCCACCTCGTGAATCATCGAAGGCTTGTAGCGCAGCTTCAAGCCAATGCTTAGCTCAACATCGCTGAGGCGTTCGACGATATAGCCATACCCCTTAAGGACCAAAGCCACTGAGGCGACGTGCCCCTTTAGCGTGCTCATCATGTGCTCCTACCACTCAAATGACGTGATCGACCCCTTCTCGGGATCGGCGGGCACGGCGTCTTCTATCACCGCGCTCGACTCATCTATGACGCTGAAGTCCATTGCGTCAATGTCAAACCTAGTGAAGAAAGTGGGGTTTGACTTGCTGCCGCTCCTGACTTTGAACTGAAGATAGCCCATTAATCGGTCACGGTACATATCAGGATCTTGCCACTGACCATAAATCGTATCGAAGTCCTGATAGACCGCATCAGAACCGTAGATGTTTGACGGCCCCATCTGCTCAAAGGTGGTCGCTGAGCGGTTCATCTGACTGGTGCAGATTGCTAAGCGCTTGCGGCCAAGGTTGGATAAGCTCTTGACCCAGGGGGACACGTTCTCTATCTGATCACTGCGCTTATACCCCTTCCCGAGCAGGTAGAGAGAGTCGATCAAGATGATGTCTGGATCGAACTGCTCCACAGCATCTTCGACCATGCTCTGCTCGATGCGCATCGACTGTTCAATCACCCATAGCGGGCGCGCTCGCGACTGCTCGTGAGCGCGCACCTTGTCAAAGAAGGCGTCCTCGGTGAAGTGCCCGAGGTTGCCCTGAACAAAGCCTACATAGCTGTGCCCAAACTGCATGGTGGAGAAGCGCTCTTTGAGCTGTTCTCGGTCTAGCTCTGGAGATAGGAGCAGGACATTATACCCCTGGCGGTACAGCTCTTTGGCGTGCAGGAGCAGCGTCCATGTCTTGCCGATCGATGGGCGCGCGACGAAGCACACCGCCTCACCCAGCTTGTACCCTCCGTTGGTGGCCTCATTGATCGGAGCAAACGGCCCTGGAATCCCAGCCACGCCGTCTTTATAGCTCGCATAGCGCTCGACCAGCGTGTCGTAATAACCATCAAAGAGGTTGACTGCGATCTGGCGAGACTTTGAGATGCCGCGAAGGTTATCTGAGGCAGCCTTGATGATCTCAGCGGCCTCGAAGATGTCATCCCTTCCAGACTCAAGCATCTCCTCAGCCTCTTTGATCGCCCTGGCGACGATCCTGCCTGCTTGGCGGCGCTTGATGTTATGACTGACGTAGGCAAGATCCTCGCTCAGCTCAGCGAGCGGCTTAGAGGGCCACTTCTGTTCAAAGCACAGAATCTCATCCGATGGTGGGCGTCCGTTTAATTCCTTGTAGGAGTCGATGAAGTTTAGAGCATCGCGAGCTTCTGTGCTCAGCATCTTTGAGTCTATGCCATAGGCAGACATCTTCCACGTCGCCCCTTGAGTCTCCCTATTCAAAAGGCGCACGAACACCTGATCAACGTTCACCAGTGACCTCCCAGGGCTGCAATCGATTGCAGCCAGTATTCTGATTCAGGGCGCTAAGGCACCTGTGTTCATTAAGTCTGCTTCGTACTTCTGCTGACGCTGATCCTCACCCGTGATGGTGAGCGAGATAGTCATCGCCTTGATGATGCTCAAGGTCGATGCTTTATAAGTCTCCACCAACGCGGGGCCTGACATATTGGTGGTGATCAGCGTAACCCCCTTGCGCTCGTAACGCGCTCGCAGAAGATCCTCGATCATTGTCTCGGCGTAGGACGACTGCGACCTATGCTCCTTTCCAAGATCATCAAGGATCAAAACATCGACCTGCTTGGCGAGCTGCCACAGGTCAAGACCACCCCACGCGTCACCCATAGGATAAGTCTCGATCGAAGACGTGACCAGCTCCACGGCCCTCGCATAAAGCACCGACTGACCGTGAGAACGAAACGCCTTACCATAATGGGCGACAATGCAGCTCTTGCCAACACCATTAGGTCCGTTGAGAAAAAGGCCGATGCCGTCCTGGCGCATCTTGCGCAAGTTAAAGGCATAGCTCTTGAGCCTTTCGATCACGCTTGGTCCCCCACCAAAGCGCTTCACAGTCGTTTCCCAGCAGCGCTCTGGCAGACGCATCCCTATAAGGTCAGCCCTCATCAAAGGGCGGCCCTGTTCTGCGAACAACCACGGCTTCATGTATGCGCCTCTTACCATAGCCTATCTCCTGGGTCTTCGTCGGTCTGGCTCCACTCACTGCGCGTAAGGCTGTCCCTTTTCGCCTCAGACTTATGAGATTTGAGCTGTTCCCTCATCCCATGAACAGGATCTTCGCACTTTTCATGCCAAAAATGCAAGGTGTGGCGGAGGTTTACGATGATCCCAGGCACAGGCGGCTCTGTTTTTCTCAGGATCTCGCTCAGCTCTTTCCAGTTCTCAAGCGCATATTCTACCATCCAGAAGGCTTCATCTAAGCCATACTCGTTGACAATGACGTTGAAGCGCGCGGCCTGGGCGTTGGGTTTGCCGTTGGTGAACAGCGCTGGAGGCGTTGTCGAGAAGATCGACTCGAACAAGCTCTCATACCTACGGTAAAGGTCGAGCTTGTTCAAAGGGCGGGCTGCCTTTACTGGCGCTGGTGCTGGTTGTTCTGCACGACCTTGGCGCCGTACTTCCCTTTTGAGCTTCTGCGCGGCTTGGCGCTTGTCAGTCGCAGACTTCTGCGTCTCTATGGCGCCCTTTAGCGCTGACAGCCTGGAGCTGTTCGCGCGCGGCGGCGCGGCAGGCGCTGCCTCGATGTCAGATTCAGCGACCACAAGACGCGTCGGCAGCATCGCACGCCTGTTGATCGTCTCCTCGATGCACCAGATCGAGCCGCGCTCGATGAGCCCAAGGTTGACACGGATGTCATCAAGGTCGAAGTCATCGTAAGAGTAGATCCAGCCATGCGCCTTGAGCGAGTAAAGGCTCGCTTGAAGCTGATCGCCAACCTCAAGGAAGTCACTGGCGCTAAAGGCTGCCTGCCAGTAAGTCTTCAGCTCACCGTCCTCATCCTGCTGCACCGTCTCCAACTCACGATAAGCAAGCCAAGAGAACAGCAGATAGGCGGCGCTTCCTATCTGCTTGATCAGGTCAGGTCTTTCTCCATGAAGGGTTTTCCAAGTCCTTTCGGAAATCATAGCGCACCTCCCATATATGCACCGTGAGCGTCGCGTAGTCAGATATGCCAACGTCTTCAAGATGGCGGCCACCTAGCGACAAAGAAAAGTAAAGGCGCTCATAATCAGCGCCCATGACAGATTTAACTTTTACCATGAAAGACTGGCGTTGAGTAGGATCAATTCCCTTCATCACATCCTGAAATGACGTGTACGCCACAACATGAAAAACAAACCCTTTATAGGTGACGTTCTCACCAATCCAGGGCCGTTTAAACTTCTCAGGCGGGCATGACCTAAGCTCATTAACCCAGCTCAAGTCATAGTCAATGCGCGGCGAACCATCATCCATTCTTCATCCCCTTCAAGAGCTTCTTGGCTTTTGGGCTGAGCGGTTTGGGCTTAGAGTTTTCGCGCTGAGATAAAAGCATCTGGGCGACGTTCTTAAGGCGCTCAGCTTTCCTGTCTTGCGCCTTAGACACCAAGCTCTGCGCTGTCCTTTTAAGCCGCTTCTCCTCTTGAGCGCGCTGATGATTCTGCTTAAGGCGCTCGTATTGAGAGAACGTCAGCAACTTCACCTGCTGAAAGACACCGTTCATGGTGTCGTACTTGGCCACTGAAACAGCAGCGAGGTGATACTCAAAGCACCTGAGCGGCCCGGAGCTGATGTCATGGATCGTCTCATAATACTTCAGCAGCGTGCGTGCGCGGCGGCCTGTTGACCTGAAGTTAAGATCCATCTGCGGCGACGCGTAGTTGAGGCCCGGCGACCAGCGCACATAGTCAACCAGCGACTTCCCAAAAGCCAGCCGCTCAAAGCCGGGCTGAGATAGCGTCGAGAACATGGGGAAGCCATCCACGTCATCGGTGCGCACCAAAAAGACCCACCCCTCAAGGTGATCTTTGGGCTCGTGAAAGTCGCAGACGGTCCAAACATAACCATCAGCGGCGAACTGATAGCCAAGCAGCTCGTCCTTGGGAAGTGGCGGCGCAATCCCAAACGGGAAGCCGTTATCAACTTCAACGGTCCCAACGACGTGCTCCACACCAAAGAAGGAAGCTCGACCATGCACGCTTGCCGGAGGGGACACATCACCCAGGGGGACGTTGCCTGAGTCGTAAAGCTCCTTAAGACGTTGCGCCCAATCGACGATCTTCGCGTCGCGACGCTCGATGGCATCCTGCTTGTGCAAGATGCTCGTGCTGCCTGAGATCGACACGAGGTAGTCGTCATCAAACAGCGTCAAAGGAGCGTGGCGGCCCGTCGCATCAAAGACTGGATAGATCAGCGGGCTTTGCCCCTGAAGCGCGATGTGAGCCATCGCCTCATCGTAGATCGACGAAAAGTCTCGATGCGGCAGGAAACCATGCGCGCGTTCGCGCACATCGTCACTAAGCGTAAGAAGACTGAGGCGCTGCCCTATGATCAGGCCAAACTTGTAGATCGGGATGTGCATGAAAAACATGGCCCTAGTCATGCTTGCACAATGGTTTGACTTGTCGATCAGTCGAGACACTGAGCGAGGCTTGACATAGAAGTTTGTGCCCTCGTTAAGCGTGATCAGCGTCCTCTTGCCGTTTGACTTAACAATGTAACCTGACTTGCCAAAGACCGACTCGATGTACTCCTTAGAGAAGTCCAACGGAAAAGAGGCGGTGACAATGCGAGGCGGCCCTGAATGAGCGGTGAGCGCCTTGGGGAGCATATACAGGAAGTCAGGCTGAACAGCGAGGCTGGGCAGCGACTTGTCAGAAGGCTCCATATAGACGGTCAGAGCCCCATCAACGTAGGCAAGAGTAAACATTGGCTATCCCTAATGGTGGATAAGCTGCAATCGATTGCAGTTAACTGGTCAAAAGGCCAAGATCGCGGAGCATGTCTTCGCTGAACTGGCGGTAAGACTTCCAATTCTCGATGTCAAACTTCGCTTCCTGATGGTCCATCGCCTGATCGATGCCAGCGCGCTTTGCTAGCACGAGCTGACGCATGTAGAGGTCTATCGTACCCTCTTGGATGGTTCGATAGATCCTCGGGCTCATCCCCTGCTGTTCACGCTCATTGGTGAGCCAGTCGGGGCGAAGCATACGACCTTCGGCCTGCTCCATTGACGATGGCGTCCAGCTCCAGTCCATAGACCAGACCTCATCGACGCACGAGATGTTGAAGCCGTTTTGACCACAGCCTCTTGACATGATCAGAACAGAATAGTCATCGTCGCGCCTGAATTTGTCCAGGCCGTTGAGCCGCTTCTGCATCTCAATGCCACCATGAAAGCCGATAGAGAGCACGTCGCGGTTCAGAAGGTAGCCCTTCATCAGATCCACTAAGCCGGGACGCTCGGTGAAGATGATCGCGCGAGCACCTGACTGCACGCTTTCAATTACACCATCGAGCACGCCCGTTTGACGAGTCGTCAAGCCACCTTGCCACTCAACAACACCTTTGATTTGGACCTCGGGCGCCTGCGGGTAAACCGCTGCAAACTGGAGCTTAGAGAGCTGAGCGAGCAGGCCCGAATAATCGAAGCCTTCGCCAGCTCGCTCAGATTCCTGCTGCTCCTCAAACCACTTAGCAAACTCGTCAAGCCACCACTGGTAAAAGAGCGCGTGCGGCTGGTCGATGGGGTAGAACAGCTCCTCGATGTCTGCCTGGGGCATTTTGATGGCCTTGGAGACAAGAGGCTCGTGACGTTGGCGCCGGATGACAAGCCGCTCGATCATGTCGAACCAGTCGGGAAGCGCAGCGGCGGGCACCATCGGGATCTCACGCGACTTGCGGCCCTTCTCAAGCGAGTCCTTGAACTCGTCTGACATATCAACGACCTGAACGAACTTCTCAGCGAAGACCCTGGTAGATGTCGTCACGCGCGACCAGTCTTTAGGCATGTCATGGACATAAGACCACTCGCACTGCGTGGTCTGACCGCCTCCCGTGCGAACAAGCAAGGGGTAGATGTTCCGAGGGTAACTCTTGATCACTGTGCCTGTCAGGCAGACCACATGCTTAGCGCGGAGCAACTGCGTGTATTTGCCCTGCTTTGTACTTTGGCCACCTTTAAGGCGGTGAGCCTCGTCAATCGCGAGCATGTTAAAGCGTGTGCGCCTTAGAAGATGAGCCATTGTTTTGCACGGCTCCCCCTCGACAAACTCGTCAGCCTCAACCTCGTAGAAAGTCTTAAGCTGACTATGGTTGGGCGGCGCCTTGTATTCGAGTACAGAGCGCGGCGTCTTGCCCGTGGGGATGCGCCAGCCCTCGGGGAGCGAGTCAGTCACCACGACCCAAACTCCACCTGAGCGCTTCAACTCCACCCTAAAGCGCTGCATGAGCCCTGGGGTGGCGACGCTTTGCAACTCGACCTCGCTCGCCTTGAATGAGCGTGTCGTCTTCTTAAGGCGCTTGC
>Ga0100403_1000521_pt1 | contig 38319 bp, 50 predicted proteins | sample CryGeymet201501t_FD_83663 | JGI IMG/M metagenome (GOLD analysis project Ga0100403, IMG submission 83663) | Groundwater microbial communities from Crystal Geyser aquifers in Utah, USA - Crystal Geyser metaG 2015-01t | ecosystem: Environmental > Aquatic > Deep subsurface > Groundwater | place... | reverse complement strand
GTCTTGAAGGGCTTTGGCAACGTTTTAAAAACGATGAACAACTTGCTCCTGAAGAATATAAAATGCTTGTCGAAGACGCACAAAATTCTGGTTCAGAAGTAATGGAAGATAGTGCACGGCTTAAAAGCGATCCTCAAGCATTCATTGACGCAATGTATGAATATTCTGATGAAGATGAAGTTGCTTATATGGATAGTCTTTCTCCAGAAGAACTTCAGCAACTAATGGCAGAAATCGCAAATAGCGATGGTCTTGGCAGAGTGCGTTCGTTCATGCCAAAACAATAACTCGTTACAAAGCTTTGTAAGGAAAACGCAATGGCAACTTTGGAAGAACTTTCAATATTTAATGGAAGCGAAGAAGAATATCAACAGCTTCTTGAAAAAGAAGTTGCAGCAGGAGCAATCACTGAAGAAGTTGCTGACGCTCTTTACAATGCTTTTTCAGCGAAAACAACAGAAACTGCTGTACCTACGGGTGCAGCTTTTTCGGCTTCAACTCCTGAAGACGAAATAAAGGCACTTGAGCAATTTGTAACAAGTACAGAAAAGCCTGAACTTTCGTTTCTTGAGCAGCTTCAGCAAGAACAGTTGTCTGCAATGACACAGGCGGCTTCTACTGGCGAAGAAATGCCTTCAATGGATATGCTTCGTAACCGTGTAACTACTGGTTATGATTTTCCTTTGAGTGGCCTTCGTGACGAAGAACTTGCACAAATGGCAGAAGCTGGCGATGAAAACGCAATGAAAGAACTTGAAAGTCGCAAAATTCTTGCAGAACAATCCTTTATTGAAAGTCTTTCTAATCCTGATTTGTATGCACGAACAAGCGGTGCAGCAGCTAAAGGCATTAGCCAAATTACAACAATGCCAGAAGCTTTGCTAGGTCTTGGCGCATCTGGTATTGAAAGTGTTACTGGACTTGATATTGGCGGTGAGACACTACTCAATAGTTATGCGAAAAAGCAGCAAGATATCGAACGTGCTCTTGGAGTTAGTTCCGCACTTACACCTACAGAAAGCCTTGCAGAAAGTCTTACCGGCGCACTTGTTCCGGGTGGTTTGCTTATGAAAGGTGTAGGTCTTGGCACAGATTTCATGCTTGATCAAACAGTACGTGAGCTTACAGATGATGTAGGCGAACGATATGAAACTGTATTCGACCGCGTAGGTTTGACTGATAACAATTCACGACCTGTACTTGGCAGTATGGCTGCGATGGGTGTGGTGCTTCTTGGTGGTGCAATAACTGCCAGAAGTATTGATAATCTTTCGAAATGGCATATTGCAAGAACAGGCACACAAATCCGTGACGTAAAATCTATCGACGTTAATGCTCCTAAAGGATTGGTCACAACAGAACGTGCAAGTGATTTAACTAAAGCAAACGTTGTTGATGAACAAGCAGCATTGCGCGATATTATTCGTCGTCAAGGTGTTCCTGATTTCGATGATATCAGTACACGTATCGAACTTGATACTCATGCAGCATCACGGACACGTATTGAAGAAGCAGTTAATACAGGTAAACTTTCATCTGCAACGGCATCTTTTAATTCGCCAATTGCGCCGCGTGTTTTGTATGATGCGTACCAAGGACTTGATCACGCAACGAAAGCTAATATTGCAAAATACATCAACCTGAAGGATCTTCGGGATGACACTTTGCTTGCGATCACCAACGGTAAAGCAACAAATGCCGATCTGCTGATTATTGACAATCAATTACAAAACATTGTCAAGATTGTTCCCGAAGCGGAAGAGTTTTCAAAACGATATAACAGTGTTACATCGGCACTTCGTACTTATGCAGAAGGATCGCTGTTTTCTCCTACATACAAAACGCGTCTCGATGCTACAAGGCCAAACTATGTTCCGCTAGAACTTTCTAGCGTTGATCCTGATGCACCATTGTTGCAGCGTATGTATCAGGCACAGACGCAAGGAGGTAAGGCAGATCAAGAATGGTTTATGCAAAATCGTGCTACGCTTGGTCAGTACGATATGAAGCATCGTGCTGATCCATTTGATATGTTGTTGCAAAGTGTCGAAGCTACTCTCAATGCACGTATGAAGAACGATACAAAAGTTGCAATTGTAGATGGTTTGTTGAACAGTTCGGTTAATCAAGGGCTTTCTACAAATAAGAAGTTCTTGATTAAAAAAGCAACGGCACAGGAAGCTGCGGATAATCCTGAAAGACTTATTCGTATTTATCGTAATGGAGAAAAAGAAACTTATATTACAAGCAAACTTACAGCACAGCTTACTCAGTTTGATCCATATATTGCAAAGTATCCTGCACTGTTTATTCCAAAGCGTTTGTTCGAACAAGTGACTGTTGGGCCTTTGTCGATTACGTTTGCACCTGTAACCATGCTTCGTGATACGCTCGGTGGTCGTGTAACTGCGCCTAATGCTTTGCTTGCACCGAATGCACTTGATGTTGCAAAAGCTATTCCTCAACAGTTGTGGGCAAAAGCCCTTGGAGGTATTTCGAGCCATTTTCAACAAAGCTTTGTAAGCAGCACTGCGCCACTACCAACATGGTTGATGGACGCACCTGCACAAAAACGTTTTGGTGATAACGTTGCTCAGGCATATACTCAAACGCTATATCATCAGGCAAATACTGTTGGTGGTTTTGATGCTTCATTGATGAAAGAACGTATCCAAGTTGGTCAAGGAGCACTTGAAGAATTGAAACGTACAATTAAAGACGCAGGTGGCAATATTAATCTATCACCTAATCTTGAGCCAGCATTGAAAGGTGCAAAGTTTTCTGCACAACGTGTTTTGAATATGATTGAAGGCTTTACAAATGTCTTCAACTCTATCCAGGATGCTCCACGATTTGCTGCTGTGACAAAAAATGTCGCAGCAGGTATGCCTGTTGATGAAGCTACAATGTTTTCTCGACGACTTACTGGTGACGTTTCAAAAAGTGGTCGCGTTTATCAAGCTAGCGGCTTTCGTATGGGCGTTGATGCCGTAGATCAGGGATTACTTAATTTTGCAAATAAAGGTATTGGAGCAACAACAGAGCTTCTTCGTGAAAGTACACCATTCTTTAATCCTATGATCCAAGGTAATCGGCAGTTGCTGAGCGCAATGATTGAAGATCCTGTGGGATTTAACATCAAGGCATGGCAAAATATTGGCCTTCCTGCACTTGCGATCTTCGGTTGGAATGAAATGCTTGGCCAAGAATATAACGACTATGCTATGAATGAGCGTAGTGGTAGTGATACTGTGATGACACTGTACATGGGTATTCCCGGAAAACCTCCACAAGAAGGTATAGAAATTCCTCTCATGCATGAACTGCTTTTGTATTCTGCACCATTTACAAGAGGTTTGTACGGTCTTTCTCGTGGTGAAAATAGTGCAAGAACTCAAGCAGCCTTGGCACTTGTTGCGGAGAATATTCTCTCAAATAGTGTTGAAGTAGGATTTCCTGTTGCAGGACAAGTTGCAGCAAACGTTATGGGCTTTTCTGCACCAGAAACGTTAATGCAACCTACTGAAGGTGTTTACAAAATTCGTGAAGATAATATTGGAGTATTGCCGGAAAATATGGAATTTCTTGCACGAACACTTTTTGCAAGTGTTGGTGATACAGCAATACATACAGCAAACGCTGTTGCAGGTGATCCTACATTTGAAACATTCTACTCAGAACTTCGTGATCGTACTATGGACAGTATGCCGATTGCAAAGAACCTTGCAGGAATGAAAAAGTCAAATACGTATTTCTCTATTCCTAGTGCAATGACAGAGCAGAAGTTTGAAAGTATCCGCAATTTCAGACAATATTACGATGCATATTTCAGCGAAGATCACCGTAATGCTGATGACTTGCAGAAACCTACATCAGGAAATGACTTTACAAAGTTTGGCAATGCAAAAAATCCTGTAGAAAATCCTTTGTCAAATCCAGATATGCCATTTTTGATGATTGGTCCAGAGCAGATGGAAGAACCTTCAAATCCTTTGTATAAAGAATTTGGACCAATGCTTATTGAGAATTTGTTTCGTGGAGAGATTGGTATGACGGCTTTGATTAGTCGTGAAAACCAATATTCGAAATATCTTCGACGATTGAAAGCATATAACAATGGAGATAAAGATGCTTTGAATGAATGGCAAGCATTGGTAAATGGTATTGAAGCTACAGATGAAAATACTCAAGAGCTTCAAGACTTGCTTCGTGATGGTGGTTACGATCTTTCAAGTTACACTGATCGCATTAAATTGATCAATGAAATTGAACATCGTAGAGCCGATATTATCAACAGCCAACTTGATACGTTTGAAAATGTCGAAGATCAAATCACTGCGATCTTGCAAGAACGCAACGAATTGGGCCCAAATGAGAGGTTTCAATTAACCAAACATTTGGACCCATTCGATCCTGCACCGTTGCAGTAGTCTTTACAAAGCTTTGTAAGAGCAGTTCATATCGTAGATGGTATGGACTGCTTATTTTGTTCGAGCAAGTTTATTGCATTTACAGAAAATGTTCGCCAAGCATTTTTATCAATATCAAAAGCATTTAAAAGCCATTGATCTTCTTGATAATATCCTGAATTACCCCAAAAAAGCGTTGGGCTTACAACGGTTCGAACACTCCTTTTACCTGCATGATTTATATAACTAAATCGTAGTGTATTTGCCTTTCTTTACGCTTTACATAGCTTTTATTCGATAAAACCAATCAAAGTCATTTGATAAATTATCAAACCATGTAGAATGTATTGAAATCTTTGGAGCAAAAACATGGTCAAAAGTTTTTGTAGGATCTTCCATGTTACAATCTCCCTGTTTTAATTTCTTCCGTTGCTCTCCAAATACGTGTTGGTTTCTTTGCGTATCCTTGCTGAACATCAAAACGTTGTACGTATCCTCTAATTCTCCAATCATCTAGAACACTACGAACATCTTCTCCAGTAAAGCCATTAGGATTTGCTTTTGAATTATATGTTCTACATTTCTGAATGATTTGCATTTGAGCAAGTCCTTTCAAACCTGCACCGATAAGCAATCTACGCATTTTAATCTTTAGTCTTTGACGGTTTTTGATCTGAGGCATCGACTACCACTCCTTCCCGCATCTCTTCTAGTGCATCAACAAAGCTAGAAACTTTCTTTGACAATGCTATGTAAGACGAACAATATTCAATAACTTCTCTTGGATGCGCTTCTAAAAAATCAAGAAACGCTGGAAGATTTTGTTGTGTTATTTGAATTGCTTTTCTTCCTAAATCTTGAAGGATAAGTTTATCTTCTTCATAATTAGCTTCTTCAACATCTTTGAAAAATCTTCCATCAGATATTTGATAGCCTTTAACTGCGGTAGGCATGTTATAGTCCTTTCTTATTTACAAACCAATCACTGATTTCCATTACCATTTTTTGGTATAGAAAATCATCAAGAGCTTTATCTGTCTTTGTAGAAAGTACAGATCGTGGTATCCAAATCTTTTCTTCTTCTCGTCCTTTGATTTCTACAAGGACGGCATCGTCTGTGATATGTTTAATCTTTTCTGCTTGAATTTCGACAAATATAATTTTGCCATTACTCATTTCCAAAATCTCCTATTAGGTTTTTAACAATTGCCATAGCTTTTTCAACTTCTGGCAATGCTTTGTAAACTTCTTTGATTTCAAAAGTGTGGACGGTAGCTTCGGTCATTTCCCATGTAGTGTAAATACAACTACAACGAAGGCAACGTCTTCGGCGTTTGCGTCCTAAAGAGTTGTCACGACTATCTGTAACTTTTGATCGTGTACTATTACATTCCGGACAGCAAACGCCGAGATTGTTACTCATTGCCGAAAAATTCTCCTGCAAAATCAATCATTTCTGCTTTGAATGCGTCGATGTCACGGTTGACTGTTGGACGTGTACGAACATTGTTTGCCGCAATGTAAGAACGAATGCCGTTTGTAAAAGAGCAGCCTTCTCTCATGATTTGTACAATGAGAAGATTTTCAGGAGACAGTTCTCGAAGAAACGGCAAGATATCCGCAGTTCGGCCACCATCGGAGATTACAAAGAACGATTGATCGTATTTTCCAAGTTGATTTACAGTCCATCGTCCAAGCCAATCTTCACCAAATACAGGCACAAGCTGATTAAACGTATGGATTTGTGCATCACGATAAGACATTGACAATTCTTTATGTGTAATGTCTTTATCATGTTCAAGCTGTTCTACACTAAAACCAAACACATTCGAAACGATATATTTCAATGGTGCTGAAAGCTTGATATGCTTACAAATATCTTCACCAAAATATTCTTCAATTGCATTAGCGGCTGTATCTTTACCACAACGAGGCGGCCCATTTAAGATCATAATTTTCGTCATTGAATTTTTCCTTTTCTGTTACAATGCTTTGTTAAAACTTTTTACCGTGCTTGTCGTTTTCTCGTACGTCGATTTTATGATTATGACGTTTACGATTATATTCACGCTTTTCTGCAATAAGCTTTTCATAGTCAATGTCATGTGTTTCTGCAAATGCAATCAAAGACAAAAGCGTATTTTGTACTGAATAATCAGGAGAAGCTCTGCAAGCGTTTTGGCAAATAATATACAATTGTTCTGGAACTGTATGGAGTTTAAATTCAAATTTATATCTATTGATATTTTCTCGATGAACATAAATCAGTATTCGCCATGCAGCAGCACTATCAAGCAATCGAATAAATGCATCTGCAATCTCTACATGAAGCATCTTATACTGTGGCAAATGATCATCTTGCAAATCTTTACGATCACCTTCCACTGCTTCTGCAAGTCCACTAATCACAAGCATCATCGCAGTTTTATAACGATCAAGCTTGTTTGGATAAGGTTTCCACCATCCTGCTTCAACATTATCTAAATGAATATCTACTGCAAGAATGTTCCAATCTTCATTTGTAAGTAGCATCAATCAATCTCCTCATCTAGATCTACAACTTGAAGTCCGTCTTTGATAATTTTGTTAGCATAACCAAAATGTTTATCAAGTCGTTTCCAAAGATTTGTCCAATCTGAAGGACTTCATGCTTTGGGTTTCTTCATGAATATCTTATCATTGAATATTACTCCGTCAGTTGTATATTCAACAGTAAAACCTGCGATATCATGGTCGATCGTAGGCATAACTTTCTCCTATAGTTAACGCTTTATCTGCAATCTCTGTACCAGTTTGATAATCAAAGTTTGTTTTACAACAATCGCAATGCCACATCATTGTAAAAACATTCTTAGAACTGTTACAAAGCTTTGTCAGACCATCACACTTGAAACATCTAGGTGCTTTTAATGATGCAACGGTTGTGATTATCATTTACTTTGCAGCCTCCACATCAAAAGCTGTAAGATTGCTCATGGAATGTTGACCACGTTCATTGACTTTTGATATCTTACAATCAGCAGGAATGATCATAGGATTGACAACACCATCACGAGTACGACGAACCATAATAGGTTCTTCTGCGTATTTCTTCATAATTGAGAGAGCAGTCGGCGCAAAGTCTGGTGTTGCAATTCCGTAGAGAGCGTCATGAACGTTGAGCGCAATACGTGCTTTGTTTCGATCCCATCTATCATCTTCGTGACACTGATACCACACTTTCTGCGTCTTATCACCAATAGAACTTTGTGGCTTGAATGCGATAATACTGTCCATAATGTCACTATTTTCAAGTCGCTCAAGTGTGATAAAGCGTCGGCCGTAAGCGTTGAAAAGCATTCTTGTCTTCTTGATTTCTCGTTCAACATCGTGCCACCATTTTTGCAATTCAGGATTAACTCTATGGTATGTGTAATAATTACTTGCAGCTTCAGCATACGACATACCTGTAGTTTCTGCAAGCCGTGCAATATGCATTCGATAATTCAAACCATGACGACACCTTTTAGCTACAAAACGTTTTGTAAACTTGAGTGTACCCATATCACAATTAGGATCTTTCAACGAACGCCCTTCAGCATCAAGCCAATCTTCTGAAGGAACTTCATCATAAGGAAGCTTAAACATTGTAGATGCAAGTGATCTATGTGCGTCAAAGCCACCTTCAAGTCTTGCACGTTCAAAGTCTTCAATCCAATGCTCAATCCATGCATCCCATGCAACGTAGCGAGCTTCTGCCTGTGCCAAATCGAAATAAATAAATACACATCCCGGATCAGCAATATACATTTCATAAGCACGATGTGGCTGATTTTGGGCATTACCACCACTTCCCCAAAGTGTCTGTCCAGACGACAATCTACCCGGAGCTTTAGAAACGCCATACTGTTTAAACTCTGCACGAAAACGATTATCATCGTCGATCTTTGTCTCAACATATGTAGAAAAGAACTTCGCTTGTTCGTTATACTTTCCAAGCTTTGCAAGAAACTCTTTTGCTTCAACACCTGTACGAGGATCATCCATCAAGTCTTTACGGGCTTTTGCATCACCACTACGCCGATGATATTTCAGTTTGAGTTTATCATAGAGCAGTGCAGGTACTTGCTTTGTTGAGTTAGGATTAAGCTCTAGCTCTGGATCACGTGCGGCGTATCTAGCAGCCGCAATGACTTCGTTACGAAGCTTTGTAACGTCTGCACCAATTTCTTTTGACAAACGCTGCTTCACAGTAGGATCAACAGCAACACCTGTCACAGTGCTTTCTGAAAGGTGTGGCTGCAAACGCATGACATGGTTAAAGAAGAACTCATCAAGCTTTTGTGCTTTGAGTTCTTCTAGTTCTGCTTCGTAAACGGCAAAAGTAATTGCACAGTCAGTAGCATTGTATTCCCAAAAGCTGTTAATATCACCGCCTTCTTTAAAGACATCCTTATCATCTTTGTAATAAGGATGATCGGTATACTGTGACGTCAAGAAGCCGAGATTGTGCGGCAGTCGTGGATACAAAGTGTGATGGGCAAGCAATGTATCGAAATCCACTTTAAACATTGCATGATCTTTAAATCCCATGAAATAACTATCGAAGTTACCGTTCTGTGCAATTACGAAAGTGTCATCACGATCGCAAAGTCTTACAAAGCTTTGTAAGAGATTGAACTCTTGTTCGACAGTAAAAGTGCTTGTCGTTGCATTACGAAAATTTACACACATTGCCTCATGAGCAGAAATACCAAAACCGATACATGCCGTCTCGTATCCTGTCACTTCAATATCGACAGAAAATTTCTTATGTTCTCTTGCGATTGCATCAATATAATCCATAGACTGTTCGTATGTAGGATTAATTATCTTTTTAATACTGTGAGTTTTATAATCACCATTGATTACACGGACAGCCTTCGCAATGTCCATTGAAAAGATAATCTCAGTTTCTGGCATACGAATAACATTTGCAGGATTGTTTACAATAACAACAGGGCATTCAATACCGCTAAGTGTAGTATATTTATAAACACTACCGCGGTATTGTGTAATACCGTTGAATGAAAGCAAAGTATTCATTGCGATGTTGCCAAGACAAATAAACACTTTAGGATTTGTCAACAAAGACAATTCATAATGCAAAGCTTCTTGCCACAAAGAAAGCTCATGTGTTTGCATGTTATCTCTTGCAGTGACTTGTCGTTTGATCACATTTGTTGTGTAGCATTGTGGTCGAATAATCTTATGCTTACGAAGAACATTCCACAAAATTTTACCGCTTGCACCTGAAAAAGGTGTATTCGTTGCGACTTCTTGTGATCCGGGATATTCGCCAATAATAACGATTTCACTATCTGCATCACCGTGCATCATACATTGTGGAGTAAGATTATACGACGCAATATGCGCTTCATATTTTTCTTGAATTGTTGCTGTATTATCCATGAAAACTTCCTTTAATTTACGGTTGCAGTCGTTATATCTGTCATCTGTTTTATAAGATCTTGATTAATTGCTTCTGCACCAATTTCTACAATTCTTGCAAGATGAACACCGCGAACAAAATTGCCATCAGCATCTAAAAAATACATTGTCAAAAGCATTGTAGCACGTTCATCAGGACGAACTTCGTAACGAGTGCATTCAAATGAATCTTTTATGCCAGCATCAGTTTTAAAAATGACTTTTACAATTTTTACGATATCCGCCATGATCCTTGATAATCCTCCGTAGTAAGATGTTTCACAACTTTATCTAATAGATTAGTTTCAAGCGCTAGTTCGGCAGCTTGTTCACTAGAAACATACCGACCTTTTGAAGTAATCCATCCATAATTTGCATCAACTTCAACATTCGTTCGTGACAATGCATTGTAAAGGTCCATTGGGTAAATTTTGTCAGGTACAACAATTGCAGTGTAGATGATTTTATTCAAATGACTGCTTGCTACTCCTACAAAGAATGCTGGTCTAAGTGGACGTTCCATAATCTTTCTCCAATTTTAGTGGAAAAACAACTTCCAAATAAGCTATTTCAAAAGTATTATAAGGCGCCATTAGTACAACAACTTGTCGAAATTCTGGATTAGCACCATTAGCACTTTTCGCTATAGGTTTATCTTTCGATTTTACTCCTTGCCAATTACCTGTTGGCATTTTTTCATAGTAGAAATATTTTGCAGATTGATCACTCATGGGTGGGAGCCTCCGGAGTGGATGGGAGTGAGGCGATGTCAGACCGATGAACTGACAACGTGAGAACGTCATAGTCATTCCGCTTCATCCATGTTCCGGCACGAACTGATTTGCCATCGATTGTTTCGACCTCAACAAACCGGAGATTTGCAGGGCCGCCATCATCTTGAAAGACGATGTGCAATTCCACGATGTCTTGTGCGGTGCGAGTGTTCCATTCAACTTTTACCTTCGGCCCGGATGCACCACAATTCGTGCAATAGCATTCTTTGTGGCCCATCGAATTTTGAGCGATCCCGCGACTATCGCAAAACGGGCAACGAAGACGCGTTGTCTTCTCGATCTGTTCATTTGTCGACATCTGTCTGCTCCTTACAATACATTGTTAAACCTCCGTCTTAGTATTTAATGCATGCATCAAGGCACCTGCGACATTAATCACAACAAGCTTACTCTTTGCACGAGTAACCGCGGTATAAAGATTTTGCCTTGTTGCGGCTCTCGATCTAGACAAAACATAAAGTACAATATCAAACTGACTACCTTGTGATTTATGTGTTGTAATGGCATAACCAAGCATTAGCTGAGTTCGTGGATCATAACGAAACCTTTCACCTGTTGAAGGATTAAAACCTTCGATAGAAGGCGGAATAAGCACATCACGATTGCCATCGAAAGTAACAAGGATGCTACCTTCTTCAGGATCAAAAGACTGCACAATTCCAAGAGTACCATTCATAATTTCAAGATTATAATCGTTCTTTGTCCAAAGGACTTTGTCACCACGCTTGAAAGATCGAGTAATAACATTACCTTCATTGTCTTTCTGAAACGTTGTGATCTTATCTTTCTCAGGATTATACTTCTGCTGAATGAATGTATTAATCACATCGCAACCGTACTTTGTTCGTTGCGTAGGTGTAATAATTTGTGCATCCATACGAGTAAAGTCAATTTCATCACAAAGAGTGCGAACGTGATACATAGTTTCTTGCTGTTTTACACGAAAGATTGCCACCTGATCATTTGCAATCGGAATACGTCCTTTGATAATCTTATCTGATACTGAGATAATGCCATCATCACTACGATAGTTATGTGTTAGAATTGCTGTTGGAAACTTTTCCATAGCAGCAGCAAATGGTGACTTGCTTGAGATAGGTGGCAACTGATTTACATCACCAAAGAAACGTACAATAGCACCACGTTGCAAAGCATCTACAAGACCGCGCCAAAGACTTTCATCAATCATTGAAGCTTCATCAACAAGCACGACATTGTAAGGCATTGGATTAAATTTATCATGGCGTGGCAGTGAGACTTCTTCATCATCCTTAGGCGTTGTGTATCGAAGCATTCTATGAATAGTCATTGCAGGAATACCTGTCGCTTCTTCAATGCGCTTTGCTGCTCGACCAGTTGGTGCACAAAGAATGATTGGCTGATCGTTTAAAGCATCACTATAGGGATTAGGCGGAAATTCTTCTGACAATGCATTGTAAACTTCTCGAAGAATTGTCGTTTTACCTGTACCAGCTTGTCCAGTAACGCAAGTGATCCTCTTTGCGGTATCAGCACAAAGATCAATTGCATCAGTTTGTTCAGTTGAAAGATGCATAGTTGTATCCTTTTCTTTTGAAGGTGCATTGTAAGAGAGTTTTCACTCTCTTACAAAGCTTTGTTAAAGCTGTCGCAATGTTACGATTTCTTCATTTAGTGCATCCAATGTAGTATTAATTGATGTAATCCTCTCTTGAATAAGATTAAAAGGAAGCCCATTAGATGTAGTTTCATAAAGTTTCTTATCGGCTTGGACACTCGAAGGCGTATCACCAAAAATATCTAGTCGAAGATCCTTCAAACCAGGTAACGCCTGATTTACACGATCGTCGATCACACTAAGCTGACCAATAACTTCTTCAAGTTTCTTTGGTCGTGACGAGTGTTCTCCAATGGTATTTACATTTTGAGATTTAACTGCACTAGTACTTAGCATAAAACATTCATTTCTTTTTAACCAGAGATATTTTCAAAAAGGTAAATAGTAGAGGCAGATTTCTCTGCCTCTACAATGCTTTGTAAGGTTACACCTTAGGAAGCGGCTGAATAGCATCAACGTTATTAACCAAAGCGCCCTGATATTCCTGACGCTTCAGCAAAAGCTGCGCCTGTGAACCAATCCACTTCTGAGGATCGAACTTATTACCAACCTGCTTAACTCCGAGTGCAGCAAGAAACTGCTTAAACGGGCGAACAGTACGACGATTGTTCGGATCAGGAATAGCTACACGAGAATACACAACCGGCAGTCCTTCAGGAGCATTACCTGCATCGTAGTCAGCAGGAAAATGATCAGGAGAAATACTGAACTGACAGTAAATGTAGCCCTGTGGAACCTTCTCCGAATGACGAATTTCAACGTCTTGGAGTTCTGCGGGATAAACACCATCCGGCAGCGGCTCAAATTCTTCCATTTCCTGAATATCGCCAGCAAGTTCAATAATAGACATGTCATAGTCCTTTCGTTTTTGTTACGTTTGTAGTGTACACTACGGTTTATAACTACCTTTGGCAGTTATTTCTTGGGAAGGGCAGTGAGTTTCTTAAAACCAACATCTTTCCAAGCTGTGACAATGCTATGTAAAGAGCATTGTTGTTCTTCATCGGGCTTGTCTATATCATAGTCAAGCTGAAACTTTTTAAACACCGTGGTATTGAAGACGCGACTACCCATAGGCTTCTTTACACCATGCGGTGCAAGATACACGGTACGTCGATCGCCATCAACTCCAAGGTAATAAACTTCTGAAACTTTCAATGCAGCAGTATTGCGGATCTTTGCAGAAAGCATGATCGTCTGCTGTACAATTGTTTTTCCGTCTTGTGAAAACTCTGGATCGTCTTGATGAGCAATGAAGAAACAGTTAAGTTTCTTCTGTCCGGTTGCTCTAAGGATCTTTGACAATACATTGTTAACACGATTGTTACGGCCACCATATGCGGAAAGTCCGGGAGCGTCAATAGTAGGCGTAAACTTATCAGATTTACCGATACCTTGTGCAACAGCATCATGCATCGCAATTTCGGTAAGCGTAGTCATACTATCCGTGATCACACTTGAATACGTTTCAGCATTTTCAAGAATAAATCCTGCAACTTTATCCGCTTCACGCATTGCTTCTGTGGGAGTGTAGATTGAAAGATCAATAATATCTACGTCTTCACGATAAGCGATAGATGAAAAGCCTTCAGGATCAAAGTTGATAAGAAGCTTTCGTCCCGGCAATGAACAAGCCCAAGTAGTCTTACCTGTTTTTGCATCGCCCCAAATAATTCCAACAAGTCTTCCAGACAATGCTGATGCGTTAGTTGCTTCCATTTCTGTCATGAAGTTATTCCTTTTCTTTATTACAAAGCATTGTCAAAGATCACATATTCCTTATCATTGCTTTTTGTTCAGAAGGACTTGCAGCTTCTTCAATAACCATATTTTCCAGCATTTGAAACTGATCCTCTTTCGCTGCTGTACAAAGATCAAGAAGACTGCAAGGACGAAAATAACGATTGCAACTATGCGTAAACATTGGCGTTGCAAGCGGTTGATGCGTATAATATTCGATCAATTCTTTTGTAAAGAAAAACGTTCTAAGAAGCTCTTGCACATTTTCTTGATCACGAGAAACTGTAAAATGCTGTACTGGTGCTGATGTCGATCTAACAGGAATAGCAGAACCAATCAAGATTGTATTAAATTCTTCCTGCTTTCCAAAGTACGCCTGTAACAATGCATTGTAAAGAGTTATTTGATGCCGAGTATCAAAAGCCATTCTCCATGCATCGTTCATAGATGATGCAGTTTTATATTCTCCGAGAGAAATCGCTTTAGTCTCTTGATTTTGGTACAGAACGTCAGCAAGACCGATACAACGCAAACGTCCGTTATCAGTTTTAAACACAGCATCAAGCGACATTTCAATGCCGATTGGTTTAGTATGGTCTTTTTCATCTTCGATATAAATCGGAAATGGTGAAAGACACATCATCCAATACTGCAACAATTCTAAAGCACAATGCTCTATATTTGCAACAGTTCTGTTACGATCGTTAGGATCATCGTAAAAATCACTAGTAGCAATAATACTGAATACCAACCGTTCGAAAGCATTCTTACTATCCATTGTCGGATTGATATCTTTCTTTGTCGCATCTGCCCATACGAACTCCCATCGTGATTTGCCAAAAAGAAGGCCACCATGAAAATGCATATGATCCATAAAACCGCGATAGATGCCAATGTGTAAGAGATTAAGTCCTGCGAATACATCATGCATCAAACTCCCAGCTTCAAGAGCCATTTGACGATAACCTGTTGTAAACCGCTTACCCAAAACATTATGAACAATTCCCCAACGAGGACACGTATTGACTGCCTCAATCATTGATGATGTTACATAGGGCATTCCTTTATTAAAGTCTTCGTCTGTTGTAGGTGTTACAATGTATTGTAAAGGTTTGATCATTAAATTTATCCTTGTCCAATATCTTCAGCCGAAACTTGCTCATTAGGATCATATCCAGTATGTTGCGCAAGAGCATTCAACGATTGAGAAAAAGCCATAGAAACATCTGATTGCTTTTCAATAATATGTGCCATCTGTAATTGCAATGTACGTACAATATTGATAGCTTTCTCAAGCTCTACTTGCTGATTATGAATACGAATAAGCGTTTCAACCATAGCAGGAGGAAAACCTGCCTGTTTACATGCTTTGACGATATCCTCCGGAATTGTCATCACCAGTGACATTTGATTGATTGTTCTCTGCATGTTCTGCATTTTCTTCTCCTACGGTTTCAGGGATACGTTTAATCTTTGTTACATGAATAGCTTTACCTGCATAATTTTGACGCAATTCTTTTGCAGCAAGCTCTGGTGAATAGGCTTCTACTTTTTGCTTTTGTACAATGCCACCAAAAATACGAAAGAATACCATAAAACTATGTTTGGTCATTGATCACTCCTTCAAGATTATTCATTTCAGAATGAATAGCATTCATTCGATCCAAACGATCTTGCATCTTTTCAATTTGATCAATCAGCTTCTCCATTGCAGCTTCAAAAGCATCACTTTGCTTTCTAAACTTCTCGGCATTCTGACTATGCATCTTTAAAGCTTTTTCTTTCACAGTCTGTTGATGCGAATGTGCCATGATAAGACGTTGAACACGTTTTGCATTGATAAAGTCTTCAGCATCTTCAATCTTTTGTGTCCGAATATTAGGCGCTTTGTAAATTGTCTGTGTCATACTCTTAGACCTTCTCGACGTTCATCGTTACAAAGCTTTGTATAGTCCTTTGCAGTAGTATGCGTAATATAATAACGGCCTGTTGCTTTGTTAAAACTTAGACGGCCTTCATCTTTCAAAAGCTTGATATGCTTTGCTTGCGCTCTACGATATCTTGCACGACGCAAAATCATTTCAAGCTGATGTGTTTCTTTACTTTGTCTTGTCATTGCTTTTATCCTTTATATTGTTCAGGGAAACATTCTTGCATCCATACTTTCCAAGCTTCAAGATATTGCTTGTAATGATCTATCAATACAAGATCAATAAAAGACTTTTTCCTACGCTTGTCAATTGAGAGCCGATAGAAACGCCCAAAGCTATAAGCCTGCCCATAAGTCATGCCTTGGGAGATTACCTCATCTTTCGTAATAAATACAGGCGGCATTTAGTGGTTCCTTTCTTTATAATGCTTTGTCAATCGTGACTTCAAACGTTACAGGTGCAGCACTCGTTTTTACAGCATTTTTTGACAATGCTACAAGTTCAGAAATTGAAAGATCAAATTCTTCTGCAACAGCTTTGATAAACATATCCTTATCAAACATCGCACGAGGATTAGAGACTTTTGCAGTCAAGATAAATGGTGAAACACTTTCAAGCGGAAACGTAATATTTGTTTCAGCTTTATTCAACTTTTCCTCATGAATATCTTTCAATTCATCTGTGATTGCCTTTGCTTTTGCATTACCCATACTTGCCATTGCCTTAGCAATAAACAAATCGGAAAGCATTTGCTGTGTGCGAGGATTATTTGAATGTGGAAGATCGACAGAAATAAACGCTTTGTTGATGATTTCTGTGATGACGCGATCAGGTGAAAGCTTATTCATCGTTTTGTTCCTTTTCTTCTACAGATGCTTCAAAAATGCCTGAACCAATGGCGACATTTGCAAACTTTTCACGATCTTCCTGTGAAATGGCAAGGCTTTCAATCACCTTTGAACGCATAGCACGTTTCTGTGAAGAATAAAGATCTTCAACAATCCGATTTTCTTCATAAACAATGTCATCATATACCATTGTATCAACTTTCTGAAAAATCCATCCATAAACAAATTCTTCAGGCTTTCCAGCAAGCATTCATCATGAACTTTCTGCACACATACAACTGCAAAAGGCATTTCAGCTTTATTAACTTTACCGATAACCAATTCGCCAATAGTAAGTGTCTTTGCAAAAGCTTTTGTTGCTTTAAACGAATACAATTTTTGTGAGTTACCGTTATAATTGCTTTTCATGTAAAAGCTGCATTCAACAGATACAACATTATCTGCAATCATTGCAGCAATATTTCGAAGTTCATTCTTATTTTTCATTGTTTTGTTCCTTTCCTTTTTCGTTACAAAGCATTGTCAAAGTTCAAACTTAGTCGAAACATCCTTACCACGGAATGTGTCAATCGTGGTCCTAACAGCTTCAGTCAAAGCCATTTCGATCTTATCAACTTGCGCTTGAGTATATTCATATCGTGCCGTATCTGCAAGATTAGACAAAATGCGAATACGATCTAGCGTATTTTCAACGCGAGGAATAGCTAAACGCTTAAATGCTTGCGCCTTGCTTTCCTTGCCTTCGCGTTCCATTTCCATTTCATGTTCTACAGACTTGAGCTTATCAGACATTTGATTTATCCTTTCCTGTTGAGTTGACAAAGCATTGTAAAGCTATTTTACAATGGCATTTTCGGTAACAACATGTTCTTGGATTGTTTCACGCATCATGGAACCATCACTAAATAGCCAAGTGTAGGTGCCACTAGACAAAGTTGTATTGTATGCCGTCCACAAACGCCAATGACCATCTTTCCATTCAAGGAAAGGCGGCTTTGTAATAGAGATATTTGTAAGTCCAAGACGGATTGTTTTTTGCATGTATCCTATCAACCTTGCTGTTACCATTGCTGTGAAGTAGAGAGAATGGGTTGAGAATGCCCATTTCCTTGTTAATATATTATTTATATAACATACTTTTATATGTTGTGTCAAGAGGCAATTTTTACACTGCCTCTTGACATTGCATTGTCAAGTCTTACTTAGCCGCAAGGCAAGCCTTGATTTCGTTTGCAAGGTTTTGCAAAAGTGTCTTTTCTTGTGCAGAGGTCTTACCTTCCTTTGCCTTCACTGCCATGATTGCGGCATTGATAACGGCCGTGAAATCAGCAGCAGCAGGTGCCTTCTTATCCGTGCTTTCCGTTTCCTGCTTGCTAGACGGCTTAGTCTTGTGCTGTTGATCCGCAAGCTTAGCAAGTCCCGAAATCGTAGGTGTTGCGGTTGCACCATCTACAGGAGAAACAGACTTAGAATGGATCTGGATAGTGCCAGACTTGCCCATGACTTCCTTTGGTCCCTTTGCGATAATCGCATTAAGTTCGCCAGTTTCTTCATTCTTGCTAATCTGCATATCTTCAGCAGTTGCCTTAGCCTCATAAAGAGCTACAGCAGCTTTACAGACACGCGCAAGGCGCATATTCAAAGCATTGCGGCGGCTGCGACGCTTCTTATATTCTTCCTCGTCCTTTTCCTTAAGGTCTTCACTAAATTCAAACTTACCTTTGAGAGCCGTATCGGTGAAGTCATAAACTACCTTATCCGTCTCATCATCAACCTTACGTGCAAGCACTCCGGTTTCAGTCAAGATCGAACGATAAAGCTTAGAAGAACTTTCCTTACCATCGGCGTAGATACCGTAAAGGTCAATCTTTTCTTCCTTGTGAAGATGCAGCGCAACGCGAGTAAGTTCGAAGTCAATGATCTTTTCGCGTTCATCGGCTTGACGCAGTGCAATTTCCGCACTTTCGCGTGCTTCCTCATGCTGTACAATTACATTAAGCATCTGATTACCATATGTGGCGATTGCCTTAGGGTCAAATGCGACTAGTGCGTTTTCAGTCTTCATTGTCATGTTCCTTTTCAGTTGGTTTACGATTAAAGCGATATGCTACACTTGAACCAATAGCATCATTACAAACCTTTGTAAAGACGTTTCTGGCTTTTTTCGTATCAAAAGCATAAATACCACGATGGTATACATGATCAAAATTTTCGATACGTGTCTCAAGCGTAGCATCTTGGATCAACACAGCGAAAAATCTACGCCGTGTATTCATCAAGTCAATAGGAAAGGTATCATATTTAATTGGTAATGTCATGTTCCTTTTCCTCATTCACCTGTATTTGCATATTAGGCTTCTTACAAAGCTTTGTCAAGAGCCTTTTTACCCTATTTTAGCCATTTTTCATCAAATAGCCTCAATAGTGGGGCATTTAAGCACCATCGTAAGATACGAAATTACACCACAATTACCTTTACTATAACCGATATTACAGTCTCTACAATGTATTGTAACGATTACGGTTACAGCTTGTGAAGTGTCATATAGTTTCGTATAGTTTCGTATCTAACGATGATATAGTGATAAGAGATTAATCACAAGAGCAAAGATGAACATTGCTATAAGAATTTTCAATGCAGTTTCCGGTTGCATAGCGTCATCCTTCCATCGTTTAGATACGAAACTTCGCACGATTGCAATTACTGTAACAGGTGCTACTAACTTAGCAGCTTTCGCACCTGTTACAATGCATTGTTACTGGAAAGCCGCGAGATTGGCGATAAGCGTATTAAATTCAGCGCCGGTACGTCCCTTTGTGAAGCGATCACCTTTCTTTGTAAGCTTAGGCAACTTCTTTTCATTGCCATCACAGGCAGCGATTGCATCCTTAGAGAGCACAATGGTATCGCGCAAATTGCAGATAGGTTGCATCATTGCCATCGTAGATGCGAGATTTTCCGCCGTCATTTCTACAGTCGCAGTCTCTACAGTTTCCGTTGTAACTGCATCTTGTGCCATTGCATGATTAAAGGACATAGCAGAAATTGCGGTTGCCATTGCGATTACATAAAACTTATTCATGAGATTTCTCCTGTGAAGTGTTACAATGCTTTGTAACAGGTTCCAAGCGATATTGCTTGCTAGTTAACTGCATTGTAGCAGTTAACAGGTAAGAAATATCTTACAAATGGATCATTGCCGCAAGCAATATGAAAGCTGCAATGAATAAGACTATTGCAAGGAATGCCGATAAGTCTTTAAGCATGGTTTCTTGTCCTTTGTTTCTTCACAATTGCCTCTCTACTTTATAGTCTAAAGCCATTACAATGCTTTGTCAAGCTATAAAGTAGAGAGATTTGATACCAGTCACAGATAAACCTGTGAAGTAGTGATGTTAACTATTAACAATCATGGCTATCGACAAAGTAGTATTTGCCATAATCATCAATAGAGAGGTTAGGGAATGATGGCCGACTACCATTTTCGTGGCTTCCGCACCTGAAACTTTCCTTACAATCCATTGTAAGCGGTTGTTTATCACTGATAACCGTTGCGATACGTTCCATTTCACGGAATGCACGACGATTAAGACGCTTTTGTGGCTGATGTTTGCGCATGGTGGTTCCTTTCTTTTTCAACAATTGCGATCCATACACGAATACCATACAAGCTCAAGATCGTTTCATCGTCATAGCTTGCGCCAATAGGATGAATGACATACTCACTATATCCTGTCCATTCGGGACCATTGATCTTGGTAACTTCATATCCAAGAGCTTTAGCACGCTTGCGAAGGTTTCCGATATGTGGCGCTTTCATTTGCTTGTTTCCTTGTGTGTCTCTTTGTTTCCGATGATTTGAATATACAGCATCCATCGCCGATGTATAGCCTACTTTGTAGAAAATTTTTGCTTTGTTTCGCGGCATTTGTAGAAAATTTTGCTAATGTTTCGCGGCACGGCTTTAAACGGCTGTATTTGCCCTGTGACGCGCAACAGCCTTTTCAGGTAGGTTGGGTCATAAAAATCATTGCCGCGAGTTTCACGGTTTGTTCACGTATACAATCTAGTGGCATTGTTCATTAATCTCGAACAATCGAAACCGCCTTACAATGCTTTGTAACGATTGGCACGGTTGTAACGGTTGCAGTTGTAACTGTCCATCCTTGAACTATCGACTGGCAACAATGCCAACCTTGAACCTATCCATGTATCTAGGTATCTGCATATACCGCTTTGCTTCTACAACCATGGGTGGTATCCGCCCCATTTTCCAAAGGTAGGTATATATTCCCATACGGGCTGGCCGGGTGACGAAGGAGGTTAGCTTTCTCTATGTATAAACGTATATATATAAATAATGAAAAATATGATGATAAATGTGGCGAAATGTCTCGTATCTATTCGATGGTAACTCTTACAATGTATTGTAACAAAAATACTTGACATACCGCTAAAAATATCATACTATATTCTTGTGATGCTCGGGAAGCAGTTTTCCTTTTCTTCTGCTTCTATTGGCCTGAGAAACCATTCATCACCTGTCATGGCTCCTCCCATGCTGTTCCCTGTGAAGTGACCCAGTGTAGTTAGTTCTACACTGGGTTTTTCTTTGTCTATAGATATACTACAATATTCGTCATAGACGCGAAACACCACATCCACCTTTTTTACAATCAAAATCGTTACAATGCTTTGTAAGGTGATTACGAAGTTGAAAGTCAGGTTTAATGGAAACGATAGCGGGAGTGTTTCGTATCTACCGATGGTCCCCCCTTTTATTATGCTGTCTGTTTTTATTCTTTTATTCCGTTCCGAATGGTTAAATAGAAATATTATACAATAATACTAGTCGATTATTTTATACTTGACTTATGCGAAAAAGTATGTTATATATAATATACATTTACAAGGAAAGATGTATTAAGCCGCCGCCACGCCCGGCCCCAATCCATAAACATCTCTATTATATACTGTTTATGTTTATCTGGTTCTTTCCGTTCTCCCAATATTCTCCTTGATTTGCCTGTCTCTTTTCGTTACAGTGTATTGTAACGATGGGAGATATCGCTATGGGCAGTCGAAAAAGTAAGCTAACGACGATTAATTGCCATAAAATTCCCGAATATCTTGGAGAACTTGTTGCCTTACGAGTAACCGAGAAAGGAAGACCGTATGCAATCACGTCTTCAGGTGTAATTTACATTATTCCGGAGAATTTTTCATGACATTGGCGCGAAAAGACGATCCATATATCGACGGAACAGGAAATTTGCTTATGCCTAAGGGTATTGAAGCACCTGATGCGTTTGATTTAGAAGAAAAACGTAAAATTCTTCCTATTTTCCGTACATTGGTCGTTACAAAACGGACAGATCTCGAAGATTTGCCTGAACCAGACGGAAATCAGCAAACTGTGATCAGTGCAGTGGTCGGATTGAAGCTTCTTGGGCTCTCCGATGTGGATATTGCTGATACAATGAACACTTCTCTTGAACAGATACAAAGCATTGTAAAGATGCCTGCAACTCAGGCGTCGTTCGAACGTATTTATCAGAATATTATTCATGCGAATAGTGAAAATGTGCAAGGACGTATCGCGGCACATGCAAATAGTGCAGTTGATGTTGTTGTTGCAATGATGAATGATGAAGATACTCGCGATGACGTCCGTTTGAAAGCTGCTCAAGACATTCTCGATCGTTCTGGTGCACATCCTGATCAATTCTTTGGCGAAACTAGTAAATCTCAGCAGAATGATGATGAACTGCGTATCGTTATTATGGATGAGGAAAGCAAGAAAGAGCGTGTAACAGTTGAATTGAAAAGAGGCAAGAAATGATTTCAGCAATTATCATCTTTATTGTTCTGTGCGTCTTTTTGCTATTGTTGTCACATTAAAAACCATTACAAAGCATTGTAAAGAAAAGGATCGTCACAATGGCAGAATATCGAGTTAAGCCGGGAGGAATGCATGAAAAGTTTCTAAATTCTACAAACAAAATTCAGATCATTGGCGGTGGTTTTGGTAATGGTAAAACCGCGGCAGCTTGTGTGAAATCTATTCGACTTGCAAAAGATTATCCGGGTAGTAACGGCATTATTGCAATGGCGACATATGCACAGTTGAATGATACTATTCGAGAAGAGTTTTATAAATGGATACCACATTCTTGGGTCGAACGTTGGCCAACACTTGCGCATAATACATTGCATATGAAGAATGGGAGTAAGATTAACTTTCGGTATCTTCAGCAGAAAGGTCGGCAACAAGCAGATGGGCAAACAAGCTCAAACTTGCTTTCTGCTACGTATGATTGGGCAGTAGTTGACCAGATCGAAAATCCTGCGATTTCGTATAAAGACTTTCTCGATTTGCTTGGGCGTTTGCGTGGTTCTACTAAATATAAAGGCACTGATGCGCGTATGCCTGTGAATGGTCCTCGGTGGTTGATCCTTACAGCAAACCCTGCATTCAATTGGGTATTTCATAAGTTGATCAAACCGATGGAATTGTATCGTACAACAGGTGAAATTCATCCTGACCTAATCGTTGATGGCGAAACACAGAAACCACTAATCGACTTGTTCGAAGCTGCAACTTATGAAAATGCACATAATCTTGAAGATGACTTTATCAAGACACTTGAAAGTGCATATAAAGGGCAGTTTCGTGAGCGTTATCTTGGCGGTAAATGGGGAGCGTTTGAAGGTTTGATCTATCCAACATTCGATCCTGAAATTCATATGGTCGAATATTCTGATATCATGCGGTATCTTTTCCGTATGAAATCTATGGGAGTAACACTTCAAGCGTTTCATGGTTTCGATTTTGGTATGGCAGTTCCATCATGTTATCTGTACGGCTTTCTCACACCAATGGGAATGCCTATCATTGTTGATGGATACTATCGACCGTCAGCAGATCCAATGGATGATGGTTTAGAAATACAACGAATACAAGGAAAGTATTCACCCTATGTAGATAACGATCATGCGATTATGGCGGATCCTGCGATCTTTAAGAAAACTGTATTTAAACGCAGTGGTACTGGTGCAACAACAATCGCAACAATTCTTCGTGACGATTTTGATCTGTTTCTAAAACGTGCACAGAATGATATTTTAAGCGGTATTGCAAAAGTAAACAGTTATCTTAATATTCGTGAAATGCCTAATCCATTAACAGGCGATCCTTTTGGTCCTGCGATAATGTTTTCGAAGCATCTTACATTTATTGCTGATGAATTTGGTGGATACTTTTGGAAGACTGGTCCCGATAATTCTCGAATAGATGAACCAATTGATCGTAATGATCATGCAATGGATACTTTGAAATATTCTTTTTCGTATTTACCGCCGGCACATGAGATACTTTATAAAGTAAACTTACCACAAGGAATGATGGCACATGCAAATAGATGAGCAAAAACTTGCAGTAGCTGAAGAAACTGGTGTTATAGAAGCATCGCAAGAACTTGACAAAGCATTGTCAAATTTTCGACTTCTTTCAGAAAATGCAATTCCGATACCACCAACAATCGGTGCCCGTTTTCAGCAGTTCTTTGAAGACGGTATCAAAGCACAGATGGCTCGTCACAAAGAATGGACAGCCAACATTAAAATGTTTTTGAATGAAGAAGGTGTTACTTCTAAAGTTCCTTACGAAAACATTGTGCGTACAACGATTGAAAGTCTTGTAGATTTTACATACATGCGCAATCCGCAAGCAGAAGTGTCTTCAGAAGAAGAAGATGAAAAAGATTTTGCGATAGTTATTCAGAAAATTTTGAACGTTATAATGAATAAGAAGACATTACCGGGAGTTAATCTTCGTCCAAAGGTATTGAAGCAAATCATTTTTGCCCATTTGACGAACATGGGTATTATCGAGCTTACGTATCAAGGTGAGAAAGGTTCGATTGAACAAGTCTTTGAAGTAAACGAACGCGTTAAAGATCAGATTAAACAAGAAGAAGATCCAGTAAAATCTTCACAGCTTTATGAATTGTTGAATATTCTTCAACGAGAATTGGACGTTCGTAAGAATATGGGCATAGGTGTTCGAGTACGTTCACCGTTTTCGTTTATCTTTGATCCTAATGGGCAAGAACTTGATCTTTCTGATCAGCGTATCATCATGGATCGTGATGTTATGCGTATTGATTATGTTAAAGCCGAGTATACGATCTTTGACAGTGAAACAAACGCACATTATTTTAAATATAATCCCGATACAGTGCTTGATTTTGGTAAAACCGGTCATCCCGGTAATACTGGTGCAACAAGAGAAACAGCCGAAGCAGATATCATTAATCAGATTATGCCTGATGTAGATCCTGATCAAGCAAAGTTGCGTGTACAAGATACAATACCAATTGTATGGGTATATGATCGTACTACTCGATTGAAGTATCTTTACATTGAAGGTCGTTGGGATGTTCCGCTTTGGGTTTATGAAGATGAAATGCAGTTGTCACGGTTTTTTCCGTTCTTTCTTCTTGCATTTTCTGCATCATTGAACTCGATTATTCAGCCGGGAGAAGTTGCACACTATATTTCTTTCCAGAATGAAGTGAACAAAATTAATCAGCAGATATCTAAACTTCGTGCAAGAGCATTTTCGAAATATCTATACAACAGCGATGCGATTTCTCCTGAAGAAATTAAAAAGCTGTTTGATATGATTAACAGTACAAGTGATAAAGTTGAAGCAATTGGCATTAAATTGCGCGACCAAGATCGCCCATTGTCAGAATTGCTTGAACCTTTGAAAATGCCTTCTGCACAGTTTAAAGAAATCTTCGATAAGAAAGACCTTAAAGAAGCTCTTGATCGTGCCACACGTATTACAGATGCTATGCGTGGTGCACAATTCAGAACGAATACAACGAATGATGCCGTTGAAACGTATAATGAGTTTGCATCAAATAGACTTGAAGGACTTACAGATAAAATCGAACTTTGTGTAGAGGATCTTCTTTGGTCAATGAGTGAACTTATTGTTTCTAAAATGTCTTCTGCATATATTAATAGACTTCTTTCAACAAAAGACGCAAAGAAGTTTCATAATATGACTATTGACGAGTTTAATAGATCCTATAACCTTACCATTGCAGCAGGATCTATTGAAAAGCCGACGTCTTCTTCTAAGAAAAAAGAAGCTATACAAATTATTCAAATGCTTGGACAGTTTGGCACAGCAGCGCCAAGAACAGTTCTTTCACTTGTTACACGTTTGCTTAGAAGTGCATTTTCTCGAAGCCTCGTTACAGATCAGGATCTAGAGAAGCTTGAAGAAGAAGGCATTGCTGCAATGCAGAAAGGTGTTACGACGCCTCAGGGTCAACAAGGGCCACAGCCACAACAACCGCAAGGAGCAGTAAAATGAGCGATGACTTTATGAGCGATATCAGTGCAGCAGTAGACAATGGTGGAACATTGCCTGTAGAACGTTCTCTTGCACAGCCAACAGAACCTGCAAAGACAAATCCTGTAATACCTCAGGTAAAGCCTGAAGTTACTGCGCCTTCGTCTGTTGCAGATGAACTTACGAACATGTTTAAGAATAATGATCCACATAATCCTGTGGAAAAAGCAAAGAAAGATCCCGTTGAAAAGGCGAAAGAACCTGCAAAAACTCCCGAAGCTAAGGTGGAAGGTGAAGAAAAGAATAATAATCCGCAAACACCTTCACGTACACAGCGCAAAGGAAACGAAAAGCTTCTCGATACGTTCTTGAACGAGGATGAGAACGGTAATCTTGTTAATGATGCAGGTGAAATCATCGCACTTGCAGGTAAAAGCCGCACGTATTACGAAGGTTTGAAGAACGAAGCACGTAAACAGCGGAAAGCTGCTACGGATCTTGCTGTTTCTAATATGCAGTTGGCACAGCAGTTCAAAAATCTTTATGATGAGTATAAGGGAATTGCAGATAGTTCGACTTCTCCTATACAAAGCATTGTAAGAGAGACAGGTTTTTCCGAACCTGAAGCAAAAGAAGCTGTGCAGTTGTTGAAACTTTATAAGACTGATCCAATTTCAGCCATTAAAAACATGTTGACACAAGCTAAAATGAGTGGTATAGATATAAGTAAGATTGGTGCTAATATCTCTGTAGATCCTACCATCATTAGAAATACTATCCAGAGTGTTCTAGACGAGCGTCTAAAGCCACTTAGCGATAAAGCAGAACAAGACACTGCAAGGCAGTCTGCAACTACAGAAGCACAAACATTTCTCCAGACATATCCAGAAGCTCGCCAATTTGTCAAAGCTATTGCTCAGGCAAAAGAGCAGTTTCCGCAAATGCCGTTGGCCGAAATTTGGCTGCGCTTGCGTCGAGAGATTGAAAAGCAACCTTCCCGAACTCCGCAATCCGTTACAAAGCATCGTCAAGCACCTGCACGACGAACACAACCGGCAGCAAAAACTCCCGCAGTGAAAGCGCCTGTTCGCGACTATGCTAAGATGAGCTTTGAGGATATTAAAAACTCTATCATTGAGGATTTTAACCAATGAAGCCTGAAAATCTTATCCATGCTATGCTTGAACGCAGCATGAACAAAATGCGAATTGCCGCAATTCTTCCGGGAGGTATTCTTACGTATCTTTCCGCTGCGAAGAAGATCAAAATGGAAGATGGCGGTCCTGATATCACTAACCCGATTATGGTTGGTGGCAACCCTAACGTCGGTCCTGCTACGTATTACGATCGAGTGCCTGTTGCACAGACTTCAGAACTCGATACTGTTGAATATGAAATGACGCGCATCGTAGGCACCTATGTGATTTCCGATCAGGAAGTTAATGAAAACATGGGCGCTTCTAAAATCGTTGATATTGCTGCAACTAAGATGCAGGCTCTTGAAATCTCTTTCAAGAAGTATCAGCGTTCTAAGGCTGCAAGCACCAATAGTGGTAAAGATCCGCTTGGTATTGGTAACTTGCTTCCTGCAACCGTTACAAGTGGTACTATTGGTGGTATCAATCTTGCATCGCAGCCGTTGTTTCGTCCGACTGTAATCGACTATGCAGGTACACTTACTTCTGCGAATATTGAAGAAAGTTGGGATGAAGCTCTGCTCGATCTTAACAATGACGAAGGGAAGATTACTGTTATCTTTGCCGGTCGTCGCATCTTTAATATGCATCGTAAGGCTGCAAGGGATAATGCTACGGTACAATTTGGTCCGTCTGCATTTGGCCAGACACTTGCAAATCTTGGTCTTGTAGGTACTACTCACCAAGGTATCCCTGTTGTTTATGATGAAAATTTGCATCCTGATGATGCATACTTTGTAAACGAAGACGAAATGATGGTGCACATTCTTAAAAGCGCCAACATGAAGTTGAAAGAACTCACAGCACCTTATGATCAAGACGTGATTGGTGGTCGATATATTTGGGAAGGACAGCTTTGTTCTTGGAAGAATTATCGTACTCACGCTTACATCACTAACCGCTCATAACAAAGCATTGTAAAGGAACATATTATGAGTGTTACTGGTGAACTCAGTGGAGTTGGTCTTGCGTATGTTACTCGTGCAGTAATTGGCGAAATCAAAACTACTAAAACCAAGTTTGATACTAAGCTTGGCGAAAACGTTACTTCTGAAACTTCTGTGAAAGATCCTGTAATCGTCTTTTTTCCTAACGGAACGACACAGCTTCTTGCAGCAGACCGTGCTAAAATTCTCGGCTTTCTTGAACAGCCAGAAATTATGAACTACTCGTCAGTGCAGGATGGAAAGTCTCCTGCCGCACGATACAAAAATGCCATTCGTGAACGTGATCGTATTGACGCATGGCTTATGATGGAAAACGCAGTGATCCAGCGCTGTGTCAGCAAGTCCGGGCATCCATTGCCTCTCGACTGTATATATGCTGATACTAGCCTGTATCTCTCCAATGAGAAAGAGGAGCTTGCAGCATGAATGCGCCAGTTTTTGGTAGTGTAGGTGGTGATGACGGCAATTGCTATGTGCCGGATATGACGCATAATCACCATATTGATATTACAGGAGAAACTTCTGTACTTATCGAAAATGCTGTAGTAGATGGTACGTTGCTTTTGGCTGCGTTTACTACTGCTGCAACGACTTGGTATAATGATATTGGACTTGAAATTGCAGAGCCGTTTGGACGTACTCTTGCTTTTGATAGTACCGATGCTGATGGTGTTTTCATTGTGCATGGTCGTGATTATCTTGGACAACCGATGTCTCAGCAGGTTACTTGTAGCCTTAGTGCTGGTGCGACTACAAAAGCATTTAAATATGTAGATCGTATTTATTCTGTGTCTAACGTAGGCGATCTTAATATTGATGCTGGTAGTGGCTTTGGTCTGCCTTTTTGTGCGTCGGAACTGGTTCGAGAAACTGTTGATGGTGTAGCTTCTACGGAAGGAACACTTACCGCAGCAGTATCGACTACTCCGTCGACGACGACTGGAGACGTTCGTGGTACGTTCAATCCAAATACGGCAACTGATGGTGCCAAGGATATTGAAGTCGTATACGTCACAACTAACCGTCTTCCCGGCGGTTTGTACGGTCAGCGACAGGCTTAACAAAGCATTGTAACGAAAAGGACTAGGGCAATGACATTTAAAACTCGGCAAGACCTTACTGCAAGTGTCTATAATGAACTTGCCCTAGTCGCTGGTTCAAGTGTACAAACATATACTGAACCTCAGGTCATTGAATGTATCCAAAATAGCTTCGATCATTTGTTTAAAAAACATTTTTGGCCACATCTTACAACGACAACATTTCATACTCTCGACGGTGCTGGTGGTGTTGTAACAGATACCATCGTAGGTCTTGAAGATATTTCTGATATCAAATGGGTACGAGAAAGTCCTTTTGAAGAAGGTAATGCTATTCCATATTTTGAAGATGGTGTTTTCAATACAGAGCTTCTTGCATATACAACGATTGGTTATAGTGAAACTGGTTACGACACGAAACGTATTAAGTTTAATCCGGTAACAAGTGAAGCTGAAATCGCAGTTCGTGCACGTAGAAAGCCTGAGCCTTTTCAAGAACAAAGTATTGTTCCCATTGATTATCTAATGATCAAACATCTTGTTGCAGCTAACCTGCTTTCCACAGATGGAATGAACCCAAGTGCTGAAGCGCGACAGATGGCTTTATTTGAAGATCGCTTTGATACGTTCATTAGTAGTGGAGGCAATAAACCTTTTATTGCGCAGTCATCACGCTTTCAACGAGAATTTACAGTGGCGGATTAATCATGCCTATATCAGCTTTTCCAAATATGAAACGATTTAGGCCAAGAGCAGCTTCTCTTGCGGATGTTACTTTGCGAGATTTTTCTGGTGGTGTCAAAAATACCGATAATGAGATTGCTCTTAAAAGCCAATTTGCAGCTAGATTGATTAATATGTCTGCTGACGGAGATACCTCACAGGTACTCCGTTTTGGCACAAAAGAATTTGCAACTTGTGCTGCGAATATTGTTAATCATACATATTTTAAGCAGCATCTTGTTTGTGTTCTTGTAAATGGCCATGTTCAAAAGATTAGCGATGCAGGTATTGTTACTACTATTTGGAATAGTACAATTGCCGCAGCACTTCCGGGATCTCCTGCAGGATGGTCTGGAAGTTTGACTATGGCAGATTTTACGGAATTTCGTGGTGAATTGGTGATTAACAATGGAATTGATAAGCCAATTCTTTTAAGTAAAACACTTACAGTGACATATCTTCAAGATTTGGCAGTAGGTTCAAACGTTAATACACCAATCGCAAAATACGTAACAACTGTTTCAAATTATACAGTTATGGCAGGTGTTGCAGCATCGCCTACAACTTTGTATATTTCTTCAACAGGTACTTCTGGTACATGGCCGGGAGATCCTGCGCCTAATGATGCGGTTAGTTTCGACGTTGGCGCATATACAGGGCAATCATCTTCGGAAATTTATGGTATTGGAAGTTTCAAAAACTTTTTGATGGTGTTCTTTGATAATTTTTCAATAGCACTTCAACTTGGAACATACAATGAAAGTAATGTACATACTCCTCAAGTGATTGATACATACACAAATCTTGGAACGATTAATCATAAAACGTTTTTGTCTACAGATACTGATATTGTTTTTGCTTCTAATGTAGGCGTGTTTTCTGCAGAGAAGAATGTTTTTGGCGGAACACTTACAACTGCGCCAATGGCAGAAAATCTTGGTGATGACTATCCTGCAACACTTGGACTTGTAAATAAAAATGATCCAAATTCTTTTGTAGTAAATGACCCATTGTCAAAAGCGATGTTTTTTGTATTTCATAAAGCCGATGCGTCTATTACAGCTTTTATGATGCGATATCGGGCAGATTTTAGTAAAGTTTCATGGTCAGAAATTCGTGGTTGGTCTTTTACTTCTGCATGTACTAGTGAAAAAGGTCGAGTATTTTTTGGCCAAGGAACCAGGATTTATCAGTACGGAAATTCTGTTTTTGCTGATGAAAATTATTATGCAGATTATACGACAACAGGTGAAGATGGTAACGATATTGTTTTTGATTGGGAATTTCCTTGGCTTGATGCAGGTAACCGTATTAAAACAAAATTGTTGAAAAAAGTTACTTTTGATACAACAGGTACAAGTGCTTTTTCGTTACAATGCTTTGTAAACAACTTTTACAAAAATCTTGATGATGAATTTACACCATCAGTAGAAATGTCATTTGTTGCGGGTAATGCTGGTGGTTACGGTAACAACGATGAAGGTTATGGTGGTAACGGCTACGGTGGTGGTCGTAGAGCAAATGATGAACGCTTCTTCGGTTTTCCTGTACGCTTTCGAATATTGAAAATGCGTTTTTATGGTTCAACGAAAAAACCATTAAGAATTGTATCAATATCTTTGATATATCTTAGAGGGAATTACAACGTATGACAACTCCAACAACTCCTAATCTTAATCTAATACTTCCTGATTTTAATGATGGTCCTTGGCATGACCAGATTAATGGGAATTTTCGTTCGATTGATGCTATTATACGATCAGTTCTTGGACTGACAGCGCTTCTTGGTGTCTATCAGAATAGCACAGCTGTAACAACTGGTCAGCGTTATTTTGATGAAACAACTGGTTTCTATTACGAAGCATTGTCAGGATTTACGACAATGGCTGCACCTAATAGTTTTGAAGCCGAACGTACGACTTATCCTTCAAGATGGCGTTTGCTTGACGCGACAGAAGCACTCGAAGCTGCTTCCGATGCAGAAACTGCGGCACTTGCAGCAGGAGCATCTGCAACTGCGGCGGCTACGAGCGAAACAAACGCTGCGACTAGTGAAACGAATGCAGCATCTAGTGCAAGTACAGCTTCTTCAGCCGCTTCGAGCGCAAGCACATCAGCAACGAACGCAGCAACTTCTGCAACGAACGCAGGTAATAGTGCTACAGCTGCTGCAACATCGAAAACAAATGCCGCATCATCTGCAAGTGCCGCAAGTTCTTCACAAACTGCTGCTGCAACAAGCGAAACTAACGCAGCGACTTCTGCATCAAATGCGTCAACATCTGCAACGAATGCATCTAATTCTGCAAGTGCAGCGGCTACTTCAGAAACGAATGCAGCAACAAGTGCAACTAATGCGGCAAATAGTGAAAGTAGTGCAGGCACAAGCGCAAGTGCTGCGGCAACATCAGAGACAAACGCCGCTACGAGTGAGGCTAATGCGGCAACTTCTGCAACTAATGCCGCGACCTCAGAAACAAATGCTGCTGCAAGTGCTGCTAATGCTGATGCAACACTTGCGCTTGCTGTTCGTGGTGATATTGCTCAATCATTTACGCCAGAAGAACAGGGCCAAGCCCGCGCAAACATCGGCGCAGGATTTGGTTTCGAGAACAAGCTGATCAATCCACTATTTCAAGTGGACATCGAGGGCAATGCTGGCGGAACTGCGGTAAACGCTGCGCACGTAGTGGAGAGTTGGACTGCCCAACACGTTAGCGATGTAACGACTTTGACTGCTTCGCGAGTCGCAGGAGACAGGGTTCCCTATGCACTTCGCTATACAGTTACGACAGGGTCAGATGCTTCAATCAGCTCCAGTAAGTATGCGGTATTCGCGACTGCCATTGAAGGTGCCGACCTCGCGGACGCCAAATTTGGGACTGTAAATGCTAAATCGCTTTGGGTTTGTGGTCGAATCAAAGCACCAACAACAGGAATTTATTGTGTCGCTCTTCGGAATGGCTCTGCCAATCGATCTTATGTCTTCGAAGTGGCTTGCACGGCTGGGGCATTTGTTGATTTTGAGAAAGAAGTTCCGGGTGACACATCTGGTACATGGGAGAAAACCAACGGAATAGGGCTGCGAGTCACTTTCAACGTGGCAATGGGTTCAACGTGGCACACGACTGCCGACACATGGTCGTCTGGAAACTTTCTTGCTACCGCCAACCAGGCCAATGGACTCGCAACCAACGGTAACATCTTCGAAATCGAGGACATTCGAGTCTCTGTCAGCAAGCCAATCAAGACTGAGTGGCGTCCGTATGCGTTGGATTTGGCGCATTCTCAGCGGTACTATGAGATTGGAGAGACCAGCTACACTTCTTCGACGGCAGCAAGCAGATACTTCAAGGTCGTTTTTCAAACCACCAAACGAATTGCGGCAACCATTACGAGAGTCGGCGATGGACCTATTACATCCGGAACAGCGGGATCGACATTGTTTGGAACCACTGTGGACGGATTTTATTTCTATCAAATCAGCAGCACTACTGCTATCGGCGGTGACTGGACAGCAAACGCGAGGATGATCTGATGAACATCACATATGCGCAATGGGTGGACTCTGCCCACACAACTATCGCAGCTACCATTGATGACGTTGCAATGTTCGTGCCGAATGACATGGGCAACCTTCACCGGCAAGCCATTGCGAAATGGGAAAATACTGGTAATGAGATCGAAGATTATCTCATACCTACTCCACCAGCAATTACTGTTGTAAAAGCGGGATGGCTTCGTGCAGCACTTGCTCGGACAGAAAAGTTAGCCGAAGTTAATGCTGCTGTTGCACAAGCATCAGAAGAAAAGCAAGAGCTTTGGGAGTATGCAACAGAATATCACATTGACGATGTTGATGTTGTCACGATTGCTGCTGCTTTGGATATTGATCTTCGAGAATTGTTTGACTTAGCAGACGCAATTAGAATTGAACGTCAAGGATAAGGAGAAAGCATATGTCAGGTATCAAACGAATTATCTTTCATTGGGCCGTAACGAAGTATAAAACAACTGAACTTGCGCGTAAACATTACCATGCTGTTGTCGAAGGTGATGGTAAGATTATTGACGGTATTTTTCCTGTTGAGGCAAATATCTCACCAAAGAAAGGTGCTTATGCTGCACATACATTGAATTGTAACACAGGTAGTGCTGCTATTTCTGCTGCTGCAATGTTTGGTGCGAAGTCCGTGACGGATTATGGACAATTTCCTATTACGGAAAAACAGTTCAATGCAATGTGTTATCGTGCGGCTGAATGGTGCATTAAATACAAAATTCCTGTGACAAATAAAACTGTGCTATCACATGCAGAAGTACAGAAAAATCTTGGTATTAAACAGCGTGGTAAGTGGGATATTGCTGTACTTCCATTTGCAAACTTGAAAACAGCCGAAGAATGTGGATGGTTGATCCGTAAAACTGTTCAAAAATATATTGATCAAATCCAAAAGCCTGTATCGTTACAAAGCATTGTAGAGAAACCTATTCCAGTAGTACCTGCAAAGCCAAAGGTTACTCCTACACAAGTTGCCGTGGGTACAACTGTGGCTGTAGGCGTTGTGGCTTCTGCTACTTGGTGGGACAAAATTTCTAATTGGTTTGGGAGCTTTTTCTGATGCTTAAAGGATGGAAAACTGTTATCTTCAATATTGCAACTGTGTTTGTTTCTGTTGCAGGTATCGTTTTGCAGTATCTTGATATGCTTGGTTTGAAAGATGAAACCGCTGCGTTGATCGGTATGCTTATTTCAGTCGCAGTCGCTGTCGTAAATATTTATCTACGCAGTATTACAACTACTCCAATGGGTAAATCACTATGAATATTGGGTTGATTATTCGTCTGATAATTGTCTTTGGCGTTATTGCGCTGCTTTTGTCTGCGTATTATAAAGGGCGTAATGATGAAAGTGCCAGAATAACAAATCAACTCAAAGAAGATCGTATTGTTCTTCTCAAAGATGGGAAAGTTATAGATGAACAAGTTCTCAATTCTGATGATAATGGTATCTGTACCATTCTTGGCGGGTGCTAGTTGCACATCTGTACCGTCTGCAACACAGCCTTGCGATATTCTTGTAAATATCCCAAATGCACCACAAGAAATTAATCGTATTCTTATTGACAAAGCACGACCTACAGCTATAGGACTTGCACAGCATAAACTTCGATATGAAAAGTATTGCACTAAAACGTAACAAAGCATTGTAAGGAAAAGTAATGGCCGATCATCAATTCAGTTCTGAACCATTAACTGCACATGAGATACAGTTAGTAAGGGCAGTTCTCGAAAAGGAGGCTCGATGGCAATGGCTTGCAGTGATGGCGCGTAATACTGCTGTTTATGTTACTGCAATCATTGCCGGTTTGACAATTTTTTGGGATACACTTGCCAAAATAGTGAAAGGCATGGTGCGATGAAAGAAGCAATTAAGAAATTATTAGTTCATCATATAATTCCAATAACACTTGCATGTATAATTCTTTTTGCATTACTAGGAACACATAACTAATTCTCAGGGAGGCATTCATGGCTAAAGTTGTAATTAAACGTTATCGTATTGAAGATATTGAAGGTATTCTAGACCATATACATAACTTTCTTGTAGAAGATCGTGGACAAGAAGGTTATGAAAATCATTATAAGAATATTGACTTTGACCGTTCCAAAGTGTATAATACTCTTATAAATCGGGTAAACGATATAGATTTCTTTTGCAATCTAATCTTTCTCGATCAAGACATCGTAGGCGGTTTGTGTGCTTATGTAGCCGAACCTTTCTTTTCTTCAGAAAGAATTGCTTACGATCAGATCTTTTACGTCACACCGACATTTGCGAATGTCCCTGCTGTGATCAGACTTCTCCGCACATATGTCGAATGGGCTGAACAACGTAATGTTGTTGAGTGCCGTATGTGTTCGTCAACAGGTTATAACCAAGAAGCTTTTACAAAGCTTTGTCAACTTAATGGCTTCACAAAGTTTGAAGTCGGATTTGCTAGGAGATTTTAATATGTGTGGTGGTGGTGGTGCTCCAATAGATAAAAGTGCAGAAACTGCACAGATCCAAGCTGCTGAAAATGAACGTGCCCGACAGGAAGCTGCAAGGCAAGCCGAAGAACAGAAACGTGCTTTTGAAAGCCGTCTAAGCAGTGCTTATGGCACTGGTATTGATAGCGCACGGAATTTCTTCGCTTCTCAAGGGCTTGATCCTGATCAGTATATTAACAGCATTCAATCTTCAGCTAATAGTGCGAAAAGTCGTGTACCGGAACTAGACGCTTCTCCGGGAACATATTTTGACAATCTTGGCGCAAGCGTCTTTGAACAGCTTCAGGAAGCGGAACGTTCAAAAGCATTGCGCGGTATTGACTCATTTGCTCGGGAAGGTTTTGCAAATCGTCGTATTACGAATGATGTTGATGATCCTTTCTTGGCAGCTATTCTTGAAGAACGCCGTGCAGAAGCAGATAACTACGCACGACGTTTGCTTGATCGTGGTGTTGTAACAAATTCTGGATATGAAGCTGCAATTGCGGATCTTGAAAAGCAGCGTCCCGGTGCTGATATGCGTTTGCAGGATATAGGTCTAGCAGAGCTTGAGCGCGGTCGTGGACAGCTCCGTGATCTTGCCTCGACAGGACGATCGAATGCAAGTCAGCTTCGTCTTGGTGAAATGTTTGATCCGTACGAAATCGAAGGCGATCTTAATCGTACTCAATCAGATTTCTTTGCACGTCTTGGTGAACGCCTTCGCGCAAATGCGCCGAAAAATCTGTTCGATACTTCTGGTCTTGCAGGTATTGCTGGTGCTGCCCAAGGTGCACAAAACACCGCGTTCGATCCTGATGCATTGGCAGGACTTTATACCGATGAAGAAGAAGAAGATGATAACGTTTTGAATGAAGAAGATGATGCATTCGTCTCCTTCTAACAATGATTTGTAAAGGATCACTCCAATGGTTATTCCTGCACTTTTAGGTGCTGGTGTTGGACTTGCAGGAGCAATCATGCAAAGTCAAGCACAAAAAGATCAGAGAGATTTGAGTTATCTTAATCTCTATGAACAAAAGCGTCAAGCAAGAGAGCGTGAAACTCTTGCTAAAGCAACACGATCTGACGCATATGGAAACAAGGTAAAATATGTTCCCGGTCAGGGATTTGTTACTGACGTTACGCCTCTTACTCGTGCAATTCTTGGCAGTCAGCAAAAAGAGCAACTAGCACAGTTTCGTGATGATGCGCCTCGCAATCGTGACGCAGCTATTCGAATAGATAAACGCTCGAAACAGGCTGGAGAAGTCTTTGACGAGAAGTTTAATAAGTATCGTTATCGTCGAGAAAAGACTGAAGAAGAATACGTTGCAGAAGCTATTCGTAATGCAATAGATAGTCAACGCGAAAGCGGAGATAATGGCGGTAATGAATTGCTTGCACGTTCTATTCTACGTGCGGGTAATTCTGGAATGGCACGTAATCTTTATGCGGCATCAAAAGAAAGTAAAACAACACCGTCGTTGTCGCAGCTAATTGCAGATGCAAAGAAGCAAGGTAAACAGCAGTTTCTTGCTGAACGTGGCGCAGAAAACCAAGTTGCTTTTAGTGAATTAGAAGGCATTCGTTCGATTGCAGATGCAATTATGCAAGGTAATATGAATTGGGATAATGAAAACAATGCATTGTCAGGACGTCAGGATGGTGCTTTGTCTGGATTGATCCAAACGAATGCGGCAAATTCTTCTGCAATTAGCGGTGCTTATGGTGCTGCTGGACAAGCTGCGGGACAGTCTCCTGATCTAGGTAATATTGCTTCTGCATTGTCGAGTATGAAGATACCACAAAGTCAACCGAAACAAACTGAACAAGAAAAGCTTCTTGCAGATTTGCTTCTACAACAGCGCATTGGTTCTGCCCGTGTTGGGATTAACCAGAATAATGCAAGTCTTTACAAAGGCAACACAGGAATGTTCTAATGGCTAGTATGGCAAAAAATGATTATCACGATATCGCAAAGCAGATTATGGCAGAAGATACTCAAACAGGGAGCTATGATGACGGTCCTGATCTTGAAACAGAAGCAATTGAATTTGTAACAAGCGGAAAAGGGACAATTAAACAATGGGCTGAAATGAAAGGAATTGACCCAAAAATATTTGATTGGAGATCTATTTCAAATAAACTTGTAGAAAGTAACCCAAATTATCTTGAAGGTCGTGGTACTACTTTGCAAGAAGCTGGCGCACAACAAGGAATTTCAAATTCAACCGACAGT
>Ga0100403_1000520_pt1 | contig 38322 bp, 45 predicted proteins | sample CryGeymet201501t_FD_83663 | JGI IMG/M metagenome (GOLD analysis project Ga0100403, IMG submission 83663) | Groundwater microbial communities from Crystal Geyser aquifers in Utah, USA - Crystal Geyser metaG 2015-01t | ecosystem: Environmental > Aquatic > Deep subsurface > Groundwater | place... | reverse complement strand
TCTGTGTCGTATTTCTTCTGAACGCCCCACTCGTTTGCATCTGTAATGCCTTGGGCCTCTGCCCGGGTCCGGTCTTCTACTCCATCAAATCCAGCAATCTTGGCTGCCTCGTCCTCACGCTGCTGATCGGACTTGGTTTGTGTAGGCGCTCCGGTATTGTTAATCCCTGATGGTCCAAAGCCAGCCTCGGCCTGCTTCTGTTGGTCAGACTTATTAGAAATCTCTGCTCCAGCAGTAGACTTGATCGGCTGTATCCCAATGGGAGATGCGACCTTTACACCAGATACATTTACTCCAATAGGGGCAATAGGCTGTGCGGAACCAGCAAACCGGTTCACACCGGCGCTGTCGGTCCCAATCTGGCTTTGGATTGCCTTGAGAGTCTGTTGAAGGCCAACAAGACTAGCCACCTTTACACCAAAGACATTTGTCCCAATGGGCGCAATTGGCTGTGCTGACCCAGCATACCGGTTAAACCCAGCATTATCTACAGCAGGTGCTTTGATCGCTTCAGCAATGCCAGCAGGCTTCACATAGGAAGTTCCTGCGGAGTTTACACCAATAGGTGCGACAGGATTTGTCGCTGGTGCACCAACTCCGCCAGAGCCTAGTTTTTGATCGTATGCTCCATTAGCCATTTTCTATCCCTCAGCCTTAAAAATACATTATCCTACAAAATCTCATAATGAGGCAAATCTGTCCAGCTCCTCCAGTTACCGCCCCACTTCAATTTTACCCCAAGCTCTGAGGCTGCCTGTAGCATACACACAGCCACTCGGTGGAAGTAGAACTCGTCATCCCACGGCACACCGCCATTGACCCAAGGGACCACATCTAGAGCCATGCCGTCCTGGTGAGGCGATCTCTTGTCTACCCCATCGCATCTACTCACTCTCGCCTCGTAAAGCTCGATCTGTTGCAATGGCGACCGCCTGCCGCCAAGGTGCGGAATGCTGAAGTCCACACAGCCCTTCTTCTTTTGGCTGCTGATCTCTAGCGCTCGGTTCGCTACTCGGATCAGATTCGGGTTTACGCCCGTCATTCTCTCTCGGCTTCTCGATCCCCATGCGTACATTTTCACCTCTAAAGTAGTCTCCAGCGGCCACTCGGAGTCCGTTGACTGACCGCTGGAGCGGGCTTTGGCCCTAACCCATCACCCTTTCATCGCAAGGAGCGCACGGCTTGCCTGTGAATTTCATCCCACTGCGCTTAGGCTCATTGGCCTGCATCTGCATTATCAGATCCTCTAGCGTCTGCTCTCTATCTCCTAAATGAAAATAGCCTGATCCTTTTATCCTCACAGCCCAATAGTAGGCTTGAGCAATGGCGTACAAGTGAGGCCATCTGATCCAATGAGCATCAGACCGAATCTCTCTCCGCATCTCCGATAGAAACTGGCCGTCTGCTTTCTCTCGATCTTGCTCACGCCACCCAAGCCAATAATTGAAATCATGGTGATGGCAGGCCGTATTCCAGACAAAGGACGGCACTTTAATCCCACCCTTCCCACCGCATCCGTTGCAGACGAAAAGCCTCTGCTCTATAGTCAGGTCTCGGTAGCGTATGCGGGTCATCATTTATCCTTTAGAGCCTGTTGGATAGCCTCTAGCACACCGCATTTGATGCTGGCCATCCGAACAGCTAGAGCCTGCACAGAGTCCTCTAGGGCCTTCATGCGGGCATCACCAGAAGAAAACCCCTTGTCTACCTTGGTCTCAATTCGAGTCTGGCCCTCTTGGAGATGCTCGATGTCTTTTTTCATAGCCAGCATTTCCTCCGAGTGAGTCACACATTCGCTCCTTCTCTCTTCGCCCGTGTACTTCTTCTGACCCCATTTGAGCCACAAGAACCAAGCGCACAAAGCCCCAATAACTAAAATATACATGATATACTGGGCATCATTTGCAGGAGTTGCTACTTTGCTCGAAATTAGTGAGTCTATCATGGTAGAGCACTTTCTATGACATTATCGTCCTGAGTCATGTTTGTGGCTGTAATGTTTCCAACGGCTTTGGTATCGGTCCATACTAAAGCACTAGCACCACCGCTTGTATCAGAACCAGCGTGAAAATATCTAGTGATCGGAGCGGTTGCTGTACTCATGTCCCAAGTCTTTCCACCATTGTAAATTTCTGCCTTTTCTGTAGCATCCCACAAGTCTCCAAGAGTATCCGTAAAGTGGTATGCAGGCTCACAGATTTGGCCTGTCAAATAGGTTGTAATTACACCATTGTATGAAAAAGCACCAATAAAAGAATGCGAAGGAGCAGTTACATCTGGCAAAGCACCGACATTAACTTGTCCAGTTTTCTCCACACCATTGATCATCAGTCTGACACCTTGGTCATCTTTGCTTGCAATTACATGAGTCCATCCAGCACCACGATAATCACCAGACGGAAAAATATATCTCCGAGATGTAGCTGATTGGTTTCCGATCTCAACATAAAGTTGTCCGCTACCTCCGCTTGCTATTGTCCAGAAAGTTACTGCACTTGCTTTCGTGATGCACACAAACGATCTACCAGGTGCACCAGAAGGCAAATAAAGCCAACAAGACACGTCCCAATATTCAGTTGCAGGAAGAGGCGCTGCGCTGAAAGATTCGTCTGTTGAAAAGATTGTAGAAAGTGTGGTATGTCCACCACTTGGACGAGGAATAGGAAGGCTCCCAAGACCCTTGGTCATGGAACCCATAGTCTGTGGAAGCGCAATCATTACATTTCCTTGGTTGCGATAGTGTAAGTGATGGTGTTTGCAAGATCGCTCTTGGCAACAATGCTATCGCCAACATCAAGCCTGATGTCCTTCATGCCAAGCTCTACCGTGCTATTGGCGGCAATAGAAGTGCCAACAATGTCAGCAATCTGGTTAGTTGTGCCATATGCACCGCCAGACTTCACGATGTGTACATCAATTCCATACGCACTAGAAGCGTCAGTATTGTACCACCAATCATTAGTTACGATCTTTGGGTTCTGCCCCGCAGATACGGTTACGATTGCTGTGGCTGTTGCCGAGAGTTGTCCCTGTTCGATTGCCATGACTATTCTCCTGTGATGGCGGTTTTAAATTCTAGTGCGGTTGCGTATGCCATTTTAGGCTCCTTGTTTTGATCTCAGTCATCTTATCCACAAATCCCCACCCACGGAATCACGCTAGATACCGTAGACCCTGCGTAAGTTGCAGGCAAACTACTTGCAACATCATAAAGCGCTCTTGCTATCTGCACATGGGAGCCCCCATTGTCATGACCCGCAAGGGTTGCCGCATTGACCTCGGTCTTGAGGCAAAGCCAATAGGCGGACCCACCCGTTAGAGCCTGAGATGTGATTGTAGCAGACTGAATGCCTGTTTCAGTCGTTACGCTTTTTGATGTCGCCTGCAGCTTATTACCAGAGTCATCATACACACCGAGATGTATAGTGTCAGTTCCGGCGTTGATGATAAAGAAATTCATGCTCGTTGCTGTGAAATCAAAAGGGCAGATCCACCTGACCCAGTAGTCGGTATCAACCGCAGATGTGAACCCAGTCTGTTCTGATATGTGTCCATTCGACTGGCATGGATTGGATAATCCACCACCACCACCCGCAGTCCATGAGAGCGCTCCACTTCCGTTTGTCGAGAGGACTTCTCCACTGGCTCCGTCCGCTGTAGGTAGCGTGTAGATCACATTCCCAGCCAAGGCAGGAGCCTTGAATCCGGTGTAACTCGTTCCACCCGCACTGGGCTCTAGTAGTCTAAGTTCTGATGCAGAAGCCCCGCCACCGATGGTGTGGTTCCCACTCACAGAGAGCGCGCCAGTAATCTCTACTCCAGTGGTTGTCAGCTTTAGAAAAGTGGTAGTCCTCTGGAGTTGCCAGTCGTGAGCACCTACATAACCCGCATCGTCTGCGCCAGTAATTGTCGGAATACCAGACACATTTCGGAAAAGAAGACCACCAGAGCCACCACCTGATGCCTTGCCGAAATAGGCAATTTTGTCATTGCCAGTGTCGGTCATCGGAGCCACTTGCAGACGGTTAGCCGAGACAGGCGATGCAGTTCCGATGCCGACATTATTTTGCGAAACATCAACAAACAATGCGCTTGTATTTACTACTAGATCACCAGTTACAGTAAGAGTTCCTGTTACTGCTGTGTCCAGTAGGATATCGAAAATTGCGCCACCGCCAGATCCGATAATTTCAACATTTCCGCCAGCTTCCCGATTGCGAATCGATACATGAGCATCTGTAGTTGTCTCTGTGCCAATCGACCATGCCCAGTCAGAAGACCCAGTAGTAAATCCAGCAATAATCAGAGCTTGTACTTCTGTCTCAGTGGTGGCGTTAGTGTCAACCATGATAAAGTCTGGAACAGCTGAGTTAAAAATGAGATCAGCAGCATTCACTATGACATTGCCAAGCACTCCTGCCGATGTAGATGTTAGCGTTAGCGTTTCGGAATTTCCAGATCCACCCGTGATCGTAGTACCACCGACCCCTATAATGTCTCCAGAAATTGTCAGTCCAGTTAGCGTGCCAACGCTTGTGATATTGGGCTGTGCGGCAGTTCCGAGTGTTCCGTAAATAGTGCCAGCTCGCAAGTCCGCATAGGACGAAATCGTCACATTGCCAGATGTCGTCCCGTCATCGGTAGTCAGGATGAAGGCGAACTCGTCTGCACTCTCGTCCCAGATCAAGCCGATATTGTTACTCAGTCTCTGACCGATCAGGCCAATGTCGATTGCGTCCGTGGCGTTCCCAGAAGCAAAAAGTGTGAGCGGATCTTCGACCAGAAGATTTGTAGTATTTATTGTGGCCGTGGTCCCAAGGACGGCTAAATCTCCAGCAATCGAAACACTTCCATCGAAGTTAGACGTTCCATTTGGATCGAGCAAAATGGAATTTCCACTGGCAGTAAGAGTCAGTGTCGAGTCCGTAGCGTTGACACTCACAGCCATCAAGGACGTTCCAAATGCTAGGTCTATTCCAGCGTCAGTAGACCCTACATCCATCCCTGCGCTCGCAGATCCCTGAGCCAGATACATAGCAGAAAGGCTTGATGTGGCGTATAGCAAGCCCGAATGGGTAGCGTCATTTAGAGCGAGGAATCCTGTCTGTCCAGAGCCAGCGATGATCGTTGCCTCTAGTGTGCTAGCTGCTGCAGATGCCTTCCAATTTCCTAGGACATTACCACCGGAGTTAGTATTGATCGCAATGGATTTATCAGAACCATTGATGTAGTTCACATAACAATTATTTGCGTCAGCGTACGCCTTCCAGTAATGCGTCGCGTCAAAGTAGGACTCTGTCGTGTTGCTTCCAGCAGTTAGGTATGAGCGAAAGTAGTTGTTGGCATCGTAGTTGTTTCTAGATAGTGCGTATCCAGATGCAACGAAATCAAAGAACTGACCTTGGGTAGCACCAATAGTCAGTGATCCAGAAAGAGTCCCGCCTGATAGTGGTAGATAGCTTGTAGAAACAGGGATCTGCGTCTCAGATCCTGCATCGTCTAGGATATACAGAAGACTATCGTTCTTTGCGTAAAGCTTAAGCCTACCAGACGCAGGCGTTGCTGGGGTTGCTTGCTCGGTAAGTACTAGACCACTGGACATTTAGCCCCCCAAGAGTACGAGTTCGCCATCAAGCGTGAGCTCGCCATAAGGTTCAAGATTAACTTCTGAAACACACCAAGTCTCTCCAGCAGTAACTGTGTCTGGGGCGGTTACATTCCAAGGCTTAAGCACGCTGCTGTAAGTAGACGTGACTGCCGTTCCTCCTCCACTGCTCCCACCACCTCCACCACCAGAAACAAGAATGCTTACGCCACCAGTTCCAATCCTCCTCTGAAGATCCTGAATGGCTCTCCAGAGTTCTACCGGAGAACGGGTTCTACCTGGGATTGATGGTACTCCACTAGCCATTATCTGCTCGGCAAGACTGCCGCCCCTTCGTAACTCACCACGTTGTTGTAGTAGTACGTGATTGCTTCTGCGTTAATTGAATACCCAAAGAACCGAAGGTCAAACAATAGATTGTCAGATCCACCAGCACCAAGCCCAACTACGATAAAGTCTCCACCACCAATAGAATCAGAGACCGTTCCAAGGGTTCCAACCAAACTTCCATTCTGGTATAGCTTGATAACGCCAGATGCCCTAGTCATCGCAAAGTGATGCCATCCGCTTGTTCCACCAGTTGTCCAATTAGAAACCGCAGTGTTTATTTCTGTTGATGGCTCTATCCGTATGTGTAGATTCGTTGCGCTAGACATGCTGATCGAGAACGAGAACGAGTTATTGGCATACTGAATTTGTGGCATTACTCCGGTGTTTGAAAAGGACTGGTATTTTATCCAGAACATAGCGGTGAAGTCAGAGAACGTAGTCCCTCCTGCCCACTTGAAATCTGGAGTTCCAGCTCCCATATCAAAAGCACCGGTAGACGAAACAACGTCTGAGATTCCTGTCATCGTTCCAGAAGCGGTTGATGGTACACTTCCATCGGCCATGTTTACCGGAGCCGTGCTAGAAGAAACCCCATACAGACTATTGGACCCAAGCCAAAATGCAGGAGAAGAAAACTCACCTTGATAAGTGTCTTCCGTTGGGTCTTGGTCAAATGTATTGCGGTCCTGAACAGACAGATAGGTGTCTGTTCCTAGAAGAGATATATTGCCTTTGTTAGTTTCGAGTTCAAGCTGGAAGCGATTTCCGCTAACCACCTTGTCAAACGATATATCACGCTTCTTAGGAGAAATAAGTGCCACAGCACTAGCAGTAGAAGAGCCGTCAACATAAGCCCTAGCAGTAACCTCAAGCCCTGTTTCAAACGAGCTTCCATACGGCCGCCAGTATGCATGAGATTCCAAATGGCGGCAAGTATAGGATTCGTAAGCACCAGTCATCTCCCTTGTCTTTGCCTTGCACACAATATCAGTTGCGTTATTGTCGCTTGCTATGCGAGATGATCCAACGGTCTCAATCGCATACGGGGTTCCGGTGTCATCATTAGCAACATAGATAAGACCAGTGCCAGAAAGCGTAGCGGTTTTTCCGTATCCTTGGGCCTCTAGGTCAGGGAACCCATCGCCTGTGAGCTTAGTCCAACCCAAACCAACATCTTCTCTAAGGCCAAGTCTATAGCAATTGGTCATTTGTGGATCTGCACCAGAAGTGCTTGCCCAAAGCATCAGATAGCCGCTAGGACTATAAAACATCAGAACTGAAACAGCTGTATTTACAAAGGCACTGATGTCATCAGAAAGGCTGTTACCCCAACGCTCTCCATCAAATAGTCTGATAGTTTTGTCGTTGCATAGTGCAAATGCCATTCCATCGCCAGCACTACACAAACGCTGAGTTCCTACAACTCCAATATTGTTATCTATGAGAGATGAAGCAGGGAACACCGGTGCGTATTCTCCAGACTCAGCAATGCCTGCGTTAGTCTCACCATAGAGAGCCTTTGTGTATGTCTTTCCATTGGCGGTTATGAGAACCCTGTCAGTAATAGGAGTTATGTTAATGACTGCATCATCAAGTTCCTCTGACATTAGAGGATTATGATACCCAATGGTCTCATCATTCTCAGAGTATGCGATCATATTCTGATTAGTATTAGTCGTAGAGAAAAACAGAGCTGGAGTTACGGTAGCGTTGTATCCGTTTGATATAGGGACATACCTACGACTCTTAAAGTTCACTTCTGCTGATATGTCCTCATCAGATCTGTTATCAACAAACGTAGTATCAGAAAATGGCAGATCTCCTACCCAATAGTACGTGAACTCACTATGTTCATCAACGTCTGCGGTTCCAAGATTCAGAGTTCTATATACACCGACATGGGTCCAAGAACCAGCAGGTGGAGCGGTAGCAATCTGTGTCCCATACGAGAATACTGTGTTTGTGTTTGTGCTATCTATTGGATTTGCAGTAGTATCAATATGGTATGTCTCTAGCTGCGATGCGTTTGTGTTGCCACCAGACTCAGCCCTAACAACAGATCCCGATGTCTTTCTGTTTGTCCCTGTTCCAAGCGTTACATTGGCTGCGCTGGTAATTCTTACCCAAGAGAACGCATAGTGGTATGTATATGCACCAGTAGCGTCATGCGCTTCTGTCCATATTGGAGTAGTTGTATTTACCTGACGTAGAGACTTTGAACTTGTCCCATAGTAAAGTCTCCAAATCTTGGCATCATAGCCAATGATGATCACCGTTTCTTCACCAAGAGCATGGACAGAGGTAACTACTGACCCAACGCTTCCAGCACTTGTCCAAGTTCCCAAGTCACCAGAGTAATAAACAACATTTGCCACAACGCAGATATACCCGAAGCTTCCTCCAACATACTGGAAAATATCCATTGTCCCAGCTGGGAATGTGGTAGCACTAAGTTCTACGCAGCCAGACCTTGCCTCTAGCCTGTCACGATATGGGATGAAGTTCTCCAAGTCAGCAAGCTGAGTAGCATCAATAGATCCGGCTGGGTGCGTGTTGTCTAATCCGCCAAGGAAACCTTCCTGCTTCCTTATGATCTCACGCTCTCCCTGCGATCTGCTTGTCCTCCTCAGCCGTCCACTCATTAGAAGTCCCTGAACTGCATATCAGCCCTGTCAGAGGTTAAGTTCCTGTCCATAGAAGAATTGAACTCTTTCAGATATTTCCAGTAACGCTCTTCCCAATAGTCGGAACGACCATACTCAGCTTGCTCAATCGTCATCATAACACGACTCTGCAACACACGACCTTGGTGTGCGGCAGGGATTGTAATCTGGACAGACTCAGAAGTGAGCTGAAGAGGCCACATATATAGTTCAAGGCTGAACACATCCGTTGTTGTCCCTGGATTGTCATCCTCGTCAAACCTGACCGTTGGAAAGTATGCGCTAGAATTGATAGGCTCTGGAGACTCCTGCAAGGACGCATGAGCATCATACATTGCCATTCCTACTGCATTAACACCGCCATCTGTGCGATACATGGGCGGGTTATTGCTGTAGTTGTAGTTGTTCAGATTATCGCCACGAACATAGACCTTTCTAGCTCTACGAGCAAGCCTTCCATCTGTGCTAATAGCCGCAATAGTCGCAGCATCGAGCGTATAAGCGTACGTTCCGTCTGTGGTTGGAAGCACAGGGTCAGGGCGCAGCCTAGTCAGAGGAGAGTCGTGGTCAAGAATCTCATTCTGAGCAATATTGGTAATTGCCAGCAACTGCGTCCTTGTTAGGGAAGAATTAGCGAGTTTGACCAAGAGGTCTATGAATTGGCTAGTGGTCATGCATCAGCACCGATAGGAGTCGCTACATCGACCTTGGGTTTTGCCACTGCTCTTGCCGGACGGCCCTTTTTCTTGGCCATAGGAGCATCTTCTACCTTAGTAAATATAGCCTCTTCTACCAATTTCTCCACAGGAGTTGGTGGATCAAATTGGTTTACATACTGCATCTGCTGTTCCCACTTTAGCTTGAAGGATGCAGGAATAACCTTGCCACACTCCAGTGTGCGGTCAACAGATGCCTTTTTAAACCACTCCATGTTGTGTGGTGTTACCTCAAGCTCGTATTCTCCGTTTCCTGGCAAACGGAACACATGAGTCATTTCGGTAACAGTTCCAAACCCAACTTCGTGGAGACCTTCTGTGCGTACATCTTTGCTGACCTCAATACCACCTTGAGGATACTGGTTGCAACTAACGCCCCTAGTTGGCCTTTGGTAAACAATCGTAATTTTCATCTCGTTCCCTTTTTTTTGAACCTTTAAAAAAGTGGGTGGCCCCCGAAAGAGCCACCCTTCTACTTTAGAGAGTACCGAACAGAACCATAGCCGAAGACTTGTTGTGAATCGTAGTTGCTCCAGGTGTCACATCATCGAAGTCAGCACGGATCTCACCACAGGTGCGGAAAGCGCCAATTCCCTTGTTCTTGCCGTAATCCTGAATCTCTTCCTCGAAGTGGAGAGGCTCCGCATCAAAGGAGAAGAGAGCACCCTTACCAAGCACAAATCCGACATCACACACATCGCTTGCGCCTGTGAGCGAACGTCCGTCCGTAGATCCAGCCCCCTTATAGGTGATAGTCACCGTAGTTGAGCTAGAAGCAATCGGAGACCGTGGGTCTTCGACCAAGAGCAAGCAGCCGTATTCACGCATTTCATATGCGATTGTGCGATTGCCAGCTCCACGAACGTCTGCCTGAAGCATCGTTCCACCAAAGCTGGTGGTGACCGTTGGGTCCATCAAGAAACGCTTCTGACGGCTAGGAACCGTAAGAATGTAGCGATCCTTTCCACCGATGTTCAGAGGCTCGATTTCCTTAGTGACTGTGATCCAAGCGATCAAGTCGTTCAAGGTCTTCTGCGTAAGGCGATTGGTTGCGCCCCAAGTGATTGCCTCAATAGCAGTTCCCACATTGGTGTTGTAGGTTCCAGCAGTTGCGGAATATGTAGGGTACACGCCACCCGTTCCATCATTCGTATCGCTATCAACGATGAAGATGTTGGGGTGCAGAGAAGGTGTCAGGGAAGCAGGGGCAACTTCGAGATTGCTGCTGTAGCGTTCGCACAGAGCCTCACGAATATGCTTGCCTTCCGTCTCCTTGTGCCATCGGGAAAGCTGTGGCTGAACGATCTTGGCAATATCGTAGAACGACATCTCCCAAGCGTCAATGCCATAGGTCTCCAAGTCAACAGCGTTGGAATAGCTGTTAGCCTGCACGGTCAGGCTCTTCTGAGTCTGCTCTTCCTCGTTGCCCATCTGCGATGTGCGACCAGCTACGCCAGCACCACTCAAAGCCTTCACCATAGTGATCGTGCGCTTGGCTTCACCACGTGTAATGCCAGAAACCTTCACACGAACGGCTTCAGGAATGACTTTCATGGTTTCAGACATAGTTCCAGAAAAATCTGAGAAAATGTCAGCGGTTTGGGAATCTTCACGGAGCTTAGCATCCCAAGCCAGCATCCGGGTATTTGCATCAGTTCTCAACATGGTATATTACCTCGAATAAGCCTCAGTCAATTCCAGCTGCTTTCATTGCTGATCTGTACTCGTCAATCAAGGCTTGGTTCCCACCAAACTTCGAGATATCTGGGTTTGACTTGAAGTAAGAACGAAGCCGTTCTTCAGTCCAACCACCTTGCTGTACGCCAACAACTCCAGAAGTAGAATCTACGACATGAGGACGATTGCCGACCTCTTGCATTTTGTTAGCCAGCGCTTGCTGACTAGCCTGCGTTACGGCACTCACCGTAGATCGCTGCAAGTTGTCAAAGTGTTCGGAATCCCGAAATGCAGCACGAAGTGATGGATAAGATTCCCGCTTTCCATGAACACTAAGGATCACGCTAAGCTTGTCAAAATCTTCCCTTGAGACCCCCATCTGCGCCATTGCTTCAGCAGTTGCATTCCCATTCATGTGAGCTTGCTTAAACAACTCGTTCAACTCTCTGACATTCATGGATGTCTTGAGTGCTGGCACTTCTGCCTGCAAACCTTCAATCTCACGAAAGATGCCATCGAATTGCTGTTGCTGTTTGGCCTGCTCCATTTCAGAGACTCTACTCTGCCTAAGTTCTGAGACCTCACGCTTCAAGCTTTCAATCTGCCGGAGGTAGTTCTCATCATACACATCAACTGCGTCTGAATCTTCTGCCTTCTGCAATTCTTTCTCTTGAATGCCGATCTGAGTCAACCACTCTTTCCGATAAATCGGATCTTCCTTAAGCCTTTTTTCGTGGTTGCGCTGTACTTGAACGAAAGTGTTGAGTTCGTTTGATTTCTCGTAATGACGTTTCTTCAATATTGAAAGTTCGTCTTGCGGTTCTTCAGGCTTTTCAACAACTTCAGCCTTTTGCTCCTCAGCAGGAGTTTCTTCAACCTGTTCTCCACCTTCTTTCTGAAGCGCAGTTTCCTGATCTGCTTCAGATAATGCGGAAAATTCAACCGTTCCAGCATAGAACTGTTCAATGGTTGGGTTCTCTTGGGTTCCTTCTTCGGTTTGGATCTCGATCATCCCATTTATCCTTGATTAGGTAGCTTTTAGCAAAAGCCCTGCGCCGTAACTGGAGCGTCCAGCCGACTACTCTAAAATAACCAATTCTAGTACATCTATCAACATTTTATTCACAATCTATCAACAGATGTAAACAAAATGGCCCCACTTCCGAAGAAGAGAGGCCACCAGGGGAAGAGGAGGGGAAACCCCTGGAGTTATCTTCGACCTAAGTCAGACGGTGCTTGAGACTTGGAGTTGTTCACCGCACTCTCACCACCAGCGATGCCAGCGTTGTTTGGAAGATTGCCCAACCCCTTCATCTTGCTAACATCGACTGCATCTGCCCCACCACTCAAAGCACTCTCAAGAGATCCCAGAAAGCCACCGCCTTCAGCCTGTTGTGGAGGCGGTGCTCCAAGCTGTTGTATTTGCTGGTTTGCAGTGGCGATCTGGAGATCTGCTTGTACGTTCTGAAGCTCTAGGAACTTGTCTGTGGCCTGTTGCATCTGGGAAGTAATATCCTCTGGGAGATCCGCATAGCGAAGCACCTGCGGCTCTATCATGGCTCTCAGCATTGGGTTGCTGATAGTCCCAATCAACTCGATGTACTTGGACAAGAACTCACGCTTCTTCGTAGTTCCCATAGGAGCCTCTGAAATCAGAACATTGTGCCTACTGAGTTCAGCAATATTCTTCTCTACAGATACTTCGCCAAATGCACCAACTCCGAACTTATTGATTGTGGTCAGAGTTCCGGTCTTTTTGTTCTTGAACTGGCGTGTTGGGCCAGAATAGATCTGCTTTGCAGCATAGAAGAACATATCGCCTAACTCTTGATCAACACGCTTCAAAGTGCGGCTCATCATTTCAAGTTGGACAAGAGCCTGCTCACGCTTGGCATCAAACAAAATACCAGACTCGTTTGCACCTTCGCCACGGCCCTGAGAGGCACTAACTACCCCAGACAGCTCCCGAATATGGCGTTCCGCACGATCACTTGCAGCCCACATTTCATTCGGAGGAGCGCCACGATCCATTAGCTGGATCTTGCCGATTCCGCCCTCTGCCAAGTCAAATACCTGGCCACCATTTGACTGTGTGCTCTTAAACTTTTTCTTTTCAGCCTGCTCAGTAAAAGCACCCTCTTCAATCCAGTAGTTAGGATTGCCCTGCATCCCAAGGATATAGGTGGCAACACTCTCACGCTTGTTGAGAACGCTCTGGGCATCGGCAATCAGGTCAATAACTCCCTGACGCTCTCCATAGACATTCTCTGCCGACCAAGTTACAAACGGAAGGCGACCAAGCTGGAGAGGATACATACCCTCTTCAAGTATCAAATCCATCCCAAGAGCAGGGCAAATCGTAATGATCTTACAGATGGTGCGCTCTTCTTTCTTAAGGATCAAAGAAGATCCCTGAATACGCATCATAGCATTAAAGTTGTCATCGCTGAGAGACTGCACGTCAGGTGCGTCAAAATCAGACTCGAACTTACCACTAGATGTGTTGAAAACTCTCTTCACGCTCTGGCGCTCTGTGTAGATAAACTCAATCACCTTGTAGAGAGTATTGATAGTATCGAAATACTCTGGGGTGCGGTCGTAAGCCTTCTCAATGACCTGAGTCTCGTTATCTGCCCACTTATCACGCTCAATTGCGTTGATAATCTGTGCGTTCTTCTTTCGATAGTCACGCTTGATCTGTGCTGCCGTCATCCATGTCATGCTGTAAATTCCACGGCAATCTGCCATGTCGTTTGTCTGCCAATATGGATCAAACACTGTGTAGAACGGATTCTTTGCCTTCAGTCCAACATCGCCAAGCGGATCATGCTTGTAGTCAACAAACATCTGGGCAACGCCCTGAATGATCAGTCCGTCCCGCTTCATCTGGAGCTTGGCAAACTCCCAATCACCACGTTCGTAGTTGTAGTCGAACAACTCCTGTAGAGTGCCTGTCTCGTCTACCTTGTCTGCATCAATTGGGTCGAAGTGAGTCTCAAACGGCTGCTGTTCAAGCTGGCCAAGGGTAGTCTTGACAATCCCTTGGCAGAAGTTGAACGTGTGCAGGGGACGCTGTTGTTCCTTTAGAGCCTCTTTAGCCTCTTTAGGCCACTGAGATCCGTCAACACCGGAGTAATACTGGAAATTCCGCTCCATTCTAGCTCGAAACTTTGAACTCTGTGCGCCAGTAATCCAAGACTCGAACTGACGCTTTACATCTCGAACCTTGGACAAACTATCGTTGTCAAGCTTGAACTCAGCGGTATCTTCCATGATTAGTCCTTAGACTTCTTTCGCTCGTCTGCCCATTTGGTCAGTTTCTCTACAAGCTCATCAAGATCTTTTGCAGAGAAAGTGAGAGGTCCAGAAGATATAGAATAAGTGCCATCATCTAGAGACCGAATAAATACTTCTTTGGAGACTTCACTCTCTTCTCGCTCTGGAACTTCGTGCATGATCGAACGCCGCTTCTTGAACATAAATTCACCTTTCATAACATCTCCGCCTAGGCAAAAATACGAAGGGGAGCTAGGCACTCCCCCTCGATTTATTCATCAGGTATTGGCAAGGATTGGAACGTAGAACTCGGCCCCATTGGCCTTCACGGAAATACGTCCTGCGCCATAAGCCGCCAAAGCCAAGGTAGCCTCGGTTCCAGAGATGAAATTTGACCACGTGCCATAGACGCTATCTGGGGTATAGAGATCCCCGCAAACGCCTTCGCCACCAATCTTAACGTAGAGTTCTACGTTCTTGCCTGAATCTGCTGCTACATCAGATGCCATTTTACTACTCCTTGTGCGCTTCCTGTAGGAAGCTAATGAAATGTTGAGCCGTCATTTGAACGCTTTTGGGAAACCGAGTTTCCTTTTTGCATTTCGGACAGCGCAACACAATTTCAGTAGAGGTCTGCTCTGCTAGAAATCTGCCACAAGTCCGACTCTCGCCCCTTGTTTCTACAACTCCGTCACATATATGACGCATAATAGCCTCTACGAATAGGCGTACAAAAGAAATATACTCTGTTGCAGTAGATCTATCAACATTTTATCAACACTCACATACTCATCCAAGAGAAAAGACCTTCCGAATCTTTGCTATCTCCTGGATGAGACGGCTGCGGTCTTCTGTTGAGCCTTCTCTTAGCTTCTCTCGCCTCTGGTGAATACGGCTGTGGCGGAGAATGAACCTCCCCCCTGAATTGCTGCCTGAGTTCTGCAACCAAGTAGCGGAGTACATCGGGGCCATCATCGTTGATGTCCTCTGGCACTTCTCCCTTTCGCTTGTCGTTCCACTTCCAAGACGATAGCTGCTCGATCAAGTTCACGCACTCTGGCGAGATGGTGATCGTTCCCTTTGTGAACCTCTCTGACAACAACGAAAGCGATCCCGCTTCCCCGGTCAGACCTTTGTACTTGTCCGATTTGTTGAATCGAACCCCCAGTGTCTTGAAGTGTTCTGCTACAGAGCGCACTCCAGTTTGGGCAAAAATTGCAGTATCCGCTACAAGTCTCCAAGGTATCTTACCTGTCCTTCGTATGGTATCGTTCACTTGAGGAGCAATATCCTCAACCGGAGTTTCATACCAGTATTTTTCGGACACAATATACAAATGATCCTTGTAGGGGTCATAAAGAGCAACCAAGAACACCGCAGGATGCCTATATCCATGATCGTAGCCACAAATTAGCTTCAGCTTGTAGTTTGGTGTGAAGTAATTGACGTGTTTGCCACCTGACTTCGGGTCGAAGTTAGGAAGAACAAGCCCTTCTTTAACGGCAAAGAAATCCTCAATGGTTTCGGGGAACTTCAGCCGAAACTCCGTCTCGTCTGTCATTGTCTCTAGCGTTTCTTTCTTCCACTGCTGTGTTCTGGTTGGATCAGCAGACCAAGGCAGGAAGAAATACTTGTAACGAGACATTTTGCCAGCAACAACCTTCCGCATCATCTCGTTGTAGTATGAACCTGGCTCAGAAGTACCAACTCCCATCATCCAACCCCTATCTCCTGCCTTTTCAATCGTTGGAAGTGCGTTATTGAGCATTTCTTCAAAGGAGGCATTGGGTTGCTTGTCAATAAGGCCACATTCGTCAAAAGCAAGGAAGTTGCCAGTTCTAGATGCGGCAGATCCGCTAGATGCTGGCAGAGAAGACACAATAGATCCGTTTTCAAGCTCGATTGAGTCTTTTGTAGACTTCTTGATTGCGGGCCAGTCAAGTCCTTCGATGACTGGGAGGTTCTGTAGTTTCGGCAATACACGCTTTTTAAGAAAATACTGGGCATCTGGGTCAGTCTTAGATATAACTACGCCCTCGCACTGGGGGAATCTAAGCAAATCCCTTACGATTCGCTCTGCCATGACCTCAGACATTCCAAGCTGTCTTGCCTTTGGAACTAGGGCATATGGGTTTTTCTCTAGCCAATCGCAGTATGCGGCCTGCATTGGCCACAATTTTAGTGGTTTAACCTCAAAATGCTCTTGGTCCCAATAAGACCCAAAGTGGTTGATATACTCTGCTAGAGTAATCTTTGATAGGAATGACCTAAGATCCATCAGATTCTTCGTCTGTAATGTCTCTTCCTATGAGTTTGCTAAACTGGTCTGCAAGAGCATTGCTGATTCCACCAGCGGCAGACTTCTTTGTTTCCATCTCTACGCCCTTTTGCTTCAAGATGTATGGCAAGAATTTTACCGCAAGTGTCTTTGCCTCACGCCTCAATTCGGCATTGTCGCTGTGGTAGTTCTCAAGTATATCCTGCGTCAGAAGCCAAGTAATAGGTGCAGAAGCATTCGTCATTATTGCTTTTGCGTCCTTCTTGTCAATCTCACACAATCTCTTGGACACGTCTGGGTTCGTAAGATTACGTCCCATATAGACTTTTACTGGTAGATCCTCTTCCATTGTCTAATAATACACTTTTATCAACAGTCTATCAACATCTTATACACGTAAATGTCTCTAAGGTGATGTTTCTGTTGCATCTATCAACACCATAAACTACATTTAGTATTAGGAGGGCGAATGATAGTTATGAGTAGCGTAGAGGGCGCAAATTCAACGGAGGCCAAAAATGATTGGCTCAACGAAGATAGCAATCTGCCCTGGATGTCTGAATGATCGGCAATACCGAATCTCAATCAGCAAATCCAGCTGTCGATGTGGTATCTGCAATGCTAAGTGGAGCATTGCCAATTACCGACCCTAAAAAAAGAGTCAGAGTAGTAATTCCCTGCTACAATCAGGCTGAATATCTGTCTGAGGCCGTGGAATCTGTCTTATCGCAGACACATACCAACATTCAAGTCATCATCATAGACGATGGGTCTACCGACAACACAACAGATATTGCCATCGGCTTTTGCAACGAGGATAACCGCATTGCCGCATATTCTTGCCACAACAGAGGATTAGTTGAGGCTCGAAACTTCGGAGCAAACCTAGATGGTAACTACGAATACTTGCTGTTCCTAGACTCAGACGATACTATCGCACCAGGATACCTAACAGCTGCTGTGGAAACTCTTTCAGTAACATTGGCTGATATTGCATATCCAACTGCGTATATGTTCGGGGATGTATGCAGACAATGGGATACGGGGCCAATGACCATTGACGCTCTAAAGGAGAAGTCAAACGTACCATACTGCTCTCTGATGAAACGGTCATTATTTAGTAGGATTGGCGGGTTCTCAACATCTATGAACGAGGGGTACGAAGACTGGGAGTTCTGGCTTAGAGCAGCTAGGCTAGGAGCAAAGTCTGTAAGAATAGAGGGCGGACCGCTGTTCAACTACCGTATTAGAAGCGAATCAATGCTGTCTAAGGCCAGAGAGAAGCATGATGAGCTAAAGAAACGGCTGCTCCGGCTTAATGGATTCGAGGAAACTAGCTACAAGTCGGAAATAGAACGCTTAAAGCTTATGAGCCTAGACCTTGCATCGTTTAAGCGCAAGAAGGTAAACATCCTCATGCCAAGCACACTTCAGTGCGGAGCAACAGATGCGTTGATTAGCCTTACGGATCTCCTGAACTCATGCGATGAATACGACTGTTGCCTATACGGGCCACACGCATACCCCAAGGGAAAGTGTAACTATGGGCATCATTCCACGCTAGAGTTCAGCGAGGATGCCTTTCTGATTGTTGGAAGAACAGAGTTCGCCAACATACCACCGGCACGCAAGATCATAATCACCAGTCATGAAAAAGAATACTGGGATCTATCGAAGAAAGACATCCCCTGGGCAGACGAAGTCCATTTCCTGAACGAATCTCACAGGCGGTGGCACGGAATCAGCACCAAGTCGTTTATTTGCCCTAACGCAGCTCCAAAGATCACGATAGATCCACAAAACGACACTCAGGGAGTGGCTGGTGTGGTGGGTAGGGTCGAACCTCACAAGAGAACACACCTTTCAATTGGTGCAGCTTTGGCAGATGGATTCTCTAAGGTTCTCATTTTCGGCACAATCGAGGACCAGACCTACTTCATAAAGAAGGTGTTACCGCTAATAGAGAAGTATCCAGAGGTAAGCCTAGTTGGATATACGGAAAAAGAAGAGATTTATAGCCGTGTTGGCGCAATTTACAGCGCATCCAAATCTGAGTGTGCATCTCTTGTTGAGGCAGAATGTGCTGTTACAGGGGTAAATTACGTTGCTCTTCACCATACCGACGGACCAGACATAAGAACAGACGAAGAAATCCTTAGCATATGGAAGCAGCATCTTGCATAAACCAACAGAGGAAGAGGCTATTCTATCGGCCCAACACGCAATCACGACCTCAAAGGCATTCTTCGTGGTGGCAATCACCCAAGACGGATACATTGCAGCCGTGACTAGCGCAACCACCTATTCAGACGCATTTGCAATGAACGCATAAGCAAAGATGACTAGCGAGGACTTTCTGCTCAAGATGATCGAAACTCAGTACGGGGAACAAGACGATGGCTGACTATCCAAGTGACTGGGGTTACACTGGGACTCTGCGTCTAGATTACGAAAAGCCAAAGGAATCCAGACCGAGAAAGTACATGGAAAACATGATCTGCAAGGGGAACGCCTTCTATTGGGCAATATCCATTCGCCAAAAGGGCATGAATGATAATCCGCGCTGTCCAGATTCTGTTAAACGCAACACAGGACGACAATAGCGAGCTGTGTGAAGACCTATGATTAGACCAAGGGGTCGATTCAATCAAGGCTATAGGAATCTACAGACTTCTATGAGACTAAGTCTCAAAGAATCTTAACATATTTTAACAAAATCTGATAACAACCTGTAAACAATCTATCAGCAGATTGTGTATATTTACAATACTACTGACTCCCGCAGACCATCGGGGGGGGGCTGTGGAACGGAATGCGCCCAATAGGCAGGCATCTTTTGGTCCTCAAAGCCTAGCAAGTCTAGGAATCGACCAAGAGAGGGGCAAACCCAACCACGGCACGAATTGCATCCAGACACGACTAAGCATCCCTGGCAACAAGCAATTCGGGGCACAAGACGCATACCTGACGACCGACAGGTGGGGTATTAGCAACCTCAAATTACCCTCACTCTATCGCTGAGTGGGGGGGGTTTGGGGGGGGCTACATCTACAACCACTTCTGACCTCTAGGAAGGGGCTTCAATAAGAGAGTCAGTAGACAATCTAACACAACTACGCATAGATCAATAGATGATCTTGTCTGATACCTTTTACAAGACACAATATAGGGAGATGTGAGTAGATGCACATGCACACAAATAAGGCTCCCCTTCGAGGGACTAGGGGGGTCGATAGCCTCCTCTGTCCATAGCATAGTGCTGGCTACTTGTTTACATATTATCAGTTATACGAAATTCAGTAGAAAACAGGGTCTTGGCATGGTATATGTATGTTGCATCTGGGGGCATAGGGGGGGGCATAGAGGAGGGAGGGAGGTGAGCATATATCTATACCATATATCTCCCTATCTGCCATCTGAGGTCTGATTATCCTAATGCTGATATGAGCATAGGCGCATGGATTTCTCGGCGATATTGTCTTATTACCCTTTTTGCCTGTATCTATATACAATGTACCCTGTCTGACGGTTAGTTAGAGTCCGTTCTGATTTTTCATCTAAATTGAATCCCCCTTAAAAAAACAATTGCTTTTGTGTCTCGTGGTATGTATTCTTATATCAGACAACAGGGGAAACGCCCCACACCACCACACCGAGGGAACCACCATGACACAGACCACAGCACATCAGATCGCACAGAACCTACTCGCAGAGACAGATGGTAACATCCAGAGCGCACTCTATGCGTTGGAGGACGGAGCGTATCTCGCTACTCAGGACTGGACTCAGGACGAGGTCGAGGAGGCGCACGATATCCTGACCAAAACAAACATCCGCAGGAGCTACGTGATTCGCCAGAAATTCGAGAGCCTGGGTGATGCGTGTGCAGAGATGTTCGAGACCATCAGTGAGGCTGAGACAGCGGCGGCGAAACTGCGTGACGAAATCACCACGATGGTAGCCGGGTGGGATACACCTGATCCTGACGACTACGTCGCCCAATTTAGCTCCGACGAGGAGAATAGCGCCTGGGAACACGCATTGATGTTGGCTGATGGCAACAGGACGTATGGTCGCGAGGCAGGTGCATATATTGCAGACGAGGCTGTTGAGATCGCTGAGGTGGTCGAAAACCAAAATATCCAAATCAAGTAGGAAAAAAATGTTCTTCAAAAATATCACCAAGTGCTGCCCGGGCGAACAGGCCCTCATTGCGTGGCAGTATCATTTCGGTGGGATTAATTACCGCTAACTAGAATATATGTACACCTTGGACAAGTTACCCAAATCCGAAATGAGAATGAAAAATGAAACACATTGACAAACATGACGAACAAGGAAGGCATATCAGCCATGCACATAATGGTGACCAACATCACACTGACTCATGGGTAGCCACCTTTGACGAGAAGGGAAACCAGACATCACTCACATGGGCAGGAGATCCATTGCACAATGCGTCATGGGTAGACACCTTTGACGAGAAGGGAAACCAGACATCACGCACCTATGCAGGAGATCCACTGCACCAGTGGTCATGGGTAGCCATCTATGATGATCAGTGTTGCAGGACATCACTCACATGGGCAGGCGATCCACTGCACCAGTGGTCATGGGTAGCCACCTACGATGATCAGTTTTGCAGGACATCACTCACATGGGCAGGCGATCCACTGCACCAGTGGTCATGGGTAGCCACCTACGATGATCAGGGATTCCCGACATCCTACACATGGGCAGGTGATCCACAGCACCCTGACTCATGGGACCACAGGGAAAAAGGAGAATAAGATGCCACAAGAACCAACGCCAAAAATCAAGCACAAAATCTACTGCATAAGCGCAGAGTCCAAAAGGTGCAAATGCGGAGCAGAAATATCTCGCCATCACCAGTGGTGTGAGGCTTGCTACAGGGTAGAAATAAATGCCTGAGAAAACTGTCAGAGAGCTATGCAATGCATTTGGCGGCCAGCGAGAAACGGATTGGATAGAGGCATGAAAACACGTGAAAAATGGGGTACTCACTGGTATGTGCTGAAAAAAGGCCGGTATGTTCTGGACGAAAGCAGCATATATATTAGAGCGGACTACAAAAGATCAACAAAAAGACCCAATGTGATGAAAAGACTTTTAAATACCATATTTGGTAGCTATATTTAACAATACACCACGAAAAAGAGGGACAGCATGAAAAAACCACTTAAAACAAGAATATCTGCGGTTGCAACCAGGGAAATTCTCAAGCAGTCACGCTATTTTATGCAAATGGGAATGGACAAACAGGCCCATTATCTGGTAGAACTGGCAAAAATTGTCAGAGCCAGCATAAGATATTCTTTCGTGTCTGGAGCCTATAGCGATTTCATGTACTACCTGAATGAAGCCGAAAAAGGGCAATATGGAGACATGACTGGCTTCCAAAACCTGCTAGAAGAGGAGCTTTAGGCACTGGGCAGAGTCCCTCGGACCACAGTGCAGGGGTAGGATGTCTGTGGTGGGCAGGCCTACCCCACAATCTTACACCACACAACAAAGAGGATAAAATGAAATTCTACCAATGCCATAAGATGGAAGCAAAAACAAGAATATTCGATGTCGCTACATCAATCCACGAAAGTGAAAAAAAGGCACTTGAGAGCACGATAGCATTCTTGAGTCGTGTTTATGAAGATGATTTCAAGCTTTTGCAGCCTATCAATGAATCGTCTACCGGATTAGAGATCCGCTATCAAGCCGATAAAACAGAATTTGTCGCATGGGCAGAAGAGGTCGTATTTTCCGAGTCATGTATTAAGAACATGGCCAAAGAGTTGAAATCGTCCATCCTAACCACTCTGAGAGGATAAAATGACCGGATGCTTTGGAAAAACAACTCATGATTGCCACAGCGACAATGAGCCAGTTCCACCACCAATTAGCGAAGAAGAAGCGTCAAACAACGAATGGTGGGAGGAAAGGATTATGCGCGAAGATATGGTGCTTATTGACAAAGAAACCGTGTTGAATGTTTTGGCCTGGGATTGGAATCAGCTTAAAGAAAAACCAGATAGCGTTGATTGGATTCCGGCTTTGCGTGCTTTAGAAAAGTTAGAGGAGATAGTAACAAGCAACTATTTAGGGGGGGGAAGATGAAATTTGATGAATTTCTTAAAACAGAATTTGCGTACCCAGAAGAAATAAGTAAGGAGAATAAAATTTACATGACTGCCGCATGGAACCAGGCGGTGGCGTGTTGCAGAAAAGAAGTTCGCAAAATGATCGGAGACAGCGAAAAACCTGAACTGGCGCGGCTATTTAATAAACTTGATGATGCATACTGGCGAGGTGAAGACAATGGAAATTAAACTGAGGGGCAGAAGTCGTGAGAATGGGGAGGACCTGTTTTATCACAACGCGATTGCAGAATTGTACCACAACGTCAAAGACGGGTGCTTGATGGGTTTTGCCGGGTACGATGCAGTGACTGAAAAGGCGATACTGTTGGATATTGAGATGTTCACCGGATTCTATGACGGTGAAGGCAACGAGTTTTGGGAGCACGATACTGTGAGGTGGAACAGCGAGACATACAGTATTGTTTGGGATGCAGAAAAAGGGCGCTGGTCATTGGAAAATGACAACACTTGTATTCCAATGGCTCCGCTGGTTGGGGAGTTGGAGTTTAGAGGCTAACACACCAGTTATGAAGAACAACCAAAAAAAGGGAGAATGAAAAATGAAGCACATTGACAAACATGACGAACAAGGAAGACATATCAGCCATGCACACGAGGGCGATCCTCTGCACAATGCGTCATGGGTAGACACCTTTGACGAGAAGGGAAACCAGACATCACGCACCTATGCAGGAGATCCACAGCACAATGCGTCATGGGTAGACACCTACGATGGTCAGGGTCGCAGGACATCACTCACATGGGCAGGAGATCCTCTGCACAATGCGTCATGGGTAGACACCTACGATGATCAGGGATTCCCGACATCCTACACATGGGCAGGAGATCCACAGCACAATGCGTCATGGGTATCCACCTTTGACGAGAAGGGAAACCAGACATCACAAATAGTGGCAGGCGATCCACTGCACCAGTGGTCGTGGGTAGCCACCTACGATGGTCAGGGTTGCAGGACATCACGCACCTATGCAGGAGATCCACTGCACAATGCGTCATGGGTAGCCACCTACGATGATCAGGGTTGCAGGACATCACGCACCTATGCAGGCGATCCTCTGCACAATGCGTCATGGGTAGACACCTACGATGATCAGGGTTGCAGGACATCACGCACCTATGCAGGCGATCCACTGCACCAGTGGTCATGGGTAGTCACCTACGATGATCAGGGTTGCAGGACATCACGCACCTATGCAGGAGATCCTCTGCACAATGCGTCATGGGTAGCCACCTTTGACGAGAAGGGAACCCAGACATCACAAATAGTGGCAGGCGATCCACTGCACCAGTGGTCATGGGTAGCCACCTACGATGGTCAGGGTTGCAGGACATCACTCACATGGGCAGGAGATCCACAGCACAATGCGTCAATGGTAGCCACCTACGATGGTCAGGGTTTCAGGACATCACGCACCTATGCAGGAGATCCACTGCACCAGTGGTCAATGGTATCCACCTTTGACGAGAAGGGAAACCAGACATCACGCACCTATGCAGGAGATCCACTGCACCCTGACTCATGGGACCACAGGGAAAAAGGAGAATGAAAAATGAAACACATAGAAAAAGTATTTAATGAATGGTCAAATGAATTCAATAAATTTGACCGAGTGGAGGAAAAGATGCACCCAAGGCCAGACCTGTGTGCTTTCCTGATGCTGGATAAGCTGTACCCAAACGATAGCTGGAAAATGATTTGCATGGCCGAGCAGGACAAAATTTTCCTCGATGTTGACTGCGAAATGCTCGATGCCACGGAAGAAGAGCTAATCGACCTACATAGATGCGGTGTTGACTTTGATGACGGCAGTTTGGTGATGTATGTGTGAGAAGTGAAGAAGTTGGACACAGCATCCATCCGCAAGATAATGCGAGAGGGGGCAAAACTCGCACCACAGACACGGCCTGTGGAAGCGATTGCAGAGATGATTGAAGAGGACGAAAGGAAGTACCTCAAAGGCAGAGTCAAAGCATGACGCACCAAATTATCACTAACGTTTTGCAGCTATGAGCAGGGTTGCGTTGCACCACGTTTCAAGTTGCAGAAAACCTGTCCGCAAACTTGCTTATAGGTGCGGTTAGCGGTAGTTATTACCTTAAAATCAAATTGTTATGAAAGAATTATTTAGCAAATTTAAAATAGTGCAAGTCGTTTCAAATGAGCAACGACATAAAGGTGGATTAAAAAGATTAGGGAAAGGATATTCCAAAGCATATCGACTTAATCCATTTAATCCACTAAGTTACATTCTTGTAGTAGTAACTATTCCCGTTATATTACTTATGTACGGCTTTGTTGGCTCATTTGAAAAAGCAATCAATCCGTTTCGGTGGGGTTAATTACCGCTAACTAGGATATATGTACACCACAAAACAAGGCGAAATCATGACTAGACCACTCACAAAATCAGAAAAGGCCCACGTTGCATGGGAATGGTGCGTTATCATTCTTTTGGTGGTGACGGGTTTTGTTGGAATGGCTGGCCTGCTATGATGACAGCGCAATTCCGCAATCTTTTTTAGGCCTACCATCCATGAAAAAACCGTTCTTTTACCGCATCCAGCCAGCCGATTTGCTGTCTGAGTTGGTGCAGCTACCAAATGATTCTGCTCGCGGCGAGTGGGTGATGAGGCTAGCTGTTGAGCTTATCCGAGCAGATCCTGATTCGTCTTCGATGCCATACGCTCGATCTCTGATCGAAGAGGCGCACGATTTCCGAGCGAAAAAGCAAGCTGCCGGATCTAGTGGAGGTATAGCAAAAGCTAGCAGTGCTATAGCAAAAGCTAGCAGTGCTATAGCAAATCCTAGCAGTGCTATAGCAAAAGCTAGCAGTGCTCTAGCAAACTCTAGCCAGAAGCAGAAGCAGAAGCAGTACAGAAGCAGAAAGAGTGAAGAGACTACACACCCTACTTTTGAAGAGGTCAGGGCATACGTAGCTGAGAAGGGTTACTCCGTGGACCCTATGAAGTTTCATTCATACTTTGAAGTTGGGAACTGGGTTGACTCGAACGGGAACAAGGTTAGAAGCTGGAAGCAGAAGCTCCTAACTTGGGACAGACATTCCAATGTACAGAAGAATGCAGAATCGCTTACTCCTCTCCAGAAAGCAATCAGAAGCAAGGCAGAAAGCAACAAGGCATCACAATGATCCAATACGAGCTTCCATCCGACAAAGAGACAGAGCTACGAGCCATCGGATATTGCCTAACGATGGAGTCTAGCCTATCTGAACTTTCTGATGATCTTTTCTTCCACAGGGACAGCATAAATGCACTGAAGGCAACAAGGATGGGAGAGCTTCCCCAGTTCGATGACGTAGCAGTCCGCTATGAGGTCTCAGGCTACGCTAGACGATTTATCGAGGAAGGTGTAGACCTCTACATTACCCAGTTCTTAGAGGCTCTTAAACGGCTCCGTAGCCTGTCAAAACGAAGGGAGATGATTCGGGACGCAGAAAAGGCTATAGTGATGGCAATGGACCAGAGCGTTGAAGTCCTAGTAGCGTCAAATACTGACGTTATGAGCGTTGACGAAATGTTGCAAGCGGTTGAGGAAGAGGCGATGCTTCGGGCAACTACCGGAGGCATCAGATTCGGCTACGACATAATAGACAGGATCACTGGAGGATGCTCTCTGGGACAGCTTATCACAATCATTGCTACCAACGGAACATTTAAGACAACCCTGTTGCAGAACATGATCTCAAACGCCTTGTCCATCAACGAAGATCTACAGGCAATGTTCTTCTCGTTCGAGATGTCGGCAGATGACGAGGGCAGAAGAGAAGTTCTGAGCTATGCAAAGCAGGGATCTCTCAAGGCTCTTGGTTACGAAATCTACAACGCTCCAGATAGGTGGCAGGAAACAAAAAGACGGATCTCCGGCTCACATCTTTCTAGACTTCACAGAGTCTATAAGCCTATGAATTTAGACCAAATAGAGACCTGCATTAAAGTAAAGAAGAAGGACAATCCGTCTCTCAGATTGATAGGCATCGACTATCTTGATTTCATAGCAACCCCAGGACTTAGCGGAGTTCAGCGAGTAGACAGGATTGCCAATGGGCTGAAGGAACTCTCTAAGCGAGTTGGAGTGGTAACGATCCTCCTGACCCAAGTTGATAAGTCTGCCTCAAGGACTCAATATGATCCAGGCGGTAAGGCCGTCCAACGTCCTCTCAATCGCTTTGATGCGCTTGGTGGAAACTCTATCAGCAACGCAAGCGACTTGTGCATTTGTATGTGGAAGGAAGGTGATGTGGTAGCTGGCAAGATCGACAAACACCGCAGCCCACACGACCCAACTTTGATAAATCCAGCATTCATCCTACAGACCGATGCTAAGAACTTCACAATCAACGACCTAGACTATGTAAACGAGGACGGGTTTGACGTTGAGTAGGTAAGCAGGATAGAATGGATTGGCACAAGCAACAACACGCTCACTGCATTGATCCTTATGATTGGACTCCGCAGGACAAGTGGTTGCCAAGAAAGATGTGCACGCTATCAGCTGAGACCCATCGCAACAAATGGGGGGAGCGTGTGGCTCTTGGCGGGGTGTTGCTAAACGGAAACCCAAAGATAAGCAAAGAGCCTGCAATCCAGAAGATGTTTAGAGATCTGATATTGACAGGAGACAATGAACACATGAAACCAAATCGTCACATCAAAACCCACGCTGAGTGGGTGAGGGAGTCTGACCTATGAACCTGCTTTGGAGATGTAGCAAGTGCAAAACGACATATCGTGCGCCAGCGTCTGAATCTGGACTGGATTGTCCAGAGTGTACAATGCTTGGAGTGGAGCACTGCAATATGCTTGTTGATGACTCTGATTTCTACGAGAAACTTATTGCGGACGATGAAGAATAATACTACATTTGGTATAATGAGAGAAGGGATCAATCTAATAGGTGATGGCGTATCCAAGCGAATTTGGGTAACAATGTCCAATGCCGATTGGTACACGTTCGACATGATGCGAAGTAGGGGCCATTTGACTGGGGAGATTATGGCTAAGGGTCTTGCAGCCCTGAAGCTACGCCAGTACCATGAGGACTCAAGAGCATCTGTAGCAGAGGGGATTGAGGGATTTGTCTTCCTTCGTAGAAACGGAAAGATCAAAAGACCATACGAGTTCCTGAGAGTAAAGGGCAGATTCAAAAGGAATTGCGTTCCTATCAAGATCTTTTCAATCGAGGTAAAGACAGCTGCTGCAAAGTCAGACGATACCAGGTACGCCATCACCTACCGGACTAACCTGTCTAATGGATCACGACCAGAAGACGAACAAATTTACTACTGCACAAAACTTGGAAAACTAATCGACACGTATATCCTTAACCACTTTGGATTTGAAGTATGAGAAATTCGTTTTCAGATAGATCAAAAGACATGAAAGATTGGGATCGACAAACAACACTATCAAATTGAGGAATAAAATGGCACGAGCAGACAAAGATAAGTTCTATGCGATTAAGGGGGATAGGCTGATTGGGCTTGTTGACTTTATCACAAACAACATCACTTACAACACGGCATCAAAGATCATTGATGATCTATCATCAATGGTTGAGGTTGTCACAACCACGGACAAGAAAGAAACAGAGTCCGATTCAGAAGGAGGCCAATAATGGCTTACGAACCACGACCAGGCGACATCACAATATTCAAGAATGAAGACAAGACAAAGGACAATCAGCCGGACTACACAGGAAAGATGACAGCTCTTGACGGAACAGACTTAAGGGTTGCCTTGTGGATCAAGGAATCTAAGTCAGGTAAGAAGTTCTTATCTGGAACTGCATCTATCCCAATGTCAAATGGTGGCGGAGATAGTCAACAAAAAATAAATCTTGTCCAAGACGATCTTCCATTCTGATGTCGTTTTCTTTCAACAAGAATTGCGGTGGCTACTAATGAGCAAAGGCTATTGCCCATATTGTAGCACCATGGTTCACCGGTTGGTAGTTCAGACGAACTTCGTGCCTGCTGATGAAGCTACATACAGACGCAATAGATGCCCAGAGTGTGGACAGAACTATATGTCTATTGAAGTTAACTACGATGGTGAGAAGAACAAAACAAACTGGTCCGCACACTGGACTATGGGAGACACCGATGAAGGGTAAAAGACGCAACACGATGAAGCAAAGGTTTATGACATTCGTGTCGGCAATCGGATTCGATCATGCAGAGGAGTTTGTCTCATGCTCCCAAGACTATATCAGAGAGTGTGGCGATGGTGTGCGAAATTCCATAATGTACTATGTCCAGCAAAATGATCTTCTTAAGAAAGAACTTGCAGCCCTGAAGCAAGAAGCAGACGTAGGAGAGGAGTGCCATACAATTCTTGAGGGAGAAGTAGTGCAATGATCGACAACGAACTCAGAGTCCAGCTCATGAGAGATTCCTTCCCAGCGCACCAGATTGGCAAACTCGCCAAGGGAAGCAAGGCGCAGATGCAGTGTCCTGCTACTGAGAAAAAAAACTGCTCGGTATGCGGAGGCTGGCATCACCCCAAGCTGGTCCATCTTGACTTTGTAGGCCATGCTGCACTCACAGACCGCCTGCTGGATGTAGATCCTATGTGGTCGTGGGAGCCTCTTGCTTTTGGGCCTGACGGCCTGCCTCTTTTTGACGCTTCGGGTGGCTTGTGGATCAAGCTCACGGTCTGCGGGATCACTAGGCTAGGCTACGGAAATGCTGAAGAGTCTCAATACAAAGAGGTAGGCTCCAGGGAAAAAGAGGTAATAGGTGATGCGTTACGCAATGCGGCTATGCGCTTCGGTGCTGCTTTAGAACTCTGGCATAAAGGCGACCTGCATATCACCGATGACGCAAAAGACCCTTTGCAGGAACAGAAAAACCGAGGAATAGAAGATCTTGAGAAAGAGGCGATCTTGCTAGACGAGCGGTGTTCTGCGTTCGATAGCACGGAGGATTTCTCTAAAATCAAAGCAGAACTCAAAAAGAAATATGGCACTATTCCAAAAATTCTAGTGGAGTCCATTATGAAGGCTCACAAAGCATGGGAAGACAAACAACGCTAACGTGCCGAGTATATATTTTCGGTTGTACTCAACTGAAATATATACTTTGTTAGCATTATGTATTTTTTAATTTTTTAGGGAGGGTATTTGTATTTATTAATTAGAAAACTATGAAGATATTAAACTTATATGCTTGTTTGGGTGGCAACCGTTATAAATGAGGTAATGACCACGAAATTACAGCAGTAGAATTAGATGAAGAACTTGCACGAATGTATAAAGAAAGATTTTCAAATGATACGGTTATAGTTGCTGATGCACACCAATATTTATTAGACCATTACAAAGAATTTGATTTTATATGGACTTCGCCACCTTGCCCAACACATAGTAAGGCACGTTTTGCAAGGCACGAATCAACAACAACTGAATACCCCGATATGAGATTATATCAAGAAATTTTATTTTTACAACACTATTTTAATGGTAAATATTGTGTTGAGAATGTGATACCATTTTATGAGCCGTTAATACCTGCAAAGAAAAGGGGTAGACATTTATACTGGACTAACTTTAATTTACCAAATATATTAAGCAATAGAAAATCTAATTTTATGGAAAGTGAAAAGGAGGTTGACAAATGGTGTGAATTTCACGAAATAGATTTAAGAAGTTACAAAGGAGAGCAAGGAAAAGATAAGATTGCACGTAATTTAGTAGACTTTGAAGCTGGAAAAACTATACTTGAAACAGCATTAGGAATCATTAATAATAAACCACAGGTGCAAACTGAATTGTTTTGAAAAAACAACGTGCGTAGGCAAAAATTATTAAAAATATTAATGCTAACTAGAATATATGTGCACCTGCCACCAGTGCCGATAAATCTAAAAGGATAAGGTGGTTTAATTCGATGTCTAGAAAAGCAGAGTTCAGATTCTTCGGGCAAGTACCATCATACCAGACAGAGCGCAAGAAGATGCGTAACGGAACATTCTTCATGTCTAAGAGATATAAGGACTGGGGAGTGCAGTGCCAATACCAGCTAGACAACAAGATGAAATACAAGGAAGAAGCATTCTCTAGGTGTGCGCTTCACATCCGCTTCTATCAAGACTCCAACCGAAGAAGAGACATGGACAACCAGATGAAGTCTCTCATGGATATGCTCCAGCACACTGACATCATTACTGACGACTGCTGGCAAGTTTGCAACCCCATTATCCTAGAGTCACGCATTGACAATAGGAATCCTGGGGTGTCCATTTTGATTACTTCGATTGAAGATTCTTGGGAATATTCTCATCTACTACTTGTTTGACTGCACCCTGAGCTAATTCAGTAAGTGCCTCAGAAGCTATATCTCGTATTCTATTCTTAACTCCGTCAAGAAGATCGCTTGGAGTTTTCTTTATTGCCCTGGCAATGCGGTTCTCTTCAAGAGCAGCTACAAAAGCCTTGGCTTTCTCTTGGTCAGATATGGCTGCGCTAATAGCCATCACATTAGCATCAAAATTTCCTGTTACCTTAATTCCTGCCGACTTCATTGCCTTAATGATCTCTTCATTGCTTCCACCAGTTCCAAGCTGAACGCGCGTGTCAAACAGCAACTCTGCAACCTTGTTTTCGCTCATCGATTCAAGAGAGCGTGACCAATAGTTCTTCTTGTAGATCTCTATTGCCATTTCCTCTGTGATAGAGGACATATCTTCTTTGGTAGGAACCCTTCCAAGAAACTGCTCATATGTATTGGGAGTAACCCCATACTTAGAACCGACAAGCTCTTTGTCTGAGTTATAGTTACCTCTGTCGCTCTTAGCTAGAGAAAGAGCACTGCCTTCTCTCTTAAGAACTCCAGCTACCGCACTTCCAAAGCCTCCATCACTGGGCTTTTTTTTTACTTCTTGATCTGGCGCAGAACCAGCTTCCGTAAATAAACTAAAGAACTTTCTTTTCTTTTCTTCGTCAGAAAGAATCGTTGCCATCTGCTGCACAAACTCATTAGTAGGAACCTTTGGCATTGCAGTGCCAGCAATTGATGAAATCTCATTAAACAGAGGGATAGACCCTTTGGCCTTTCCGTAAATAGATGAAATTATCTTAGCGGTAGAAAACTCAAGAACTGCATCAGATATAGAAGGATCAATCTTCTTTATTGCGTCCTCTAGAACTTTCTGAGCCTCAAGACTCTTTTGTATGTTGGATGCGTTTAGAGCAGAAATTCGATCCTCTATAACCTTTATCCTGAAAGCCTTGTTCTTTGACGAGATCGCATTTTCTCCCAAAGTTGCCCTAGCCTTAGTATCTGCAAGTTGCTTCTCAAGATTCTTCTTTGCTGCCTCGTATAGTGTTTTCTGCGTCTCTCCTATTACACGCAAGAACTCTCCACCAGTACGAGGGTCCATTGCAACCTTCTGCCACTTCCTGAGAAGCCCCTCAAGCTTTATGTCCTCAAATACCTTTTCTCCACGAAGGTTAGTTTCAACGGCCCGTCTTGCGTCTAGGAACTTTTTTTGTTCTTGCATGATCCCGTTGAACCTAGCCCTATCTGCTGGAGCCATATCCTTCAACTTATTTCTAACCGCCTTCCACAAGAACTCATATGCCTCTGCCATCTGAGGAGTTTTCTCTACGTTCTTTGCGAAGTTTCCAAGTTTTCCGAACGCTTCTGATAGAGCCTTTAGTTCTAGTGCTGGTATGTCCGAGTTAATGGTTCCATCAATAACATTGAAGATCTTTGGAATTTCGGTTTCCTCAATATTTGCAAGGCGCTGTGCAACAGCATCAATCTCTGCTTTTGATCTAGATGCAGAACTCTCCATTGCCTTTTGTGCAGTAGAAACTTCTGATGAAGTTTCCCTAATTATCCTAGCTGTTTCGGCATCAGCAGCTTCAATCTGTGATTTACTCCACTTCATTGGAATCCCTGTAGACGGGTCTATAATTTGTTTTGGTTGTGCATCAGCAGCCTTCTCTTCAGCAGCCAATAACTGACCCTGATATAGTTCGTCAACCTGCTTTGCGGTTTCTGCCGCCTGATCAGTAGTCTTTGCAAGTTTCTCACTGGCTGCTTGAGCGGCAATATTCTTCTCTGCAATAGCAGCCGACTCAATATCTTTGGATCTCTTTATCTGGTCAAGTCCAACACGCTTAACCTCTGCTGGCCCTATGTCTGGTTTACCGGCAAGAACTTCTACCTCTTGAGTATTTATGGCCTTTGACTTTAGGTTGCTAAGTTGTTTCTTTAGCGCATTAACTGTTGTTGGCTGCGTGCCAAGAGCCTCAAGTTCTGATATTTTGTTTTGTATTGCGACAAAGACATCAGATACTTCAATGTTCTTTCCAGTAAGCAATGCAGAAAGTTCTTCATAGTTGTTGGTGACTGCCCTGTCTATAGCGTCAAGACCTTTCCGAAACTCGTTCTCTACAACCTTGATGTTTGTTGGAGTGCCAGACTTTATAGCGGCGGCTGGCTCTTTTGCTACTGAACGATACTTCATCAACCCGCCAATAGCGGCTCCTGCACCTAGAGCGGAAAGCTCAAGAATTGCCGTTAGACCCTTGTCTTCCTCCTCGTCATTTGAAAGGGCAAACCCGATTTCTTTTATTGTGTAAGGGGTCTGCCTTAGAGCCGTCTCTGCTCCAGAACGAGCAGCCTTGTCAAACTTGTATTTTTTAATTAGCGCCTTTGCTCTGTTTGATCCACGTCCAGCACGCATCCGAAGCATCCTCTCAAACGCAGCCTCTTGCAGCTTTAGCTCTTCCATTAGAACGTCTGACTTCCCAACGCCAAATGCGTATTCGTCTATGCTCTTTATTGTGCTGGCAAGTATTCCGCTTTCTGCCTTAACTGGGCCAGATAGCGGACCAGTGGTTTTCTTTAGCCGTGATGCCTTCATTCCTGCTCCAAGCACTGGATCAGCAACAGCCTGAAGAATCTTTTCTGCTCCACCCCTGTCTACGCCACGTAGCGCCATGCTCTTAAAGAAATCGCTTACATTGCCATTTGCTCCTGCCTCAATTGCTGCGATGATAATATTGCCTGGAATATTTGTGGCATCTTCAACTACAGACCACGCCTTTTCTCCAATGTTCTGATACCACTCTGGGTTTCTAGATACAACAGCCGCAAGTTCTGGAAATAAGATCTCTCCGGAAGTTGCGTTCTTATTGGCATCTAGTGCCTCCCGTCTGCGTGATCTCCTGACTATTCCCTTTGCGTCAGCAGAAGTTGGGTCAATATCTCCTAGCTCTTCGTTATACTTTGCAGACTTCACATCGAAGTATGCCTTCATAACATCAATGTCTTTCTTTGCCTTGATGAATAGCTTGTTTGTTTCAGCAGATGGACTTGATCTCTTCTTTTGCTCAAGATTGGAGAACTCAATCATCTTTGCTTTGAACAGATCTGGTGTAGGCTCAAATCCTATCTTGGTCTCCATATCGCTAAGGATGGCCTGCCTGCGTGCTTCAGCATCTTCTTTTCTTGCGGAACCATACAACACGCCAACAGCCTTATCTTGCTTCTGTGACTCTTGTATGCGTCCCAGCGCAGCGGTCTGCTCAGATGCGGTATCAGCTTCTGTACTTGTCCAAGGAGACTTAGTCCTTGCTGGCTCCTGTGCAATTTGGTTCGGTGCTGCCTCATCATATAGAGTCTTTGTCCCAGACTCCATTGCCTGAATCTGTCTCTGCTCTGGAGTGAGAGCATCAACTGGTGCAACCTCAACCAGTGCAGGACGTAAAGCAACTGCTTTAGGTGCGACAGATTCTGTCGTGGTTGGAGTTGGTTCGTCCCGCTCTTCCTCTAGGCGATATTTGCTTGGGTTTTTATCATACTCTGCTTTTGCCCGGGCCTTGTTTTTGGGAGTTATCTCAAGAGATACTCCACGCTCGATGTCAACTAGAAATTTCCTCATTACTGTGCTCCCCAGAAATCGTCCTCGTTAATAATGGTTCTATCTGGAGATGGAAGTTCAGGAAGACTGGTTGGAGCAGTAGTATAATCGATCAATGATCCAGCCTTATCTACGATCTTAGAGCCAAGCGCCTTGCCTCCACTAATTGCCTTATTTATAAGATCCTCCGACTCAATAGAAAGTGCGGTATCCTGAGGATCAAGATTAAATGTTTGTAAAATCTTGTCTCTCGACCTCTCAATCATCTTAGATGGTGGATTGCCGTAATCTGCAAGAAACTCTTTATACCCCAAGGGGTCTTTCCCCGCAGCAGCTCTCTCGCTTTCTCTAAGAGAGAGTATCCTCTTGTTGAGAAGACGAGATGCCTGACGCATGAAGTCATCCATAGTATGGAATGCTCCCGCCGCAACTCCAGCAGTAAGTCTTACAACTTCTCTATCTGACGCTTGTGCTCCGGATATGTCCTTGATGTAGTCAGCAAGGAATCTCATCCTAGATGCTTCCATGTCAACTAGCGCCTTACGGTCTTCTGGAGAAATAACAACGTTGTTCTTTGCTGCCAAATTCATTAGCAACTGTGGAATTGCCTTCTGAATAGTAGATGCAGTTATTCCGGACTTAGACAATGCGGCATCAATCTTAGCGATAACCGGATATTGTGACTCTAGCTCTTCTGACAATCCCCTGAAAGAAGACATAATGTCTGGAGTGTTTTTATCAAGCTTCAGGATCTTTAGAATATCTCCTCTGCGATCTAGTTCTTGCTTTGTCTTTCTCCTTTCTTCTCCCTCTGCATGTCTGTCCTCACGATCTTTCATAATTTTAAGGAGTTCTTCTTGGTACGCATTAAGTGGCTTACCCTCCCCTGAGAACAGAGACTTAATAGTATCAATATCACCAGAGGCAATAAGCTTCTGTACTTCTGGCTTCTTGATGGCATCATTGAATGTAGACTCTCTTGTCTCAATAATCTCACCGCTCTGTGGTATTCCAATGCTGTCCATTGTCTCTGGAGAGATAGGCCCAAGTCCAGCAGAAAACATATCTGTCTTCCCATCAACCACTGGCTCTAGTGCAGCACCAATTCCTGCCATGCGACTTTCTTGCTGTTTCTTGGATTCTACTTTCTTCATCAGCGCTTGGTATCCAAGGGCAAGAGTCTGTCTGTCGGTTCCGTATGCCTTGAACTGCTCTGGGTTGTCAACGCCCATCTGCTTGGCAGTCTGCACCAAGGTGTCAGCACCGCTGTCTAGTGCCTGCTCAAATGCCTTGATCTTTAGGTCATTGCCAACGGCATGAAGACCGCCCTGTGCAACAGATCCAAGTTTGCCTAGTAGTTCTGCCGTGGATAGATTGCTTGCGCCCATCATGGACGAGGTATCAATGTAAGCAGCCATTAGATATATCCCTTCTGGACAAACCTGTCTTGTATTTGTGCTTTCGTTGCAATGCGGTCAACAATAGATTGCTTCAGCCGTTGTAGTTTGGCAACACGCTCTGAACGCAAAACTTGGTCTTGGTTGAACTGCTGGCCCTCGGCCTGTAGTCCGTAGTTCAATTCAAACTGCCTACGTTGCTCTAGCCTGTCCTTTCTATCCTGCTCCGCTTGGATTGCGTTCAGCCTACGGGCCTCACGAAGTTGTTTGCGTGCGGCCTTGTCTTGTTCCGACTTCTGCCACCAAAGTAACGCTCCGTCCATCAGCAGCCCTACGCCTGCCCCAGCAACGGTTCCAAGTCCTGGACCAAGAGGAGTCATAGACCCAAGGCCTGCTCCCGTAGCGATGAACGATCCACCTACAATTGGAGTTGGGTTTCTAGGAATAGGTGTTCCAGTAACGCTTTGGGATGGCTGTACTAGACTAATTGGATTCGGACTTGCTTCAAACGCAGCCCTGCCTCCATCAAATTGAATTGGAGATGGTCCATTTGACCCACCAGTAAAGTATTGTTGTGATCTATCCATTAGTTCGTGCTCCCATAATGGACGATTGCTCCATTAGTCAGGTTCTTTAGAATCACAGCAGACTCTGTTCTAGATCCATGGCTTATGTTGCTAGTAATCTGAACAATTCTATAAGGAACCCCGTCCCAAATAACTACCGTTCCGTTTCCATCGCCAGCTCCAGCAAGAGATGAACCAGTAGTAGTAGTTCCTCCCTTTGTCCCAAGCCCCTTTGAAATTACCTGCCCAGAGCCTGTATTTCCTTCAACATCCGCAACAATCGGAACGCTACCAAATAGTTTGCTTATATTGTTCTTCATGGTTCCAACGCTATCATCATAAGCAACGCTGATTGTCCCGCCAACTGGCATCACGCCAATTCCTTTGGCAGTAAGATCCGACCTATTGGATTCTGCAATACTTGCCAATGCAGATGGAGTTGCGTTAAGAATTGCTGCAACTGGGTCTGGTCCTGTAGCAATTGCGTCTAGAGTCTGAGCGGCATCGGTCTTCCCTACAGATCCAGCCTGACCAACCTCTGGCTTATCAACTACATCAAACACGGCCTGAATGTTTCCGTCACCGCTCTGCCAAACAGACTGATGAAGAACAACCTCTCCTCCATACTTTTTGAGGAAGTCAAGGCGGTTCATTGTGTCATCTGGATTCTTCTGCTTGTAGGCAGCCCAAAGCTGGTCCATGTTCCGTGTGACAAAACCACGACTTTCATAAGAAGCATCTGTGTATGGATTGCCAGCCCAGTCTTCAACAAGAACTGACCCAGCTCCAGTGTCTCCAATGTTGGCAAACATCTGATTAAGGTCTTGAACAGACGGAGCCATCTCTACCGCATCACGGATAGTTTGGGCATCGAATGCGTTGATATTTCCAGCCATCACGTCTTCGTTGATAATGTTCGCAATATCGTTAATGAATAGCTCTTTCTGCTGCGCCTTCATCGCATCATGCAGACGATACTCAGCATAGACCTCCTTCATAATCTCAGGGTTGCCAACGAGTGCCATGATGTCGGCCTTGTTCATACCAAACTCAGAAAGGCTTTCGTCAAGGCGACCAGATTCTAAGTCACTTGTGAACGTATCAACCAGTTGCCCAAAGTCAGAGCGCTTTCCAAGTGTGTTCAACACGCTGTCAATGTTGGCGTTGAAGTTCTTCATGTCCGGATCGTTCGTTAGAATCCTAGCGGTTTCGTCTCTGAATGCGCTTGTCATGTCATCATTCATCTGACGAACAATGGGGTCCATGCTCTTCATAAACGACTCTTTTCCACTACGAGTAATAGCTGCAAGTCCTGGAGCTATGTCGGAATTTGTCTCTGCGAAGTTCCACGCTGCCTCAACGTCATTAGTGTTGAGCAGTCCTTGGAACATAACCATAAGCCCCTGCCCGGTTGCGTCCTTGTTCTTGATGGCTTCATCCATCTGTCGCATGGTGATCTGGCTTAGTGCATCCACACGGCCCTGAGCCTGCTTGCCACGGAGGATTGCCATTGCCGCCGCACCAACGCCCTCGTCAAGAACCCCGTTTGCCCTTAGTTGCTGTTGGAACTGCTCAATCTGTGCGTTGTCAACTGCATTCTGCTTGCGTAGATAGTTGGATCTATCTGTGTCGTATTTCTTCTGAACGCCCCACTCGTTTGCATCTGTAATGCCTTGGGCCTCTGCCCGGGTCCGGTCTTCTACTCCATCAAATCCAGCAATCTTGGCTGCCTCGTCCTCACGCTGC
>Ga0100403_1000513_pt1 | contig 38507 bp, 45 predicted proteins | sample CryGeymet201501t_FD_83663 | JGI IMG/M metagenome (GOLD analysis project Ga0100403, IMG submission 83663) | Groundwater microbial communities from Crystal Geyser aquifers in Utah, USA - Crystal Geyser metaG 2015-01t | ecosystem: Environmental > Aquatic > Deep subsurface > Groundwater | place... | reverse complement strand
GCCGAGCACGTCGAGGTCCACCTGCGAAATCAGGTCGAGGAACTGCGCGAGGAGTTGCCCCAGGTCTACGCGCTGCTTCGCAATGACGCCTGGATGTGCCCGCCGGAATGGCAACTGTCGCCGGGCGAGCGATCCACGCTGGCTGCGCTTGTGGGCCGGACGTTCTGCACACTCGATTACCTGATGGCGGCCGGTTCAACGCGCGGTGTTTGCGCGGATGCGTCGCTCAAGATCGTCAGTGTTCGCATGTGCCGGTTGCGCAAGGTGCTGAAGCCATACGGCCTCAAGATCCGAACCGTCTATGGACAGGGCTATTTCCTGGATCCGGAGTCGCGTGAACGCCTGATAAATTGGGGAAAGGAAACGTCATGACCCAGACCGGAACAGCAAGACCGATTGGCCAGTGCGCCGCAGAACTCGAAGCGCTGAGGGTTGCGTGGAACGACGGCAAAGCTGCGCCCGAGATTGTCGCCATGTTTGCGCAGCAGTTCGGCCGCAAGATCACGGTGTCATCCGTTCGCGGCCTGGTTTACCGCAACCGGGCGAAGCTGGGGCTCGAGGACCGCAAGTCCGGGAAGGGAAGGCGTGCCGGCAAGGCGCCTCGCCCAACGCCGAAGCAGAAGCTGGAGGCTATCGTGGCACCGCCTCCACCCCCGCCGCCTCCACCTGTTCCGGTGGTGGTGCATGATGCGCCACCCATACCGTTCCCGGAACTCAACGACCGGCGATGCAAGTGGGCCGTGACAGAGCGCTTGCCGCACATGTTTTGCGGTGGGCCCTCGGTCGAGGGCTCCGCATATTGCGAGGGTCACCGCGTTGCCAGCGTCTCGCACATGTCGGCCGCGACGCTGAGGCGGAAGCCGGTCAGCATGAAGGTGGCGCTGTCATGAACTTCATCCGTTCGATTCTCACCGAAGTCGATATGAGCCAGGCGCTGTCCGAACGGCGCGCGGATCTCGAGATGCTGCAGGAAGAAGTCGAACACGCGGTCAACCTGACCCATGGCCACCTTGGCAAGATTGAAGCAGGAGACAAGAAATGGGGAAAGCGTCCCTTCCGAATAAATCAAAAGGCAGTGGCCGGAGACGACCAGCAAAGCCCGGTAAACGTCACCCCGACATTGATGTGGTTGATGGAGCACTACAAGCTGAAGCTGCTCCTGGTGGACGAGGAGACGGCCCGGCAGGTGATGCCGGTGGACAACCAGTCGACAATCCGTCAGCACCGCAACAAGGAGACGCGGGAGATTTACCCGAACGAGACGCGGTTCACACTGAGCCTGAGAGTCAGGCCCGGAGACGCCAGCGACACATGCGGCGGATTCTCCCCCGCGTCGACCAGCTACGACTTGCCCTCAACGCCCTCAACGCCGCCGTCACCAGTGCCACCGAAGACGGGATCTCGCGAGACGCCATCGTCGAAGCCATTGGGTATTCCACCGATGATCCACGTCTGCAATATCTGCGGCTATCCGAGTGCGCCGATCTCTTACGTGCAGTCCATTCGCCGGTTGCCTTCGACCTGATCCGCCTTGACGAGAAGCCGATAAGCTCGCTGCCGATGCGTATCGAGGCGGCGACGGATGACGGTTACCACGCGGAGATGATCGGGCGCTCGATCGATGCCTGCCCGTATGGACGTGACCAGACGGCCCTGAGGCATGCCTGGAGGCGTGGCTGGAACATGTCACGGGGTGATGAGAAGCCAGAATAGGCGATAATCGAACAGCGGAGGCTCGTGGCGAGCATTTTTGGCCTCAGCCACACCGGAGTGACCAAATCAGCAAATCGCTCTGTGCGGGCTTCCTAGCGAATTTCTCGGTCTTCGTGGTAGATCTCGCCATCCGGCCCCTCCCGGTAAATCCGGGCCACAGGGGCACCTGGCCGGGCCGACGGTAAGCGAGACAGTTCATCAGCGATGTCTTCGTTTGAGCGCCTGATGAAAACCATGAGCCAGAACGGCACCGAGATCAGGGCGGCGAGCGCCATGTCCCGCCAGTCCCGGCCAAGTGCCCAGGGGGCGATGACCAGGAATAATGCAGCGAGTAAAGCCAGAATCCGTCCCATCCCGGTTTAATGCCTGAATTTCGGGCAAAAAGAAACCCCGCCGCAATCCGGTTAAGGATCGCGACGGGGTGATGGGGTGTCGACTAGTTCGGCGACTTGATCGGGCTCACGTTGGCCGCTGGTTGGTCCAGCTTGGCCAGGACAGCCACCGCACCAGCGAGCCGGGCCTCTACACGCATCAGAGCAGCGGTGAGATTTGCGGCGGCTTGCTCGATGCGCTCGGCGGCGCGTTCGGCTTCGATAAAGTCCTTGGGATTTGCCATGTGTTTCGTCTCCATTGTTCGGTGCACTGCGCACCGGATGGCCGCGCCAGGTTTCCCCGACGCGGCGCACCGCTAGGCAGTGACGCGAAGTCCGGCCACACGTTCCAGACGGTCAGCCACCGCTGAGAGATCGCCGCGAAGCGGGACAATCTCGGCAGTCTCGAACGTCACGGGCTGCATGACCCATTGCGGCTCCATATCGACGGTGAAGGCCGGAGCCTCTGGCGTCGCTGTTTCCGCCTCGGTGTATGTCTTGCCATAGTTGGCCTTGGCGGTGACGGTCAGGAACGAGAAGCCCGCCGACGCTGCATAGAGCGCGACGAGTCCCACATTCCCGAACAGCCACGCCAGGCCGTAGTGGACAAGGTGCACTTCCACGACAAACAGGACCAGGCCCATGGTGAGCGTCGTCCATTGCCGCCAGTTCTTCGCCGTCCGGTGTTCGAGATAGGTCTCTACCGTTTCGGAAAGGAACCAGGAAAAGATTGCCAGCGTGACGAACATCGCCGCCACACGCGCCGCAGTGTATGCCTGATCGATGAATCCCATCAGGGCAAATCCGACGCTTAGCGCCACCGTGGCCCATGTCAGAGCGACGGTGAATTGCTTTCTTGCTGTCATAGTGCAGTCTCCATTTAGTGAGCTGTCTCATCAGTGACGCTTGCTCAAGGCGTCAGACCGGGCCGGAACCCGGTTTCGACTATTCAACGACGACTTCAGAAAGGCGGGTTTCGCCGCATGCCTCACAGTCGGAATTGTCAAATACGTTTGATACTTCCCATTGCTGGCTTTGAATGCTCCAGCGCACTACAGCGTCGCGGGTGACGTCATCGCTACCGCAATTGCTGCAAACCATTTTCACGGCTTGGGTTTTCATCACAATCTCCATTGTTGGCCTGTCTCATCAGCGGGAAAGCGGCCAGCCCTCCCCGGACGCCAGGCGCGCGGCCCGGCGTTTCGACAGTCTAGGATTGTGTGCGCTCGCCTCTCTCTGCTTCAGCGTCGAGGATTGAATCCACGTCCTCGCATTCGTCACGATCGATCAGGACACCAACGGTCCAGAACCCGGCGAGCATGGTTGCACCCCATGCCAGCAAGCCGGCGATGAAGTGCAGATCAAAGGCGAAGGTGAGAGAGCCGGCACCGCTGGCAGTAATCGCCAGGCCGGAAATGAGGCGCACCATTTTGAGTGCATCAAACATGCGGTTAAGTCTCCATTGTTGAGGGTTGCGGCCTGTCTCATCAGTGGCGAGCGGCCAGTCTCACCAGACCCCGCCGAAGCGGGGTTTCGACTAGTTCGAGTAAAAGGCATAACAGCTTTCGCGGGAGTCATGGCGCACGGTGTCGCCTTCACTGTCTACGAAATCGATATCACCCATTGAGCAGTCCCGGGCGTATGCCTCAAAATCGAAGTAATTGCGGAGGTTTTCCGGCACACCTTCAAGGCCGCCGGTTTCTTCAAGCCAGTTCTCAACCCAATCTGCGGGCCCGTTGTCGGACTCTCCCGCATAGTGGTCATCGATCCAGCGTTCCACGTCTGCCGCGTCCCAGGCGCCGTTCATGCGATCAAGCGCAATTGCAACACCGGCGGCATAGTGGTCACCGCTTGCCATGAGATCAGCCAGGGCCGCAAAGGTTGCGACCTTGTCCAGCCCCATGAACTCGGAAAAGTGAGAGCGCCAGGCCGATGGGCATTCGTAATCATGAATCGCCCATTCTTCCGCGTCAGGCTCTGGGGAAGCGGCAAGCATGGCGCTAACCTCTTCCTGCAGATCATCGGCATCCTTGCCCGCGCAATCAATCCATTGGCCGTACAAGCGCCCGTTGTTGTAAGACGCCAGGCAGGCCGCATAAATCCGAATCTCGGTCATGTGTTCAGTCTCCATTTATAGAAAAGGCCCCTGTCTCATCAGTGCCAGCGGGGGCAGGTGCTGGCAGACGCGAGCCCCAAAGGGCCCGCGTTTCGACTTAGGCCGCGATCCGTTCGGCTTCCGCCTCAAGGGTCACGGTTTCTTCACTGGCGATTGCAGGCAGGTCATGCCCTTTCGTCCAGTCAGGCGCGCCACGGTCCGCAGCTTCGCCAGCCTCAGACCTGATAGGCATCAGAACCCCGAACAAGTCGCGGCCACGTTCCAGGACAATGCCAAAGGTCACCAAGGCAGGGTCAGCGGGCGACTTAGCCCAGACTGAAATTGCCGGTGTTCTGACGTTGCGTTGAAAGTCTGACGCAGCATCGCAAAACACTTTCAATTGCTTCGCGTTGAACACGCTGGCGTTGTCGACGGGAGCGCAATTCCCAAAGTTGGGAATGATGCGCGCCCAATCTGGAAACGTGCCGTCGACGTGTTCAAACACATGCGCCGACGCTGGCAGCTCCTCGCTGTTGCCGTCCTTATCGGTCCAGCAATCAACCAGGCTTGCAGCGTAGGCATCACCCGCGCCACGCTTGCCCATGTCCAGGATTGCGACACGCTCCACACTGGAACCCAGCTTAGTGTTGTCCCGGAAGTTAGAGCCGGGCACTTTGTGGCCTTCAGTGCGAACTATGACGCCTTCACCGGCGGGGGCTGATCCTTTCGGATCATATGCAACAATCATCTTTGCGCCGTCTGTTGCCACCATGACAACGCCAGGCTGGCCCTTAGGCGCTTGCTGAATGCAAACCCCGTTAAGATAATACCGCGTCTTCTCTTTCGATGCGAAGCGGTAAACCGTGCGGAATAGGTCAGCGGAAAAGCGATAAGTATTGCTCATTGTGTAGTCTCCATTGAATAAACCCTGTCTCATCAGTGTAGGGCGGGTTAGGCCCCTACAGACCCTCTTGCGAGGGTTTCGACTCTCAATTGTAAAGATCGATAAGTAGCCGCATGTCCGGGATTGCCTGCCGTAGTGACCAGGCCAAGAGCGGCGATTTAGGCGGCGCCAAGCGCTGCAGGAAGGCCAAAGCGGCGAGCCCGTTGCCCTCATTTAGAAGTGCGAGCAATTCCTTTGCGCCGTCGCAATGGCGCATGTGCAAAAGCACATCAGGCCCGTTGCGGTGGCGGTATATGCAGCATTCGCCACCGCCTTCGCCGACTATAAACCATTGTATGCCCCCCAAAGGGCGGGCTAGTGTGGTTGCTGTCATGTCGTAATCTCCATTGTTTCGCGTGTCTCATCAGCGCCAGGCCGCGAACCCATGGCAGACCGGGCCGAAACCCGGTTTCGACTAGGCAAAGATGGCGCGTCGTTCGGCGCGTATCTCGGCCTTGTATTGCTTGAAAAACCACCGGTTAAACCGGCCTAGTGCCTCATGGCATGCGTGATAATCTTCACGGGCTTCCCTGTATGCTGGCGATGCCTTCACCGCGTCTGGCGTCAGGCCCATAGAGCCCGAGCTGATACCAGGAACGGCGCGAAGCGCGGCGCTTGCTTCCCGGTGATGGGCAATCAGAACGCTCTGCATCTCTTTGGCTACTTCATAGCACATGGTCACAATCTCCATTTAGTGGGGTTTGCCTGTCTCATCAGACTGCAGGCGGCAAATCCTGCAATGACGGGCCCGTTAAGGCCCGTTTCGACTATTCATCAGGCGGAACGTATCCCGCCACGTCAACCAGGTGCCAGCCACAGGCGACAAGCGCCAAGGCGAAACCCAGCCAGATAAGAGCGCTGGCGATCATCGCGCCAACCTGCTGCAAATCAACAGAAAGGCGATGACGCCAACGTAACCAAGAGTCCAAAACATGGTCTAAGTCTCCATTTTTAAGCTGTCTCATCAGTGCCCGGGCGCTTACCCCGAACAGACACACGAGCGGTTTAGACATGGCTGGAGAGAGCCCCGCCTCGCGTGTTTCGATATTCCCTAACGATGTCAAAGAGCCTGGAGCACATCAGTCTGCCGCTCCATGATCCAAATATATCCAATAAATCAGTAAAAGTCAATCGGAATTCCCGATGTGAAGGCCACCGCATATGGACAGAACAGGAACACCGCTGCATCTATTGAAGCATCAAGAGCACTAGAGAGCGCGTAGCGCGGAGGAGCAGAGACAATGTCAGGCCAGCCAATGAAGCGTGCACGCGAGGAACAGCTAAAAGCGCAATGCGACGAGCTGGAGCGCGAAGTGCAGCAGCTAAAGCAGCTCCTCGCTGTCCACGCGCCTGACGCCATACTCGGCACATTGCCACCGCAACAGACTGAATACACGCCAGACCTGCCGGACAAGGTCACTGCACTGGGCGCGCTTGGATCAACGGAAGCTGCAATAACCGCAGCGCTTTCGATTAATCCGAATGATTGGGAAGAGTGGAAGGTGACCTTCCCTGAACTGGCACAAGCGGCCACACGCGCACGTGCATTAGCCCTGGCGTGGATCGATACAGCTCAGCAGCAGGCAATCACCCGTGGCGACAACAGGTTCCCGCACCAGACGGCCAATCAATACCGGGAGACGTTACGCAATCAGGACGGGGGATCGCGGCGCGGCGATGCGTCTAAGCTGGTGATGGTGGTGCGCGGCGCATCACGTAAGCATAGTGATACAGCATCAGACGTGCAGACATAGCGCAACCTGCAGCAATTGCAGGTGATCCGGCCTGACGTTCTGACTGCCTGCATAGTGTCAGAACGAAACCAGGGAGGGGGTGGGGGTCTCTCAAAATGCCACCCGGGGGGCAAAATCCGCGCCCCTCCCGGGCTCGATGGGTATCTCCCCCAACTTTTTATTCCCCCCTATAGCCATGTTTCACTCTGTGGTTACCAAATACCGGGGTCTGGTCTGCTCAAACGCGGGGGTTAGACTACCTTAAAGCGGAATATGAGATAAAATCGGTTGTTATTCCGGGTTTGTATCGGGAATAGCGGAATTATCGGCCATTCCAGTGTTTACTGCAGGTTTGATGGTAACGGTCTGGTTATCCATAATTAATGGGCGGGGTATAAATCCCTGATGTTTGGCTCATGGCTCTTGCATTAATCAAAAAAATCGGAATTATCGGTCTTACACAAATCAGGGAGTGAGGCTCATGAGCGGCGATAACGAACAGGTTGATGGTGATGAGGATCCTGTAATTGGATCGATCGAGGAATTGGCTGCGAATGAGCGGGAGTTTGCTGAAGCGTTTGCGAAGGCTGACCCGGCTGCGCCGGCAGGAAGTGTGGGTGGGGGGGCTTACGGTTCCGGGCGGGATGGTGACCTGCCTGCTGGTCCGGGGGGTGAGTTCGTCGAGGGCGTGACGTCTGGCGAGCCGTCCGGTGTGACAACCCGGTACATTGGATCCGAGCCGCATACCGTGAAGCTGACCGAGTGCGGGTCCTGGACGGAGACTGAATTCACGACATCGGATGGAGTACTGATCACGGCGACGTTCTTTGGAACACCTGATGAGCGCCAAAAGGCGGCCGAGGCGTATGCACAGTTTCAGGCCCACCAGCTTGTTGCTGCCCACGAGGATGCGACGGTTGCGGCACTGGACGATGACCTGAAGTCTGCGATGGCGGTGGGCGGATCTCTGGTTGACCGGGTGACCGATTATTCCGGGTATGCCCTGGCATGGGGCCTGGAGCCCGAGGACGCGATGCGGATGCAGGCGGTTCGGGACGCTTTCAAGTACGCCAAGATGCACAATCACATGCCGCTGGCGGACATTGTTGCCGCGGCCGAGGCGTTCGAATCCTTCTACAAATATGGCGGCGACAGCTGAGCCATGACCGACGATCTGCGAAAGATCGTCACCCGGCATGCCGCTGAGCGTTTTGCAGAGGCCCGATACGGGGTTTCCTACGAGATGCTCAGCGGCTTTGTCACACTCGATGACCTGCAGGCCCAGATGTGCACACCGGCTCTCCTGGAGAAGCTGAGGGCCGGTGCGGCCCGTCACCATGAACATGGGTGTACCTTCATCATCAAGCATGGCGTCGTCATCACCGTTATCGACGGATTGAGGCGCCGGCCGAAGAAGGTGCGGGGCAAGACCCGCTACGTCGAAACCAGAGGACGCAAACGTGGGTGACATCATCAGCTTCGAGCATGCGCCGGTGCTCGATCTCGCTTCCCTGTCACCGGCATCATTCAAGCTGGTCGAAGGCCCGGTCAACTCGGGCAAGTCGGTCTGGTCGCTGTCTGAGGTCTACGGCAAGGCCGTGACCATGCCGCGCTGCAAAGACGGGGTGCGCCGCTCGAAGTTCCTGGCCTTCCGTGACACGTATCCGAACCTGAATTCCTCGACTATTCCGACGTGGAGACAATGGTTTCCCGAGGAAGAGTGGGGGCGCATCACCGGATCCGAGCCGATGGTTGCGAAGTACCAGTTCGAGGATGTCGAGTGGGAAGTCGTGTTCCGGGCCCTGGACTTCGGCAACATCGAAAAGACGATCAAGGACCTGAAGTCGACCGAGTGGACCGGGGCGTGGGGCAACGAGCTTCAGTTCTGCCCTCTGCCGATCGTCAAGGAAGTGTATTCGCGGACAGGACGATTCCCGGCCCGCAAGGACTGCCCGGAATATGACCGGCGCAAATGGATGGTTGGCGACATGAACGCGCCGGCAACCGACAAGTTCTGGGGCTACTACATGCGGGGCAAGACCCCGATGCCGCGCGACTGGACGCCGGAACAGCGCTTCGAAATGCAAAAGCCCGACGATTGGGAATTCTTCGAACAGCCGGCGGCCGTGCTCGAGGTCCGCGATGACGCCGATGTGTTCCTGCGCTTCGACGTCAACCCGGAAGCCGAGAACCTGAAGCACATCGGTGAGGAATCGATCCGGCAGGAACTCTCAGGTCGGTCGTACAACGATGTTCGCCGCGACCTGATGAACAAGGTGGTGCCGATCCGGAAGGGGTTCCCGCGCTATACGCAGTTCCTGACCAACATCCACATCGGTGACGGGCTGAAGGCGCACGAGAACCTGCCGATCATCGCCGGTTACGACCCCGGGATCCACGGGTGTATCCACCTGTTCCAGAATTGGGATGACCGCTGGATGGGCCTGCGCTCGATCCTCGCCCATGGTGACGGCGCCGAGCAGCTGGCAGACCGCGTCCTGGCCGAATTGAATACGTGGTTCCCGTTCTGGAAGGAAACCGGCTGGGTGGGCTGGGGCGATCCGTATGGCAATACTCGGTTCGGTGGCGGCACATCGGTGCAGCGCCCAGAAGACACCGCATTTGACATCTTCAAGGCCAAGAAACTGCCGTTCCGCTCGCCGAAGGCCCATGACAATCCGTCCTTGCGCCAGGCGGCCATGGTCAAGCTGCTGAAGGGCAGGACCGACACCGGAGCGCCGCGGCTGATCCTCGATCGCATTCACTGCGCGCCGCTGATCCAGGCGCTCGATGGCGGGTGCACGATGAAGCACATCAAGTCGCCGGACGGCATGCGTGTCGAGGAGGTCGTCGACAAGAAAAATCCGCTCGCTGACGTCATGGAAGCAGCAGAATACGCCATCTGGGGCGGTGGCGAAGCAACCGAGCTGGTGCGGCCAGCCGGAAGACCCAAGCCCAAACCGATCAAATACAACGGGGGCGGCACTGTCTGGCGCTCCAGAGCAAAAGGATGACCAAGATGAAACCCGATATTTGCATTTACCACGGCAATTGCGCCGATGGTTTCACCGCAGCCTGGGCTGTCTGGAAGAGGTTCGGTGATGAGGTTCAGTACATCCCCGGCGTGTACGGCGAAAGCCCGCCGGATGTGAAGGGCAAGAACGTCGTCATCGTGGACTTCAGCTACAAGCGCGCCGTGTTGGAGGAGATGGCAAAGAGCGCCTATTCAATCCTCGTGCTCGATCACCACAAGACGGCTGAATCCGATCTAGTGCAAGGCGGGATTTTCACGGCCATGAGCAAGTGGACTGACCGGTTAGACTGGCCCCGCTATGAGGAGAACCTCATGCAGGACGAGATGGAAAACGCCGGGTGCCGCATTTACACGGTGTTTGATATGGAGCGGTCCGGCGCTGGCATTACCTGGGACTTCCTGCATCCGAACGATGCGCGGCCAAACATCGTTCGGTATGTCGAAGACAGGGATCTCTGGCGTTTCACCCTCGACCAGTCGCGCGAGGTGAACGCGTTCATCTTTGCGCACCCCTACACGTTCGATAACTGGCAAAAAATTAATGCCATCCTCGAGACAGATCGTACCGACGCGGCTGCTGGCGGCCGCGCAATCGAACTGAAACACCACAAGGACGTGGCCGAGCTGGTCGCCAAGCTGCGCCAAGAGATGATTATCGGCGGGCAGTGGGTTCCGGTGGCAAATCTGCCTTACACGCTGACCAGCGATGCAGGGCACCTGATGTGCCAACCATATGCCTCGCCGAATTTGCAAGGCGAAATCGTCACTCCACCCTTTGCTGCCTGCTATTGGGACACCCCTGAAGGCCGCGTCTTCTCGCTGCGCAGCGATGACAAGCAAGGCGGCGCAGACGTTTCCGAAATCGCCAAAGCGTATGGCGGCGGGGGTCACAAGAACGCGGCCGGCTTCACCATGCGCCTTGGCTGGGACGGCGACTGATGGCCGACAGCGATCAAATCCGTCTTTCCGGCTCATTCCAGCCCTCGATCTGGTACGTCGCCTTCCTCGAGCGCGAGGAGGAGGACTGGTTTGATCGCCTGTCACCGAGATGGGCGCGCCACGTCATGGCCTTCGCCTACCTGAAGCCGCTCGATTGCTGGCTGTTCGTCGACCCGAAACTGCACCGCCATGAAATCTCGGTGGTGCCTGACCACATGGTGCGGCCGGTGCTGACCGAGATCTACATGCACAAGGTCAGGATCCTCCGCATCGACCAGCAATTCGGGGATCCATACAATGCCAGGATCGGCAACTGGTGCACACAGACCATCGCCCGCCTCGTCGGGGTTCGGAGCCGTGCGTTCCGGCCGATAGCCTTATACCGCGATCTTATACGCTCAGGAGCCGTTCCCGCATTCGAGGAAACCGATGAGCATCAAGACCAAGGCGCCGGCGATCAAGGAAGACCCGGCAACGAAGAAACTGAGGGAGCAGGCGGAAGCCCGTGCTGATGCCACCAGATTCGGCGAAGCGCAGGAATTCACCAGCGACGCGACCCAGCGCGTAATCCGCCGATTTGGAGCCCGTGCTGCAGCATCCGGGGCATCTGGCGCAGCATCCTACAATCCATTTGCTGCAGGAGCCGGAGGCAATAACGGCGCCGGCTTCACCGGCTTCAATCCACTCACGGGCGTGAGTGGCGCGGCCGGCGTCGGATCAGCGCCGAAGGTCTATCGCAGGTCATCGTCCGGCTATTCGTCTTCCCTCGTACAGAAGTTCTAAGCCATGGACATTCACGAGCCGACCACGCCAGAAGGCAAACTGATTGCCAGGCTCAATGCTGCGCGTTCTGACCGCAGTATTGTTTCAACAGCACTCAACCGGTTCTATGAACTGGCGCTGCCATTTCGGGCGCCGATCTCACACACGGTAACTCGGAGCACGCAGACCCGGCTCGAAGAACAGGAAGATATCTTCGACGACACGCTGCAGATGAGCGTTCTCGATTTTGGCGCCGAGATGATGGACCGGTTCACCCCGCACTATAAGCCGTGGGCCGACCTGAAGCCGGTGAAGAAATTGTCCGGCGCGCTCGCCACCAAGGCCAAGGGCCTGATCAAAGAGCGCCAGGACATGATCTACGCCGAGATCAAGCGTTCTGACTTCTACGAACAATCCAGCCAGCCGTGGCTCGACGTTGCCGGCTCCAAGGGTGGCATCATCATTCCGTATGCCAAGGCAGGCGACAAGGTCCACTGCACGCCGGTCGTTATGTCCGGACTCCTCGATGACATGGGCCCGCACGGCGACCTCGACATGCGGGCAATGGAATTCATCACCAAGCGGAAACACCTGAAAACACTGTTTCCAAAGATCGACATGACCGAGGCGCTGCGCCTGATGACCGGCGGCGAGAACACGGATGTGGTCGTCGTGCAGGGCAATTACCGCCTGTACGGCGAAGCCAATGACTGGGTTTTCTTTGTCGTCGTTCAGGGCCGCGTCGTTCACATGAAGAAAATGAAGGGCATGGGGGCGCTGGCCGTGCACATCCTGCGCTGGTCTGACGCCCCGATGTCGACATGGGGGCCGGGCGCGGCAATTCCGGCCATGCCATCGGCCAACACTCTGCAGGAACTCGGGTATCTGTTCCTGAAGAACCTCGGCAAGCGTATCGACGCGCCGTTTTCGTATGTCGAAGACGGATTGTTCAACCCTGAAGGCGGCGTTGATGCCGGCATGGCCCTGCCGCGTGATGCGCAATCGGGTGAAATCGAGTGGCTAATTCCTGACCAGGACATCAATTCCGCGATGTTCGAGAGAGAACTTTTGCGGATGAGTGTCAAGAAAGCGCTGTTCCAGGACCGGCCCGAGCAACGCGGCCAGACTCCCCCGACGGCAACCCAATGGATCGATGAGCGGGCGCAGACCGACCGCCGTCTGCAGCTGGCGCGCCTGAGGATCTACAAGGAATGGGTGCTGCCCATCCTTGAGCGGTTCAACTGGATCCTGACCACACGTGGTGACCTGCCGCCGCTCGAAATCGATGGCGAACTGTTCGAGGTCAGCTTTGAAAACCCGGTAACAAAGTCTTCGGATGCTGAGGATGTCTCGCGCTCAATGAACCTTGCGCAGTCGTCGGCAGGCATATTTGGCGAGCAGTTCATGGCCAATGTCGACGCCGTCGGGACAATCCAGAAGTGGAAGGACAAGCTGGGCGACGACATGCTGGAACTGAAGCCGTTTGAACAGCAGGGCGAGGGTCTCCAGGGCTTGCTCGCCAACATGCGTAATCTCACGAAAGGGTAAATTGTGGACAAGCCGCAGGTACGAAAATTCAAGGATCTGGTCGTCGGCCGCACCGAGGGCCCGGAACTTTCGAAGGTCCATGCGGCCTTCCGTTCAATCGCCACATTGAGCGCCGGACAGGTCATCGAAAGCTGGCTTCTGTCGATTATTGCGCAGGCAGATCCCGTTAATTTTCCGGACGGTGCGTTCAGGGAAACGTCGGCACGTCGTCGAATGGCACGAGAAATAGTGCACTTCATGGCCGAGGATCCCAATGCCGAACGAAACGGAACTGACACCGCAAGCGCTACTGGCGATGACGGACCAGGGGCCGGTGGCCGTAAGCGTCACCGATCCAGTCCAGGCCGATCCGGCCCCGGAGACACAGGCTGAACCTGAAGCTCCCGTCGCTGAGACGGTTGATGTCGTAATCACACCCGAAATCGAGCAAGTCGCCGATGTGGCACCGGACACTGGACCGGAGCCGGTCGCGGAAGCTGTCATTTCGGCGCCGGTCGATGACGGCCTTCCATTCGATTCGATCGCGAACAATCCGCCTCCTGTCAACGAGCCGGTTGACCTGGTTGAGGAAGTCGCCGCAACCGAAGGTGTCGAGATCGTCGCAAGTGTGCCGGTCGATGACGGAAAGCCGTTCGACTCTGCTCCGGCCACTCCGTCTGTTCAGGAATCCCTCGCGAACCCAGCGCCGACGACCGCACCGAAGCCGGCAGTTGAGCCGACACCGGTTCCTCTGGCGCCAAAGACTCTTGGCAACTCGGACGCCAGCGGCGCATCCGTCAACGTCACCGATATCAAGTTCTTCGGGAACGGTGACCTCTGGCAGCTGCTGTCGAAGGCTTCCTCGCAGCACGAAGGCTGGATGAAGTCGACGAAGGCGATGCAGATCGCCCGACTTGGCTGCCTGATCCAGGTCACGACACAGCAGCGCAACCCTGACGGAAGCTATGCCTGCGCCGAAGCCGTGACGTTCGTGCCCAACGTGAGCATCATTCCTGACGCGAATGGTGGCCGCAAACTGACGTTTGGCGCCGCCGAATGACCGGTACCGTGCCCCCCGAGGCCACGCCGGCCGTTTCAGCCGTTGCATCTGCTGCATCATCTGCCGCAGACCCAGCTCCGCTGGTAGATGCCGCTGCTGTTGCGGCGGCTGCCGATACCCCGCCTGCGGATGACGGCGTGGCCCCTGAGGGCTGGGACGTCAGCAAGCTCGGCGAAGGTTTCGTCAAGGACGGCAAGCCGGACTTCGAGGCCATCACCGCCGCGCTTGGAAGGGTCCACGCCGATATTCCTGCTGAAGACGCCACCTATGAGCTGGCCTTCGGTGAAGACTTCGACATCAAGGGTGAAGACGGCGAGATCGCGAAGATCGACCCAGCCGACCCGCGCGTCGCCGACCTGACTGCATGGGCCCGTGAAAACGGCATCGGCCAGAAAGCCGTGTCCGGACTGATGGGCATCTACGGCAACATCATCAAGGACGCGCATTCCCAGAACACCGAGGGTGTCGCCGAGCGCCAGCAGGCCGAATGGGCCAAGCTGGACCCCGATATCACCAAGGCCCAGGAGCGCGCCACCAAGGCGGCCAATGGTCTGTATCAGGCGCTCGGCGCCGAGCACAAAGCCCTGTCGATGAAGTTCATCGACGCGATGGACAGCGCCGACATGGTGAAGCTGACCGAAGTCATCCTCGATCGCATTGGCGGCGAAGGATCGGCGTCGCCGACTGCCGGCGAGCAGGGCGGCGGCAAGTTGCCAGCAGCAAAAGTTTTCTTCGATCACCCCACGTCTCAAAACGGAGCTAAAGCCTGATGGACGCGATACAGAACCCCACCCTCGCCGATCTTGCAGCCCGTATGGATCAGAACGGCAAGCCCGCTCGGATCATTGAGATCCTGAAGCGCGAGGACGGCATCCTTGAAGACATGCCGTTCATCGAGTGTAACCAGAAAACGAAGCACGTCACCACGCTTCGCACCAAGCTGCCAAAGCCGGTTGCCCGCCTGTACAACCGCGGTACGCCGTCCACCAAGTCTGATGTCGGCTCGATCGAAGAGTCGCCAATCATGCTTGAGGATTGGGCCCAGGCCGATGCGGACCTCGTCGACAAGAACGGCGAAGGCTACCGCATGGGCGAGCACACCGCTCACATCCAGGGCTTCAACCAGGAAGTCGGCCGGATGGCCTTCTACGGCAACTCGAACATCAATCCGCTGGACGAGTTCATGGGCCTTGCCCCCCGCTACAATTCGCTGACCGACAGCGAACTGAAGGACTATGTCATCACCGGTGGTGGTTCGGGCTCGAACAACACGTCGATCTGGTTGGTCAATTGGGGCGAAGATACCGTCCACGGCATCTATCCTGCCGGGTCGAGCGCCGGCCTCAGCCACAAGGATCTCGGCAAGCGCGTCAAGACCTATGACGACAGCGGCACCGAGCGTAACATCGAAGTCTATGACGACAAGTATGCGTGGGACATCGGCCTGGTTGTCCGCGATTACCGCTCGATCGTTCGTATCCCGAACATCGACGTGACCGCCCTGAAGGCCGATCCGACGACTGGCGGCGCCGACCTGTACGAACTGGTCAGCCGCGCTCAGGAGCGCATTCCGACCAACGGGCGCCTTGCCTTCTACGGCAACCGCAAGGTTCGCGAGTTCATGCGTCTCCAGGCGCAGAACAAGAAGAACGTGCAAATCTCCACGAGCGAAGTCACAGGCAAGCGTGTGATGGATGTCGACGGCATTCCGTTCCGCCTCAGCGACGCTCTGGTCAACAACGAGGCAGCCGTCGCCTAAGGCCGTCGGAACAAAAAGGATCTGAACATGATTGGTGACGCGCTACTCCTCCCGTTCGAAGCGAAAGATGCGACCACTGGAGCTTTGCATACGTCGACGAATATCCCGCTTCCGGCGTATGACTTCGGTGTGCAGGGGGCGGAACATCTTGATGTGATGTTCCAGGCCCACTCGGAAATCACGTCGGCAACCCGTGTCGAAATGATTTTCCAGACCTCGGCGGATTCCGGCTTCGCGACGGTTGACGTCGTGGGCTCGATCATGTCCCTGGGCGCCAAGTATCGCTCCGGTGCCCTGGAGCCTCTGTTCCTTCGTCTGAGCCGCCGGATGCTTCAATACAACCGGCTGCTGGTGAACTTCCAGGTTCTTCCAACCGCCGGAACATTTACCGCCGGAATTGTCTCCGGTGTCGATACGCGCAGGAATTTCCCGAAAGGCTACAGTCACTAGGCTGGGCCATACTACGGAAGACATTGAAGGGTCCGGCCATTGCGCCGGGCCCTTTTTTCTTGGGTGCGTACATCGCCAGCTGCATCGGTTTTACCGTCTGGTCTCCAGATAGGGAGAAAGCACATGGGAAATCAGTCCCACACAGAATCAGTTGAAGTGAAGTTGGTATCGCCGATGTTCGTCGGTGAGGAATATCTTGATATTGGTACGGTGCTGCGCGTCCCGCCTGAAATGGCAGAGACATGCACGGCGATGGTCCTGAAAGACGAACTAGAAAGGCCGCAGGTCCGCGACCTCACGGCGCCGGTGGCCGCAGCGAAGCCTGAGATCGTCTCGCGTGTCGAGAAGGTTCCGACCAAGCAGCCTGAGCCCGTCAGCCTGGCGAATTCGGGCAAGGTGCCAAAGCTCACCGGCCATGGCACAGGCAAGCCATCCGAAGCGACCCTGGCTGAATGCATTGAGGCGACGAAGGGCATCGACATGGCCGCGCTGCCGGCGGATTCGCTGACGCCAAAGGGCTATATCAAGAAGGCCGTTCTCGAGACGCTGGTCAAGAAGTCCGTCGCAATGGACGTGTTTCTCGACTTCATGAAACAGCCCTTGGACTAACGCTTCCTCCCGGTCGTCCCAAGGACTTAGAGACCCCCGCTGGCCACACCCGGCGGGGGTCTTGCTTTTCCGGTGCGTACATATGACGCCTCAGAGAGCGGCATCTTGTGGCCATGACACTGTACGCCGCCCCCATCGATGTGATGAATTCCATGATGCTGATGATTGGCGCCAAGCCGATCGTCACGCTCCTTGATCAATCCAAGGAAAACCTCATCCTTCGCCAGCATTATGAGCCGGTCGTTCAGTCGGCCCTGACGCGCCATGCCTGGACATGGGCCACCAAGGCCGCAGTCGTTCAGTCGTCGGGGCAGGGTGTTGACCTGAATTATCTCTACGCGGTTCCTTCCGACTTCCTGAATGTCCGGTGGGTGCGCGTCGGATCCACCGACATCCAGATCGAGCACATGGATGACGGGCATATCAGCGTGCCCTTCAATTCCAGCCTTGAGGTGCACGGCAACTGGCGCGTGCCGGAGGCGCGGTGGCCGGCCGATTTTGCGGAAGCTGTCGTTCTCAAGGGGTATGCCGTGCTCGCGCGGTCGCTGCTGAACGAGTTCGCCGAGGCAGCCAGGGCAGACAAGGAAGCCGAAATCAAGCTCCGACACGCCATCGTCCGCGACAGACGACAGATCCGTGGCCGCGACATCAGCCAGAATTCGCCGCTCATCAACGCCTGGCGGGGGAGAAAACCGCGTGGCACGTCGTAGATCATTCTCCAATGACCTGACAGCAGGTGAGGTAGGCCCGGAATTTCTTCAGCGCACCGATGAAGAATTGCTCAACAGGAGCGCCAAGGACCTCAGCAATACCATCGTCCTGAACGCAGGCGGTGCCCGTCGTCGCCCCGGGAGTAGCCCACGGGCGGCCGTCAGCGGGACGAAGCGCCTTCTCGAGATATTCGACCTGGAAGACGATGCATTTCGCGAGGTTGTGTTCTCGGCCGGAAAGCTCGAGATATTCAACGGCGCGACACTGCAGCAGACAATTGTCGGGCCCTGGGTCGAGGGCGACATCGACACGATGACGGTCGTCAACGGCGACAATGAGTTCTACATTTTCGGCGAGTTCCAGACGCAGATCCTGTCGTACAACGGCACGACGTTCTCAATGGCGGCGCTGGCCTTTTCTTCCGGGATTGGCGCAGCCATCCGGCAACCCTACTGGCGCTTTGCAGCCAAGGGAGTCACGCTCACACCATCAGCGACATCCGGGTCGATAACGCTCACAATGTCGGAAGATGTGTTCGTCGCCGGCCATGTCGGCGTCCGGTTCCGCTATCTCAACAATGAGATCGAGATCACCGCGGTTACAAACGGAACTACCGCAACTGGCACGGTCATCACGACGCTTTACCCAACGGTCCAGATCACGGTCGGAAGCGTTGCCCCGTTCAAGGTTGGGCACATCGTCAAGGGCGATACGACCGAGATCCAGGGGCAGGTGGCTGCCGTTGGCGTTGGCACGATCGATGTGACGCTGATTGCCGGCTACACGTACTTCGACGCAGCGGAGGTTATCGTCTCTCCTGAGGGACGGGCTACGGCGTCTGCAGTGTCACTGACAGCAACAGCGGGATCAACCATCTGGGACGAACAGATGATGAGCGCAGTGCGCGGATACCCGAGGACAGGCGCCCTGCACCGCAATCGTCTCATCATGGGCGGGTTCCCCCAGGCCGCGAATGCGATTGCGGCTTCGGCTATTGGATTTCCGAAAGACTTCGATCTTGGCTCGGCCGATGACGCGGATGCGTTCATCGAGGCGCTTGGCGATGATCCCAATGCAGCAATCCGCCACATCATCGCAGCTGAACAGCTCGTGGTTCTCACGGATCGCGGTTGCTACTACGTGCCGGAGAGCGAGCAATCTCCGCTGTCGCCGACACGGGTCCAGTTTCTCCGCATTTCGCCCGATGGCGCGGCGCGGGTTCGCCCGATCCTGGCGCCAGAGGGTGTGGTGTTCGTCGATAATGCGGATCGCCTGCTGGTTATTGCTGCGACCGGGAGCGTCCGCGCATCATGGGCCGTGTCGGAACTGTCTCTCCTGGCCAAGCACATGATCACAAAGCCGGTCGAGTTGACTTATGTCGATGGGCTCGGGTCCAGAAGCGAGCGCTACATTCTCGTTCGCAATGAGGACGCCAGCGTCGCCGTCATGAACTATCGTCGCGGCGCCGACCAGGCCGGGATGACGCGCTGGACGTCAGCGCCGGGCACAGCGTGGCAGGCATTCGCGGCATGGAAGACCGGGCTTTACGCAGTCCAGGATGGATTCCTCTGCGACATCGATCTTGATGCCGTCCTGGACATGCAGTGCGACTATTCGGCGGCTTGCCCGCTGATGGTCGGTCGATCCGTCTATGTACTAAGAGGCAATCAGGTCTGGCAGGGCCCCTTTGTCGTGAATGGATCGGGTGAGATCGATACGATTGCGCCGGCGGCAGGTCTCGCGATTGGTCATGACTTCCGGGTCGGCGTGAGCCCAACACCACCAGTCAGCAAGTACATTGGGCATGAGCGCCGCCGGTACACGCGCCTATGGGTTGACGTACTGGTAACCGGCGCATTCCGGGTCAACGGCGAATTGCGCACCGGGTACACCGCGACAGACGACATCGAAGCTCCGGCCCCGTGGATGAATGGCGGGCAGGAGCCTTTTTACCTCATCGGCTTCAGTCCGAATGACGTACCTGAAATCAGCCAGGAGGTCGGCGAAGGCGCGCCGTTCCTGCTTCGGTCAATGACTGTGGAGGTATCTTACTAATGGCCGCAGCAGTTCCAATGATGGCCTCGGGTGCGGTTGCCGCAGGCTCGCTCGCCAGCGGGTTCGGCAAGTCGCGCTCTCTCGACGCACAAGCTAAGGCCGCAGACTACCGGGCAAAAGGCCTCGCGCTTCAGGGCAAGCAGATGGCGGCCGAGCGCGCCACGGATCTGAACGATGTTCTTGCGACGATCGACGGTGTTCGCAGCCAGCGGAATGTCTCGCTCGACAGCCCGACAGCCATGGTGATCGAACGCCAGCGCATCAAGAAGAATGAATCCGTCAGCAACGCCGAGCAGCTGGGTATCCATCAGGATATCAGTTCGACGAAATACGAGGCAGCTCAATACCGCGCGGGCAAGAAAATGGCTGTTCTCGGGGGCTTCCTGGGGGCCACATCTTCGCTTGCCGGCGCCTTCGCGCCAACGGAGTAATAATCATGCCAGACGGCTTGCCAGACATCCAGGGAAGGGCGATCACCGCGCCCGGGCAGATTCGCGGAGCGGGTGTCGCCGATGCCGAAGCGGCGTCCATGTTCGACAAGTTGGCCGGCGCTGCCCAGAAGATCGGATCCGTCATCGACGCCCGCGCGGTCAAGCAGGCGAAGAAGGATGCGCTGAAGGACTTCAACGACCGCGATCAGTTCGCGGAAGATATCGGTGCTGACAACCTGGGCAAATTTGCCAAGCGTGAGCGGGGCTTGGGCCTACAGACGCTTGGCGATCAGGCGTACAATAACATGGTTGAGACGCTGTACCTTCAGCGCTCGAAGTCTGACATCCAGGCCAAGGCCGCAGAACTGCGCGCCGATCCGGAAAACTTCGGCGATGTGGAAAAGTTTGACGCGGGGATGATCGCCTTCCGCGAAGGGCTTGGCGAGAGCGTAGACCCGAATTTCGCCGAGGAAGTCTTCTACGAACTGGACACGGCGCAGCAGGAGTATCGCGGGAAGGTCGCAGCCGATCGGCAGGCGGCGGTCCTGGCTGAAGCCAAGCAAACCATGGACGCCAATATCTCGTCCGCTGAAGACGGCATTGACGCGATCCTGAGGGAGCGCGGCCCGGCCGCCTTGCTGGATGATGACGTCGTCAAGATGATGGGCGAGCTGGCCGACCAGCGCGCGATCAAGGTCGGCAACCCGCTCTATGGGTATTCTCAGGAACAGGCCGACGAAGAGGATGGCGCTTTCCGTGTCCGCATGGCCGTGTCGAGTTCACTGCCGACGATCGAAAGCCACTTCAAGGACAAGGGTTATGCCGCTACCCTGCAGTTCGCTGACGACACGGCGGCGGCCCGGAAGGGAACGGCCAAGGAGCGGGAGTCCCTGCGCGCCGCGCTGCGCCAGGAGGTCAACCTTCTTCAGCAAAACCGCAATGCCGTGCTCGCAGAGCAGGAGGCGGCCGAGAAGGCCCGCAAGGCCCAGCTCGAAGAACTTGGCGATGAGTACGACAAGCGCGCCTCTGACGTCCTGAATAGCCCGACCGCCACCACCGAAGAGAAGCTGGCGGCTGTACGCAAGGCGCGTCCCTATGTGACGGGTCCGCGCTATGGGACATTGCTTTCCTCGGTCTATGACGAGACGTCGAACAAGGGTGTCGGCGACACGGCCTTCACTCAGTACCGCATCATGGCGATGCGCAATGAGCTTGATGTCGACCAGGTGCTCGAGATGCGTGAATTCACGAGCACCCAGCGTGACCAGTTGATCGACGAGATCGAGAAGACCGGCAACAAGGTTCGCAAGACGGGCGTTGATCGTATCGAGGCCGCGTTCAAAGAGGGCGCGATGGCCGACATGAGCACGTCGCAGCAGCTGGCCACCCGAAAGGTGCAAGCGCTCGACCAGCTCGATCAGTGGTTTGCCGGGCTCGATCACACTCCGAATGCCCGGGAAGTGTCAGACCAAACAGACGCCATCCTGTCCGGTATGGGTGCGTCGTCGGTCCTGGCTGAGCGTTCATCTTACCTTCCGTCGGGCGCGTTTGGTTTTCCGCCGAAACCCGAAGAAATCGCGTCCGCCCGTGAGCGGATCAAGCAAGATTACCGTGCAATTCTGCGGGTCGTTGGGCCTGACATGAGAGAGACGGCGACCGGCGCCGCTGACCCCTCCACTGAGGAAGCGCGCCTGAAACTCGCAGAAGAACTGCTTCTTCTGGATGAAATCGAGAGGAGCTTGGATAATGCCCGTTAACGCTGCAGATGCTGCCTATGAGGCACAGCGCCGCCAACGTCTTCAGAGCGTTCTCTCTGGAATGGATGCGGAGATCGCAGCTGAAGACGAGGCCGCGAAGCCGAAGGAAGCGCCGGTTGCCCCCGAGGCATCCACGCCCGAAGCGCAGACGCCCGCAGCCGAGGAGAAAAAGGGCGGTGCCGTTGACGCCTTCCTGGGGTACGCCCGGAATAAGATGCACAAGAATGCGATCCGTCGTCTGCAGTCGGATGGGTATTCCCCGGAGGAGGCAGCATCTCAAGCTGACGTCCAGCGCGCCGAATGGGAAAAACTCTGGACAGAGACTGTTCCTAACGCGGTAGGCGGCGGCATCGTCGGCGGACTTGCCGGCATGGATTCAGCATCCGGCATGCTGTTCGAATCCGTCGGTATGGAGAAGGAAGCCGCCGAAGCATACGCCAGCGCCAATAAGTTTCAGGAGCAGCTTGACGCCGCCCCGGTTTCTGATGATCCGACTGAGGCCGCAATCCAGTCCGGCATACAATCGTTCGCGCAGCTGGCGCCCTATATTGCTGTCGCATGGAAGACACGCCAGCCCGGCGTCGCGCTTGGTGCCGGCTCGGCCATGGCGGCTGGGCAGGCAAACCTTGATGCGATGGATTCGGGGAAGAACCTGAGTAAGACGGATCGCCTCGTGTATTCGGCATCGGTCGGGCTTGTGGAATACGCGACCGAGAAACTGCCGATGGAGACGATCCTCGGATCCCCGGCCGGCAAGTCGCTGACCCGCCGGCTGCTGACGTCGCTTGCGCAGGAGCAGGTGGGTGAACAGGTCGCGACGTTCTCGCAGGACTTCCTGTCATGGCGCGCCCTGCATCCTGAGAAGACAGTCGACGACTACATGAATGAGCGCCCGATGGCCGCTTATCAGACGGCGATTGCAACGCTGATCGGTTCAGGATTGACCAACACGGCCATCACCGCAGCTGATGCGGCCGGCAATGCAATCAAGGCAAACACCGCAAAGGCACCTGATGCGGCGCCGGACGCCCCCACAGAGCCGCCAGCTGGTGATCCGACACCGGAGGCCCCTGCAGCCGAAAACGCGCCACAGGAGCCCGCAGCAGCGCAGGAGGCTGAACCTGAGGCTGAGGCCGACACGTTCGAAGCCCAGGCTCAGCGCATGCAGGACGCAATCGACGCGGCTGCCGCTGAAGTTGGTGAGACAACAGAGATTGATGCGATCATCGATCGCAACCCTGACGTCCAGGGCATGGCCCCGGATGACAGCACGGCCGCCAGTTCGTTCGAGGCTGAATACAATGCGCTGCTTGGCCTGGCGCCCAAGGCCCTGCCGGCGCCAGTTGTCGAGCCCGCTGCCGAACAGGACCCGGCAGTACCAGGTCCACAGACAACGCCATTCCGCGCCATATTTGGAGAGCAGGCAGCCCCGACGATTGTCGAGCAGGCCGAGGTCGCCGAGATCGCTGCGGTCACAGAGGCAACGACAAAGAAGTATTTCGGACGCAAGTCGTTTGGTGGCCAGGGGCTGACCCAGACCGAGACCGAGGCCGACGTCATCGCGACGCCAGAGCCAGTGGCCCCAGCCGATGAAACTCCGGCGCTCCTGTCGGATGATGAGATCACCCGCATCGCAGATCGTGAGACTGTAGAGGTTCCGGAAGCCGCTGACGCTGAAAGCATGCTGACGCTCGCTGAGGCGAACTATGATGAGGTTGTCGGCAAAGACATGCTGACGGCGCTCGATGACCAGTTCGATTATATGCCGAAGCAGGTCCGCGAGATCATGGATGCGGCGCTCGACGGCGAGGGTAGCACCAAGCGGTTCAACACGCTGATGAAGCGCGTGGCGAAGATCCGTTCGCAGATGGCCAAGCCCGCCGTTCAGGAAGACTTCAAGGCGCTTGTGGCCCAGCAGCCAGAAGCCGGGGAGGGCGGCCTCGGCCGGTCGTTCCAGAGTCTTGTCGATGAGGCCAAGGATCCGAAACTGGCCCGCGGAGACCACTTGTCAGAGCTGCGTGATGGTATGACCCAGCGGCGCAACACGCTCCACCTGTCGGCCCTCAGAAGTTTCGGCCAATGGTATGCCGAACTTGCGAAGACGGGCCGGATCGGGTTCGTCAGCGATATGCAGGAGATCAGCCCGGAGCTGCCCGTCGATACTCTGGCGGTGACCAGTAATGACGGCCGCGTTCTCATCAACGACAATGTCCTACCCGAGATCATGGAGGGATTGATCCTTCACGAGTTGGGCATTCATGCCGGCCTTGGTGCGATCATGGGCTTCCGTGGCAGGCAGGCCATTCTCGACTCTGTCGAGCGCCTGGTTCAGTCCAAGGACGCGAGCGCCGTTGTCGCCCGTGAGCGCGCCCAGCGCAATTCGCTGCAGCCTCAACACATCGCGGAAGAGACGCTCGCTTATCTGGTGCAGTACGCCCCGCGGTCACCGATCGTCACCCGTGCAATTGCGACGATGAAGGTCTGGCTCGCACGCCGGTTCCCGGCCGTGATTGGCCGCCTCAACTGGACGACAGCGGACTTCCGCCAGCTGGCACTGCTGTCTATCCGACATCAGGCTTACCGGGCCCTGGAGCTGCCGGTGATCTTCCGTCGTGGTCTCGAAGGCGATGGAACCACGCTGGTGTTGTCCACACCGCGCACGACGCTGACATTCGGCAACAGCCCATCGCCTCGCCTGCTTGAGCGTGTGCGCAGCGTGATCGATCTGAAGAAGCCTCAGGACTTCCAGCAAGCGGTTGCAGCCAATGCTGAAGACCTGACAGATCCGAATGTCATGGAGGCGCTGTTTACGGTCCACCCTGAATTTGACCCGTTCCTTTATCAGGACCTGGTCGAGCAGGTGGCGAACACGGGCGATCCGGACGCGGCGCACGACCTGTCGAAACTGCTTGAGCCGCTGAAGGGGATGGACATCCCGCTCGATGTACTGGCCTCGCGTGATGAAAATGGCTTCGAGCGCCCTGTCGGATTTGATGATGAAGCTGCGCGCGGCAACGAACCATTCAGCCACCCGGACCTTACGGACCTGCAGAACCGCGTTGTTGAAAAGGCGCTGAATGGGTTCTCCAATGCAGAAATCGCCGAGATCGAGGATTCGACCGTCGACTCTGTAGCCAACATGCTGTCGGTCGCTCGCAGGATCGGCATCCAGATCCCGGTTGCCGCATACAAGCAGGCCGGTAATGACCGGCTGCGCATCGAGGGATTGATCGACAGTGGCTTGAGCAACAAGGTGATCGCCGAGCGCACCGGCAAGACGACGAACCATGTCGCACAGGTCCGCTTCCAGATGAAGAAGCGCGTCGACGCTGACATGGCGATGGATGATGCTTCACGGCTGGCTCGCGCTGCATCACTTGGTTTCGATACGGGCAGGACGCTCTACCACGGCACGCCCAACCCGATTCAGGGTGACGTGCTGCGCCAGTCGCGTGACGGCCTGTTTGGCGCCGGCATCTACCTGACCCGCAACGAGGAAACGGCAAGGACATACGCCACGGGTGGCGAGGCCTCGGTGATCCCGCTCTATGTCCGCGGACGCCTTGCCTCATTCGAGGACGCGAAAGCAGCGCGCACGATGGCGGCGAAGCAGGTTGGCAACGTGATGAATGCCGACCAGAAGATTGCGGCCGTCACACAGCAGCTTCTACAGAATGCCGGTTTCTCCGGCGTCGAGGCCGGTGACACGGTCACTATGTTCGACTTCAAGGATGTCCGGTCGACGGAAGCGCGGTTCGATCCACGCCGGGATGGGCAGCGCGGGTTCATGCTTGCGCGTGGTGATGCTCAATTCGAGACGCCCGGCTCACCGGAATATCAAGAAGCCGTTCGTAAGGGACTCGACATGTCAACTGAGGCGCGCATGGAGCGGGCTCAGGCGATGGGGTTTGATACGGATACTGTGCTGTATCATGGCACCGGCGCAGACATTGCTGGGTTCAGGGCATCGCAAAGCGGCACGAGGGGTCGTGGCATTTACCTGACGCCAAAGCCTGACGTTGCTGCAAAATACGCAGTCTCAACAAACAAGGATGCAATGCTGCTGTTCTCGGAGCCGGGCTCTGAAGGCGCTGTCATGCCGACGCATATCAGGGGAAAGATATTCCCCGATGAATCGTCCAGCATTATGAGTGATGCAGACTTTGCCGCCATCGTTGCTGCAGCTGATCCGAGCCATCAGGCAAAGTTGCGACAGGTGTTTGAGGGTGACGGCGCATTTCCAAAGACATTCAGGAAGGTCATCGCGAACGCCGCAGAAACAGAAGAGGGCAGGAACGCCCTGCTGGAGGCTGCTGGCTTTGCAGGACGGTCTGGTCGCTCGCAGATCACGGCCGATGCCGAGATTATGATCTTCGACCCCAAGAACATCCGTTCCGTCCACGCGGCTTTCGACCCAGACCTGACGACCAGCCCGAATCTCCTCGCCTCTCGGTCGGACGGTACGCAAAGCGACATGTTCGATCCTTACGCAGACCCGGACGTCTACGTGAACCTTGCCCGCGTGGAAGGTCCGGAAGACTTCCGTGCCCTTGTGCAGGAACTGGCGAACAAGTCTCGAGACGCCGTCAACGAGAAGATCGGCCGCAAGCGTACACTCGATCAGGTCGAGCGCGAAGCCGCCGGCGAGGAAGCCTTCAACGTGCTGATGAAGCGCCGCAAGGGCAACATCCTCAATGACAGGGAGATGCTCGCCCTGCGCCAGCTGAGAGACGCCTCGGCAACGAAGATCCGCGAGATCGCCGCGGTGGTGGAGCAGAACCCAAGCCGAGCGGCGAAGGCTGCCTTGCATCGGGCACTGATCCTGCACCGCACGATCCAGGCCGAAGTGTCAGGTGCCAGTGCCGATGCCTCACGCTTGCTGGGCTCGCTGCGCATCATGTCGAAAGCCAAGACCGGACGGATCGGCGAGATCAACGACGCTCTGGACAATTGGGCGACGGAAGAAAACGTCGACGAGCTGGTCAAGCGCATTGGCCGTCTCGGCAAGAATCAGGAGGTTGAACTGGATGACCTCCTGCACATTGGCTTCAAGCAGGCGTGGACGGATCTCGGCGGCGCATGGATCCGCGCCATGTTCCTGTCGAATCCGAAGACGCACGGCGTGAACGCCCTTGGCAACATGATGGTGCAGGCAATGGATGTGGGCTCGACCTTTATCGGCGGCGCACTGACCTTCGATCAGCAGATGATGAGCGAGGCAGGGATCCGCGCGGCTGAGATGACCGACGCCTTCTACCACCAGTTCAGATACATGGCGAAGCACAGCCAGCTGAACCCGCTGAAGGAAGGAACATCCGTCCGCTTCGATGACATGAACGTCTCCGGACGGCAGGTCGATGCAGGATCGCCCCGTGCGCTGTCGGCAGGACGTGTGAATTCCCTGACCGGCGGTCTGCTCAAGAACCCCTCCGAAGACAGCATTGTCGGCCGCACGATCAATCTGATCGGGTATGGCATTGCTGCACCGTCGGAGGCGCTTGGCGTGGCTGACGACATGTTCAAGGGTGTGAACTACCGCGTTGAAATGCGCGCTCTGGCATGGCGCCAGGCGAACGCTGAGCTGCGTGACGGCCGGATCAGCAAGGACGAACTGGCACAGCGTGTCGAGGAGATCATCGAGGAGCCGACAGACGACATGGTCCTTGCGTCCAGGAAGGCCGCACAGGAGCGCACGTTCACCAATCGGCCCGGACCATTGACCATGGGCGTCCTGCGCTTCAGGCGCGCCCTGAACAACGTGACGGGCCTTCCAATCGGTCACCTGCTGCTGCCGTTCGTCATCACACCGTCGAACATCTTCAGCTACACATTCCGTCACCTGCCAACTGCAGGGTTCTTCCCTGAATGGCGCGCCGATTATCAGGCGGGTGGACCGCGTCGCGCCCGAGCTGTCGGTCAGGTTGCCATGGGCACGAGCGTCATGATGCTGGGAATGAGCCTTGGTGCCGCTGGCGTCATGATGGGATCAGGCCCCGATGACCGCGAAAAGCGCCGTCTTCTCCAGGAGAACCAGGGGCTGGGCTTCCAGCCGTTCTCGATCAGGGCACATGGGCACACATACACGGTCGACCGCCTCGACCCGGTGTCGTCGATGCTGCTGATTGGCGCCGAATTGAATGAGATATGGGCGAACAAGGGCTGGGACAGCGAGCCGGACGACCAGTTCGGTGACCTGCTGTTTGCATCAGCGATCAACATTGGCCGCATGATGCTCGAGAAATCGTACATGACCGGCGTCCGGGACTTCATCCGCGCGCTCGAAGATGAGAACTTCGCGAAGTCATACTTTGCCCGGACGTCTGCGGCCGTGACGACACCGGCCGTCGGCGCCGAGGTCCGCCGCCAGGTCGACCCGTTCTGGCGGGAAGCGGATACGGCGATCACGGCGATCAAGAACCGGATCCCGACATTGTCGTCTGAACTGCCCATGGAGTACGACATGTTCGGCCGGCCAAAGGTCTACCAGTCGGGCCATGGCGTCGTGTATGATTCGCTGATGCCGTTCATTGCCAAGAAGGTTGACCCGGAGCCGATCGACAACGAGCTTCTCCGATTGAAGTTCATGCCGTCGCAGATGGATCGCTCGCTCGGGGTGCCGGTTGCAGGACAGCGCATTCCGGTCAACCTTCGTGATCGTCCGGACATCTATTCGCGCATGACCCAGCTGATGGGCGGTGACAAGGAACTCGGCCTTCCCTCGGTGATGGACAAGCTGAACATTCTGGTGTCAGCGCCTGGCTATGGCGCACTGATGGACGGCCCACAGCCGCTCGAAGGATCCAAGGCCGCAATGATTCGCGACGTGATCACTGAGCACCGCAGCCTCGTTCGACAGATCGTCACCCAGGAGTATTGGGGTGATCTGCAGAAGATGGGCCGCGATGAACTTGGCCGCATGATGGAGCGCACAGCCGAGCAGGAAGAGGCTGATCAGTCGGCGATGGCGGAAGCGACAATGCGGGCACTTGCGCAAGAGAAGTAGGCTTGACAGGCCTCGCGGCTTCGGGGATACCGATGTCTGGACTGGCGGACGTCTCATCCGCAATACAGTCTCCATTGGAAGGCGGTGCGTTTAACGACGTGCCGCCTTTTCGCATTTTGACCCCATGCCGAGGTCAATCAAACAGATCATCATCCATTGCTCAGCCACGCGCGCTGGGTGGGACATCGGGGCGAAAGAGATTCGCACGATGCACTTGGCTCAGGGATGGTCAGACATCGGCTACCACTATGTGATCCGGCTGGACGGCTCCATCGAGACCGGCCGTGACCTCGATCACGATGGCGATATCGACGAAGAAACAGGCGCTCATGCCTTCGGATGGAATGCCCACTCGATCGGGATCTGCCTTGTCGGCGGTGCCGGCGCTCATGGGCAGGGTGTCGCCAACTTCACCAAGGAACAAATGATTGCGCTTCGGGCCTTCCTGGTCGCGAAGCGTGAGCAATACCCCGATGCGCAGCTGATGGGCCATCGCGACACCGGGGCAAAAAAAGACTGCCCGTCTTTCGATGTCGCCACCTGGTGGGACACCGGAAACCTGATCCATCCTCGCAACCAATCCTGAAAGGACAAGCCATGTTGGGCTTTCTGACTAAGCGCGGCACACTTCTCATGGCATCGATCGCCATGGTGTTGTCGGCGTGCAACACCTTCACCGATCTTCGGCCTGTGCCGGACATCTATGCCGCCTCCGAGACGCCGGCAGACAAGGCCCTTGTGTCCATCAAGGCATTCGGTGCCGCCCAGGACACGCTCATCGCGACCTGTGACCCTGCACTTGAAGGCGCCGCTTCAGCTGATGTGTGCGTTCCGCTCATCACTGCTGAGCAAACGCTGCGCCCCGCGGTCAAGGCTGTTGGCCTCATCGCGGCCGAGTATGCCGACATCGACAAGCGGATCCGTGAAGTTGGCCCTGAAGCGCCTGCCGAGTGGCTGGCGCTATCGGCTGAAACCGCCGGGCGCCTTGCAAGCGCCTATGCCCCCATCAAAGCCGAGGTAGACAGCTTCCTTGGCAAAGCAGGAGCCCTCACCAATGGTTAGCCTCACTGTCGTACTTGACACCGCCGGGCGCACGCTCGGGGTGCTCAAAATGCTCGAGCCCATCCTCAAGGACCAGCCTTATGTGTCCGAGGTCCTTGGTGTCGTTTCCAAGGTTCTCGACGGGGCGCGGACGGGCCGGGCCGCGTATGAAACGCTCGTGGCCGAGCTTGACGAACTGAACGACGAGATGGAAGCCATTCGCGCTCGCGGCCCGGTTTCCGGCTCTGACATTCGCGATGAGGTCGCAGCCATCGCCGAGCGTGGCGAACGCCTCGACGCCATCCTTGCGAGCTACAAGCAGTAAGGCCCCGCGGTGACGCAGATCCTTTTCATTCTGTCGATCCCAATCAGCGTGTCAGCCATGATCTATGGCTGGCACGTTTCCTACCATTTACGGCCGGCTCCTGGCTGGCGCGCGTGCCTGATGAGCGCAGCAGTTTCAGCAGTGGCGGCCGGATCTGCCCTTTGGCTCGCAGTGCTTCCCCGTGAGGTTCGTCTGCCGTTCAGCCTCGCCCCATTCATCATGATCGTTTCGGCCCTCTGCTTCCTGGCTCTGTATCGCGCGTTAATGCACTATGACACGGACGATTCAAGGAGGGCCTGATGGACATCGTGCCGCTCGCAAGCAAGCTCACAGTACCGGTTCTCTCATTCCTGACGGTGGCGTCTGGCGTGGCAACGCAGGAGTCGCTGGCTATGCCGGCGTTTGCCCACTTCGGCGTGTTCGCCGGACTTGCCGGGTTTGCTGCCGCGACAGCTGCGATCGTCAGCCAGCTGGATGCAACGCGCACCGGACCCAAGACGAGGCCGGTCATGTCGATGGCAGCAACCGCCCTTGGCGCACTCGGTGGTGGAGCCGCCGGCATTTTCCAGATCGAGGGCGCAGGTCCGAATGTGGCCCTTGGTTGGGCTATCGGTATCGGCATTGCTATATCGCTGGCACTTCACGGGCGCGACGTTGTCGCCCTGGCCAAGTCCATCAAGGATATCTTCTGGCCGAAGTAGTCACCGGGTGCGTTACGCATCTGCCCGGGCTGGCACACTGTATGATGAAACACCTGGTCTTCTGAGGGCGAGTAAATGGCCGACTATGAAATCGAAATCAAAGAGCAGCGCCTTCCGTCCGTCCCGCAACAAACGGGATCCTCGGCCGCGCATCATTATGCCGCCAATGTCACCGCTTCCTTCCCGGCGCTCAATGCCTGGGGAGACGCCATTGCCGCCGACGCGGTGACCCAGGGCGCCCATGATCTGTGGCTCGTGATCCACAACCTCAGCACGTCGAACCTGGCGTTCGCTCCCTCTGATGCGGCAACACCGACCGCGTACCATGTTGTCCTGGCTGGGCAGTCGCGGGAAGTCGCCTTCGATCCGACCGTTGCGCTACGGGTCAAAGAGCTGGCCTAGTGCGTTCATAGCGCACCATCAAATCATCACCCTGCAGGCTCCTGAACAAGTGAGAGCTGCGCATGGTTGCCCTGAAAATCATCACCGAAGTAAACGAAAAGACGTGGGACTCGTTCACCGGAACGGGCCCGCTGTCATTCGATTGGGCATACTTCGAGAAGGCAGACAATAACGTAGAGGTCGATGGCGTGTTGCTCGCGCAGTCGGCATGGACCGTTGTCGGGAATGCGGTGGATGGCGGATTTGACGGTGGCGCCATCACCCTCAATGTCGCGGTGGCGAGCGCAAAGATACGGCTATACCGGGACACTCCCCGTCTGCGAGAGGCGCAATTCAGTTCCGGTGGGGCTACGCCCAATAGCCTGAACGTCGAATTCAACCGCCTTGTGACGATGGCCCAGGATCTCTACCGTGACGTCTGGACTGTGCTGGGTGCGGTCTCGACGGCAGCCCTCGAAGCGGTGGTGGCTGGGCTTGGCGGCAAGCAAGACCGCGTGAATTTGCTGGTCGGGCTCGCCGCACATACAGCCACCGCGGCAGGCGATGTGGTTTTCTGCACTGGCCGCACGTCAGCGGGCGATGGCTATGAGGGGCATTTCCGCTGGGTCTCTGGCGACCAGTCCGCAAACGTGACCGCTGATCCGCGTAAGGGCATTTGGGTAGCGCCTACATCTGATGCTACAGGCGCATCAGGTGCGTTTGTGCGTGTCGGCCAGGAGCAGGAGCCTCTGGAACTGGAGCCATCGTGGTTCAAGCTGGCGGCTGACACATCTGATAGCCCCGCATTTCAGGCCGCGATTGATTTTGCAATTGATTTGTCACTGTCGGCTGTGATTCGCGTTCGCCAGGTCTCATTTGCCACAACGGTTACGATTGATATTTCGTCTCAAACTGCCGATTCCATCGAGCAGGAACTGCCGGTGATACAATTGCGCGGCGATGGTTCCGGCGTCTCGTGGATAGAACTGGATGCAGCTACCGTCGCAATCAGGTATCTTGGCGGCACGGCGTCCGGTGTTCACAGTTACGTTGACTGGGGCGGTTTCACTATTCGGCCCAACTTGTTTTCAGGTGTTGCTGCCAGAGCGACTGGAACTGTTGGGATGTTGTTCAATAACGCTGCATATTTTGCATTTGAGGATATTTATTTTGCTTACCTTGACACCGGATTCGATGGAATTGACGTGTTGTCTGGTTCATTCAATCAGTGTCATTTCTCACTAAACAACGCTCACTTCGATCTTCGCGGGGGTTCGTATGAGTCGGAGACCTTGTTTAGTCATCCGAACGCCATCGCATTCAATGATTGCATCATTGCCGGATCACAAAACCTTTCGCTTTTGCGCGGTTGCGCAAATGTTGTTTTCAACAACGGTACGATTGAAGGCAATGGGCGCGCATATACATCTGGCGGATCATCTGGCGGTGCAATCTCACTGGAGGATTGCGGTGTGCAGGGCGGTGTCGCTCTTATGGTCAGCGGAACCTACATCGAGGGCAACAAAGGACTTGCTGACTTCGTCGTTGACCATAGCACAGCAGAGCGCGCGATTTATGTCATCACAGGCTCGACGTTCCAGCGTTATTCGACGGACTATGTAAAGACACATATTTCATTCACATCCAGCGAGGCGCTTAGCAGACTGGTTCTGATCGGTAATGCGTTTGAAAGCATATCTCCATACACAGACGACTCAGGCCGTCCCTATTGGGAGGCGGGTGTTGGTGACGTTTACCAGTTCGCCAATATGCTCCAAGACCCGGCCCTTATGCCAAGGAACACACTGACGCCCGACTCGATCGGCGGGAGATATACCGCAGCCGAAGTCGTGGCGAGCCTTGATGAGGGGCTGTTTGAGGGGGCGTCCATTAGGGTGACGGATGGAACACCTCTCGGCAATCAGGCAATATACACAAGCGACGGAACCAACTGGATTTCTCGCTCCCTATTGGATATCAGCCTTTATATCTCGCACAATGGAACAGTGTTTGCTTGTGACCACCTGCCGTCAGGCTGGACTATCGGGACCAGTGGCGCGTCAAACCATATCTGCACACTCACACACAACCTGGGCACAACTGAATATATAGCGATGGGGCATTGTATGACAAATTCGACGCCCTTTTACCCAAAAGCCGGCGTGCGCGACACCGCTGTTCAGCAATTCATCCTCCTGGACAGTGCTAATGCTCCACTAGCCGGCAACTTTTTTGCCCACTTCAAAGGTCTCTAGGTGGTGAGCATACCTGGTGCCAGCCACTGCGTCGGCTAGTTCATTATAATTTTCCACAGCATCGGCCTGTGTGCGAGCCGATCTTTGGCGGTTGTATTTGCTCGATAGATCAGTTCTTACAACCCCCAGCCAGTCCATCAATGCGGGCAGTCGAGTCGTGATTGTCTCATATGTTATTTCAAATACGGTCATTCCTGACAGAAACGACCGGCAGTAATCATTTTGCTCCTCGAATGACTTCATGCAGGCAATGGCGTGGGCTGGGTCAGCAACAAATGATTGCGCCTTATAATCTCCGCGATCCGATCTCCATATTTCATTGATCTGCGCGAGGCGCATGGAGATGAACTGGTCAAGTAGGTTCTCTCGATGCAGCAGAATGACAGAATAATTCTGACGCCTCAGTGCTGCGTCAATTCCGGCGCGGGCCTTCATGTGCTCAATGCCAAGTTTGAACCCGCTAGCCAGCCTTCCTGCGCTTAGGCTGGCAAGGAAGTCGTCATAGGAAAGGCCAGACAGATCAAACGGCCCATTGACTGAAAAAATCTCAGGGTCGCATACAATGTCTGGATGACTGTCTAGCAGTCCTTCGAGATAACTGGAGCCTGTCCGGCCAACAAAGCCGATGATGAATCTATTCATTTCACAAATCCTCTCTTTCTGTAATTCGGATGATGCTTTTAGCGTCGAGTCGGGGGGCTTTTTGCGTTTGTGCCAGCTATGTCAGGATCTGTCATCCGAAGGCAGTGCTCTACCGGAACCCCGTGAGAACAAAGAAGTCAGAATGCCATCAGAATGAGAGTCAGAATGCCGGGTTGACGTTCCGCTGAAACCACAATAACGACGGCGTAAGTGCCGGTTTAGCTCAGCTGGTAGAGCATCTGATTTGTAATCTGGCGACACGTCAATTACTCCGCTCACGTTCTGACTCTTTCACGCTTCGTTCTTGGTCGCAGATACTGCAGGTTCGGAGGCAGAGTCAGAATGATCCAGCGTTTCCATCTCGTCTTCAACGCCATCGACGAGGATATAGACGCTGTAGTCGGCCTTCGCGGAATCGCACCAAATCTTGAAACCGTGCAGCTTGTTTTCGCGGCTTTTGCCTTCGATCGTGATAGCCCGAAGAACTTCAAGACACGCGCGAAGTTCGTTCCATGCTTCCTGACCGCAAACAATTTCGATAACCGGAAGCGGCCGCTTATGCTCGTGTCTGGCCCGCGCCTGATAGGCCATTCTGGTGATGTGTTGGAATGCGTTCATCGTCCCTGCTCCTGCTTTGCGAGCGCATCTGCCTCATCGAGATCCATCGCTTTCATAAGTTCTCGGAAGTAGGCAAGGTCATCATTGCGAACTTCCATGCCCTTGTTCGTTATTGCCCAAGCCACCCGATTCCCGTCCAGGGAAAAGATGATCAGTCCGGCCTGCATTAATTCTTCCCATGCGTGGGGCCATCCCCATTCGGCTTCGGCCTTCCCAAAAAAGACACGACCATTCGGAATGGCGTAGCCCTGTCGTGCCCCGTTGAACAATGCAGCGAACACGTTACTGGCAGGGTACTTGCCCTCGACGCGAGGAAGCTCGCTAAGGATGCCGGCGGGACGGTCCTTGAGCGTGGCGCGAACGGCGATCTCTCTGGATGCGGTATTCATCCTTCTCTCCTATGTGCCAGCCGCAGCTTCTGAGCCTTGGCCGATTTCATATCTGTAGAATGGTCGTACCGATCGAGCGATGCACGCTGGCGGTGTTTCGTGCGCGCCTGGATCAGCGACGTCTCGACGCCGGATTCGCCAAGGTCGGTGATACCGCCATGTCGGAACGATGCGAGGGTCACCCCAGGAGGCAGGCCGGCCTTCTTGGCAATGCGCCGGGTAAGGGCTGCGGCGTTCTTGATCGTCTGCCACTGACCGGGGATGATCTTCGTGCCCTGGCGGACTTCCCGCATGCAGATCAGCGAGCCTTGCTTCGGTGCCGCGCGCAGCAGCGTGTCCAGCTCGGGGAACATCGGAGAGACTCGGCCTTCCTTCAGTTCCTCGGGGTCGTCCAGTATCTGCCACCCGCCGGTGTTCCGCTTTTCGTGACGGATCAGGAAATGATTGGGCTTGTGATCTGGGCGGTAATCGGCCCACACGGTTGACCGGAAGACCTCGGTTGGCCGAATGTGCATGTCCCAGCAGAGACGTGCGGCGACGGCCATACCGGTTTCACCCATCGCGATCGCGGCCGAGACGAACGATTGCAGCTGGTCATAGGTGGCCGCATAGGTTTCCGCTTCCGTGTGCTGCAGCTTGACGTGGGACCATGGGTTGCGCTCGGGCACATACTTCTCATTGAGCCGGTAGCCCTCGCTCCACGCTGCGGAAAAGATCGCGCGGCACTTCTTGGCTGTGGATCCGCCGCGCTTCTCCTTGAGCCTAGTGAGGCAGTTCTGCGCCATCTTGACCGAGACGTCTGCGAGGTCTTTGTGAACGAACAGTCCGCCGCCCTTCAGCTTCATTTCACCGGCGATGCGGATATAGCGGGCGACCTCGGCCTTGTACCCTTCGGATGCGTCGGTCAGGCCGTGCTTCTCGAACTCGACGAGGAGCCAGCCGAACGTGCCCTTGATCGAAGATGTCTCATCCTTGCCCACTCTGCGCTCAGCGCGCCACGTGTAGAGCCGTTCGTTGAGCTTCCGGGCCTGCACCATAGCCGAAGCGAAATCGCTCCCCAGCGCCGTGTATTCAAGCGGGCAGTGGTTGTTGCTTTTCTTACGGTCCCGGCTGGTGGGCTGCCATGACCATAGGGTCTCTCCGCTGGCGAGCGTTTTGGAATATGTGTTTGGTTCTTTCAGGGCCATCACTCGAACTCGTCTTCGTCCTCGGTTGCTGATTTTTCTGCCTGGCGCATCCGCTCCAGGGTCTCGTCCAGTTCCACCTTCAGCCATGCTTGCCGTTCTCCCGGTCGCTTGTACGGCATCGGATATAAACCCTTCCGCACATGTTCCCGAAACGTGCTGTCGTCCGGTAGGCCAGCATCATCGATCAGTCCGACATATGCTGCCGCCATCCGCACCTGCATGCGCGCGGGCCATGAGGGGATCATGGGGGCTTGGCGCTTAATGGTGGATAACTGGCGCTCGCTCATTACGTGGCCTTTGCGATCATGGCGCGGTAGATTTCCCTAGTGTCCCAGCCCTCAAAGTCTTCGTCCTGACTATTGCGCTCGTCCACACCGGCATCCATCATTGCATCCGTAGGCTCCCTCGGCACTTCCACGAACCCAGCCTCTTCCCGTGCTGCGATCATCTCATCATAGATTGCCTCAAGGACGGCCCGCCAGTTCCCTCCCGTTGGTTCGCGCAAGAATGCGTCCCGAGCCTGAAACACTTCCTCGGTGTTCTGAAGGTTGCCAATGGCTTTCGCTTTCTCATCTATGCGTGTGTCAGTCATTGGTCTGGTCCTTTGCTTTTGCCCGGAGGATAGCTGCGAGCCTTGCAGCGCATTCGGTGGGGGCTCGGCCCTTCACGGTCACTTCAGGGAATGGCGACCACATCGACGGAATATAAAATTCTGCTACGTGTGTATCGCTGCCTGCGTGCCTAAAGGTGGCAGTGTGCCACCCCGGCAGCACCCTCTCTGCCAGAGCCGCTACTGCGTCGAGAGAGGTGGATATTTCAGGGACATAGCGGCGCTTCGGGTTCTTCATGTATCCGCCGACAGGTCTGCAAATATACCCGTCAATGGTCAGGAGGTTAAGGTTTCTTCCTTCGCTCCAAAGAGGTGTTCCATGCGCTATGTAAGCATCGTATACTGATCCATCGGCGGCTGTAACCGCTTCCGTTCTCCCGTAATAGTCAGGGTCACCAGCCGGGACGTACATGGTTGGTCCACCCCATCGACGGAACTCCGGATGTAGAGCGAACCAGCAGGCCCCCTCAATCTTCCGTCCCGTCTCTCCCGCCTCCACTCTCCGTGCGAGAGCTTCCAAAGCTGTTGCGTCAGTCATTTGACCCTCCAATATATCTGCCCAGCAGAAGGCTTTGAGAGGCATCAATCGTTCCCGCCTTGTGCAGGCGCGTGAGTTCGATGCCGATGGAATCGAAGTTGCCTCGCGTCTTGAGGGCTAACTCAATGATCCGCTCGTGAACGCTTGGCTCAGGTGCGTGCATGGTGAGGCCGAACGAGTCGCCACCATCGTCACCCTCGAAGCGGACGTAGCAGAGAATTGCCCCGCCCCTGTCGGCCACCTTGCGCATCAAATCCGCGAGGGCTGGCGCTATTTCTGCGTCGTATTCGGCCTCAGTCATTCACTTGCCTCCGTGAGAGATGCGAGGGCGGCTTCTTGATGGTGAGTGTATCTCATCTTCTTGCGGATCGTCTCAGTCACTGTTGCGGGCTGTACGCCGCTGAGGTCATGGGCGCTGCGCATCATTTCGATGATGGCCTCAATGTCCCGAATTTCCTTGTGCAAGTGATGGCGGTTCGAGGATGATTGCGCGTCATTCGGGTTGTGGCTTTCGTATCCATGGCGCAGCACCTTGCCGCAGGCCTGTACGATTTCGCCAGCTTCCTCCATCAGCATTGCAATGCGTTCGGCTTGCGCTGGGTTCAGGCGGTTGAAGTGCTTCTCAGTTTCCAGTCTCATAGCTTCTTCCTCAGTGTGTTAGTCATTCCGGCGCTCTTTCAATTGCTGGCCAGCCCTTCTGAAACTCGCCGGTTGAGCCGTCCCGCGACATGCGGACAAGTTCTTCTTCACGTTCGGGGGACGTGGGGTAGGTATCCATCATGCGTTTAATCCGCCGACGCATGATGGCTTCCGCTTCATCTGGTGTGCCGTCGCGCCAGAAACGCTGGCCGGGAAATGGCCTGTGGTC
>Ga0100403_1000512_pt1 | contig 38513 bp, 54 predicted proteins | sample CryGeymet201501t_FD_83663 | JGI IMG/M metagenome (GOLD analysis project Ga0100403, IMG submission 83663) | Groundwater microbial communities from Crystal Geyser aquifers in Utah, USA - Crystal Geyser metaG 2015-01t | ecosystem: Environmental > Aquatic > Deep subsurface > Groundwater | place... | reverse complement strand
GAAGGAATTAGCGCCGACCGCGCGAAGGGTCACGTTCCCCGTCGACGCGGACGCGCTCACGCTATACCCCGGACCGCTCGTGCCCGTCAGGCGGCCGGTGATACCGAAGCCGCGCGACGTGTTGCTCGCTTGCTCGCCCGTATCCGCCCACGTCCACTCGACGGTCGCGTCGAAGTTGACCGCGGCGACGTCGTCCATAATGACGACGTTCGGGTTGCTCCATCGGTCAAAGAGGTTGTTATCGTCCGTCGGGGACGCGAGGACGAGCGTCTCCGCTCCCCCCGTGGGGGCCCATGCCTCATAGCTGGACGGGCGCCACAGGACAAACGGGCTCGCCGAATCGTCGAATGGTGGGTAGGTGCGCGTCGCCATGCTTAGGGGGGGCTCGGCCTGGTTTGGAGAAGCCCGGAGCCCCGCCCGAAGCGGTAGTCCGCGCGGTAGAAGACGAGACTCATTCGATCCCCGCGGAGGCTCGCGCTCGCGCCCGACAGGACGCCGACGGCGTAGAGCTCTTGCGTCGCGAGGAGCGCGCCCGCCCACGGGTCGCCCTCGCCCCACTGGACGCGGAGGAGGACGCCGAGCGGGTCGGTGAGGCACAGGTAGGCGCCCGCGCGGTTGCGCTGTTGCTCGACGTTCTCCGAGATGAAGCCCTCCAGGTCCGCGCGCGTGAGGCGCGCGGCGGGGTCGCGCGTCAGGAGCGGGTCCTCCCAGGAGACGGTGAGGTTGGCGCTCGCGTCACGCTCGAAGACCGCCTCGCCGTAGATCGTCAGGGCGACCGAGTCGGAGACGCGGGTCATGGTCAGGAACGGATCGAGGCCCACTAGGAGCTCCTCTTCACGCGGCGGTAGAGGTCCTCGGCGGCGCCGGTCGCGAGGTCGCGGACCTTCATCTCCCACGCGGGGTCGCCGAAGCCCCCGGCGGGCGCGGCGACGTTGACCGTGAAGTTATAGACCACGCTCGGGGAGCCGCTCACGCTGGAGCCCGAGCGGGCGTCGGCGCCCGTGGTCGCGCGTGGGCCCGGGCGGGCGTTCGCGAGCATGGAGAGGAGCGCGAAGCCCCCGAGGACGAGGGCGATGGGCCCGAGGGCGGCCATGAGGCCCGCTCCGCCCGCGGCGGCGGCGCCCCCAGCGGCGGCCGCTCCGCCCGCGGCGCCCGCGGCGGCGTTCCCAGCGGCGGCGCCCGCCATGCTCCGCGCGACGGTGGCGGCGAGCTCCTTCGCGATGGGCCCGAGGATCGCCGCGAGCATCTCCTGGAGGAAGAAGTCCGTCGCCGAGCCGAAGGCGCCCTTTAGGGCGGCCTCGACCTTCGCGAGGTCGCCGGAGAGGAGCGCGTCGGCGAGGCTCTTCCCGGCGTTCATGATGCGCCCCTCTATGTCCTTCTGGAGGCGGTCGAGGTTCTCGGTGTAGCCCCCGTCGGTGACGGCGACGGCGGGGAGGGGAATCTTGATCCCGCCTCCGGAGCTGTCCTCCAGGTCGTCGAGGGCGGCCTTCGCGGCGACGAGCGCGGCGACGAGCTCGTAGAAGGCGTCGGTATTGTCGCCCGCGGAGGCGAGGAGGGCTTCGAGCGCGGCGATTTGGACGCGGATCGCCGACGCGACGTCCTCGTCGGTGGCGAGCCCGAGGTCGCGCTGGGCACGCGTGAAGCGGACCAGGACGCCCTCGGCCTGGAGCATGACGTCCGTCTGGGCGCGCTGGAGCTCGGTCGCGGCCTCGACGCGCTCCGCCTCCGCGCGCGCGGCTTCGAGGCGCGACGCGGTGTACTCCAGGTGGTACCGCTCGGTCGCCGCGAGAGCGCGGGCTTCCCGGCGGGCGATGCGCGCGGCGGCAGCCTCCTCGGCCTCCTCGGCGAGGCGAACGGCCTCCATCCGGGAGTCGGTGTACTCCCGGTGGGCGGCCTCGCGCGCGCGGAGCTCGCGCTCCTCGCGGCGGGCGACGCGCGCGGCGAGGCGCTCCTCCTCGGCGGCGGCGAGCTCGGCGGCGGCGCGACGCGAGTCGGTGTACTCCTGGTGCGCGCTCACTCGGCGGCGGAGCTCGCGGGCTTCGATTCGCGCGACCTCCTCGGCGGCTTCGACTTCGGCTTCGGCGGCCGCCTCGGCGGCGAGCTCGGCGGCCTCGCGACGCGAGTCGGTGTACTCCCGGTGGTACCGGATTCGGCGCCGGGTGTCGCGGGCCTCGATCCGCTCGCGCTCCGCGGCCTCCGCTTCGTAGGCGGCGATGCGCGAGGCGCTGTACTCCTCCTGGGCGGCGAGGATGCGCTCCTCGTTCTCCTCGTAGATCGCCTCCAGCTCGCCGCCGAGGGCGCGGAGGGCCGCGAGGACGGCGGCGCTCTGCTCGGGCGTCTCGGCGCGCTGGAGGAGCCCCCAGAGGCGCCGCTGGTGCGCTTCGAGGTTCCGGGTGTATTCGGTCCGCGTGAGGAGCTCCAGCTCGTAGGCGTCCTCCAGGCGGCGCGTGTCGGCCGTGATGCGCCGCGCCTCGTCGACGAGCGGGTCGACCTCGCGCCCGGCGCGCGTCGATCCGGGCGGCGGCTCGTCGAGCGGCGGGGGCTCGACGGCCCCGTCCGGCTGTATGACCGGCCGGTCGCCGGGGCTCCCGAGCGCGACCTCGCCCGCACGCTGGAGGTCGATCACTTCCTGCTGGAGGACCGCGCGCTGGGCGAGGAGCTCCGCGAGCTGACGCTCCAGGTCCTCCCGGACGCGGCCGGTCGGCGGCCGCCGGTCGCCGCCTCCGCCCGGCCATAGGCTCTGGAGCTCGCCGTCGAGCGCGAGCTGGACCGACTGGATCGCCGCGTCGAGCTCCGCGGCCGCTTCGAGCGCGGCTTGGGCGCGGGCTCGATCCGCCGCTCGGAAGGCGGTCTGGTACTTCTCCTCGAAGGCGATGATGAAGCGGTCGGAGTAGTCGAGGACGTCCTGGAAGAAGTCGGCGACGGCGTTCGCGGCGGTCGCGAGGGCCGGGAGGAGGAGCGTCCCGACGGAGACGCGGATCGACTCCATCGCGGCCTTGAAGCGTGCCTGGGCGCCTTCGTAGGTGTCGATCTGCGTCTCGAAGGCTTCCTCGGTGGCGCCCGCGGCCGTCTCCATTTCGGCCTGGGCCGCCTGGAAGCGCGCGGCGCCGTCTTCGCTCGTGAGGCCGAGGACCGCGTTCAATGCCTCGACCGAGCCGAAGAGCCGCGCCATTTGCTCTTCGTTCCCGCCGGTCGCGTCGCGGACGTCCTGGAGGACGGCGTCGAGGCCCTTCGCCTTCACGGCCTGAGCGTCGAACTCGATCCCGAGCTCGCTCGCGAGCCTCTTCGCGTCCGCGCTCGGGCGAATGAGGGCGACCATCGCGGCGCGGACGCCCGTGATAGCGGCGGGCGTGCGGAGGCCCTGGGCCGTGAGCGTCGCGACCTGGGCGCCGACCTCCTCGATTCCGACGCCGAGCTGGGCGGCGATGGGGAGGACCGGGCCGATCCCGCGGCCGAGCTCCTCCATCGTCGTCTTCCCGAGCCGGACGGTCGTGATGAGGGCGTCGGTGATTCGCTCCGCGTCCGAGGCGCCGAGGCCGTAAGCGTTGAGGGCCGTCGTGACCGCGTCGGCGGCGGTCTTCGTATCGGTCAGGCCGCCGCGAGCGGCCTTCGACGAGACTTCGAGGACGTGGAGGGCGTTCGATCCGCTCTGCCCCGCGGAGACGATGTCGTAGAGGGCCTCGGTGAGGGCGCTCGGGCCCTCGCCGACCTTCGGCGCGAGGCGGAGGACGCTCGTCCGGATCGCGTCCATCTGCTCGGGCGTGTTCGCCGCGAGGACATTTACATTCTGGAGGGCGGCCTCGAAGCGGCTCGCGTCGGCGATGGAGTCCCGGAAGAATTGCCCGACGGCCTGATTCGCGCGGAGGAAGGCCTGGGTAAAGATCGTCCCGACGAAGGAGCCGATAGCGGCGCCCGAGAAGGTCGCCTTGAATTGCTCGGAGAAGCCCCGCCCAGCACGAGCTCCGCCCGACTTCGCTTCGCCCTCGGCCTTGACGTTCATGCCTTTGAGAGCGGTGAGGAACTCCTCCTCATTCGCGAAGCCGAGCTTATAGATCAGGTCGCCGAGCGTCAGTCGAGACAGAGTCGGGGCCCTCCTAGAGCCACACGGTAGCCTCGCCTCTCACTCTTCCGGTACTTGACGACCCGTCGGGCTTGACGGGTGCGGCCTCGCGCGGGCCCTCCGGCGGCGCGTAGAGCCCGAGCTGGGCGAGCGCGTTCTGGAGTGGGACCCAGGCCCAGCGGCCGGTCTGGAGGCGCGCGTCCTCCTCGTCGGCGCGCATGGCGACCGCGACGTCGAGGCCGAAGGACGAGCCGCTCCTACGAAGGAGCTCGCTCGGGAGTATCCCGTACCTCTGGCACGTCAGGTCGACCGATGGAAGCCACCCCTCGCTCTCGAAAGAAGGCGGCGAGATTCTCGTCGAGCCCGTTCTTTCTCGCCATCACCCCCAGACCGTGAGCGGCCTCCGGGAGCGTGAGCTCCTCCAGGTCGACGCGCTCCAGGTCCTCGGGGCGGAGGCACGCGCGGAGCCATCGCCGGACGCTCGCGACCATCCCGGCGAGCTCGGACGGATCGACGTCCTCCCCGCCGACGCTCGCGCGCGCGTGCGCGTAGAGGAAGCCGGGGAGCTCGCCGAGGGCTTCGAGCCACTCGACGGGGGGGAGCGGGCGGATCGTCACGGCGACGCCGCCGACCGTCACGGCCGAGGGCGTGTCGCCCCCCGGGAGCCCGGGGACGGCGGCCATGCTCGCGCGGAGCGCGGCGAGCTCGCCCGAGAGCGCCTCCTCGCGACCGTGCGCGCGCTCGCGCTCGCGGCGGAGCTCGGCGCGGAGCTCGTCGAGCTCGTCGGCCTTCTTCGTCTTCGTCCGGCGGCGAAACCTGTCCAGCATGGGGGACCTCCAGCTCCGAGGGTACAACGGAGCGCGCGCTCCGGCCAAAGACCGAGAGCGCGCGCTCCGAGGTTCTCCCCGGACGAGGAGAGCTCCAGCCTATCAGGCGGGCGCGACCTCGTAGTTACGGATCGTCATGAGGGCGTCCGCGGTCGTGTCGAAGAGCGCCTGGATCGTGACGGGCATGTCGGCGCCCTCGGGGGCGTTGAGGTTGAGGCCGCCGCGGAGGCCGATCCGGGCGCGCGGAATGTAGATCGCCATGCGGCCGCCGTTCGTGAAGTCCTCCTCCAGGCGGAGCGTCCAGTAGCGCGACTGTCCGATCCGGCCGACGGGGTACTCCTCGTAGGCGGGGATGTTGTACGTGTAGGCGACGTAGACCGTCGCCTCGGCGGCGATGTTGCCTCCGCCGATGCGGACCAGGAGCGTCCGGCCTTCCTTGTCGCGCTCGACGACGAAGTAGTCCGTCCCGGCGACCGAGGCCGTCCCGCCCCCGCCCGCGGCGCTGTTGACGGCGAGGGCCTCGCCGCTCTTCATCGGATGCGCGAGGACCGCGACGCCCGCGGCGTCGAAGGTCACGGCCTCCCCGGCGGACGCAAGGACGACCGTGTCGGCGGCGGCCTCCTCGGTGATATCGGTCGAGTGGAGGCCCAAGCCCATGAGGAGGGCGTCGCGCTTCCACTCCCGGAGGACGGCTTCCATGCTCCCCGACTGGGCTTGAATCGCCGAGGCGACCTCGACCTCGGGGAACTGGTCCATCTTCTGCCGGAAGGTCTGGTCGAGGTTCATGGTCGCCGACTGACCGAGGAGGCCGAAGTGGGCGAGCGAGGCGTCCGGCGTGCCTTGGATTCCGTAGTAGAGGCGCGTCTTCGCGGAGAACGTGACGCGGGCGGGCGTGACAGTGGGCATGGTGAGCCCCCTTCTACTGGGCTACCCAGCGGGCCGTGACGGTGAGTCGAGCGGCCGCGAGGGTGCGATATCCGAGCCCCGGGAGGGCGTCGCCGAGGTCGTCGGCGTTCCCCGGGAGGAGCTGGGCGAGGAGGATGGGGTGGGACGCCGAGGAGCGGTACTCCAGACAGGCGTCTTCGAGCTCGTCGAGGACGTCCGCGAGGTCGAAGACGTCGGCGGCGAAGGCGTCGACGGCGATATCCCAGGTCCACTCGTCGCCCTGTTGGGCGGGGGCGGCGACGCCCATTCCGAGGACCAGACAGGGGAGGGGGAGGCCGTCCTCGACCGAAGCGGTCGAGCCGAGGACGCCCGCGGAGCCTCCGTCGAGGAGGTCGGTGAGCGGCGCGTAGGCGGCGAGGATCGAGTGGAGGGTCCGGATGACGTCTCCGCGGCGGGCGCTCACGAGCTCGCCCCCGCTCCAGCGGACCGGAAGCCCCGGAGGAAGGCCTGGGGCGCGATGCGCCTCCCGTGCTCCTGGGCGGTGTACTGGAGGATCGAGTGACCGACCTTCCCGCGGTCGAGGTACTTCGAGCTCTGCCCCTTCGTGAGGTACGTCCGGAGGGTGCGCTTCCCGCCCGGGCCGAAGAGGCGGTCCGTCTGGGCGCCACCGTCGGCGTAGTCGAGCGTCGAGCCGGGCCCGCCGATGAAGAGCCCGGGGTTACGCTTCCCGCCCTGGAGCGAGACGCCCTCGCGCTTCGCCCAGAGGGAGACGTACTTCCCGGGGACCCAGTGGGGGGCGAAGCCATGCTCCAGGTAGACCGCCTGGGGCGCGGCGGAGACGGGGATTCCCCAGAGGACGCCGCCTTCGGGGAGGACCGTATGGGTCACGCTGTTCCGTCGGCGCCCGGTGTCGCTGATCCGGGTCGCTCGGAGCTTCGCGAGGCGCGAGAGCTCGCGCGCGACTTGCTCGAAGCCCGCCGTCTGACGGCGGCGGAGCGCGGCGATAGCCTTCGGATCGAGGCTCATGCCGCGACCTTCCGGCGACCGAGGGAGAGCCCCCAGCCGAAGCCGGAGGAGCTGACGGAGACGACGTCGTACTCGCCGAGCTCGGCGGCGCCGTCGAGGCGGAGGATCGTGACGGCGTTCGCCCCGCCGAGGGCGGCGGTTGCCTGGACGTTGAGGCGCCCGGCGTACGTTCCCTCCAGGGCCGCGACGCGCTCCCAGGTGCGCGAGGGCGCGGAGAGGCGCGCGGGGCCTTCGTAGAGGACCGTCCGGCTCGCGACGGCCTTCGTCCGGTGCCCCGCCTCGCGGACGTGCTCGACCTTCTCGATCCGGACCACGGCGTTAGCCCGGGCCACGTCAGGCGCCCCCGAGGACGGCGCCGACGACGAAGGGGCGGAGGAGCGTCTCGGCCTCGGGGACCGAAAGGCGCGCGAGCTTCCACGCGCCGGAGAAGTCGCCCTCGGAGAACTGGGCGTAGGCGCTCCGCTCGGGGTCGGAGAGGCGGAGGTAGTAAGCGACCAGGAGGGAGGCGGCCTTCTCGACGCGGTCGTCGGCCGTGAAGCCCCGCGTTCCGGTGACGAGGTAGACGCCCTCCTCCCAGGCGCCGACCTGGACGAGGGCGGCGTCGAAGAGCTCCAGGCGCCCACCCGCGAGGAAGAGAGCGAAGCGGCTCTCGGGCGTGGGCGCGACGGCGGAGACGGCGACGACGTCATGGGGGAGGCGGAGGGCGTAGGCGCGCGCGTCCAGGCGGACGCGGAGCTCGAAGGCCTCGGCTGGGTCGCCGGACGCGAGCCACGTCGCCCGCGTGTAGGCGCGGATCGTCGCCTCGGCGAAGGCGACCGCGGCGAGCTGGGTCGCCGTGGGCCCCGCCGGGGCGTCGGGGACCGTTTGCCCCGCGAGCGTGAGGACGCGCGTCGGATCGAGCATGGTCTAGCCCTTCTTCCCCTTCGCGGGGACCTTCTCCAGGCCGTAGAGGACGCGGAGCCGGTCGAATTCGCCCGCGGGGATGCGGACGGAGCGGTCGCGGGTCGCGCGGCCGAGGCCGGGGAAGACCAGGGCGGCGACGGGGGCGTCCTTCGAGAGGACGACGTCGACGAGCTCGGCGGCCTTCGCCGCTTCGGCCTCGGCGAGCTTCTCCGCCTCGGCGGCTTCGGCGGCCGCCTTCTCGGCTTCGAGCTTCGCGGCCTCGTCGGCCGAGGGCTTCTCGGCTTCGGTGGGCTTCGTGTTCTTCGTCATGCGGGCCCCTCTCTCGGAGCGTCAAGCGTGGAGGGAAGGGAGGGGGACTAGCCCCCTCCCGAGCTCGTCGATCAGGCGGCCGCGAGGACGCCCGGGCGGCGGACGATAGCGTCCGGCCACTGGTAGCCCAGGCCGACGTACTCCTGGAGCTGGAGCGCGGTCTGGAAGGCCCGGAGGCGGTAGGGCTCCATCCGGATCGAGAGCGCGTCGCCGATGACCGGGATATCCCGGTGGACGAGGAAGCACGTCCCGGCGACGTCCGAGGTGCCTTGCGTCTCGTCCTGGGTCAGGTGGTAGACGCCGACGACGGGGATGCCGCGGTAGTAGCCCGCGGGCGAGGGGCCCGGGGTGACGCTCGCGGTCGGGGTCGGGGTCCCGCCGAGGTAGGAGTCGCCGAGCGCGGTCTGCCGCGTGGCGATGAGCTCGGCGTAGTCGTCGGCGATGCCGACGGGGACGTAGAAGACCAGGCGCGAGGGGTTCGCGCGGTACTTCGTCGGCATGGCGCGGAGCATCGCCTCGAAGAGCGCGACCGTGAAGGCGTCGCCGTCCGTCGAGGCCGTGATCGCCGTAACGCCCGTCGCGTGCTTCAAGCCCTTGAAGGTCGTGGGGTACGGGTCCACGCCGTCCGAGAGGAAGAAGGCCCCGTCCTCGGCCTGTTGCGCGGCGCCGCGCATTTCGTGGAGGAGGTACTGGGAGACGAAGCTCCCGGCCGCCGCGTTGAAGAGCCCGAAGCCGTCGTCGACGACGACGTCGCCCTGGAGCTCGCCGACCTCGATATCGAAGGTGTTGAGCGTGGGGTCGCCGTTGTCGAGCGCGGCGCCCGCGGCGCGGTTCCATCCGAAGGCCATCCCGGCGCGGTCGAAGCGGGGGAAGGTGCGCTTCTTCACGTTCCCCATGGGGATCGACCGGACGTGGTTCCGGAAGACCGTGTCGTCCGCCGGGCGGACGGCGAAGAGCCGCGCGAGCTCGGTGTAGATGACCGTCCCGTTAGCGGCGATGGTCAGGGCGCGATTCTCGACCGGGCCGGAGCCGTCGATGGAGCCGCGGACGCCGTGGTCGCGGAGCATGTTCCGGACCTCGACGAGCTCCTGGGCGTTCGGCTGACGTCCCGCGAGCTGGGGGACGATGGTCCGCTCCAGGACCGCGGAGAGGAGCTGGTCGGGCTCCATGGGGTTCCGGGCGCGGGCGCCGAGGCGCTCCAGGCCCGAGGCAATCGCGGCCATGGGGGCGTCGCCGCCGCGGGCGAGGCGGCGGAGGGTGCGCTCGACGACCTCGTCGGCGTCGGTGCGCTCCTCGGCTTCGGGCTCGTCCTCGTCCTCGGCGTCGACCTTCGCGGCCTTCGCCTCGGGCGCGGCGCGCTCCTCGGGCTTCTCGGGCGCGGCGCGCTCGGCGACGGGCGCGGCGGGCGTCGACTCGACGCGGACGCGGATCGTCCCGAGGTCCGCCGACGCGGCGGCGGCGGGCGCGAATTCGGCCTCCAGGCGGGTGCGCTCCTGGAAGTCGGGGTGCCCGCTCGTGAAGGCGGAGAGCGCCTTCGCGCGAGCGGTGGCGGCGTCCAGGCCCTCGGCCTCGTGCTGGGCCGAGCGCGCGTGGAGCCATTGGAGAGCTTGGGCGTACGTCATGCGATACCTCCTGGGCGCGCTAGGGGCGCCCGTGTGAGTAGCCCGGGCCGGTCGACATACCGACGCCGTGCTGAGTGTGACGAGCGATATGCGCTCGCGCTCGCGCGATGACCTCCTCCCGAGAGAGTGTCGCCCCCGGGGGGAGGGCGACCTCGCCGCGCTCCAGGGCCGCGAGGCCTCGGGCGAGCGCGCCTTCGTCGACGAAGCGGGTCCGGAGGTCATGGTGGGGAAGCCACCGGAGCGCCTGGACGAGCTGGGGGTCCGTGACCTCGCCGTTGAGGACGGCGGGGTCGACCACGGCGAAGGCCCAGTGGGGCGCCGCGGTGTCGAGCGAGCGGGCTTCCAGGACGTCCGAGCCGGGGACGGCTGGGAGGTCGGTGAGCGCGAGGCCGGTCGCCTCGGGCTCGCTGGAGAGCCGGTGGTAGACGAGGGCGGGCTTCCCGTCGCCGAGGACGCGGGCCTCGATCCCCGACCGGATGGGGACGAATTCGAGGGAGGCCCCGCGCACGCGGCCGCTCGCGACCATCGCGACGACCTCGGGGTCGTAGAGGCGGACCTCGACTTCGAGCTGGGGTCGGAAGTCGACGCGGGTCGCGACGCCGACGAGGGCCTTCCCGGGGATGCCCCGGAGCCCCTCGGGGCGGGCGTGCTGGAGGTTGACGGTCCGGTGAAGGAGGTAGCCCTCCGCCCACTCGTGGAGGCCCTCTACGGTGATGACCGTATGGAAGGCGTCGCGGACGACGTCATTCGAGGCGCGCACGAGGACGCGGTCGCCGTCGAGGGCGCGGAGCTCCAAGCCGACGGAGCCGGTCGCGGGGAGCGGCTGGGGAGCCGGGGGGCCCGCGGGCCGGACGGTGGGGGGGCGACGTAATGGGACGATGACGTCAGGCACGCGGGCGACCTCCGAGGCACGCTACGGTGGGAAGTTGTCGGCGTCTAGCATGACGCCGCGTCAAGGGACCACGCCGCGGGGAAGCGGACGGTCGCGGACCGTCGTCACGTCGAGCCCCTGCTCGCGAAGCCACTCGGCGAGGACGTGAGCCGGGCCGCCGTCAGAGGGGCCGAGCTCGTCGAGGACCTCGTCGACTCGCGACGCGATATCGCGAAGGCGCTCCGCGGGCTCTCCCGAGCCCGAGACGCTCCATTCGCCGTTGACGACCACGAGGCGGGCGCCGCGGTAGAGGGCGACTACCCTCATGGTGGGCCTCCATTCCTGATCCGGTCGAGGACCGAGACGGTGTAATCGAAGTGACCGGGGTCGTCGCGCGCGAATTTGAGCGGGTCCTCCATGAGCCGCTGGAGGCCCATGGAGAGGACCTCCGTCGCGCGGTTCCCGTAGTCCTTCCCGACGTACGGGTGGACGAAGGCGTCCGGGCGCGTGACCTCCCAGGAGTCGTACCCAGCCCCAGGGAAGAGCGTCTGGAGCTTGACGAGCGGCTCCCCCGCCGTCCTCGCGTTCCTCCAGGCTATCGAGGACGCCGTCACGTCGGGGTAGACGCGCTCCAGGTAGTGACCGAGCTCGTGGACGACGGTTCCCGCGCTCCCGTTCCCCATCATGACGTAGCCCCCCGGCGCCTGACTCGTCGCGTCCGGGCGGCTCTCGTAGAAGGCGCGGCGCCCCTTCGAGAAGACGAGGTCGACCGGCCGAGCGCGGATCGCCGCGAGGACCTCGGGGCTATCCCCGACGAGGTTCGCCCAGAGCGCGAGGCCTCGCTCGATAGACGGAAGAGCCGGGTTCGACGAGCGCAGCCGGACGTTGACGACCGGCCGCGCGGCCTTCGAGGTCGTCAGGACGCGGAGGTCGACGAGGGCCTGGTAACGGGTCATGTTCGCCGCTCGGCGGGCGTCGGCGGCGCGCTCCTTCGCGGCTGTCCAGGCCGCCTTCTTCTCCTGGTAGCCCTCGCCCTCGTGGCGCGTGAGCTCCTTCCAGGCCCCCGTCGACTCGGCGTCGAGCTCCGCGAGCTGGCGGTCGAGGTCGCCGAGGCGCTTCTCCAGCTCGTCCCGGATGCGGGCGCCGTCGAGGCGGTTCGGATCGACGACCGGCGGCGGGGGCGGCGGCGGCGCGGGTTCGTTCGCCGCGTGACCCGTCTCGTCCGGCGCCGACGAGTCGCCGAGCTCCCCGCGACCGTCCGCCGTGACCGAGCCGACCATCGTGCAACGGCAATTGTAGATTTCGACGCCCGGCGCCCCCAGGCTCCGGTCGCCCGGATGCATCATCCGAGCCCCCGACGTCGGCGAGACGAAGGGCTCGTCGACGGGGACCGTCTGCCCGTCGAAGCCCGTCGAGGAATGGTCGTCGACGCGCCCCGCCCGCTTGCGCCGGACGCGATGGTCCCGCGAGCTAACCCAGGTCTTGAACTTGTAGCCCGACCTCTTCAAGCTCGCGAGCTCCGTCGAGCCCGCCGCGGTCGTGTACGTCGTCCGGACGTTGCGCTCCGCGTCGTAGATCGTGACGCCGTACTTCGCCGCGACCTTCCGGTAGAGCGGCGTCCCGAAGGTGCCCGTATCCATGCCCCCGACGAGGTCGCGCGCGAGCGGCTCCGCGAGCATCGCGCCCTGGGCCCACTTGAAGAGGTCCGACCGAATGTAGCCCTGCGTCTCCCGGATGATCGCCTGGGCGCGCGGGTCGCTCTCCATGAAGCCCGCCCGAGAGACAGTCTCCCGGAGGAGGCGGTCGAAGACGGGCCCGACCTCCTCCAGGAGACGCCCCGTGTAGAGCTCGGACGAGAGCCCCGAGAGGGCGTCGACGATCCGGAGGACGTCCGGGTCGCCGATGGGAGGGAGCGCGCGCTCCTCGATCCGGCGCCTCTCCGCGGCCTGGTCCGCGCGCTTCGACCGCTCGACCTCGCGGAGGGCGTCGCGCGCGGCGCGAAGGGCGGCGCGGAGCCACGAGAGACGCGCTCGGGCCATGGCGGACGCGAGCGCGGGGGCGTGCTGGGCGACGGCGGCCTCGGCGCTCGACCGGGCTCGCTCGCTCGCGCGACGAGCCCGCGTCGACGGCGTCGACCGGACTCGGATCGTCACGCGGTCAGGCCTCGACCGGCTCGACCGGCTCCTCGGCCTCGGGGTCGTAGAGCTCGTCGAGGCCGCCGTCCTCGCCCCCCTCGGCCTCGCCGAAGGGCGCCTCGTCGCTCGGCTCCGGAAGGTCGCCGAGGGCGGAGAGCTCCACGAGGCCCGCCTGACCGTAGATGCCCGGGAGGCCGACCGGCTCGTAGCCCGCGAGCTCGCGGCCTTCATCCGGCGACAGGATCGAGGTCCCGGTCGCCTTCGCGATGCCCTCGTAGCGCGCGAGGAGCTCGCCGACGTTGACGAAGTCGAGCGCGAGGTCCCAGCGCGTGATGCCGAGCCCGTGCGGCGGGGGCGCGTGTAGGACGCGGTTTATCATGCGGACGGCGGGGTCCGAGAAGGGGACGAGGACCTGATCCCGGAAGTTGGCGCTCTGCGTCTCCGCCGTCGCGCGGTAGCCCCCCTCCGGGAGGCCCAGGTCGACGAGGGAGACGTGACGTACCGCGAGAATCTCGTCCCGGGCGCCCTTCCCGAGCGCCTCGAAGGACGGGTCCTCGATAGTCACGTCCAGCGGCGTGACCTTGACGACGATCCCGCCGGGGTACTTCATGACAAGGTTCCGACCGGCGGCCTCGCCGCGGTTCGCCGCGAGGAAGTCCCGGACGGTGTTGTAGACGTCGTCGACCATGCGCTCTTCCGGCGACGCGCCGTCCCACGCCGGGTCGTCCGACACTTCCACGAGCCACCGCGGGGAGGCGTGCTGGGCCATGAAGGCTTTGAGGTACTTCCGGTGCGCGTTGTCGACCTCGACGCTCTCACGGGCGCCGATCCATGCGGGGAGCCCGTAGAGCGAGGAGACGAGGTTAGGGCGCCGCTCGTGGAGGTACTCCCGAGCGTCCGCGTCGCCCGCGCGCCTCGACCGGAAGGGGACGTAGTGGAAGACGTCGCCGCCCCCGAACGGGTCGCGCTGCTCCAGGCGGACGAGGCCGTCGAGCGCAAGGTAGTTGACGAACTGGGGAAGGAGGAGGACCAGGCGCTCGGGGCCCTTCCCGTCGTCCGTCCGGTTGACCTCGGCGAAGAGGTGCCCGACCTGATCGAAGGACGAGCTCGCGGCGCCGAGGAAGCCCGAGAGGTCGAGCTCCGAGAGCCCGTCGAGGCCGAACGTCTCGCGCTGGAGCCATGCCATCGCGCGGGCGTACTCCTCGTCCGTCTTCGCGTCCGGACGGTCGCCGAGCTCCTGACCGTCGACCGTGTAGGACCGCGCGCGGAGCTCCGCCTTCCCGGCGCTTACCGCGTCGGTGAGGAGGTTCCCGACCGCGCAGAGCCACGGGTTCCCGAGGTAGAAGTCGACGAGCTCCTCGGGGCGAATGGGCCAAACGACGGGGACGCCGACGGCGCCCGCGGCCTCCGCCCGAGGCCCGCCGAGCTGGGCGGCGCGAGGGCCCTCGGCGCGCTCGTGGAGGAGCTGGTCGACGTTCTCCGCGCTCGGCGCGAGGTCGGCGGGGAGGCGCGAGGCACGAAGGGCCGGAAGCCCGGGGAGAACGTCTCCCCCGACGGCCTCGAAGGCGACGGTACGAGAGAGGCGCGTCTGGGAGGGCATGGTGGGCTAGCCTACCGCGCTCCCTTGTGTTTGTCCTACCGAGCTCACACGACCGAGGACCGCGAGCTCCAGGGCGGCGAAGACGAGCGCGTCGATCCGGTTTGGGCTTAGGCCGCTCTCGACGACCCACGTCGTCATTTCGTCTTCGAGCTCGGCGAAGCCCCCGACGTGATGGGCGCGGCCTTGCTCGTAGAGCGCGACGACCGGCTCCGCGCGGAGGACCTTCCCGCGCGTCGAGGTCGTGACCTTCACGCGGTAGGCGTCGCTCTCGGCGGCCGTCCGGATGACGTGCTCGACCATGTCGCCGCCGAAGTTGCGCTCCGCGACGATCAGGTCGGCGCTCCATCGGTCGTGCGCGGCGATGACGATGCGCCCCCACTCGGCGGGCGAGTAGCTTCCGGAGAGGTCCTCCAGGGGGTAGAAGTCCCGAGCTCGGCCCTTCCCGACGACGCCCGCGACGATGATCCCCGCCGTCCCGCTCCCCTTCGAGCCGAGGGGGTCGACGGCGACGACGATCCGGTCGTAGCTCTTCGGGGCGTCGGCCTTCCGGACGCGGCCGCGCTCGATCAGGGCCCGCGTCCAGAGGGCGCCCTCGACGTCGTCGAGGAGCTCGCCTTCGAGCTCCTGTCGGCCGAGGCGCGTCCCGGCGTACTTCGCGTCGAGGTCGGCGAGGAACTTCGCGGGGAGGTTCGCGGCGTTGTCCGCCGTGTGCCCCTTCGTGACGTAGGCGCCCCCGTTGTCGGGCGTGTAGAGGAGCCGGGGGAAGCCCTCGACGGGCTCGGCGCGCTGGAGGACGGCGCGAAGGTGGGGGAGCGGCTTCGGGGTGGTCGTGACGACGCCCCAGGGGTGGGCGCCGACGCGGAGGCCGAACTGGAGCATGTCGAAGGTGTCGTCGAGGTAGTACCAGGCGGCGAGCTCGTCGGCCCAGTAGAAGCCGTGCTGGGGGCCGCGGAGGCTCTCGGGGTTCTTCGAGGAGTAGAGGAAGGCCTTCGCGCCGTTCTTCCATTCGAGCCGGGGGCGGAGGGCCGACTGGACGAAGCGCGGCCGGTCCCAGGGCGGGGAGTGCTCCAGGATGCCCGCGGGGCCCTCGACCATGACCTCGGTCGCGTCGGCGGCCGTGCGGCCGATCAGGGCGAGGTAGGGCGTCCGGTCCTTCGCGGCGATGGTCGCGGCGGCGCCCGTGCGCGTCTTCCCCCAGCCTCGGCCGGAGAGGACGTACCAGGCGCCGAAGGGGCGGGGCGCCTCGATCCGGTCGAGGGGCTCTAGCTGGTCGTCACGCGCCCACCAGCCCCAGGAGGCGGCGAGGAGCTCCAGCTCTTCGCGCGTGAGCGTGGCGAGGCGGCCTTCGCGCTCGTCAGGGGGTAAGGCGGCGAGCGAGCTTCGCAAGGAGCGCGTCTCTCGTGCTGTCAGCATGACCGGCCTCCCCTGCGAAGAGGTCGAGCCGCTCGGGGGCGTTGAGGCCGACGAGCTGGGCGCGTTGGGCGCTTACTTTGAGGATGACGTCGAGGAAGCGGGGGTCGCCCGCGCGGTCGTCGGTCTTCGTCGTGACCTCGGGCGCGACCTCGACGAGCTCGGAGGCGCCGTCGCCGAGGGAGACGCTCTTCGTGATGCCTTCCTTCCGGGTCACGGTGACGACCTCGCCGACGCTCCGCCTCCAGGCCTTCCAGGCTTCGCGCTCGACCTCGCCGAGGCGCTCTAGCTCCAGCATGACCCAGTCGGAGAAGTCGCTCATGGCGCTCTCGCGCCACTGACGGCGGAGGCCCTCGACGTCCTTGTAGACCGTCTGGGGGTTGACGCCGAGCTCGTCGGCGATCAGGTGGACGGGGGCGCCCTGGAGGTAGAGCTCGGTGATGCGGGCGGCGCGGCGTTCCTTCTCGACGGCGGTCGCCCGGTTCCGGCGCCCCTTCGAGAGGGGCTTCTTCTTCGGAGGGGGCGGCTTCGCGGGCGAGGCCTGGGAAGGGGGGGCGGCTCGGTCCAAGGTGCCGCATCCTACCAGGGCCAGGGCTCCTCCGAAAATCTCCCTTTATACGCGAGGGACGACGAAAGTCGGATTTCGGCCTTCCGAAGGGCTCGATCCTCATCGGTGAGTGGGTATGGTCGGTATGGTCGGTATGGTCGAGGTTATACCGAGTTTCTAGCGTCTGGGACGGGGTAGGTAGTCTCTCGGTATGGTAAATAGCCTCGTCGAAGATTCTTCGCTCTGGAGAAAAAAATTCCCGCGCGCGTTATAGGGCGGATTTTGGGCCGAGTTTCTTCGTGAGGGACGCGCGGGTCGCGGTTTAGGCATGACCATACCGAGCCCATACCTGCTATACCGGGTTCCGGTTTAGCGCGTTGGGCTCGGCATTTCTAGCGTTCCGGTACTTTCAGGAGGGCCTATACCTGTCGGACTTTCGCCGTCCTGGACGGTGTTTCTGCCTTCTCGAAGCCTACGCTTCGGCGCGCTGTTGCGTCAAGAGGCCGAGCTTCTCGCGCTCGATCAGGCCGAGGGGGTCCCAGCCGAGGAGCTCGGCGCTTCCGGTGAAGCCGACCTGGAGGGGGAGGTCCTGGGGGCTTGCGCGGAGGCGGCGGGCGTTGCTCCAGAGGAGGACGACGGAGGTCGCGTCGACGGGTGGGGCGTCGGGCCCGGCCATGAGCTCGCCGACCTCCTTCGCGGTTCTGGGGACGGCGTAGAGGGCGTCGACGACCTTGCCCTTCGAGTCGGCGCGGAGGAGGAGGCGGCCTCCGGCGAGGTCGGGGTGGGCGAGGAGCTCGCGGAGGGTCCAGGCGCGCTTCATGGGGCGACCCAGGGCGTCGGGGGGGTGGCGAGGTAGGCCTCGATCCGTTCGACGGCGTCGTCGAGGTCGTCGGCGACGAAGACGGGGTAGCCGAGTCGGAAGAGGGTCGCGTGGAGGGCGAGCTGGGCGTCGCCGAGGCGGCCGCCGTGGGGGCGTTTGAGCTCCAGGTAGAGGCCGTGCCATGGGGCGCGGGGCGCGGGGAGGAAGAGGTCGGGGACGCCGGGGCGGGCGCCTTCGAGCTTCATCTTCCAGGCGGTCGCGACGTGGCGGGCTCCGCCGTTGGGGATCGAGTGGAAGGCGCCGAGCTCGGCGGCGCGGCGGGCGTCGCCGTCGCGGTGGGCCTTCGCGGCTTCCTTCTTCGCCCAGAGGACGAGCTTCCTCTGGAGGGCGCTCTCGGTCATGGGGGGCTCTCCTGTGCGACGTGTTCGTAGATTGCCTCGGCGAGGTCGCGGAGCTCGTGTCGGATGACGGCGAGGAGCTGGGCTTTCGTGGGCTTGCCCTGGGCGCCTGAGCGGGTCAGGAGGCCGAGGTCGGGCTCGCGTGGGCCTGGGGTGCCGGTCGGTCGGTGGGGGGCGCTCCGGCCTTCTGGGGCGGCGTGGCGGGGGTGGGCGAGGCCTCCGCCGCGTCTGGTCTTCCGGGCTCGGGAGGCGAGGGCGCCTCGGCAGCGGTCGGAGCATGTCTGTCGGGCTTGGTAGTGGGCGAGGCTTTCGGGGCGGCCGTCGCGTCTGGTGCGGCGCTCTAGGGGCTTCCCGCAGATGACGCAGAGGGCGGGGGTCCGGGGGCGGCGGGCGTCGGCGAGGACGAGGGCTTCGAGGTGGTCGAGGCGGGCGGCGACGGCGGCGAGGTTCCGGAGGAGCTCCTGGGTCCGGGGGGCGGTGTTCATTGGACGTCGACGACCTGTCCGGGGAAGAGCTCTTGGAGCTTCGCCCAGGTGGCGGCGGCGGGCGGGTCGAGGCGGCCTTCCCAGGCTTCGAGGCGGTGGGCGAGGCCGGAGGGGCGGGGGTTGCGTTCGGCGAGCTTCTGGGCGACCTGGGGCGCTCGTGGGGGCTCGGTGGCGCGTGCTTTGTGGACTTTCTCTCGGATGCGGGCGAGGCGGTCGGCGAGGTTCGGGGGGGTGCTCATGCGGGCGGCTCGGGGGTCGCCTCGGCGTCGGCGCTCGGGGCGGCGTCCTCGTCGGGGGGTCGGAAGCGGAGGAGCTCGCGGATCGAGAGGCGGGGTCCGTAGCCTCGCTCGACGATGCCGGAGTGGATCGAGCCGTCGGCTTCGCGGAGGAGGGCTTTCGTTCCGCGCTTGACGGTGTCGAAGCTCCAGCGGGTCTTCTGGTGCGCGGCGGGGAGCCCGGAGGCCTTCTCGGCGGCCGTGAGGCGGGGGGTGGGGATGCTGGGGGCTTGGAGGACGGCGCGGCGGTTGCTCGACCGGAGGACGCGGACGCCGTGGAGCGTGAAGTCGGCGGCGTCGCGGCTGGGGGCGAGGAGGATTAGGGTCAGGCCTGGGCGGTCGGTGAGTCTCATGACGTGGGCCTCCCGGTCCGGTCGCCGGGGGGCTCGTGGCGGGCGCGGAGCCCCTCGGTGGTTTGGACTAGGGTACCGCGGGCGAGGAGGACGCGGATAGCTTCGTCCGTGACCTTTCCCACTCGTGCTCCGCGGTGGTCGCGGAGGTCGCTCGCGTGGTCGATCAGGCCGCCGCGGTCGAGGACGTTCTGGGCGAGGTCGGCTTCGGCGAGCTCGAAGGGGTCGGGGGGCCTCATGGGGCGCCCCAGTGGCGGCCGAGGTAGCGGACGGCGGCGACGCCGACGAAGACGAGGGCGACGAGGAGGGCGGCCTGGGTGAGGTACCAGAGGACGCCGAGGACGACGATCAGGTGGGCGAGGAGGGAGGCGCTCACGGCTTCGTCGCCATGCGAACGAGCTCCCCCGCGTGGGCGGCGAGGCGCTTCCGGAATTCGACGAGCTCGGCGCGTGCGGCGTCGGCGCCCGCCTGGGCGGCGTCGCGCTCTTCGAGGGCGTCGCGGACGTCGCCGCGGAGCCGGTCGCGCGCGGCCTGGAGCTCGGCGGTCCCAGCGGCGGCTCGGTCGCGGGCGGCTCGGGCCTTGACGAGCTCGGCGCGGAGGCTCCCGAGGTCGCGTAGCGCCTGGTCGCGCTCGGCGGCGGCCTCCTCGCCGATCCGTCGCGCGCGGCCGAGGTCGCTCCGGAGAACGGCGACGGCCTGGTCCTGTTCGTCGAGGGCCTTCCGGTAGCCCTCGCCCTGTCCGCGGAGCCCGTGGAGCTCGCTTGCGAGGCTTCGGACGTCGACCTCGACGGTGCCGCGCTTCATGAGCTCGACGAGGTCGGCGTCGGTGTAGACGCGGCTCATGACCGGCGCCTCGCAACGCGGCCGCTCATGCGGCGCTCGCGGCCGCGGAGGTCGCGGTCGACGGCGCGGCGGCGGAGGTAGCGGGGGACGTGGTTCGTCGCGAGGTCGTAGAGGGCGGCGAGGGTGAGGGCGGCGGCGATCAGGCGGAGGACGATGACGAGCGCGAGGATGGGGTCCATGGTCCGGGCTCCTATCGGGGGTCGAGCTCGAAGAGGGGCGCCTCGGTGGCGGCGCGGGCGGGGCGGGGTGGGGTGGGGCGGGGGGACACCATGCGTCGACGAGCTCGTGGGCGGCGGCTTGGACGGTGCGGGGGCCGCCGTTGTCCCAGGCGCCGACGAGGGCTTCGATCCGGTCGCGGAGGTCTTCGAGGGCGTCGGCGTCGGCGTCGTCGGGGCGGCCGTGCTTTCGGGCGGCGTCGAGGGCGGTCTGGTAGGCGGCGGCGGCGGGCGGCTTCATGCGGGTCCTTCCTTCCGGGTGAGGGTGACGGCGAGGTCGACGGTGAGGGGGAGGAGGAGGCATAGGTCGAGGAGGGCGTCGAGGCGGGTCGGGCCGACGCCGACGTGGTGGGGGCCGAGCTCGTCGAGGTCGCCGAGGTCGCCGAGGTCGGCGAGGTAGCGGCCGCGGTCGGCGTCCCAGCGGATCGAGAGGTCGGCGGCGAGCTCGGCATCGACGTAGAGGCGGAGGAGCTCCTCTCGGAGCGCCTCCGCGAGGCCGTCGGAGTGGACGGCCTGGGGGTCGGGGGTGGGGCGGCGGCGGGCCCAGGGGAGCTTCATCGGAGGTAGTCCAGGGCGACGGCGAGGAGGGCGGCGCGCTGGTGGGGGAGGGCCTTCCTCATTTGGGCGCGGAGGGCGCCGAGCGTGAGGTCGCCGAGGTCTTCGAGCTCGCCGGAGCGGAGGCGCTTCTCGGTCTTCTTCGCCTCGTGGGCGGCGAGGGCGGCTCGATCCGAGGCGACGTAGGGCGCGCGCTCCTCGGAGCTCATGGGCGCGAGGTCGGCGGCGCGCTTCGTGTGCCCGCCGACGACGTACCATCCCCCGTCGGCGTTGGGCTGGACGAGGACGGTGTAGCGGTGCCCGACGAGCGAGCCGGGGGTGAGGGCCTTCGCGAAGTGGAGCTCGCGGTCGTCGTCGTCGAGGAGGGCTTCGGGGCCCTCCTCGACGAGGTAGCGGTGGGCGAGCTTCCCGGCGCGGGTGAGGAAGCGGCCGAGGTAGACGAAGGTCCCGGCGGTCGGCTCGGTGGCGCTCATGCCCCCGCCCCCATGGGGAAGCGGAGGCGGCCGAGGGGGGTCGCGAGGCCGGTCACGTCCCAGACGAGGAGCTCGAAGTAGCCCTCGGCTTCCTGGGCTTCGAGGGAGAGCGAGCGGGCGTCGCCGTCGATCAGGTCGCGGGCGCGGAGGAGCGTGGAGAGGGCGTCGGCGTCGACGGTTCCGTCGTCGGCGAGCTCGACGGGGCCGAGGTCGTAGGCGGTGTCGGTGGCGAGGTCGAGGTAGAAGCCGTGGACGGTGTCGGGCGCGGTGTCGGTCATGGTGGGCCTCCTGGGGTCCGGGGTTCGATCTAGGAGAAGCATACCGGGGGCTTGACGGTTCGTCAAGCCCCCGGGGGGGCTACCAGAGGTCGCGGCGGTCGCCCGTGCGCGGGGCGATGCTCTCGACGTAGAAGCCGGAGCGCCACGAGAGGGTGACGGCGGGGTGCCCGTAGGTCGCGGGGCCGCAGCCGCGGGCGGAGAAGGAGAAGACGGCGTCCTCGTCTTCCCAGCATCCGGAGGGCGTCTCGCCGAGCTCGATCATGCGGGCGCGGAGGGCTTCGAGGGTGGGGCGGTCGGCGTTGGGTCGTTCGGTGCGGGGCATGAGGCATGGTACGGGGGGGCTTGACGTCCTGTCAAGCCCCCCAGGGGTCGAGGCGCTCGGGCGGGCCTAGCGGCCGTCGGCCTCCCAGGCGCGGAGGAGGGCGCCGATGGAGCGGGCGAGGGCGAGGGCGGCGTCCTGACGCTCGCCGAAGGCGTCGTCGTCGCCGCAGTAGAGGCCCTCGGGGATGGGCTGGGCGGCGAAGGCGCGACAGTCGACCTCGTAGGCCTCCAGGTAGGCGCGGGTCGGCTTCGACTCCGCCTCGGCGGCCATGGCGCGGGTGATGCGGCGGAGCTCCGCGCGGACCTCGTCGGTGGGGGTGCCGACGGTGACGCGGACGAGGCGGCGGAGGTTGAGGATGCGCTCAGCGGCGGCGCGGCGGTCCGCGGTGAGGCGCTCGACGAGCTCGCGGGCTTCGTCGGGGCTCGCGGCGGCTTCGAGCTCGGCGAGCTCGGCGGCGCGCTCCGCCTGGTAGTCGATCCGCGCGGCCTCGCCGGAGGACTCGATCCCGGCGCGGGCGGCTTCGAGCTCGCCGAGCGTGAAGGCTTCGGGGAGCCGGTCGGCGATGGTGCCGAGCTTGTCGAGGGCGGCGGTCGCGCCGTTCGCCTCGGCGAAGCGGACGCAGCCGGAGACGAAGGCGGAGGCCTCGGCGAGCTCGGCGGCGCGCTGGGCCCGGAGCTCGGCGCGGACGGCCTCGACGAGCTCGGAGGTCGAGGCGGCGCGGACCGCCTCGACGAGGGCCTCGTCGGCGCGGCGCTCGTCCCAGGCCTCGACGGCTTCGCGGGCTTCGTCGGCTTCGCCGAGCTCGACGGTGAGGGCGCACGTCCGGATGAAGTCGCCGAGGCGGTCGAGGGCGGCTTCGGCGCCGACTTCGTGGGCGAGGTTGAGGGCGCGGATCGCGAGCGGGGTGGGGGTCTGGTCGGTGTGGGTCATTTCGTGCCTCCTGGGGGTCCGGGGTTCGTTCTGAGAGAGAGCATACAGGGGGCTTGACAGACTGTCAAGCCCCGGAGGGGGGTATGCGTCAGGCCGCGAGCGCGCGAGCGATGGAGCTCCGGAGAGGCACGCTCGCCCCCGCGGCCGACAGGACCACGAGCCCGAGCCGGGCGCGCGTCATGGCGACGTAGAACGTCCGGACGACCGCGTCGCGCGCGGCGCCCCCACCGTTCCAGGCCTGATCCGCCGCGGGCGACAGGTCGGGCACGAGGTAGACCACGTCCGCCTCCCCGCCCTTGACGGAGTGGACCGTCCCGAGGACGATCCGCGGCTCCTCCCGAAGCGCGGCCACGCCGCGGCGCCGCGCGATAGCGAGAGGGAAGACGAAGCCCGGCGCCTTCGCTTTAAGGAGGTTCGCTTCGTACCACTCCAGCGAGGGCCGCGCGAAGCCCTCGTCGAGGGCGTCGAGGTCGACGTACGCCGCGAGCTCCGCCCAGTCGAGCTCCCTCTCGACGCCGTCCTGGGTCCGCGAGGCCTCGTCGAGGTAGGCCTTCGCCCCGTGGATGACGACGCCCTTCGCCCGAAGATGCTCCAGGGCCCAGTAGAGCTCCCGAGCGGTCCACAGGCGCGCCTCCGCCCCCCAGGCCTCGGGGTCCGGCCGGTGGTAAGCGAGGAGCCGCTGGGAGGCCGAGACGCCCCGCCCAGGCCGGAGCGGGTTTAGGTGATAGTCCTCCAGGCGGTAGGGGTTGTGATACGCGAGCCCGGCGCCGCGGAGCGTCGCCTGGAGGGGCCCGAGCATGTAGCCCGCGGTCGCGAGGACCATCGGAGAGCGCCCCGCTTCGAGGTCGGCCTCCAGGAGCCGGACCAGGGGGAGGGGGTTCTTCCACGTCGCCGCGGTCGCCTTCGCGAAGCCCTCCTCCGCGCGCGGCCGGTACTCCTTCGGCTCCCGGAGGCCGACCTGGGCGACCCAGGCCTCCGCGGCGCGCTGGACGACCGCGGGGACGCGGTAGCTCTGCCGGAGGACGTGCTTTCGTTCCTCGGGGAGCGGCGGCTGGAGGAAGGCCTCGGGGCGCGCGCCCTTGAAGAAGTAGATCGTCTGGTCGTCGTCGCCCGCTAGGACGACGTTCTCCATGTTCTCCGCCCAGGTCCGGACGAGCCGGAGCTCCATCGCCGTGAAGTCCTGGGCCTCGTCGAAGAAGCCGACGGTCACGCCGGGCGCGGGGAGGGCTACGTCGTACGTCGCGGCCTCGATCAGGTCCGTGAAGTCGAGGAGCCGGAGCTCGTCCTTCCAGGCGGTCCAAGCGTTCCGGAAGGCGAAGACGCGGGCGGGGTAGAGCTTCTCGTCGACGAGGCGGGCGCGGAGCGTCTGGAGCTCGCCGTAGAGCTCGTCGCCGAGCGTCTTCCCCGCGGGGCCCTCGATATCGTCGTCGGAGGCCTTCTTCCCCGCCGTGAGGGCGTAGCGGGGGTGGCGGGCGTTCCACTCGCCGAGCTTCTCGGCGTCGTCGGCGATGGTGCCGCGCTCGATCCCGAGCGCGCGGTAGGCGAGCGCGTGGAGGGTGCCGACCTGGGAGTCGGGGACGGGGATGCCTCGGGAGGCGATTTCGGCGGCGGCGGTCTTCGTGAAGGAGCCGACGACGATGCTCTGGGCGCCGACCTTGTCGGCGGCGCGGCGGACCCACTTCGAGAGGGTGGTCGTCTTCCCGGTTCCGGGCGGGCCGAAGAGGCGGTCCTCGCGGAGGCCGCTCACGAGCTCGCCTGGGCGCCGGGCGCGAGGGCGGCCTTCCGGCCTTCGAGCTCGGCATGGTGCGCGGCGAGCTCGCCGACGAGGCGGACGAGGGGAGGGTAGGCGGGGGGGACGTCGACGCCGAGGCGCCGGAGGGCGCTCGCGGCGAGCGCCTCGGCCTCCTGGGCGACGACGGCGGCGTAGCGGTAGAGCTCCTGGTGCCGAGCTCCTGGGGCGAGTTGGGCGGCGGCGGTGAGGGTGGCGGAGAGCGGCTCCTGGTCCGGGGGGGTCATGCGTCGCCTCCTGGGGCTGGGGCGCGTCGGCGCCTGGGGACTCGCCATACGCCGCGGGTCGTCGCGCGGCCGTCGAGCGTTACTTTGATCGTCACGGGCTCCAGTCTCGCGCGGCGGAGCATGAGGGCGAGCTCGTGGGTCGTGACCTTCTCGTCGAGGGTCGCGGTGACGTACTTCCGGAGGCCCGCGAGGGAGACGTAGAGGCCGTCCTCGCGCTCGAAGGGGGCGCCCTCCCAGGCGGCGCGCGGCCAGTCGTCGCCCTCGGCGGGCGCGTTGTCCTCGACGTAGCGGGTGAGCCAAGTGTCGAGGGAGCCCTCCTCGGTCGCGTCGCGGACCTCGACCTCCAGGGCGGCGCCGAGGAGCATCCCGGCGACGTCGGCCCATTCCTTCGGTTTGATGTTGACGAGGCGCCCGAGGGAGGCGGCGATCCGGCGCCGGAAGGGGACGCGCTCGATCAGGGCCTCGACGCCGCCGAGGCGGATTCGGGCGCCGTTCGCGAGGAGCTCGAAGGTCGGCGGGTCCGAGAGGTACTTCGTGACGCGCTCGACGGAGAAGCCGAGCTCGTGGGAGGCGGCCTGGAGCGCGAGGTCGCGGCGGTCGTCGGGCTCTAGCGTCTCGTCGGAGAGGATCGAGACGGTCGCGAGGCGCCGCTTCTCGGCCTTCGCGATGGAGAAGACGGTCCGCTCGACCTCGTCGACGTCGAGGGGCGGCTGGAATTTCGTCGCGTTGACGGCCTGGACGGCGTGGAAGGTGACGTCGGCGTCGAGGCCCTTCGCGAGGAAGTAGCCCGCGAGGCGCGCGACGGCGTCATTCCGGCCGCCGCTCGCGACGCCCTTCGCCATGATCGACAGATACCATTCGGGCGCGTCGGGGTCGCGGTCCTCGGGCTCCTTGCCCTTCGGGGTGCGGCCGTCGGAGACGATAGCGCGGAGCCAGTGGGGCGTGTCGGCGAGGGGGAAGTGGTCGGGGTCGCTCGTCCAGGTGTACGTCGCGCCGGACGGGTGGAGGCTCGGGGGGGCGATGACGTAGCCCCCGTCGCCGCGGAGGTCGAGCCCGGGGAGGCGGCGCGCGAAGTTTCGCACGCGCTCGCCGGAGTCGATCCCGGGGTGACGGTAGTAGTAGTGGGTCCCGCGGCCGGTCGTCGCGACGGGCGTCGCGGGGAGTTGGAGGCCTTCGAGGCTCGCGAGCCCTTCGGGGCCGTCGGCGTCGAGGACGATGATCCCGGAGACGAGGCCCGTAACGATCCCGACGTTCGCCTCGGGGTAGCGGTCCCACCATTCGCCGAGCTCTTTCGTCGTCGCGAGGCGCTTCTGGTAGGGCGCCCAGGCCGTGAGGGGCTTCTTGTCGGGGCCGATGGGGATAATGCTCCAGCCACGGCGAAGGTAGCGGTAGGCGAGGGCTTGAATCGAGGCCTCGTCCTTCGCTCGGGGGTTCTTTGGCACGTTGCCTCCAGGCGGGGGGAAGAAGACGGGCGCCTCGACCTGGGAGGATCGAGGCGCCGGGGGAGGGGATGGGCGCCTGGGGTTAGGCTTCGTCGAGGTCGGGCTCGCCCGGCTTGACGCCGGAGAACGGGTCCTCGACTTCGTCGTCGGGCTCGGCTTCGTCGACGACCTCGGCGACCATGACCGAGGAGGTCGCGCTCGCCATGAGGGCTTCGAGAAGGCGCTTGTACTTGACGGCGCTCTCGGCGAGCTCGCCGGAGAGGCGCTCGACCTGGGCGGGCGCGACCTTCGAGTAGGTGATGCCCTGGGCGTTCTTGTCGCGCTCCAGCGTGAGCTCCACGGCGACCTTGTAGTAGGGGACGCCCTTCGAGGTGAGGCGGAGCATGAAGCGGCGGTAGTCCTTCAAGCTGGACGGGGGGACGCGGACGACGGTCGGGAGGAGCTCGCCCTCGCGGAGGAGGTAGAGGACGCGCGTCTCCTTGCACGCTTTGCCCTCGCCCTTCTGGGCGGTCCCGTACTGATTCATGGGGCAGGAGGCGCACTCGTGGACGCCGAGGCCGGTTCCGTTGTCGCCGCGTCCGGTGACGCCGTCATTCGAGAAGCAATCGGGCGGGCCGCTCTCCCCGTCTTCGATGCTCTTCTTCCAGAAGGTCCGGGCGGTGTGCTGGTAGACGACGATCCCGACGAGGGCGGGGACGTCGACTTCGCGGCCGAGCTCGTCGAAGGTGGTCCACTGGAGGCCGCCTCCGGCGGGGACCTTGACGACGTCGAAGTCGGAGGGGCTGACGGCGTCGCCGCCGAGGTTCGCGTCGAGGGCTTCGGCGAGGCCGCTCTCCTCGAAGTTGGCGAGGGCGTAGCGGCTGGGATCGAAGACGGCGAGCTCCTCGGTCTGGGGGGCGGCCTTCTTCTTCGAGGCGGCGGCGGGGGTCTTCCTGGTCCTGGGGGTGGTCACTCTGTTCTCCTTGTCGCTCACGGGCTCGGGGCCCGGTGTTGCCTAGTCCTGGGTCGAGCGGGGCTTCATTGTACGCCGGGCTTTGGGGGGCCCGGCGTGGGGCTTCTTCATTTGGGGAGGTCGACGCCCTCCGCGCGGGCGAAGGCGTAGGCCCTCGCGAGGTAGGCGTCGGCCTGGTCGAGCTCCTCCTCGGCGCGCTTCGCGGCGCGCTCGGCCTTCGCGGCGTAGAGGCGGACGGCCTCCCCGCGCGACGTCGCCCAGCCGCCGCGGCCCTGGGCGACCTCCTCGCGGCGGAGGGTGGCGCGGTACGCGGTCGCGTGCCTCGATCCGACGGGGGGGTGGAGGCGGTACGTCTTCGGCGTCTCGTCGGCGTCGACCTCGTGGACGACGAGCTCCTGGTCGCGGCCGTACCCGTCGAGGCCGACGCGGTAGAGCTTGACGACGGTCGGGGCGGCCTTCGGGGGCTTCGTCATGCCTTCCGTACCGCGACCTTGAAGACCTCGCTCACTTTGACGTGGGGCGCGAGCTCGGGGGGGAGGAGGTCGGAGAGCTCGACGCCCTCCTTCTCGGCTTGCCGCTCCAGCTCGCGGACGTACGCCGTGATGGTCTGGGCGTTGACGCTCTCGGGCTTGACGAGCTCGTCGAGGCCGAGGTCGTGGAGGGCGGCGGGGGCGCCTTCTCCGGCGGAGGCCCAGAGCTTCCGGTCGAGGGTGAGGGAGTAGTCCTTCGTCTTGACGGAGGCGACGCCCGAGGCTTCCATGAGGGCCATGACCTCGCGGTCCGTCTCCTCGATCAGGGCGGCGACGCGCTCGACCTCGGCCTTCGCGGCGCGCTTCTCGTCTTCGAGGGCGGCGCGGCGGGCGTAGGGCGAGTCGGGGCTCTGGGCGGCGTCGCGGAGCTTGAAGTGGGTCGCGACGTCGCCGACCTCGGCGAGCTTCCGGGCTTCGGCTTGGAGCGCGGCGACTTCGGCGTCGGTGGGCTCTGGGGCGGGCTGGGCGGTCTTCTTCCGGGGCATGGGTTCTCCTAGTCCGGGGCGAGGGGCGGGGGGCTTCGGGGCGGGGGCTAGAGCCACTGGCGGCCGAGGGTCTTCTCGGAGTCGCGCCAGGCGAGCCACGCGGTCGGGAGGTCGGCGCGGCCGGTCAGGGCCGCGAGGCGGGTCATGAGGGGCGGGGAGGGGTGGCGGCGGCCGTGCTCCCACTTTCGGACGGTGTCTTCGAGGACGCCGAGCTCGCGGGCTAGCTGGGGCTGGGAGACGTTCTGGGAGGACCTCCAGACGCGGAGGGGGTTCGCCTCGACCCATTCGTCGCGGCTCTGGTAGGCCTTAGAAGAGGCGCGGGGTGTGGCGGCTCGTGCGGCCATGGGGGCTCTCCTTCGCGTAGGTTCGGGCGCGCTTCTGGAGGAGGGTCCGGGCGGCGACGACGGCCTCCCGGGCGTGGACGAGGGCGGCGGAGAGCTCCTCGTCGAGGTAGGCGCGGGCCTCGCGCTCGCGGTCGAGGAGCGCCTGGTCGGCGGTGTAGAAGAGGGCGACGAGAGCTTCGTCGTCGGGAGGCGGGGGGTAGGGGCGGTCGAGGTCGAGCGTGGGTTCTTCGGGCTTCTCGGGGGCGCTCATGGTGGTCCTCTCTCGTGGGGTTCCTGATCCTCGGCAGAGGGGACAGGCGAGGCGGCTTCGGGGGTCGGCGGGGTGGGGTTGGGTTCCGGCGCCGTTGCAAGCGCGGCAAGCGGCCGCGGTGCGGGCGAGGACCTCGTCGAGGGTGGGGCGGAGCTCGATCATTCGAGGCCGAGCTCGGCGCGGGTGTAGATGCGGCCGACCTCGCGGGGGTCGGCGCGGTAGGTCGTCCAGTGGGGGAGGCGGCGGCGCCATTCGAGGACGCGGACGCGGTCGTCGTCGAGGGGCTCCAGGCGGAGGCGGTAGGCGACGCCGCCGGGCGTCTCGAAGTCGCGCCGGATGGTGCGGCGGCGGGGCTTCTGGGGGGAGCGCGCGGCCGCCATCACAGGCGGCGCCGTTCCCATGCGCGGTCGTCGGCGCGCTGGGCGTCGAGGGCGCGTCGGCGGTCGGCGTGGGTTCCGTTCGCGTCGGCGCCGGAGGGCGTGACGCAGTAGGAGCCGGGGCGGGCGCCGCACTTCGGACAGGCGACGGCGAGGGTCGGGAGGACGGGGCGTCGGTCGTGCATCATGGTCGGGCCTCCTCTGGTCCGGGGAGAGGGTGGGGGGCCCCGGAGAGCCCCCCCGAGGGTCAGTGGGCGGCGCGGCGGTCGAGCTCGGCCTGGTAGACGTCGGCGGAGGCGCGGAGCTGGGCGACGTGCTCGCCGTCGACGACGTGTTTCGCGGCGGCGACGAGGTTGTCGCGGCGGACGGCGAGCTCGACGCGGGTCAGGGTGCGGAGGAAGGAGTCGGGCGCGGTGGGGGTGCTGTTCGTGGTCATGTCCGAATGGTACGTCAAGGCTTGACGTACTGTCAAGCCCCCCCCTCCTCGCCGCCTTCGCGCCGACCTTCGAGGACCGCCTCGACGACCTTCTTCTTCTCCCGGAGTGCGCGGTAGACGCGACCGTCGACGAGCTCCGCGGGGCGCTCGCCCCCGCCGCGGAGCTTCCGGGTCGACTCGGCGATCAGGTGGTAGTAGACGACCGGCTGGTCCTGTCCCGGACGGTGGACGCGGTCGAGGCTCTGGGCGTAGTCGCCGAGGGAGAACGTCTGGGAGTAGTAGACGGCCACGCGGGCGCGCGTCATATCGACGCCGAGGCCTCCGGCGCGAATGTTCGCGACCAGGACGTCCGTCTCGCCCCTCTGCCACGCTTCGAGCGTGTCCTCGGAGCCCGTGAGCTCCGAGCTCGTCCGGCCGAGCTCCTCGACCACCGCGCGGATCGTCCGGACGTCCTCGCGGTAGATACAGAAGACGACGACCGGCTCGTCGAGGTCGCCGAGGAGGTCCTTCAAGGCGTCGCGCTTCGCGGTGTCGACCTGGACGAGCTCGCCCGAGTCGGTCATGACGTGCCCGCTCGTGACCTGCTGGAGCCGGAGGAGCCGGGTGAGGGCGTTCTCCACCGTGACCTCGCCCTCGTCGAGGAGCGCGTAGAGCTCGTCCTCCAGGGCCCGGTAGGCGGCGACCGCCTTCGCGCCGAGCTGGACGCGGACGGGCTCATGCATGAGCGGCGGCAGATCGAGGACGTCCTTCGTCGCGCGGTAGGCGAGCGGCGCGAGCTTCGCCTGGAGCTCGTCGAGGTTCTGGTAGGCCTTCACGCCGCCGAAGAAGTCGGGGACGGTGTAGCGAAGCCGGAAGCGGTGCCACGAGAGCCCGAAGACGCCCGCGTCGAGCGCGCGGAGCTGGGCGAAGAGGTCGAGGGGCCCGTGGGGCATGAGGGTCCCGGTCAGGCCCAGGCGCGAGCGGACGGTGGGGAGCTTCGAGAGCTCGTAGGCGAAGCCGGAGGCCTTCCCGTCGTGCGCCTTGATTCGGTGGAGCTCGTCGAAGATGAGGGCCGTCGGCTCGCCGCCGAGGAGGACCTCGGCGAGGCCGGGCCTCCACGCGGCGTCGTAGTTGACGACGACGAAGAGCGGGCGCCCGGTGATGCGCTGGAGGTTGAGGGCCTCCTGGAGCGCCTGGGCGCGCTTCTTCGTACTCCCGTCGCCGAGCTCCAGGACGACGGGCGGGTCGTCCAGGTGGGCCTCGATCCCGCGCGACCAGACGCGGCTCGTGATGATGCGCTTTGGCGCGAGGACGAAGGTCCGCGCGCTCGCCTTGTGCCCGACGAGCCCGAGCGCGGTCAGGGTCTTCCCCGTTCCCATATGCATATCGAGGAGCGCGGCGGGGAGGTCCTTCGCGAAGTGAAAGGCCTGTCTCTGGTGGAGCCACGCGCTCGTCTTCACGGTCGGGATATCGGGGAGGTCGTCGCGGGTCTTCGCCGCCTGGGCGCCGACGGCGTGGGCGGCCTGGGCGAGGAGGGCGCGGTACTCCGCGTCGACGTGGGCGCCGCGCTCGGCGAGGAGCCCTCGGAGCTCGCGGTCGACGGCGGCCGCGGAGCTCGACGTCGCGGGGAGCGTCCAGGCCTTCCGGCGGCCGTCCCAGCGGGCGCCGGTCGCCTTCGCGCCCTCGCGCATCCCGTAGGGCGTGCGGACGATCAGGAGGCCGCGGTCGACGACGACGGAGACGTCGCTCACGAGTGGCGCTCGAAGAGCTCGGGGAAGGTGACGCGGTCGGCGCGGCCGACGAAGGCGCTCTCCGCGGTGCCCGGCGCGCGGTCGTGCTCCAGGAGCGCCTCGACTTCGAAGCCCCCCGCGGCGCCGATTTCGCGGAGGTCCTGGACGGAGAGGACGAGCTCGCCCGCGTGCGCGAAGGTCAGGCCGACGCGCGGCGCGAGGGAGACGCGCACGCGGGCGTGCCCTCCGAGGACCTCGATCAGGCGGAGGCGGAGGACTGGGGGGAGGGGTCGCTCCTCGACGGGGAGCTCGGGGCGGGTGGCGGCGGGCGCTGAGGCGGCCATGGTGGCGCTCCGTTCTGCCCCCTGGTCTAGGAGGCCCCCGAAGCGTACGCGAGGGCTTGACGCCCCGTCAAGGGGGCCAGGTGACGCTCTCCGGCGGTCGAGCGCGTGCCATACTCAGGGACGGCGCACGGTGGCGCCGCGTCGCCCCCTGGTCCGGGGTACCGAAGAAGCCCGAGCTCCCCCGAGCCCGGGCTTCCTCACTTGGAGCGCGCGACGGCGTACAAGAGGACCGCGACGCCCAGGTCGAAGAACGCCGCCCCCTCCTTCGAGAGCTGGGCCTCCCCCGGGGTCGCCACGAGCGCCACGAGCTGCCCCGCCGTGTAGAGCGCCAGGAGCGCCGGGCCCACGAGGTAGCTCCAGTGCCGCCGGAAGCGCACGCCGACGCGGACCGCGAGGATCGCGAGGACGAGGACCGTCCCGCGCGCGGCCGAGAGCGCGAAGTCAGGACCGAGGAGGGCGTCCATCATCCCTCCCGTCCAGGTCACGCGAGACGTGCTCGGTGAGGCCCTTCAAGCCGAAGCGCCGCTCCGCCGCGAGCGCGCCGATCAGGAGAAGGCGCCCGCCGAGGAGGCCCGCGACGCCCGAGAGCCCCCAGTAGAACTCCGGAGGGACGGTGTAGTAGGCGATGAGGAGCGCGCCGAAGACGAAGGCCGCGACGGCGGCTCCGATAGCCTCCGCCGCGACCTCTAGGATCGTCGGCTTCGGGGTCCTGACCGAGGCCCCGTACGTCACGAGCCGGATCGCGGCGGCGAGGACGGCTCCCAACGCGAGGATGGTCAGGTCCCGGTTATGGGGGTCCAGGAAGGGCATGAGCTACCCTACGGTGGGCTCCCAGACGGAAGAGCTACCGCGGCGAGGCCCGACAGGGGAAGAAGCGGTAGGAGCCGACGTCGCGCTCGGGCCGAAGGAAGCCGAAGAGCTGACAGCCGATGACCGCGTCTGGCGGCGCGGCGGGCGAGAGCCGGACGACGACCGTCGCGAGCTCGCCCGCTTCGAGGTCGCCGAGGACGCATCCGGCGTCGAGGCCGAAGGAGACGCATCGGGCGTCGTCGGTCGCGGCGTTGACGAGGGCGAGGTTTGCGCCATAGAGCGCCGAGGCGGCCTCGGCGGTTGCGACCACCGTCCCGTCTCCGACCGGATCGAGCCCGACCGAGACGGCGGGCGCGCACGCGGCGAGCGCGAGGACGAGGACGACGAGAAGGGCGGCGGCTCGATTCATGGGCGGACTCCTGGGAGGAAGCCGAGGTCGGCGAGGGCGCGCGTAGCCTTCACTTCGGCGGCGAGGCGGAGGGCTTCGAGGACCTTCGCGTCCGTCTCCTGGAGCGCGGTCGAGACGTCCTCTATGAGCTCGGCGGTCGTCTCCGCGAGCTTCGCGAGGCGCGGGTCGCCCTCGGGGAGGTCGATCCGCCCGACGGCGAAGACGACGCCGTAGAGGATGGGCTTCCAGCGTTCGGGCGCGAAGCCTCCGGCGAGCGTGAGGCCCGCGAGGATCAGGCGGCGGAGGACGTTCATCGCGTGACCTGGGGGGGGACGTTGACGATGACCGGCGCGGCGCGCTTCGTGAGGAGCTTCTCGCCGACGTAGACGATCAGGGAGACGCCGAAGACGGCGCCGGAGGCACAGAAGGCCCCGTAGGCGAGCCCGCCCCAGGGGAAGGTCCACGCCGCGAAGGGCGCGTAGACGACGAGGGTCGCGTACTGGAGGGCGGCGCCCGCGACCATCCCGACCGCGACCGTCACGGCGCCGACGCGGACGGCTCCGTCGAGCTTCGAGCCGATGGTCGTCTTCCGGAGCCACGCGACCAGGCCGGAGAGCCACGCGGCGAAGAAGAGCGGGTCGCTTCCGAGGCGGACGAAGTCGGGGAGGAGCTGCCACGGCTCCCCCTCGGGCGCGACGCCCTGGGCGCGCGCGACGCCGGAGAGCGGCGCGAAGACGAGGAGGAGGAGGACCCAGGCGAGGACGCTCCTCCAGGTGGAGCGGTGGGCGAGGTCGAGGAGGGAGGGGGGGGCGGCGCGCATGATGGAGCCTCCTTGGGGCTACGGAAGGCGGGCGACCGTGGTTACGGGCCAGCATCCGAGAGGGGTTAGGAGCGTGGGTCCGCGGTGCTGGAGGAGCTGGGGACGCGACGCGGGGCGGGCGTTCTCCAGGAGGAGCCCGTGACCGAGGTAGACGGCGACGTGACCGATGTAGACGCCGTCGCTCTTCGCGGTGTCCCATCGGAAGACGAGGTCGCCCGGCTGGAGCTCGCTCGCGGCGCGGTCGAGGTCGACGTACCGATCCGGGTCGCTCTTCGGGCCCGTGCGGGGGAGCTTCGCTCCGGTGAGGCCCTGGGCGCGGAGGGAGGCTTCGAGGTCGCGAGCCCAGGGGTCCTTCGCGTGCGGCGGCTTGTCGCTCGCGCGGTGGGTCAGGTGCCGAGGGTAGAGCTCCCAGCGGCCGCCGTAGAGCGCGTGCTCGACCACGAGGCGGACCTGGGCGAGGCAGAGGCCCGCGACGACCACGCCGCGGGTGTTCCGGGGCTCTGGGGCCTCCCCGAAGACGACGGCCCAGCCGCTCCGCGCGATGCGCTCGCCGGTCGTCATTTGCCCCGGGGCGCCCATCATCGCGTGAAGACGATGTCGACCAGGCCCATGATGTTCGCCCCCCACCCACTCGTGGGCATGGTGTCGGCCACGATGAGCCACGAGGTCGCCGCCATGAGCGTGATTGCGTCGCTGAAAACGGCGGTTGTAGCTGGGTTGTCGCGCTGGGCTATCGTGGTTTGCGCCCTGATGGCGACGACGTATTCGGTGCCCGCTACGAGGGTCACGGGCGCGTCGAGCTCCCCTTCGACCCATGTACTCACCGCGCCCGCTCCGACGGCGATAAACTTCTCGGCGAGCATGACGGCGTCCGATTTCCGGTAGAGCCTCGCGGCGGCCGTTATCGCGGAGGGGATGCGGACGCGCAGCCCCGTCAGGGCGATATCGGAGGCCCCGACCGTAAAGCCCCAGCCGAAGTTCCGGTTCAAGGAATTGTTGTAGGTCGTATTTGGAGCGATGCTCACGAGGCCGTATTCGGCCACCGGAGGCGGGGGGGCGCCTCCCCCGTGCGAGCGGAGCATCGTCAAGAGCCTTGACACGGCTAGACGGCTCTCGTGAGGGCTTGAAGCGTCCGCTCCGCGGCCTGATTGACCGGCGCGGCCGCGGTGCCCGAGCGGACCCTGACAAAAGGCCACGAGGCGAAGGCCGCGGGCTCCAGGCTGACGCCCGAGCTCGCCGCCGCCCCGCCCGCGGCCTCGACGGTGTACTCCGCCCCGCCCCAGAAGAGGGGGACGTACGCCTCGCCGTCGGCGCTGACGGCGAAGGTAAGCGACGCGGCCGTCCAGGCGGCGGGGAGCTGGAGGCCGACGAGCTGGCGGGCTCCGTCTCCGCCGAGGTCGACGTCGCCGGAGAGGCTCGCGGCGGCGGCGATGACCGCGGCCGCGACCTCCACGCTCCCCCGCTGGACGCTCTGGACTTCCTCGCGGAAGACGCCGCGCTCGTCTCGTCGTGCTGCCATGGTCTACCCTCTCTCCGGGCGCGGTGCGCCCCTCGTGGTCGTCATTCGCGCCTCGCGGGCTCGCCCGGGCATTTGATGATGCGGCTCCAGCGGGCGGGCGGGGGGAGCTCGATCACGCGGCAGGTCGGCCCGACCTCGGGCGGCGCCTCGGGCTCCGCGGCGGGTGGCGGCGGCTCGACCGGCGGGCGAGGCCTCGGGGGGCTCGGCTCGACGGGGCGGCCGATGACCGGCGGCGAGCTCGTCGGCGGCTCCGGCTGGGCGCGCTCGGGGACCTCGAAGGCGGGCCGGGAGGCTTGGGCGCCGCCGTTGTCGTCGAGGATCGAGGCGCGGTAGGCCCCCGGCGCGCACGCCGAGAGGGCCAGGGAGAGGAGGGCGAAGAAGGCGACGATCCGGGGGTGGGTCACGCGAGCCCTCCAGAGGCGAGCCATGAATCGGTGGCGAGCTTGACGAGGCTCCACGAGCTCCACTGTCCCGCGCTCGCCTCGGAGCCGGGCGTGGTCCCGTTGATCGTGACGCCCGTAGCCCCGGCGAGGGTTACGAGTCCGCCGCCGAGCTGGGCGCCGGAGAGGATTGTCCCGACGGGGTAGGGGACGCTCGCGTTAGCGGGGATGGTCGCGGTGATGGCGCCCGCGTTGTCGAAGGTGACGAGCGTCTCCCCGTCGCCGTCGGCGAGGACGAAGGTGTAGGTCGTCCCGGTCTGGGCGTTGACCGTGAGCTCCGGAGCGGACGTCGGCCCGGTGTAGCGCGGGGTCGGCGCGGCCGTGATGACCGAGTCGAGCGTGAGGGTCGCGGCGCCGGTCTTCGTGACCTCCGCGACCGCGACGGCGTCCGCGGGGAGCGCGGGGTAGTCCGTCGCGTCGCCCTCGACCACGTCGAGGTGCCCCCAGTTCGTCATGATCGAGTGGACGATGACCTCGCCGGTCGTCGCGTCGGTGAAGGTGAAGTCCTGAGCCCCCCCCGACTGGGCTCGGATGATGACGAGACACTTCGTCGACGTCGCGACGGCGGCGAGGTCGACCGTCTGAGAGCCGACCGCGAGGACCGTCTTCACGTCCTGGGAGACGCCCATTCTCCCGACGACCTGGACGACCGCGGCCGACGGGTTCGTCACGGTCCCGGCGACGACCACGCCGCCGGAGGAGAAAGTCGCCTCGACCAGGCGCTCGACGACGCTCCCGAGCGTCTCCTTCGTCAGGTCCAGGTGCGCTTCGAGAACCGTTCTCTGTCCCTGCCCGTTCGCGGGGAGGTCCGCGGCGCGCGTGAAGGGGCGATAGGTCATGCTCACGGGTGGGCCTCCTGGGTCAGGATACGGGCGGCCGAGCTCTTCCCGAAGCGGGGGTCAATAGAGCCCATCGTCGCCCTCCGCGGCGCTCGCGGTCGCGGCGCCGTACTTCGAGCTCCCGTAGATCGCGAGCGCGAAGCCGGTCGCCGCGGCAGGGGAGCCCTCGGGGGGCTGGGCGACTTCGAGCTCGGCGACGAGAGCCGACGTCGTCCCGCTCGCCGAGTGGGCTTCGGTGTAGTCGAGGGTTACGAAGCGTCCGGTCCGGCCGAGGGCGGAGCCCGCGCGGCCGACGTTGCGCGGCGTGAAGGCGTACCCATCCTCGCGCGCGGCTCGGATGGGGAGCTGATAGACGGTCTTCGGCGTGAGGTTCTCCTCGACGATCCCGCGCACGAGCGCGAGCGCGGTCGCGGCGTCGACGGCGTACGGGAGCTCCGGCGCGGTGTACGCCCGCGCGGGGTAGAGCGCCTGGGAGGTCGCGAGCCCGGGGACGAGGGCTCCGCCCTCCCACGAGCCGTCGTCGGCGCGCGTGAAGCCGAAGCGGTACGTCTGGAGGTCGCCCGTCGTGAAGGTCGTCCCGAGGCCGTTTAGCTTTACCTGGACGCCCCAGAGGTAGTACCGCGTGGAGCCGAAGATCAGGAAGACGGCGTCGTAGCCCCACTCGACGTACCGGGAGTCGCCGAAGCGGAGCTCGATCCCCGGGCTCTCGGCGTCCTGTCTCCATCGCCCCCAGACAGAGCCCTTCGCGCCATAGGCGCCGACGACGAAATTCGAGCTCTGCCGGGGGAAGACGAAGTCCCAGAGCTTGACCTCGGTCCCGTTCGCGGGGAGGCTCGCGGAGCCGGTGTAGCTGTTCGCGAGCTCCGCGGGCCCGTCGGCGACGAGGAGGTCGTCCATCTTCTCGACCCATTCCTCGACGTCCCACTCGACCGTGATGCCCGCGCCCGGCTCCGCGACGACGCCCGGATCGACCGGCCAGAAGAAGGTGCCCTCCTGGGCGTTCGCGTTGACGAGCTCCAGGAAGCCCGCGGGCGTGTCGGGCGCCCATGCCATCGGGCCATATTCGGGGTTGTTCCCGAAGAGCCCCGCGGCGAGCTGGGTCGGGCTCCGGAGGACGGCGGCGGCCGCTTGCATGACCTGTTGTCCGGGCGTGAAGGTTCGCGCGCGGACGCCGAGGGTCGCCTGGTTTATGACCGAGTCGGAGCTCGTCGTCTCGATGTTGTCCGGCGCGAGGTCGTCGTCCGAGAGCGCGAGGAGGGAGGCGGGGTCGGCGGCGCCGGACGGGGTCGCCGTGAAGGTCGCGGTGTAGAGGAAGGAGTCGCTCGGCCCAGCGGGGAGGCCGAGGGCTTCGAGCTCCAGCTCCTCGCCGTCGGCCGCCCAGGTCGCCCGGAAGGTGATAGGCCCGAGTGTCACTTCGGAGAAGGAGCCGAGAGCGGGGCTCGCCATGGTCCCGGAGTAGGGCGCCCCGTTGACGGTCGCAACGTAGGCGACGCCCGGCGCGCGGTCGGGGTACGCCCAGGGGAGGAGGATCGAGTCACGGGTCAGGTAGGCGCGGGGGAGGCGGCGGCGGTAGAGGATGAAGGGGAGCCCGAGGGAGTCGAGCCACGAGGGGGGCGTGACGACGAGCTCGTCGTCTTCGTTCGCGCGCCAGGTGTAGCCCCGGAAGGGGCCGAAGAAGGCCTCCAGGTGCTCGAAGATCGAGTCGGGGTTCTCCTGGTCGGGCTGTATGACGAAGGCCTCGACGGTCGGCGCGACGACGGTATCGCCCGCCCGGAGGTAGAAGGCGGGGAGGTCCGGGTCGAAGGGGACGCCGTAGTAGACGAGGAAGCGGCGGAGGCACTCGCGAAGATCGAGGGGGTCGGGGACGCCGTTCTGACCGGCGACGAGGACGAGGCTCTCCCGGGGGTTCGCGCGGCCGAGGCGCGCGAGAAGCGTCTCGCCGACGTAGGAGACGATCCCGCCGCTCTTCGTTCGGTCGCGGATCGCGAAGGTGTACCAGGGCTCGCCGGAGAGCTGGTCGCCGAGCGTATAGAGGCTCCCCAGAGGGAGGTTGACGAGCTCGAAGAAGCTCGCCTCGATAGTGGGGTCGGCGAAGACGCCGGAGACTTCCTCCCGGAAGCGGACGGTCACGGGCGAGTCGAGCTCGCCGACGGGGGCCGCCTCCGGGAGGGGAGACGGCGGCGCCGGAGGGGGGTACTCCGAGATTTCCGAGCTCGTGACCACGAAGGAGGACACCGCGTAGGACCGTCCGCGCGACAGGCCGCCGCCGATTTCCGAGTCTCCGCCGTTGAAGAAGCCGACCGGGCCCGCGGCGGACGTGTACCGCGCCTGTTGCGCGATGCTACCGGCGCCCTGGACGAGGGTCGCCTCCAGGTCCCACGTTCCCGGTTCGGCGCTCGCGGCGGCCCACACGCGGGCCCGGACCGTGCTCGTGCCCGCAGGGTCACTCTCGACGACCTGGACGCGCAGGCGGTACGCCGTGCCCGCGGCGAAGCCCCCGAAGGCCTTGGTCGCGGAGCCGATCAGGTTCGCGTCGAAGTCCTCACTCCAGAAGGAATTAGCGCCGACCGCGCGAAGGGTCACGTTCCCCGTCGACGCGGACGCGCTCACGCTATACCCCGGACCGCTCGTGCCCGTCAGGCGGCCGGTGATACCGAAGCCGCGCGACGTGTT
>Ga0100403_1000511_pt1 | contig 38519 bp, 32 predicted proteins | sample CryGeymet201501t_FD_83663 | JGI IMG/M metagenome (GOLD analysis project Ga0100403, IMG submission 83663) | Groundwater microbial communities from Crystal Geyser aquifers in Utah, USA - Crystal Geyser metaG 2015-01t | ecosystem: Environmental > Aquatic > Deep subsurface > Groundwater | place... | reverse complement strand
GTTAGTGTTTCCGCCGAGATCGGTGGTCGCACTCTTACAATCGAAACAGGCCGAATGGCGAAACAAGCGCATGGTTCTGTCTATATTAAATACGGAGAGACTTCGGCTTTAGTAACAGCCGTGAGTGCTCACAAGCCTAAAGAAGGCTTGGACTTTTTTCCGTTAACAATCGAATTTCAAGAAAAGTTTTATGCTTCTGGAAAAATCCCTGGTGGATTTTTCAAGCGTGAAGCTCGTCCTTCTGAATGGGCTACTTTGAATGCTCGTATGGTGGATCGTCCTTTGCGTCCGTTGTTTCCTGATGGATACCGACATGAAACGCAAGTGGTCTTCACCTTGCTTTCTTATGACGGAGAGAATGAAGCGGAATGTTTATCAGGAGTGGGCGCATCAGCGGCTCTTCTGATTAGCGATATTCCCTTTGAAAATGCGATTGCAACGGTTCGAGTGGGACGTGTTGATGGGAAATTTGTTACAAACCCTACCACGACCGAACAAGAAAAATCAGACATCAACGTTTTGGTTTCTTCGACTAAAGACGCTATCGTCATGGTTGAAGGTGGCGCTGATTTTGCTTCTGAGGAAGATTTCTTAGAAGCTCTTTATTATGGTTTTGACGAAGGTCAAAAGATCATTGCTCTTCAACAAGAATTAAGAAAGCTTGCCGGAAAAGAAAAGCGCATCTTTGTTAATCCAAAAGTGCGCGATGAAGGATTGGCAAGAGACGTAAAAGAATCGGTTTATGCAGACTTGGAAAAAGCTTTTTCTATGACTATCAAAGAAGAGCGTTATGCAGCTTTGGAGCAAGCGAAGCAAAATCTATTAGAGCGTATGCTTGAAAAGTGCCCTGCCGGCGCTTGTCAGGATGATTACACCTCTAAGCTTAAAGATGAGTTTGCTCATGCTAAGAAAGACTATGCTCGTAAATACACACTAGAAAGTGGCAAGCGGATTGACGGACGTGATTTTAATCAGATTCGTAAGATCGAAACTCAAGTGGGCATCTTGCCAAGAGTTCACGGTTCGGCTTTGTTTACTCGCGGAGAAACTCAAGCTTTAGGAATTGTGACCCTAGGAACAGGCGACGACGAGCAGTTGATCGACAGTGTTCGTGGCAAATTCAATAAGCGTATTCTATTGCATTACAATTTCCCTCCTTTCAGTGTCGGTGAGTGTGGTCGCTTTGGTGGTAACTCTAGGCGTGAAGTTGGACATGGAATGTTGGCTGAGCGGGCTGTGACTGCGATCATCCCTGAGCCAGAGCAATTTAATTACACCATTCGTATGGTGTCTGAAGTTCTAGAAAGCAACGGTTCTTCTTCTATGGCGACTGTTTGTGCTTCTAGTATGGCACTTATGGATGCTGGTGTGCCCATTAAGGCTCCAGTGGCTGGTATTGCTATGGGTCTTATGGCCGAAGGCGACAAGGTTGTTATCTTGTCGGATATTCTTGGCGATGAAGATCACTTAGGCGACATGGATTTTAAAATTTGTGGAACTAAAGATGGCTTAACGGCTGTTCAGATGGACATCAAGATGACCGGTGTTTCTAAAGAAATTATGAAGAACGCTTTGATGCAAGCGCGTGAAGGTCGACTCCACATTTTGGAAGAAATGGACAAGACCATTAAAACCAATCGTGAAGCACTTTCTGAGCATGCTCCACGCATCACCACTATTCAAGTTAGCACTGAACGCATTAAAGATTTGATCGGACCTGGTGGCAAGCACATCAAAGCGATTGTGGCTGCCACAGGGGTGAAGATTGATATCGAAGATAGCGGTAAAGTGAACGTGGCGTCTGCAGATCCTGAAGCGACTAAAAAGGCTTTGGATCTTATTGCAAGCTACACAGCAGAACCTGAAGTGGGTCGTATCTACAACGGTAAAGTTGCTAGAGTGACTGACTACGGTGCTTTTATTACGATTATGCCGGGCTTTGATGGCCTTTGCCATATCTCCGAGTTGGATCACACAAGAGTGAATCAAGTGACTGACATCATCCAAGAAGGTGATGAAGTGGCTGTAAAGGTTCTTGAGATTGATCGCCAAGGTAAAGTTCGTTTGAGTCGTAAGGCAGCATTGCCACAAGGTGGAGATCAAGCGCCGAATGCCTAACAATGTGACTCTTAAGTGGAAGAAACTTTCGCAAGAGGCCCAGGTTCCTGAGTTAGCAACTAAAGGTGCTGCTTGTTTTGATTTAACAGCAGCACTAGAGGCTCCCATGACTGTTAAAAAAGGTGAAGTGGCAGCTGTTCCTACTGGGCTGAGTGTCGAAATTCCTGAGGGTTTTGAGATGCAATTACGGGCGCGTAGTGGTCTAGCTTTTAAGCATGGTCTAACTCTTGTGAACGGCGTCGGGACGATCGATTCAGACTATAGAGGCGAAGTTAAAGTTCTTGTGACTTTGTTGGCTGCAGAAACCCTAGAGGTTAAGAACGGTGATCGTATAGCTCAAGCATTGGTGGCTCCCGTTTTAACTGTGCTGCACGAAGAGGTGAAAGAGTTGTCTGACACGGAACGTGGTGCGGGTGGCTTCGGTTCCACAGGTGTGAATGCCTCTAAGGAGTTGTAGTCTGTGAAAAGCATAATTGTAGTCGGGGCCGGGCAAATGGGTTCTGGAATTACACAAGTGTGTGCTCAAAATGGCATTCATGTTGATTTGTATGATGTGTCTTCGGATGCGTTGAACAAGGCTTTGGCTGTAATATCAAAGAGTCTTGATAGGCTGGCTACGAAATCATTGATTAGTGAAGATTCTGAAGTGATCTTAGCGCGGATCAATAGAGTTAATTCCTTGGATGTTTTTAAGAAGTCTAAACCGGACTTGCTGATTGAAGCCGCAACTGAGAATCCAGACTTAAAAAAGAAAATTTTTTCAGACTTAGATTCTATTCTGCCGCCGAGCTGTATTTTTGCATCGAACACCAGCTCTATTAGTATTACGGAATTGGCGGCTGTCACTAAGAGAGTGGATCGATTTATTGGAGTTCATTTTATGAACCCCGTTCCCTTGATGAAGCTGGTGGAATTGATCACTGGTTTGGGAACCTCGGAAGAAACTCTAGACAGCGTAAAAAACTTTGCAAAACAAATTGATAAAACGACCGTTCAATCTAAAGACATGCCGGGTTTTATTGTGAACCGGATTCTTATGCCGATGATTAACGAGGCCTGCTTTGCCCTGCAAGATGGACTTGCCACGGTGGAAGACATTGATACAGCAATGAAGCTGGGCACGAACGTTCCTATGGGCCCATTAACATTAGCTGACTTTATTGGTTTAGATACCTGTCTATACATTATGAATGTTTTGTATGAGGGTTTTGGAGACTCTAAATACCGTCCATGTCCTTTGCTAAAGCAATACGTTCAAGCAGGACGTCTAGGACGCAAATCGGGACAAGGTTTTTACTCTTACTAAAGGTCTTTTGACCTTCTAATTACTTTTTTTAGCTAAAGATGGGGTGGATTCGCCGTCTCGTTCCTCTTGTCGCTCTCTTAACTGCTGTTCCACCGTTTTTCTAATATGGGCGAGAGGGTCTTCATTTTTAAGAGCGTTGAAGGCTTCTATGCCGCGAGCCCATCCAAGATTCCATTGCTTTCTGGCAATGGAAAAGAAGTCATCGAGGATTCTTTTCATAGGAAAAGTCTAAAGTCTTATTTAAATGACAAACATGGTCATTTTCGACAAAATAAGGGGAACGTTGTCAGGGAGCTATGGGGCTACCCTGCTTTTTTGTAGTCGTCTTCACTAACATTCAAATAGGAGAGAATCTTGTCCATCATTCCCGTTTGATGTCTACGCAAGTGTGCCTCTTGCTTTACATCGTAAATAAGGCAAAGGGCTTGTGACAAGTTAATGGGGGCTTCGTTGAGCTCGGCGGATTTCATTGTTTCATAAATATCTACAGCATAGGATAGAATTCGCACCAAATCAGGAAGAGAGCGGGTTTGAGAATTGCGAGGAAAGCCTTTGCCGTTGTGAAGCTCGTGGTGATTGAGAATCATTAGCAGACCTTGTTCGGTGAAACGCTTCACCTTTTGGGATGCGAAATAGTGTGCTTTGGCTGGGTGTTTTCTGTAAGCGTCGATAAAGGCAGGAGACATGGATTCTGGAGCTCTGAAATAGTCGTCTAACTCTTCTTGAGTGAAATCTAATAGAGGAGAATCCATAAAGAGGGTGGATGAAGTAATGTCTGTGATGGCGGTTTTAGAATTGAAGCCCAACGCAAGTGCAAAGAGTATGGCCAGGGATCGGATTGCATAGGAGTCTTCGAGTCGTGTGATGTCCTTGAATTCCTCTAAGATGGATTTTTCAAAAGCTTCGAGATCAGCAACAATTTCAGTTGCAATGGTTCTAGATATCTCAATCAGCTTGTCTGAAGCCCCTGTGTGATCGCCGTCGTCAGTTAGTAGCTCTGCAAATAGGTCGGTAATGACTTGTTGAGTTTCAGCGCCAATTTTAGGTCCTTTGGAGTCGTTCAGTTTAAGAAATTTGTGTCGATTGTTCCACTGATCCACTGGACAGTAAATTCGTGGGTCGGAATGTTTGAGTAACTTTTCTCTTTGAGTTGCGGTGAATTTGTCGCCTTTCTGAACCCAGCAAATGTATTTTTCTGCGGAGGGCAGACGAATATAAATGTCGACGACGCTGTTTCCAGCTTCGTCTTTAGGAATGGTGGCCATGACTACGACTTTTAAGTCTTTTTGTGAGGCCGATGGAAGTCCCATTTTCGCAGGCATATAAGAAGCTAATCGGTCGAATACCAGCTTAGCTAAAGCCAAACAACGCGCCGCTTCTCAAAAGTGAGGCCGTCACTAGGGGTGGGCTACAATTTGCAGGAGCCAAGAATCGTCGTCTTCTTCGTTGAAGTCCTTTTGGGTGTATTCTCCGTCGATGTCTTTGTAAATAGTGATCTTTTTGAATCCAGCTTCCAGGGCGATGTCGCGAAGTTCTGGCACGGTCCACATTCGCCAGTCGTAGGAGAAGGCCTTTTCATACATTTTCTTGGATTCTTTCTCTTGGAAATGTATATGAAAAAGGGCTTCTGCGGTGAAAAGGTTCGCACGTTCTGCGTGCCATATGTATTTATACTTCTTCTTGTCTACTTTTACGTTTCGTTTTTCCTTGCCTACATCTGCAGAACCTGGCCCACCAAAATGGTCAAATACAAAAAGTCCACTCGATTTAATGGAGGCGCGAACGGACTTAAAATAATCGAGTAGTTCGCTTCGCTGTTTAAAAATGAAATAAGAAAAGTTACTGGCCACCACTATGTCGAACTTTTGCTTGGTCACTTCTTTAACGTTTTGCTTAATGGTTTTGAGGCGGGTTTTCTCTTCTTTAGAGAGAGTCGCTTCGTGCACCTGCCGACCGTATTCTAGGGGTTCGTCACTGAGGTCAATGCCCACAGCTGTTCTCTTGGGATCGGATTTGATCCATTCGCAACAAAGCCAGTGAGTGCCACAAAAGTCTTCGCGGATGTCGAGGGCCTTTTTCCCTCCACATTGTTCTTCATAAGCGGTCGCAAAAAAATTAACATCCACGTCTGCTTCTTGGACAGAGGCTTCGTAGAGTTCGTATTTTAGTTTAACTGGAAGGCTCGTCTTTTTTCCCACTGTCAGATCCTATTTAAATATTTTTAATAAACGTTCTTGTTTGGGTTTTCATATTGTCTTTGTCCATTCCGAGTTTCTCACCGATTTTTTCGGAGTCGTCGGCAGATAACTGATGTTTCTTGGCAACATGAATAGCAAACCAAGCTGCGGCGCGGTTGCCTGAACTGCAATGGATTAATTGTTTTTGCTTGTGAGTGGCGTGATGAAGTTCTTCAAGTTTAGCCACCGATTTTGAGTCTATTTCGCCTTTGTCGTCGAACAATGGAATTTGATGGTATTCCAAACCCAATTTCTTGGCTTCAGCAGCTTCATTGTAAGGATTTTCTTTTTCGTTTCTTAAAGAAATAACCACTTCGACGCCTGCTTTTTTAGCGTTAGCTAGATCTTTTTTGCTTGGTTGAGCCGAAAAGTTCATGTGCCACAACTGAGGGGCTTTGAGAGAGCCTAATTTAGAATCAGTCTGGATTGCGTTCAGAAAATGGGCCGCGTCCTTACTGACTTGTTTGGAATGTCTTTTATGGTGCTCAGCTGTCGAGCAAAAATGAGCCAAGGTAAGGGTGGAAAGTAAAATCAAATATTTAAAGGAAATCATGATTGTTGAAGATAGCAGACTAAAATCTTTGTGGGAAGACAAGCCAAGTAGAATTGCTCATTGTGCAGATGCTTGCTAGGTTTGAGTCAATCTATGAAAATCAGATTGGCTCAGCTATCAGATAAAGAGACTTTGGTTAACTTCCAGTTGGCTTTAGCCTTGGAAAGTGAAGGTCTGAAGCTAGATCTTGCTACTTTGAACGCAGGGGTTGAGGCGCTTTTTTCCGACCCTTCTTTGGGGCAATATTGGGTTGCTGAGATCGAGGGCGAAGTTCGCGGATGCCTTCTCACTGTTCCTGAGTGGAGCGACTGGAGAAATGCGACGGTTCTTTGGATTCACTCTGTTTATGTTCACAAAGATGCACGAGGAAAGGGAGTCTACAAGCACTTATATGCGAATCTCAAAGAGATGGTTCAGGTTGACTCTTCTCTAGCAGGTTTGCGACTTTATGTTGATAAGCGCAACGAATCGGCCATCAAGGTGTATGAGAAACTCGAAATGAATGGGGAGCATTATCATTTGTATGAGTGGCTCAAATAACAACCAAGATGTCATAGAAATTTTAGCTCCCTATGTGACTCCTGAGCGTCAGGAGAAAATAGAAAGCATTTTAGATCATCGTAGTTACGGCTTAACTTTGTTGCTCGAATCTCTTTACGATCGGGGCAATATCAACGCTATTTTTCGAACGGCCGAAAATTTTGGAATTCAAGACATCCATGTGGTGGAAAACGCCAAGGTTTCTAAAAAGAATCGAACGACCAAAGGGGCTCATAACTGGATCGACGTCTACCATTGGTCTGACAGTTTAAAGTCTATTAAGGAAATTAAAGATCGCGGTTATCGCTTGGTGGTTACGGCTCTTTGTGACGAGGCTCAAGATTTAGAATCTTTCGAGTGGAGTGAGCGTGATTGCGTGGTGCTAGGGAGAGAAATCACCGGCTGTAGTCCTGAAATGATTGAACAAGCGGATGTGCTTTTGCAGATTCCCACAGTTGGCTTTACCCAATCTTTGAATGTTTCTATTGCAGGTGCGATCATCATTTCATCCTGGCACCAGAAGGTGAAGGATAGAAATAGGCCACTAACTACAGACGAACGTCTTGCCCTGAAAGCTAAATTTTACAAAAAAGCGGCGCCACCGAGAATGGTCGAAGTTCTTCAAAAAAAGGAATTTATTTAAACTATTGTGCAGGTTGCTGGACTCTAAAGACAAAGCTTTTAGGGTCTTCGTAAAGAATTTCAAAGTATTCCGGGTCGAGCCTTTGGCGAAAGGCTTTATATTCAGAGCCGCAAACACCGATTTTAGACTCAAAGGTCTGCTGTAGAATTTGGCTTGAGCGACGTGCATTGAATTGTCCTCCGGTGAGCTGCCTCCATAATTTGTATTTCTCGGGAAAGCGATAATACATAAAGTTTGGATCTAAAAATACTAGGTAGCGAAACTGGCTATTGTAATACCAAAGCTCGGGAGTATCGTCCCAGTCGCAGCTAAAGATGACGTCGTTGTCCTTAGCATAGGCTCGAAGTTCTAGGCTGGGCAGTTTAAAGCGAGAAGATCTGAAGTGAAAGTATTTGCCAAGGTTGGCGGTCGAGTGAAAGGTGAAAGGCGCAATGAACCCCAGCAAAATTACAGAATAAAACACGCTCTTGCTTCCAGAGCTTCTTAGTTTCGACGTGAGTCCTTGTAGCATAGGAGTGAGGCTTAGAGCACAAAAGACTAAGAACGCAGGGACAGCATATTCGACAAAGCGTTTTGAAAGCATGCTCATCAAGGTGAGAGTAAACACAAACAAAAACATCTTTTGTGTTTTCTCAGAGGCTTTCATTTTTTGATTGAGCAAATTTAAGACGACGGTCAGGGATAGAATGAAGAGCAAGGGCATTTCGGTCATAATTTGGCGGGTGTTTAAAGGGTAAAATTCGCCGCCCACGTTGGGGCGAAAGTCCGACATAGTGGCCATCCAAAGTGTGAAAATATTCTGCAAGTAGAACATTTCGACGTTTCGAGGAAAGTATGGATTAGCAACTGTGGCTAAGAGCACTCCTGAGCACACCCAAAAAAAACATTGAAAGCCAGAGGCTTTGCGGGTCTGGCTAAAGTCATAGCAGCCCGCTAAAAAGGAAAAAATCATAGGCAGTATAAAGCCTGTATAGCTAAGCGTGTAGAAGAAACTGAGCATGCCAGCGGCTCGGTGTTGTTTGTTGAGTATGAAGTGGATCGACCAAAGGCAAAGACCAACGGCTAGGACATGAGGCCGGGGCGCGTTCATTCGAATGAGAAACAAAGCTCCGCAAGAAAAAAAGGCAAGAAGCCAAGGCAGAGTGAGGGCTACTTTGTTGAGTCTAAGAAGCTTGTAAAAGCTCCAAAAACTGAAGGTCGCAAAACACACAGTGGCTAATTTGATGCCTTCTTGAAGGTTTAGATAGGTGAAGGGCACAAGCAGGTAATGGTAGAGAAGTTCTTTGTCGGAAAAATCTTCTGTCCAAAAACTAAGCGTGGTCCAGCTAAAGTCTTTTATGAAGCCAAGCGAGCGAAGCAAGTAGGCAAACTTTGCGTGATAGTATCCATCCGGTTCAGAGATGAACGGGGCTTGAGACTGAAAAAAGAAAAAGATAGCAAAGCCCAATAAAACAACCAAGGGTGATTCAAGTTTGCTGCGCATGTCAGGAGTTTTTAGCATCAATCACGCGAGTATAGAAATCGGATGCGGTCTGAGGTTGCGCCAGTTGTGAGAGTGAAGGCTTCTGCAAAAAACATGGTTCCTCGTTCGGCGTGCTTTTTGCCATCCGTGATTTTGCTATTTTTATAACCTTCGAAAACCCGATACCAAGATTGGCCATTGTCCCAACTCTTGTAGATGACACCACAAGAAAAGGAAGTGCCATCTTCTTTGCTGGTGCAATTGTCGGCTTGTCCGCCGGCCCATTTTAATCCCTTGCCATCGGTGGCCGCAAAATATTGGCCGGAAGCCTGCACGGACCAGGTCGGGAAGAATGTTCCGCTGGAGGAAGGGTTTGTTGTGTAAATACTTGATTGCCAACCGCCGGGGGCGGTCCCTGAATTTTTCCATATGTCAGCGTTGTTAGCATCGGCTACAGAATTATCATTGCTGTTGAGAGTTTCTGCGAGAAAGAAAGCATTGTAGGTATTGAGTATTCCAAGCGAAAGCGCGCCATGAGAATTGTCATTCACATTCATGTTGATGGTTCCTGTGCATGCAAAATCGTTTCCAGTCGATGTGTCAAAGCCATCACACAAGGCTTTGTTAGCGTAACCATTTGAGAAAACATAGTCTAGATATATCCCCTTGGTCGCGTTAACTCTTGCGAATCTATAAGAGTTCGTGTGGTCGTAGCCGTTTACCCACGTTCGATCAACAGTTCCACCGGAAGCCGCGGTGTAGAGTTCTCTGATTTCCGAAAAGCAAGGGTGTTCATGCAGTGAAGGAGTTTTATTCAAAACGACATTTGTTTGTTCGCCTTTGTTGACGCGCACATCTCTAGCTTCCGCTAACAGATAAAACGTATATTTATAAGCAGGGAGATATTGACCGGCCAGAAACACAAGATTGTCTTCACGGTCAAAATCCACCACCGGCTTCCATTCAAAGGCACCACTACAATTGGCAATTCCATTGGCGTTGAGTTCTGACAGGGGAACTCCAATGAGCTGAATGGTCAAGTTTGAGTTCTCAGGAACCTTAATTTGAGCGGTGTCGCCATAACGGTAAGAACCACTGATTTGGCCTTGTTCGATGGTGCAATGTTCTCCTTCATCGGGTTCGTTGTTTCCGCCGCCGACCGTGAAAATGTCTCGGTCGGCACCCGCAGGTTCGGGGATATTCTCGCCTGTGAGATGAATAGCGTAGCAGTAACTGGCATTTAATTGAGGTGCTGCAAGTAAGGCATGAGGTCCAGAGTCTTGGAGGTCTTGATCGATGATGCGAAACTCCAAAGTGCCCGTAGATGGCTCGTTGCTGCAGGAAAGAATGAGGAGGGCCAAGAGTGCAGACGCAAAGCTTCTGATCATGAGGTTGATTCTAGCGAGCTATGAGCATTATGCAAGCAACAGCGGACTTTGCCCGTAGGGTTATGATAATGGCTATCCTTTGAGACCTTTGAATTTTTCTAAGAAAATACGGCAACTTGCTTTTCAAAAATGGATCAGAGCATTAAGATAATCGAATCAATGGCAAATGGGCGATTCACCTACTGGAACGATGCTTTTTTAAGCGATGAACACTTAGAACTTGCAGAAATGGCTCGTAAATTTGCTCAAGCCGAGATTGCCCCTCATGCCGATTCGATCGACAAAGAACATAAATTCCCGAAAGAAATCATTCAGCAGATGGGTGAAATGGGCTTTATGGGGATCATGGTCCCTGAAAAATGGGGCGGAAGTGGGCTTGATACGCTTTCTTATGTCACGGTTCTGGAAGAAATCTCTGTAGCTTGTGCCTCCACGTCTGTGATTATGTCAGTTAACAATAGCTTAGTTTGTCATCCAATTACTGAATTTGGCACGAATGAAGTTAAAGAAAAATATTTAAAAGATCTAGCCTCTGGCAAAAAGCTTGGATGTTATTGTTTAAGTGAACCAGCCAGTGGCTCTGATGCTGCAGGAATGAAAACCACCGCTGTTAAAAAGAACGGCAAGTGGATACTCAATGGAGTTAAAAACTTCATCACCAATGGTCGCGAAGCCGAAGTGGCCGTCGTTTACGCCATTGTTGACCCTGCAAAAAAACACAAAGGAATAGCTGGGTTTGTGGTAGATGCTTCCACCAAAGGTTACAGTGTTGGTAAGGTTGAAGACAAACTTGGTATCAACGGTTCTAGCACCACACAGATTATTTTAGAAAATGTTGAAGTGCCCGAGAGTCATATGCTTGGCGCCGAGGCCGATGGATTTAAAGTTGCCATGAACACACTCGATGGCGGACGCATTGGTATTTCAGCACAAGCCGTAGGCATCTCTCGTGCAGTGCTTGAAGAAGCAGCTGTATATTCGCGAGAGCGCAAGGCTTTTAATCAGGAGATCTCTCAGTTTGGTGCCATTCAAGGTTACTTGGCTGACATTGCAACGCAAACCGATGCAGCAAGATTGTTGATGCGTTCCGCGGCTTTAAAGAAAGACCGTAAACAACGCTTTTCGGCTGAAGCTGCCCAAGCAAAACTGTTTGCGTCTGAAGCTTGCATGGCAGCCGCTGTAAAAGGAATACAGATTTTAGGTGGTTATGGCTACATTCGAGAATATCCAATGGAAAGACATTTCCGTGATGCAAAGATTACGGAAATTTATGAAGGAACCAGTGAAATTCAGCGACTTGTAATTGCAAGTCAAGTTCTCAAAGGCATTGAGAGCTAGATAGGAAGGAGTTTGCTTTTATGGCAACGGCAACATTAACTCTACTTCGTTCTTCGGTAGTGAAGAAGGCGATTATGGGACTCACAGGATTGGGCTTGAGCGGCTTTGTCTTGGCCCACATGACCGGAAACTTACTTATTTTTAAAGGGGCTCAAGCCTACAACACTTACGGGCACCAGTTAACTCACAACCCGGCCTATCCATTGATTGCTATCGGCTTGTTAGCGCTGATGGGCATTCACTTTGTTTGCGGAATTACCCTAACTTGGGAGAACAAGCGTGCAAGAACACAGGGCTATGCTGTGGATGCTGCCGATCAGAAGGCGGCTAGTTTGGCTTCTCGCACGATGGCAGGCACTGGTTCGATTTTGGCAGTGTTCATTGTTCTGCATCTTATCACCTTTAAATATGGAACTCTCTACACGATCACCCATGACGGAGTTGAAATGCGTGATCTACATCGTCTTGTGATCGAAGTTTTTCAAAGTCCGGTCTATGTGGCTTGGTATTGCTTTTCACTGGCACTTTTAGGGTTCCACTTAAAACATGGATTTGCAGCGGCTTTTCAGTCAATCGGATTTGGACACCCTAAGTGGTCGGCTCATATCAAATGTTTGGCGGTGGTCTATGCTCTCATTGTAGCCTTAGGTTTTATTTCACAACCCCTCTATGTGTATTTGGTGCACAGGTAAAAAAGGTAGGATTAGTATGACAAAGTTAGACGCAAAAATACCTAGCGGAGAGCTCTCCCAGAAATGGTCGAACCGCAAATTTGAAAATAAATTAGTGAATCCGGCCAATCGAAGAAAACATAAAATTATTGTGGTTGGAACCGGCTTGGCTGGTGCCAGTGCTGCGGCTTCTCTTGGAGAGATGGGCTACCATGTCGACGCACTCACAATTCACGACTCTGCAAGACGTGCTCATTCGATTGCCGCCCAAGGTGGCATCAATGCTGCTAAAAACTATAAAAACGATGGCGACAGTGTTTACAGACTCTTCTACGACACTGTTAAAGGTGGGGATTATCGTTCTCGAGAAGCCAATGTGCACCGTCTAGCAGAACTGTCTGGAAACATCATCGATCAGTGCGTGGCTCAAGGTGTTCCTTTTGCGCGTGATTACGGTGGGCTTTTAGACAATCGTTCTTTTGGTGGAGCTCAGGTTTCTCGGACTTTTTACGCTCGTGGACAAACCGGACAACAATTATTACTGGGTGCTTATGCGGCTTTAATGAGACAAGTTGAAAACAAGAACGTCAGAATGTTGCCACGTCGAGAGATGCTCGATCTTGTTGTCATCGACGGCAAGGCTCGAGGAGTTGTGGCGCGGAATCTTTTGACCGGTGAGATTGAGAGCTACGAAGCCGATGCGGTCTTACTTTGTACCGGCGGGTATGGAAACGTTTTTTACCTTTCTACGAATGCAAAAAACTCCAATGCGACTGCCGCTTGGCGCTGTCATAAGAGAGGTGCTTATTTTGCCAACCCCTGTTACACGCAAATTCATCCCACGTGCATCCCGGTTAGTGGAGATCATCAATCAAAACTGACTCTTATGAGTGAGTCTTTGAGGAACGATGGAAGAGTTTGGGTGCCTAAACAAAAAGGCGATAAACGGCCGGCAAATGAAATTCCTGAGCAAGATCGAGACTATTACTTGGAAAGAATCTATCCAAGTTTTGGTAACTTGGTGCCTCGAGACGTAGCCTCTCGGAATGCAAAGAAAGTTTGTGACGAAGGGCTTGGGGTCGGTGAGTCTGGCTTGGCTGTCTATCTGGACTTCTCTGATGCGATCAAGCGTGATGGAGAAGACACCATTCGAGCCAAATATGGAAATCTCTTTCAGATGTATGAAAAGATTACAGCTGAGAACCCTTACAAACTTCCAATGCGTATTTTCCCAGCTGTGCATTACACCATGGGTGGCTTGTGGGTTGATTACAACTTGATGAGCACGATTCCTGGATTGTTTGTGCTGGGTGAAGCTAACTTCTCAGATCATGGTGCAAATAGACTGGGGGCTTCGGCTTTGATGCAGGGCTTAGCGGACGGTTACTTTGTTGCGCCTTATTCTGTAGGTAACTACATTGGGGCGACTAAGATGGAAAAGGTGGATACCAATCATGAAGCCTTTAAAACTGCTGCCGCAGAGTCCATTGGGCTTAACGACAAGATGATTGCGGCCAAAGGCTCGCAAACCGTTGATCAAATTCATAGAAAACTTGGGAAGATCATGTGGGACAAGTGCGGAATGGCTCGCAATAAAGAGGGCTTGGAAGAAGCTCTTCGTGAAATCCCCAAGCTTAAAGAAGAGTTCAAGAATGACTTGGCAGTTCCCGGAGATGGAAGCGACATCAACCAAGAGCTAGAAAAAGCTTGGCGTTTGGGCGACTTCCTGGAACTGGGGGAGCTGATGTGTCGGGACGCCCTCAATCGGGAAGAGTCTTGCGGTGGTCACTTTAGAGAAGAGCACCAAACCCCTGAAAATGAAGCGCTTCGTGACGACGAGAACTATTGCTATGTCGCTGCATGGGAACATAAGGGCGAAGGGCAGGCTCAAGAGTTGCACAAAGAAGAACTTAAATTTGAAAATGTTAAACTAACTCAACGAAGTTACAAGTGAGGATGAGAAGATGAATTTAACACTTAAAGTTTGGCGCCAAAAAAGTGACAAAGACAAAGGTCGTTTCGTTGAATACAAACTCAACGATGTTTCTCCGGATGTTTCCTTTCTTGAAATGCTTGATGTTTTAAACCAAGACATCATTCATCAAGGGCATGATCCCATTGCCTTCGATCATGATTGCCGTGAGGGAATTTGTGGATCTTGTTCAATGGTCATCAATGGATCGGCTCATGGGCCCGACAAAGCAACAACGACTTGTCAACTTCATATGCGTCGATTCAAAGACGGAGAAGTGATTCATGTTGAACCCTTCCGAGCAAAAGCTTTTCCTATACACAAAGACTTGATGGTGGATCGATCTGCGTTTGATCGTATTCAACAAGCGGGCGGTTATGTTTCTGTGAATACAGGAAATGCTCCTGATGCCAACGCGATTCCGGTTTCTAAAGAATATTCTGACATGGCTTTTGATGCAGCTGCTTGCATTGGCTGCGGCGCGTGTGTGGCCAGTTGTAAGAATGCTTCTGCGATGTTGTTCGTTTCAGCTAAGGTTTCTCACCTTTCTCTATTGCCCCAAGGTGCTCCTGAGAAGCATGAACGAGTGCTCAAGATGGTCGCTCAAATGGACAAAGAAGGCTTTGGAAATTGCACGGTTACCGGAGCTTGTGAAGCCGCTTGTCCAAAGGAAATTACGCTTGAGAACATTGCTCGAATGAATAGAGAGTTTCTCGGTGGTTTTGCAGTTAAGCGCAAATAGAATGTGAGGAGTTAGAGAGCTTTTCAGCTAGGGCTCTCCGCTCCTGATTAATCTCATTCTTAAACAGGTTGAGACAAGTGTAGATATTGGTTTAGACTTCAGGCCATGAAGTTTGGTTGTCTTTCCCTTGTTTTTATAAGTCTATTCACCGTTAGTGCTTTTGCTGGATCTAGTAGTTCTCCGGAAAAAGATGAAAAGTCTTGGGGCTCGGATATGCAGGAGTTAAAGCATCTTGTCGAAGAGCTCATACCTGCGATCTTTAGTCTTTCTGAATTTGAAAGAGTGAAGAACACTAAGGAATTTAAAGACGACTTAGAGAAGTTTTCTAAAATAAGTCACAGTGTAAAAGTTAAAGCCGAAAAGTCTAAAGAACTTCCGAGCGCCGATCCAAGCCTTCGCTTTGTGTCAACCATTCTAGAAGACAATGCCAAGCAAGCTTATGAGGCCTATCAAATTGGTCAGAAAGAATGGGCGCGCGGGCTTGTGAAACAGAGTTTAGGCCATTGCTTTGCTTGTCATTCGACCGATCGATTTGGTCCGCAGTTTGAGACCGAAGAAGATCCAAAGTTTTTAAAGGGTCTTTCGACTCTCGATAAGGCAGATTTTTATATTGCTACAAGGAATTTCGAAGAGGCGCTCAAACTCTACAAAGAATCCATTGAAAGCGTGAAGCTCGCTAAGAATCTTCCGGGAGAATGGCAAAGAGCCGTAAGAAATGGTTTGGCTTTGGCTGTGAGAATTAAAAACGATCCAAAGCTTGCCGAGGGCTTTATCAACACGGCGATGAAGAAGGAATTCTCTTCAAATCCAATTTATGATCGCGATTTAAAAGCTTGGAAGGCGGGGGTGCTCGCTTGGAAAACAGAGCAGAAGCGATCCATTGATCCAGCAGGAGAGAAGGCGCACTTTGATCAAGTTCAAGGGCTAGCTAAGAACGCAAATCACAGAAAGCAATTTGATGCAGATCGAAGCGGTGAGATCGAATACCTAAGATTGAGTGCTGCGGCTCATGAATTTTTCAAACGCTATCCAGAGTCTAAATACTCAGCCGACATTCTTTTTCATTTAGGGACTGCCTATGATTCGCTACGAGGCCTTGGCGGTCTTTGGATGCTACAGGATGCTTATTGGGAAGCTTGTATATACGCTCGACCAAATAGTAAAGTTAGTTGGAAGTGCTATAAAGCCTACCGCGACTCTGTTCATAAGGGCTATTCTGGTAGCCGAGGCCTAGATTTACCTATCGGGCTTGCTTTCAAACTTCAACAACTGGAACGCTTTGCTAAATAGACATTCGGATTCTAGCCCCTTATTATCATGAGTATGTCTCAAATGAGAATTCAATGGTTGGGTGCGGCTGGAACAGTGACGGGCTCGAGAACACTCTTACGCTTCGAAAATGAACTGCATTTAATAGATTGTGGACTCTTTCAGGGGCCTAAGGAAATTAGGGAAAGGAACTGGAATCCCTTTCCTGTTAAGGCCTCCGACATAAAGTCCATCACACTGACACATGCTCACTTGGATCATAGTGGTTTTATTCCGCGCCTTCACAAGGAGGGCTTTAGAGGTCCTGTTCATTGTTCTGAAGGGACTGCCGACTTGTGTAAGGTCCTTTGGATGGATTCGGCTAAACTTCAAGAAGAAGATGCCGACTATGCAAATCGAACGGGCCACTCAAAGCACAAGCCTGCGGAGGCTCTCTATAGAAGTAAAGACGTCATTGCGGCGCTCAAGTTGCTTGAGCCTCATAAAGAAGATGAAGATTGGTGTCTAACTAAGAACATAGGTGTTCAACTCCGAAACGCCGGGCATATTGTGGGAGCCAACTTCATTGAAATGAACGTATCCACCGGACAGAAAACTTGGAATCTTTGCTTTTCTGGAGACCTTGGCCATGATCGTTCCTTAACTCTAAGGGGTCCAGAGACTCCAAAGAAAGCGGACTTTTTGGTGTTGGAGTCGACTTATGGAGATCGGCTTCATAGTGGCAATCACTCTTCAAAAAAATTAGCTCACGAAATTGAGCGAACTTGTTCAAAGGGAGGAGTGCTTCTTATTCCCTCTTTTGCCGTTGGACGAGCTCAAGAAATTTTATACATGATAAGACAATTAGAGGATCGTGGAAGCATTAAAAAATACCCCGTGATTTTAGATTCTCCAATGGCATTAAAAGCCACTGATTTGTATTTAAAGCATTCTCTAGATCACCAATTAAGAAAAGATTTTGAAAAAATAGATCGGGAGAATTTCTTCCCAACCCTTTATGAGTCCTCAGAGAGCCCTGACGATTCCTTCGGAGCCTGCATGAGAGAAGGGCCTATGATTGTTATCTCTGCGGCTGGAATGCTTAGCGGAGGTCGTATCTTGCATCATTTAAAAAGTAGATTGCCCGTAGAAAAGAATACGGTGTTGTTTGTTGGCTATCAGGGGATGGGGACCAAGGGACGTTTTCTTTTAGAGAATGGAAAGAGTTATGGCAGTCTTCGCGTTCATCACAAAGAAGTGCCGGTCCAGGCTCACATCACCGCCATGGACGACCTAAGTGCCCATGGCGATCAGAAAGACCTGCTTAACTTTGTTGAAGCTATGGGAAGGGGGCTTGACACCGTTGTGCTCAATCACGGTGAAGCTGAATCCAGTAGAAACCTTCAGATAAAAATCGCACAAAAATTTCCGAAATTAAAATGTTTGATTGCCGATGAAGAATTGAAAATAACAATCAATGAGCATTCGATATCGGATCAAGCCTAGATATGCGTGTTTAAGCCGGGCTTTTTTCTTGAAGGGGGTCCTCCCGAAGCCCTCTCCTTTCTCCCTCAGATAGAGCACCTGCCTTGAGGGAGAAGCCTCTGATAGAGGTTTTGAAAATATTACGGTTTTTAACACAATCTTAATGATTGTGGCGGTCCTTTAGGGTTAAACTGAAGCTATGTTTAAGCTTCTTTTGAGTCTTTTTATTTTAGCGAGTTCAACAATACACTCCAAGCCTGTCGATTCTGTAGAAGCTATTGAGGCCTATTTGGCAAAAAACAAAGTCGACGAATCAGAGAAATTTCAATTGGTTGGCAGGATAGATCACGAGAAGAAGAGTTATTGGTTGTATAATGGCACTTATGGCGAAGAAGGCGAAGTGTCTGAACTCATTGTTTTAACAACCAAAGGACCGCTCAATAAAGCTGTCGAAGTTTTGAGAGATGTTTCTCTGTATGGTTTTCGATCCCAAGAGGACCTCTATGGGAAAAAGGCTCCTTTAGAAGCCCGTGAGAAACTTCTCGTTTTATGGGTGCAGTCGATGATTAAAACAAAAACAGAGTTTTCTCGCTATAAACAATCGCTCAAAAGAGACATTGAGCAGAACTCTGCCGACGCAGATCAACGATGGGTTTACGAAAGGCTCTTCAAGTAATGCATTTTCTCGTAGGTTTTTTGCTATTTTGGGCGCTACAAGCTAGTGATGCTCATGCTTTTAAAAATGAATTATTATGGTTGCGCCAAAATTTACTACAACACGCTCCCGTTTCCTATGCCGGGAAGATTGATATCAGGAGCGAGTATGGCGTAAAGGAGTATGGCGACTTTCGAATGGATCTTTTAAGCGAAGAAAAGGTAAAGTTAGCAGTCTACTCCGTTGAAGCGCTCGAGATAGATATGGACTCAGAGGGAATAATTGTCGGAACCACGGAATTAAAAGAAAAAAAGAAATTACTGAAAAAGGAAGGTTTTCCTTATCTTCATCACTTATGGACTCTCATGAACATGGGGGCGCACATTGGATTTAAAGCAGGACCGCTCAATTGGAACTCTCTAGATGGAAAAGAGAAGAGTGTTAAATTTTCCATACCAAGCCCTTCTATTGTTAAAGAAGTCGAAATGTTGACTACCTATGAAAGCGAAAAGCTTATTAAATTATCTTTGAAAACAGATTCAGATCTCCTCTATGAGGTCTACTTTTTCAGCCAATTGACTCCTGAGCAAAAATAGATAAAACCAAGTTCATGAACCTTAAGTTAAAGCAGGCAAGCGCGCGACGAATCGACCCAAGTAAATTCAATATTTTTATAGCCCCTGACACATCTAAAAAAGCAATAGAGGGTTTGGCGAAGACTTGGCCGCAAGCGCTGAAGAATCAGCTCAAAGAGGCTTTGAAGGGACAAAAAGCTAAACAACACTTTTTGTTTTCAGCTTCGCTGACGGAAGGGGGCGTGGTCGCACTTATTGCAGAATGTAAAGAAGCCCGATTGAGCGCACTTCACTCACAAATGACTTCAATGTTGAGTGCGGGCTTTAAGAAGACGTCTATTAAAGAAGTTCTCCTTTTTCTTCCCAAAGAAGATGTTTCTCAAAGAATTGAAGACCTAGTCTTTTTGAGTCTCGTTTCGAACTGGACACACCCTAAGAGAAAAACGAAGGAAGCTAAGCCTGAATCTGGTAAAAGCGTTTTAGTTTTTTCAGTGCTCGGGCAAAAGGTGGCTAAACTAAACGAAGCTTTCAAACGAGGAGTGAGTTTTGGAGAGGCAGCTTGTTTGGTGAAAACGCTTTCCCACACTCCTCCCAACTTCTTAACTCCGGAACTTTTTGCAAAAGAAGCCAAGGCAATTGCCCTGAAAAGAAAATGGCATTTCGAGTTTCTTGATGAGAAGAAACTAAAAAAGCTAGGGGCTGGTGCCTTTCTGGCAGTCTCACAGGGTAGCTCAAAACGAGACTCTGGAATTGTTCATATAACGATCAATTCAAAAGCAAAGAAGAATGGAAAGTTCTCCTTTGTGGGCAAAGGAATTTGTTATGATACGGGCGGCTACAATGTGAAAACTGGTAGCGGCATGTTCAACATGCATCAAGACATGACGGGTGCCGCTCAGGCTCTAGCCATGGGGATGCTTTGCGACGATTTAGGTCTTGAAAAAGAAATCCATATTTACCTAGCTCTGGCCGAGAATCACATCTCAGCGGATAGCTTTAAAATGAATGATGTTGTTTACGCCTCTAATGGTAAGAGTATTGAAGTCATTCACACCGATGCAGAGGGACGAATGGTTCTCTCAGACACTTTAGCCATTGCCTCTAAGGAAGAACCTGAGCTCATGATGGATTATGCCACTTTAACGGGTTCTGCTATTCGTGCTGTTGGAACAAAGCGAGCTTGCGTTTTTGTGTCTAGTGAAGATGGGTTCATTCGTAGCCTTTCCTCCGCACAGGCCACTGGCGAAGAGGTTTGGCCTTTTCCACAAGGACAAGAATATGAAGAGGGTTTAAAGTCCAAAATTGCAGACATTAAACAATGTGAACCCGGACATAACAGCGACCATATTTACGCCACCACTTTTCTTGCTCACTTTGTAACGCCCAAAACCCATTGGGTTCACATGGATTTAAGTCCAGTTGATGGCACTGGTGCAGGCTTAGTGCCATTGGATGGCTGTGGCTTTGGACTGCGTTGGAGCTACGACTACTTACGACAATTTAGCAGCGGTGTTAAGCAGAGCTAAAGAACTTTCTTTAGCTCTATCCTATCCAGTTTTCGCAGCTATTTTTTTCGGCATTTATGTCGACGGGCTCTTTTTGCTTTGCGGCGTCAACGGCTGCCTTGTTATAGGTTTCCAAGAGTTCCTCTAGGGCCGTGTCGCCTTCTTTAAGCCTTGCTTCAATAAGCTGGGCTAAACCTTTTCTTGCAGTGGTAGAAGACAATGCATTCTCAATAATCTTTTTATAGCGATTATAATCATTGGAACCATTTCTACTTGAAGAAAGATTTAAGAGATGAAGGTTTAATTGACTTCTATCCTTTGCTTCAAAGAAGTCTGAAAAACTTAAGAAGGCATTAATCAAATAGGACTCGCTCATCTCATTGGTCTTGAATCTACCATCCTGAATGAAGATCTGTGCAGCCTGTCTGAAATTCCTTAACTTTCTTTTTGCTGTTGTTTTCCTAGTAAGCTTCAGGCGCTCCGCAAAATAGCGAGCCGTTTCCTCGAGTCTAGAAAGCTCCAAGGACTTGGGGTTCTGGATGATTGGTGTGGTTGGAATCTCTATCTCGAAAGATTTATTATCTTCCGGGTTCGGAACTAAACTTCTAAAGTGTAGGCGAAAGTCCAACTCGAACTTATAGTAGTAGTTGTGAATTAACTCGGCCAGAGATTTCTCCGAACAGCGAACTTGCCTTTCCTTCAAGAGATTATGCAGACCTTTCAAAGTTGCCATGTAGCCTTCCAGACCTTGGGCCTGGAAGCGAACAAACAGTTCATTGATGAGTGCTATCCTCTCTTCAGGACTCCAGTCACGATTCTTAGGGTGATTCGAAACTCGAGACCACATTGTATCTGGAAATAGCTCTGAGTAATCCTGAATTAATTTTTGGAGCCGAGATTTACTAGTGTTTAAAGTTTTTGCAGCTTGAGCCATCACAAGCCAAGACTCCTCTTCATCAGAAGCTCCTTGTGCTTTTTCAAATCCATCAATCCAGATATCTATAATACTTTGATCACTTTTGTGCTCTCCAGTTCCTTGATCCATAAGAAGAGTTCCGAATCGATCGTCCATGTTTGTTTCCTCTAAATTCAGAGGAGAAGCTGGTTCGAATAGTGATCTAAACCAGCGCCGAAGTGTTGCGGCCTTGACTCTGATTCTTCCTTCGGACTGTTCCTCAAGAATTTGTGGAGCAAGAACGAAGCTCGCAACACGATTAGCGTCCAGACCATTATCAGGACTTTCGTTGTAGAGCTTGGACCAAAAGTTCAAGACTTCTTGAGCGCTCTGGTAGCTACGCTGTTCAAGAATGTCGATCAACTCCTTCACACGCTCATCCATAATGACTTCTGAAATTGCCTCGATTTCAACTCGCTCCTTAGAATTTGGCTCGTCACTATCTACAAAGTCTGAAGGCGCATTGCTTAAACCGAGCACTTCATTTATTTCCATAACTTTGCGAACGGTCTCATAGTTTCCCATGAAATCTAAAAACCGTAACTGTCGCTTTCCAACTGACGGCCTTAATCCGCGGCCAATAAGTTGAACCATTCTTTGCAGTGATTTCATTCGACGAACGTTCACAATCACTTCAATCTCGGGTATGTCGACGGCTTCAATAAGGCGGTTAACGCTTAGCAAGACGGATGTTTGTCCGTTTGCAAGACGAGCTCGCTTCTCTTCGTCCTCTTCCCGGACCGTAGGACCCTGCTTTCCGTCTGCAATGTAGAGCTCTGCGGAGATCCCAAGCGCATCAAACTCTTTGAGCAGTCGCCTCGCGTGATCTTGGTCTGTGCAAGAAAAGACGGATGGTGCATAGCTACCATCCGAACGTTTTGCGTTGTCTGCCCACTTCTGGATAATAGTTTTATCTCGCTGTGGCGACTCAAGAGCTGTCTCAATAAATCGGTCACGCTCTTCGTCTGTAATGATTTCTTTTGTATCTTTGATTCTATACTCAGTTCCATCATCTAAGATGTGATACACGGGCTTGGTTAGATAACCGTGTTGAATTGATTTTCTATAGGTCCAGTTGATGTGAATTCTTCCGCCATACCATTGAACTACGTTTTGTGAATCACCTCGGAAGGGGGTGGCCGTCAAGCCCAGCAGAGCACGAGGATTAAAATGAGCCTTGATGGCTGAATAGGTAAGCGTCGTGTTTGCTCCATGATGTCCCTCATCTATCCAGATTAAGTCAAAATATTTTGAATCGAAAAGCTCTAGATTCTCAGGTTTGCCGAGTGTGAGATTGGTCGCTATAACAACAACTTTGTCTTCCCAGTCTTTCTTTGTCCCAGTTAGAAAGCCAATATCGCCAGCCTCGAAGAGCTTTAGTTTGTTTACAAATGTTTCAAAGAACTGCGAGGCCGCTTCCTCTGAGTTCACAATAATTAAAATGCGATCAGCATCAAAGGGTTTTGCTTCCTGAAAAGCATGGTCGGTGGCCCAGGCCGCAAAAGCTGTTTTGCCAAGGCCAGTCCCCATTGCAAAGACTCCGCTCTGACCACCCTCTGCCCATAGGCCCTTAAAGACTTCGAGGGCTTCTATCTGTGCTTTATTGGGCTTAAAGGGGCTTCCGTTTAGATAGGGATGAAGGTTTGCGTCACCCATAAATAAAGCTCTAAAGTAATCGAAGACCAAGTCTTTCTGATCTTCATTGTGAATCATGTCTTTACTGAGAATCAACTTTCGATCCTTGATGTTTAAAAGAGACTCCTCGCCTACAGAAATTTCATACTGCCAATCATAGGAAATTCTGGTGTTGTTGAACTGTTCTGGGGAGTTGAACTTTGATTCGATTGTAATGCCAGAGCCATTAACGCTAAAGACCGGGCTTGATGTCTGGTTTTCGGCTCTAAATTCATTAACCAGCTTTCTTAACTGCGTTTGGCTTTCTCCAAGAGTTTGCGCGTGCAGACTTTGGAGAGACAGTAGCGCAACTATCAGACTGAGAATTGAGCAAATACTTCGTTTCTTTTGCATTATCAACGGGCCACCTTTTAAGGGAATTTAAGACCTCATAACGCAGTGCATTTAGGTCTTCAAGAGCTTTCTTAATCACCTTTGTAGGCAGCCGATTTTATTTACTTAATAGTGCCCCAGTTCCGGGCCCATAAGAAGCCTGAGTCCCCCTTTGGGGCTTCTACAGTCGCCGGGATAGCGAGGGATTATGTGAACATGTAGCTGTTCTACGGTGCGACCAGCGTTCGAGCCTTCGTTGACTCCGATGTTGAAATCGTTGCTTGCCTCTCCCAAGTGGTCGCTCTGAAGAGCCTTATTCGAATGAGCGCCTTCTAGCGAAGAATAAAACTCTTCTAGGGACTTCCAGGGAATGGCGTTTTTAGCTTCAGAAATAACATCCAAAAACCCTGCTTTTTCGTGCGTATTTAGATCGAAAATTGAAAGCACTTCTCGTTTAGGGACAACAAGCGCATGACCGGGAGAAACCGGATATCTATCGAGCAAAGCGAAGAAATGCTGATTTTCCCAAAAAATCGAAGAATCATTTTGCTTATAGAGTTCTAAAAAAATTACTTTTGTCACGATAAGTTAAATTATCATGCATTATAAGTGTTTGTAATCTTGCGTTTTAGAAATAATAGTTCAAAATTAAAGAAAGATGAAGCTACAAAGAATCTGGAACAATCTAAAAACGCTGTTTTCAAGAAAATCAGCAAAAAGACTTCCAAAAAACACCCGAAAAAAGCCCAAAAAAGCAGGCAAAAAGCTTATTATTTCTGCCCCGGAAATTACGCCTAAAAGGCCAATTGCAGCGATTACGGAGTTCTCACTTGTTCAACTTAGTCACCACACACAACGCGCATATAAGCGAGATTTGCACGATTTTTTAGCCTATTTGAGGCTGAATAATTGGATCGATCATTGGGGCACGATTTCGGCCGCAGAAGTCGCCGGATATCGAGATCACCTGACCACCGTAAAGGGGCTCGCGAAATCTTCAGTCACCCGAAAAATCGCCGTTGTGAAATCTTTTTACAAATGGGCCATCGCTCAAAACTGGGTCGATCGAAATCCCGCCGAATTGATTCGAGCTTACCCTCAAACCCAAGAATCAAAGACCGGATTTTTAGCAGATAAAGAAATTCAGGCTCTGCTTTCTTATTTTCCAGATCTTAGAGTGCTCGGAATGAGCTCGGCCCTAGGGAAAGTCTGCGTAGAAACCCTACTTATGCTTGGATTACGTCGATCAGAAGCGGTCGCCATTAGAGCCGGGCACTTAGAGTTTAGCGACAATCGATGGACCATAGAAATTCAAGGTAAAGGTGATCGAAGTAGGCGCTTACCCATCCCTCCTAGACTCCAGCAGACTTGGGCCCATTGGTTTACTCGAATTAACGAAGAAGCTCCCATTAGTAGCAGTCTATCGGATTGCCCCAAAGAATGGGTGGACTGGGGTAATCGACACCACGACCAACCCTTACTGATTTCCACTCGAGCCTCCCACTTTAGACAAGCTCTCTCGGATAGTGAAGTAGGAAGGATCATTAGAAAGACGGGGATCAAGGCTGGTTTGATTAATAGACTTTCTCCTCACATGCTGAGGGCGACGGCCATCACCCACGCGCTTGACCAAGGAGCCACCCATCGAGGAGTTCAACAAATGGCGGGGTGGACATCGCCCTTGATGATCACACGTTATGACAAGAGACGAAACGACCCAAGGCATTCTGCTGTTCACAACCTTAGTTATGGTCGCTTGATCGCTAAAGAGTCTAACGGCCCAATACCGGAAGCTAGACCTAGCGACGCGGACACAAATGTCTAAAAAGATCGGCGCGCTCTCTGCGCTATTGATAGGAATATTTTTATATCTGAATTATGGGCTAGGGACATACTTTAGTTTCGACATTATAAAATCTAAAACCTTTGAGTTTCAAAGCTTTGTTGATTCCAACCTCTGGACATCTACCATCTTCTTTTTTGCAATCTATGCCCTTTCCAACACACTCTATTTACCGATTGCCAGTGTTCTCACTCTTGCTGGGGGTGCTCTCTTTGGTTTTTGGCATTCACTTATTTTAGTGTCATTTGCGAGCTCGGTGGGGGCAACGGGCGCCTTTCTGCTTTCTAGATATTTCTTGAAGTCTTATGTTGAGAAGAATTTCGGCAAGAAGCTATCCTCTATTCAAGAAGGCGTTGAGCAGGAAGGCGGATTCTACTTATTCTCATTGCGCCTAGTGCCAGCTTTTCCCTTTTGGATGATTAACCTGTTATCAGGGGTTTCTAACATAAAGACTGTTAGCTTCTATTGGGTTAGCCAGCTCGGTATGCTGCCGGGAACGGCTGTTTATGTGAACGCTGGAACTCGCTTAGCAGAACTCGATTCGGCCTCTGGACTCCTTTCTGTAGAGATGATTTTTAGCTTCACTGCGTTAGGGTTGCTTCCTCTACTATCGAAGAAATTACTTCTCGGGATAAAGCAATACCGCCGATAGTCCAGACCCATCTGAGCTTCACAGAGCAACTTCCTCCGAAGTCAATTAGAATAAAATGACTTCAGATCATCATAGCCAACCTCCCAAGCGGGCCTTACAATGCTCAGTTACATAGCGGAATTAAAACCGGGAGGAGACTTTTATGAAATATGATGATGGAAAGTTTTGTTGGGCTGACCTGAGTTCTACAGATCCTAAAGCTTCAATGAAGTTTTATGGAAATCTTTTGAACTGGAAATTTGAAACCATTGATGGTGGAGATGGTCACGAATATCACATTGCTCAATTAGGCGGAGAAAACATTGCAGGTATTGGACCTCAACAAAGCCCTGTGAATCAAAGCTCTAATTGGAACACCTATTTTTACGCGGATGATCTAAATGCTTTCACTCAAAAGGCTGAGAAAATGAATGGCACGATCATTGCTCCCGCTATGAAGGCAGGAGAGTTTGGTGAAATGGCCATTGTTAAAGATCCAAACAACAGCATGGTATTTTTGTGGAAAAACCTGGCAGAGATAACCTCGGATTGTGCTGACAGCATCGGCGAAAAGCCTGGTCATTTTTGTTGGACCGAGTTGATCACCAATGACTTAGAGAAATCTGGCGGTTTCTATTGTGATTTCTTTAGCTGGACTCCGGAACCAATGCTTGAAATGGCGAACGACTACTTTGTATTCACTTCGAATGAAAAATACCGAAGCGGAATGATGGAAGCCACTGGGGATTTGAAAAAATTACCGACAGGCTGGCACAATTACATCTTTGTGGAGGATTGTGAGAAAAAGGCTCAGCAAGCGATAAAACTAGGAGCTGATATTCTACTAGGTCCAGTGGATGTCGGTGGTTTTGGCTTGGCTATGACTATCAAAGACCCTCAGGGCGGAGTGGCTTCACTCTTCTCTCAAGTAAAAAAGTAGAGACTGAGTCAGTTCTCAAGGCATAAGGGAAAAGCTGCGCATTGTCGTAACCACATGTATTTATGCGCAGTTGTCCTTGCTCAGGATTCATTTGACGCAGCGCGCACATTGCGTTAAAAGGGCGCCATGAAACGATTCTTTATCCTAGCTCTGACTCTTTCTTTTCAGTTTTCCTCTTTTGCTTCCAATTCCAATGAGGTTGCACAAAAAGCACAACTCTTAGCGAACAAAGTTTTAAAATTCTCTGGTCAGCATCGCTATATGCAATTGAGCACTGGGCATCTTGATTTTACAGTAGAACAATTGCATCAAAGCTACCTTGATTGTGTTTTAGGAGCGGCTGAGATCGTTTCCGCTCTAAAAGAAGCTTCCCTTGTAGCGGAAGATACGAATTGGACCGCCTTTAAGGAAGACGAAATTCAATGGGCTGATTTTGTGAAAATTATATACTCCGTTCACAGCGAGATTGAAAGAACCTCAAAAGGTTCTGCTCTAGAGTCGGCGCTTTTTTCCTTGGCTTATTTTAGCGACGATAAGCAATCAATAGTTGCGTTTGAAGACGTCTCACAAGATGTTTCCGATGAGCTGCACGAAGCCTTGATGGCTCGTCTTGAGAAAGAACCATCGACGACAAACAGCCAGAGACTTGTTGCAGCTCCCGCTCCACAAGAAAGAAAGTCCACAGTGGCTACTCCCGCCGCTGTAGAGCCAGAACAGGTAGAAGTTCCGCAGATGGTAGAATCCGAAGAAGTAGCTATAGTTGAAATTGGCCCCTCTGCGAATGAAGTGGAAGTCCCTCTCGCAAAACCCATATTAGTTCCTTCTGAAGAGATTATGCCTGTGGCTACCCCAGTGCTTGTAGAAGAGCCGGTAGCTACCGTGCTTCCGAAGCCAGAAGTAGTGAGGCCTGTGCCCGCACCTACACCTGCACGTGCACCTGTAAAGATTGAACCCAAGAAGAAAAAGAAGCATCCTTTGGATTTTATCCGAAGGCAAAAATTGAACTAAGCGCTGTAGCTAGGCAAAAAGCCTATCTTAAAAAGCTTCTGACTTGACTACGATTTTGCCTAGAATTGCACTATGATCAGTTCAGTATGAGGCCTAAGTCCTTCCATTTAAAAAACTCTTTTTTCTGGGCCTTTCTGTTAAGCTTTATATTTTTCCCTTATTTTTTCTTGGGATTAAAAACGCCCTTAATGTCGCCTTACTCTTGGGCGCTCAAAGAAAGCGTCGTCGGACATATGGTGTTCTTGCCTGGATTGCGATCTTTGCAATGGCAAATATTTGAGAACGGTCAGTGGCTTTGGAACAACCTTCGTTCTATGGGACTACCCCTGATGGCAAATGAGGTCCAGGTAGGTCCTCTCTATCCGCTGACGCTTCTTTATTCCTGGCTCCCCGACAGTTTTTTTTGGTTCTTTTTTGTAAGCACGAAAATAGTCTTCGCTAGTTGGGCGGCACTTCTTTTAGGACAAAGAGTGTTTCGGCTTTCTTTCCGAGCGAGTTTTGTTTTTTGCGTTTCCCTTGCTTTTGCACTCTACGTATTGCGGTTCATAAATCACCCTTGGCACAATGCCTTTACCGCGTTTCTCTGGTATTTGCTTTCAGCCCATGCTTTGCTTAATCCCGAACGAAAACGACTTTCTGGATGGCCCCTTGTTTTTTGTTTATCCTTCTATGCTCTTTTAACTGCAGGATTTCCATCGGCCACTGCGCTTCACGTTCTTTTATTTGGAGTGTTTTTTATTGGCTTTCTCTTTAAGGTCTTTCGCAATAATCCAAGGTTTTATCTTTCAAGAACGGTCCTATTGGTTTTGTTACACATTCCTGGGCTTCTATTGGCAGCACCCATGATTTTTCCTCTTCTTGAGCTGATCAGCCTCACTCCTTCAACCTTCCGATCTGACTACGGTCTTTACCAAGTAAAAACGCCAGGAGTGTTTTTGGGAATGGTTCATCGCTTTTGGAATGGAAATCCCCCCTATGAAATTGTTCACGTAATTCGCCTCATTCCTTTGTTGCTAATGGGCTGGGGTGTTTACTTTTTTGCTCGAAGCAAAAAGAAATGGGAGGCGCATCATTGGGGTGTGTTTGCGGTGTTTGTGTTTGCCGTTTTAAAATATTTTCCAGTGCTTCCTCCTTTTAATAAACTAATTGGAAGTCTGCCCGTTTTAGAGCGAACCCATTTTACAATTTACGGATTTTCCTTTTTCCTCATTCCTTTCTCCTATTGGATTGCGCTCGGTGCCGAGGGTTTATTGAAGTTGGAAGTCAAACCGAGAAAACCTTTGGTTGGAGTTTTCATATTCGTCCTTCTAATGTTTCTAGGCTCGGTCATTTATGCCGTTATGGAACGTGCCGAAATCAATCCCTTACGATGTATTTTGGTTTTACCTTTTTTGTTGAGCATGTTGTTTCTTTTATCGAGGCGCAATCAAAAAATCAGTTATAGATTTTCAGTGCTTTTCTTTGTTTTCATTCTTTTGGAGGCATTGTGGACTCAGCCTTCAAGTTTCCTCTCTGTGCGCTCTGCTTTCTATCAAGAAAAAATGAATGGGAGTGTTTTAGGAAGTGAGTTAGCAAAAGTTTTCACCGAAGATTACAGAAATCAATTTCGTATCGTAGAAGGAAATGGGCTTTACTCCAAATGGGGTTTCTCCAATGCCGACGTAGGCGGAACAGCCATTCTGCCGGAAAGATACCAAAGACTCAGGACCACTCTTTTTGAAGTCCCTTGGAAGGGATACCTACCAATTGATCGGCCCAAATTCAGTTATTCTTACCCAATTCTAGCGAGTTCGATCTACCTTAATAAGGATCAAGCTTTTACTCAAAAAGGACTGAAGAAAGTGGATGTGCCTAGCTCGAAACCAGTTTGGATTGATGAAAGCGCGCCCTCTAAAATTAGCGTTGCCGAACGATGTTCGATTGTGAGTGGTTTAGATCAGGCTCAATCACAGCTAGGGAACCCAAACACCTTTCAAATTGGTGACGCGCTCCTTGAGACCAGCACAGCCGAGACCATCCATTGCAAGAGTTACTCTCACTCGAAGCTGAACGTTAAAGTGATTCAAGATAAAGGCGATTATTACCTATCAGAGGTCGTAAAAGGGCCAGCCCTTTTAAACCTTAGCCAGCTCTACTATCCTGGATGGCAAGCCAAAGACGAAATGACTGGAGATAGTTTGCAAATTTTGCCGGCCAACCTAGCACTTTCAGCCGTTTGGCTTCCTGAGGATCGGGACTACCAAGTTGCATTTAGCTATCAACCTTGGTGGCTTCGACTTTCGAAACAGCTCGTTTTCGTGGGCTTGTTTTTGGTTTTAGGGCTAGTGATTATGGCTTTCGTAGAAAAGAGACAATTTAAAGCAAAATATGCATCGCGTTAAGGTGTCTTTGGCTTGGTTTTCTGCTAACAATAGTCCTCGTTCGCAACTAAGCATTCGTAGCTCAACTGGATAGAGCACCAGACTTCGAATCTGGGGGTTACAGGTTCGACTCCTGTCGGATGCACCACATCCCTGAAATCTTTTCCTTAGGAAAGAACTTTCGCGGGCTTTTCTTTTGTCTCTATACTGCCTATTCTAGATGAGTCGGAGACATCTCATTGAATTCTAAAGAGCCAAAAATCAAGAAAGTAACGGTTATTGGAAGAAACTTCTATTCTGCTCTTTGCGTGAATTCACTCTTAAAAAAGGAGAATACTCGGATCAATTGGATGCAACATCATTTCGACACAGCTACTCGAGACAAAGAGGACTGGGTGTTCATTCCTGATTCACGTCAGATTGATTTAGAGGTTAAAGGTCTCATCAAAGTCTTACCAGAAAAAATAGCCGTTTATGTCGGCAAGTCCAAGAGAGTTCCTTTGCCTCGTTTTTTAGAAGAAGGGAAACTAGGCACAACTTCTGAACTTTGCCTTCAACCAAGCATTCGAGCAAAAATTTTTGCAACGGCTATTTGGAGTGATTTAACTCCATCGATGTGGTCGAACGGTCACCCCAATGTTAACTGGACTCATCAAACTCCATTGTCCGCTAAAGTTAAAGAATGGCAGGGGCCTGCTATTTTACCAAGAGAAGCTGCCCTTCGTGCAGTGGAGAAGTCTTTCACAAAACAGGGGGTCACATTGAGCCCCAAAAACAAGCTTGTGTTGGGCATGGAGCAAGGCAGACTGGGGGATGACAATCACATTCTCCACAATGCTCCACATTCTTTTACACGCTCACAAAACACTATTTGGTGTAATCCGCACGATGCTAAGTTAAAAGCCCAGCAGCCTGTTATAGCTCGATGGGTTAGCCATTACGCCGAGGTAGAAAAAAGATTAATATCGCCATTACCTTTAATGTCTATATGGCTGCACGAGAATCATGAGTCAGAGCTCTTAGAAACCGGTTTAATTACTTCCGGCGGATTGAGCCGTGTTTTCGTTTTACCTAAGGACGAAAAACATAACTTGATTCAAATTCAAGAATTAGAATTTCTACCTATGAGATCACACTCTAGCGAAATTCGTCCGGATTCCTTTTTGTGGCAACTTTGTCCTTATTTGCGTGATGTAAAACTATCTTTCACCAGAGTCATTTGCGATGAAGACATTTTATTCCCGAGTCCCTTAGAATCTTGCAAGCGCATAGGAAAAAAGACCTACTTTGTTTGGCCGGGCTCATTGGGAAGCTCTACTGATCTCATGAATCGCATTTTATGAATGCGCTGCCCAACTATTTACAGGCTAAGTGCCTAGAGATAGAACTATAGTGTGGGGAATCTAACTTTAAAAACACTGCTGGCCTTCACCCTCTCTCTCCCCTTAACACATTCTCAAGAAACCGAGCTTGCTTCCGATATTCTATATGAAGTCGCTGTTACAAGTCCTTTTGTCTACATGGATAAACCGGTAACCATAGGGGCAGAAGAAGTTGAAATAGCTCGAAGATTGGCCATACGCTTGAGTGTAAAGGCCTATGTTTTTGATGTATCTTTTGAGAAAGCATTCCAAACAAATGTTACTAAAAGAGGGATTCGATGCCTCAGACAGGAAAAAATTCCAAGGCCAGCCTTCGAAGTCATAGCCTAGTTAGAAATCAGCTGGTGTATTCAGTAATCGGAACTTATCTTCGGATTCCTTCACCAAACTTGCCATCGCGCCCCGTGCATCATGCTCAAAATACAAACGCCAGTTCTCGCGACTTGCTTCATTGAGAACAATCCTTTTCTCATTCATGATGGTGAGTGGATCGATGTCATACCCCATAGTCCAAGGAATTTTGATGTGTGAAGAGCTAGGAATTAAATCTCCACAAAAAAACAGTTTGCCATCTTTTCCACCATCTAAAAGAACACATTGTTGGCCCCGTGTATGGCCGTCACTACGCATTATCCAAACTCCCGGAAGGATTTCTTTTTTCTCCATAGGCTTGCTCCGAACGAGTTGAAGCTGTTTAGAGTCTTTGTAGGCTTGCCAGTTCTCGTTTAAGTAGGAAGCTTTTTCCCTGAGGTTGGGGTTTTCTGCCCACTTTAAATTGTCTTCATGAACGTAGACTTCTGCCTTCTTAAAAGTCTGGGTGGGGTTTCCATCGCCATTCAATTCGGTAAGTCCCCCACAGTGGTCAAAATGAAGGTGGGTGATGAGAACGTGACTAATATCCGAACAAGCAAGTCCAGCTTGTTCCTTCAATAACGCTTCCATGGGTTTTTCTCTGAGATTGAAGATTTCCCTTTGACGCTGGTTCCACTTTGAACCCATGCCTACATCAATGAGAAGATTGAAATCCTTCGATTTGATCAACAACGTTCTTAAGGCGAGTTCAATTCGATTTTTAGAGTCCGCCTTATCGCTTCTCTCCCATAGTGCTTTTGGCACCACTCCAAACATCGCTCCGCCATCTAGCATAAAACGGCCTGTGTCGATTTCAAGCACCTCAAAATTTCCTAATTTCATCGGTTTAAACCCCTATGAATTGATACTATGACTGCTTCTGCTATGTCCAAACCTACAAAAGAATTTCTCAAAGACGCCATTTACCTTGTGGATGCGTCCTCATTTATATTTAGAGCCTACTATGGGATTCAAGCACCTTTAACGGCTCCTGACGGCACTCCCACACACGCAACCTATGCTTTTGTTCAGATGGTCGAAAGTTTGGTAGCGACCGAAGGCATCGAAAGAATTGCTCTCATATGGGATAGAAAAGAAAAAGGCTTTCGACACGATCTATTTCCTGAGTATAAGGCCAATCGAGATGCCCCCCCTGAAGACTTGAGCATTCAAATCGAGAACTCTCAAAAGATTATGGATTTCTTTGGCACTCGACAGTTTAGCTATGCAGGCTTTGAAGCCGATGATGTGATTGCCACGGCCGTTCACAATCACCCCAAACAAAACTTTGTAATTGTGACGGCAGACAAGGATTTACTTCAGTTAGTCACCGATCACGTATGGTGTTTAGACACAATGAAGAAAAAGTGGTCCAACCAGGAAGAAGCTTTTGAAAAATTTGGAGTCATGCCCGATAAAATTCCTGAACTGCAAGCTCTATGTGGCGACTCTGTAGACAACATTCCTGGAGCCCCGGGCATCGGTCCTAAGACTGCAGCGCAGCTAATGGAACAATTTGGTGATCTTCAAAGTATTTTGGATGAAGCGGTTAAACGTCACGCTAATCCTGCCGAATTTAAAAAAGTGAAAGATGCTCTAAAGGGAAAGAAGATAGAAAAGCTTGCCGAGAACGTCGATCAAGTTAAACTAAGCCTCAAGTTGGTGACCCTCTCAAAAGACGTTCCTCTTGAAAAGAATTTAGATCTTTACACGAAGAATCCTGAGCAAACCGATGAGCTCATTGGCTTTGCCACTGAGCTTGGGTTTCATAAAATCGTACAACGCCACGCCAGTAGCGCGAATGCAAATGCAGCCAATGAAGCCAAGAAGAATGTGAAGTTCACCCTGATAGAAGACATCAAGCAGCTTGAAAGGATACTAGAAGATAACCAAACGGCAAAGCTGCTTTCATTCGATACCGAAACCAAGAGTTTAGCCTCGAGAAAGGCGAACAACATTGTAGGTCTAAGCTTTTGCTTTAACTCGCAAGAAGCCTACTACGTAGCTGTGGATCACACAGAAGGACCCAATCTCGACAAAAAGAAGGTTCTAAAAGCCTTTGAAAGCTTCTTTAAAGATTATTCTCTTACTAATTTAGTCTTTCAAAATGCCAAATTTGATTTTCACGTATTGGCCAGTGAAGGTTTGCGAATTCCTGCGAAAATTGATGTTGAAGACACCATGATTGCAAGTTTTGTGCTCGATCCTTCGGAGCCTCATGGCATGGATGCTCTTGCTCAAAAATACTTAGATGGCTATCAAACCATAAAGTTTAAAGATGTCCTGGGCGACAAAAGTAACTTCGGTGAAATTTCACCGAAGGATGCTGCCGATTATGCCGCGGAAGACGCCTGGGTCACCTTACGCCTGTGGAAAAAGCTTGAGAACCTACTGCACGAATGCGAGCTCTGGGAAGTTTACGAACGCCTAGACCGCCCCCTTGTCCCCATTCTGTTTGAAATGGAAGAAGTTGGGGTAGACGTCGACAAGGGTTATTTAGCTGAGCTTTCTAAAAAGTTTCACAAAGCTGAAGAAGATTGCAAAAAAACAGCTTTTAAGATTTTGAATGATTTTGGCGTTGAAGTGAATCCTGACACTCTTAATCTCGGATCAACCAAGCAGATTGCAAAAATTCTATTTGAAGACTTAAAACTACCTATTATTAAAAAGGGTAAAACCGGCCCGTCTACAGACGTCTCTGTTTTGCAAGAATTAGAAAACCAACATCCATTTCCAAGTCTCTTGTTGGAATACAGAGAATTAACGAAACTCCTCTCTACTTATGTGGATGCCTTCCCAAAATTAATCGATGAAAACACCGGCCATATTCACACGGACTTTTCTCAGATCATTGCGCAAACGGGTAGATTGGCTTCCTCAAACCCCAATCTTCAAAACATTCCAACTCGAACAACAAATGGCCAGCTCATTCGAAAAGCCTTCAATGCCCGCAAAGGGCATAAACTTTTAGGCGTAGACTACTCTCAAATTGAATTGCGGATGTTGGCTCACGTGAGCGAAGCTGAAAACTTAGTCAAAGCCTTCCAAGATGATGCTGATATTCACCGTAGAACTGCTGCGCTCATTTTCGGAAAAGAAGAAAGTAAAGTCACCGATGACGAAAGACGGGCCGCCAAAACAATCAACTTTGGCATCATCTATGGGCAAAGTGCTTTTGGCCTCTCGAAAACTCTAAAGATATCTCGTTCAGACGCTCAACAATTTATCGACAATTACTTTAAGAGCTACCCACAGATTAAAGACTACATGGATGAATCCATTCGACAAGCCCAGGAAACAGGCTTTGCTACGACCATCACCGGGCGCAGGCGTGCCCTGCGGGATATTCAGTCTAAGAATGCCACTGTGAGAAAATTCGCCGAACGAATGGCCATCAACTCACCCTTGCAAGGAAGCTCAGCTGACCTGATGAAGGCCGCTATGATTCGCGTTTCTCACGAAATGAAGAAAGCGAAAGTCGAATCTAAAATGATCCTTCAAGTTCACGACGAACTGATTTTTGAGGTGCCCAACAAGGAAGTTGAACAAATGAAAACTCTGGTTGTGAGCTCCCTGGAAAGCGATGACCTATTGGCTTCCTTTGGAATTCACGGGTTTAAAGTAAAAATGAAAGCAGTTGCCGAAACTGCTGACTCCTGGGGCGAGCTATAGCCAAAAAATACTGACAAACGCTCGCTTGGCCTTTATAAGCCCTCGATGACCTTTCCAAGGAAAAATGAATGGCTCTTTTCGCTCTCCATGTTTTTTCATTTTTTCTCAATCATTGCGATTTTCTGGATTTTAAAGACGCTAAAGAAAGGCACCTTTATCGCGTTCTACGACGCTCAAAACTTTGAGCTCTTTAATCACGTCTTTAGCCCAGCCCAAACCGAGATCTTCGCCAAGGGTTTTAATGTTTTAAACTCAATTGTTGTCATGCTGGTGATATCAATCTGCTCTGGGATATTTAAGCAAAAGAAGTTTTTTCTGGTCATGAACTCCATCATGATTTTGTTTCTAGCCACAACCGCCTTGGCCTTTAATCCACATTCCGAGCTAAGTGTCTGGAACCTATATCTGCTGGGTGATCTCTACGTTATGACCATGGTTCCTTGCTTTCTGTCTTTTTTAAACGATTCGGTGAGTTCTTCCACGGCTAAGCGCCTCTATGGCTTTATCTGCCTGGGGGGGGTCGTAGGCGGGGCGTTTGGATCAAGCAGCGTGAGGGGATTCATAGACAAGCTTCAGATAACGGACTGGTTATTTGTATGCATTGGCATCTCAATTGTTCTGACTTTACTCAGCCTAACAACCAAAACTTTGGATTGTGAAAAAGACATCATCGCCGTAAAGGGTGAACGCATGAACGATCAAACCTCTGCATTGAGAGGGGTTAAAAAGGTGTTCTCATCAAGTTATCTAACGGGGATTATGCTTTTGGTTTTTTTATATGAGATTGTATCCGCCACCATCGACTTTCAATTCACTTCATTAACATCAATGACCTTAAGCGGGAGCGAGCTAAAAGGGCACTTTGCCTCTGTTTACACCATGATCAACTGGGTGGCAGTTTGTGTTCAATTTGTTCTGACCCCTGTTTTACTCACAAAAGCAGGGATCAGAACAACTCTACTCATACTGCCGGCGTTGTTAGCTATCGGCTCTTCGGCCTTTCTATGCTTTCCGTTCTTAATGATCGCCTCACTGCTACCTATCGTTGACAATGGGCTCAACTACTCTCTTAACCAATCAGCCAGAGAAGTGCTCTACACAATCGCTCCCTCCAGATACTCCGCCAAAGCCTTTATTGATGTGTTTGTGAATCGCTTTGCCAAGATTGTGGCTTTGGTGCTCATTATGGGTGTTTCGCTAATTTTTGTTGAGGCCGACTCACTCAGGTGGCTAAGTCTTTTCGCATTGTTTATACTCTCCATTTGGATGTTTGTAGCGAGCTACCTTGGAAAGCAGTTTGAGGAAAAAAGATGATCTACTTACTTTTTTTAATAGTCCTTAGTTCCTGTTCTCACCCAGCAAAGAACAAGCGTCGCTCTGTCAACTTAAGCACACGGACGCAAGACTTAGTTGGGGAGAACATCCAAGAAATTCGAAACTGCTACAATGTTGAACTAAAAAAACACTCTACAATAGAAGGCCGCATTAAACTCAAATGGATGATCGATCATCAGGGCGCAATCAGAGAAGTGTCTGAAATGGAAAACACCACCTCCAATAAAAAACTATCCAGCTGCATACAAGAAGAAGTGAAATCGTGGCGTTACTCAGAAACCCATCTTGAGGAAGGTTCTACAGCGACCGTAGAATACCCCTTCCTCTTCAAGAAGAACTAGCTTAGTTAGCCTTGCTCTCGCAATATCAAGGCTTTGCCGCTGCTAGCTAAAGCCCAATCTAAAAAGCTCTTACATGGACTATTTGTTTTTGCAAAACACTCTTTGTTGGTTCTATAAGCGTTCCATAAACGATTAATAAGTTTTACTAATGGGTCAAAAGACACGGGGGTGTTTGTGAGGGGTAACTTTTTAATAACTTGGGCTCTATTAGGAGCTTTCACTGCTTTTGCTGCCGAAAACAATCATAAAGCTGTTCACAAATCCTTATTCTCTGGAATTGAACTCTCGGAAGAATGTCTTGATGCCTATCAAAGTGGCGTTAATCGTTATCAGAAAGCTCTAGAGAACTCCTACCGGGGCGAATTCGAAGATTTGCTCATGCACAAAAGAGCCGATTTTGAAGACTGCTCAACCGAGCTCATGTTGGGAGCTTTCGACGCTCGCTCCATGCAAACACAGCTTTTGAGCCTAGAACTTCTACTTGAGTTAGACTACACCCACAACACTCTGCGCCTCAGTAGTCCAGCTGTGATTGCAGAAGTTCAAAAGGACTTTGAGACACGATTTAAAAGCGCTCTTGCAGACGATAAAGTCGTTGCTTACCTGATTGAAAACATCAATGAATTTGGCGAAACCCTAGAAAACTTTAAGAACTCTGCCTTTGATCTAGCTGCTCAAGAAAAGAAGGCCTTAGCAATAGGGCGCTTCATTTTCACTCCCGCTAAGGCGCGCAAGATCAGAACTCTTCATAACTTTGTTCGTGATGCGAGCGGGCTTAGGCAAACAAACGCTGACGGGGAATGGACAATCGTAGATGGTGATTTCTCAACAGCGGTGAAAGCCCACTGGAAAATGGTCACCGATTTAGCAACCGAATACTTAGAATGGAAGCCCTCCCGATGGTTTGGCGAAGATTCTTGGATTTATGGCTCCATTTGGAGGCACTACTTTGGAGACAGAGAAGCTCCCAGCATTCGTGAAATTAAAGAATCTCATTACATGGACATGATGGAGTGGTTCATACGCATTGCTGAGAATAACTACGGCATCCCCACCAATTCTCACCGGGAAGTTTTCACGGTGATGCTCAAGAAACAAACCGCCTACCTAGATCGCGACATCGCCACCATTAAGGCCGTCAAGGTTGGCTACGTTGGGGCCATGTTTGTGCCTGTAGGAATAGCTCTGGGCTCTGCTGGACTTGCCTACGTTGGCTTGAGCGTGCCCGCGGGAGTGAGCTCCTTCACCATTAGTTC
>Ga0100403_1000506_pt1 | contig 38721 bp, 37 predicted proteins | sample CryGeymet201501t_FD_83663 | JGI IMG/M metagenome (GOLD analysis project Ga0100403, IMG submission 83663) | Groundwater microbial communities from Crystal Geyser aquifers in Utah, USA - Crystal Geyser metaG 2015-01t | ecosystem: Environmental > Aquatic > Deep subsurface > Groundwater | place... | reverse complement strand
TGGGTACCAGTGTCTCCCTGTGGTCCCTGGCTGCCGGTGTTGCCCTGGGGACCCTGTGCTCCGGTCACGCCCTGGGTTCCCTGTGGGCCAGTGGCTCCCTGTGGTCCGCCGGTGTTGCCCTGGGGACCCTGTGCTCCGGTCACGCCCTGGGTTCCCTGCGGGCCAGTGGCTCCCTGGGGGCCGATTTCACCAGCCACACTGATACCCCAGTCACTGAAGGTACCCGAGCCCAGAGTGGAGGTCACATTTACCGTCAGTACGCCAGCAGCATAGCTGGAGACTGGGCCCTCCATCCACCTGTTCGAGGTACCCTGCGAGGCCACGCGCACGCGCATGTTTGCGACGAAGGCGAGGCCTGTTTGGGTGTTGAAGACCTTTGCGCCCGTACCGATCGTAACGGAGTCAGTAGCCGTGCCAGCATACCCTGCACCCTGTGCTCCCTGAGCGCCGGTGACGCCTTGGGTTCCCTGGGTGCCTTGTGGACCGGTTGCACCTTGGGCACCAGTGACGCCCTGGGTTCCTTGGGTGCCCTGAGGACCTCGTGCTGCGAGCTGCGCCTGACCGAAGAGGGTGGTCTGAGTGATGCTTGCAGTGTTGCTGTTCACATCGCTCTTGAACTCCAGGTAGATGGTGTAGTCACCAGCAGGCAGATCGCCCGTCAGGCCCTGGATCGTGAAACGGTCGGTATTGGAAGCCGGGAAAGAGATCTCGTCGCTGGTGAAGACCGTGGCGGGCGAGTCGTTCTGGACAACGATCCGAACATCGCCACCTTCAGCAGAGTTTCCACCGCTGAACTCGGCCTGAACGAAGATCTTAGCCGTCTCCGCGAGCGTGAGTGTGATCTCGGCATCGCCATTGACCTGAGCATAGAAATCGCTCGTAGTCGATGACGCCGCGGTCCTCTGGTAGACATCCGATGCGAGAGGAAGCTGGGCTGCTTGTGGACCCTGCGTTCCCTGGGTTCCCTGGGAGCCTTGCGGGCCCTGGGCTCCCTGATCGCCGATCAAGCTGAGAGACCAATCAGTGTGAGGTGTGCCGAGCACGCCGACGTAACGGTCGGAGGTGAAATCGAGCACACCAGTGCCTGGAACGTAGGAGGTGACGACACCTTCGTTCAGCTCTCCAGAGCCGGTGGAGTATGTCCTGACCCTGGAGCCAATAGTCCATGCGAGGTTCGTTTGCGTCGTAAGAGAGCGGGCTCCAAGACCAATCTGGTTAGAGGTCGTGGAGGTGCCTCCGTAGAAAGCGCTCTGCGCTCCCTGGACACCTTGCGTACCCTGAGGGCCTTGAAGACCAGTGTCTCCCTGGGTTCCCTGGACACCTTGCGTACCCTGGGTGCCCTGTGTGCCTTGTGGGCCTTGGGCTCCGCGCACGCCGGTGAGGCTGACCACCCAGTTTGCGTAAGCCTGGACCGTGCCTTCTGCGACATCCGCAGTGAAGACGAGCACACCTGTACCAGTTGTGTAAGAATCAATGTTGCCTTCCATGTACGTGTCGGAAGGCGAAGAGGTATAGGCTGCCCTGACTCGATCACCGGCTTGGTAGGCCTTACCAGTTTCGATCGTGAGCGTGCGCAAGCCAACGTCGAGCGTTTCATTCGTCGTCGAGGTGCCTCCATAGGTTGCGCCTTGGACACCAGTGTCTCCCTGGGGTCCTTGTGCGCCCTGGACACCCTGTACGCCGTCGTTACCCTGCGGGCCGGGAGCACCGCCGAGAGAGACGAGCCAGTCGTTGTACGGTCCTCCTGATCCCTGGAAGGCATCGACGGTGACATCCATGGCACCTGTTCCAACGGTGTAGGAGGTCACGAGACCGGTCATCTGGTTGTTCGGATCGGTATCCGACTTGAGGACAACACGATCGCCTTCGGAGTACGCTTTATTGGTTCCGATGACGAAAGACTTCGAGCCAGTGGCGAGAGTCAGGGGCGTGTTCGAGGTCGTATCGTATCCAGCGCCAGCGACACCCTGTGCGCCTTGTGTTCCGGTAGCTCCCTGGGCTCCCTGAGCGCCAGCAGCGCCTTGCGCTCCCTGAGATCCGGTTGATCCGACGTTGCCTTGAGGGCCCTGGGCACCAGTGGCTCCCTGGGCTCCGGTATCTCCCTGAGCGCCTTGAGGACCTGTGGTTCCATTATTGCCCTGCGGTCCTTGGCTACCAGTGTCGCCTTGTGCGCCCTGTGCTCCGGATCCAGGAGGACCCTGTGTTCCATCATCGCCCTGCGGGCCCTGGGAACCAGTTGTTCCCTGCGGTCCCTGAGTACCAGCGGCACCTTGATATCCGACCTCTCCAGCAACTGAGAGCCTCCAGCTCGCAAAGTTAGCGGCTGGCGTTCCCTCGAAGTAGTCGACACTGACCGTGAGCGATGTGCCCGTGTAGTTGGAGACAGCGCCTTCAACGAAAGCGGATGGGTCAGCGGTCGCAGTCAGCCTGACCCGAGTGCCAATCTGATAGGCCAGACCAGCCTGGGTCGTAAAGATCTTCGATCCGATTGTAAGGGAGTGGTTGGATGCCGACGTTCCCCCGTACCCGGCTCCTGCCGCTCCCTGAGCGCCAGAGGCTCCTTGAGCGCCTTGGGCACCCTGAACACCGGCGGGACCTTGTGAACCGGTGGCTCCCTGGGGACCTTGCGAACCCTGAGGTCCGAGCTTCGATCCAACATCAAGAACGTAGGTCTGCTCGTCAGTGACCGTCGAACCATCGTGGGTTATGACAGAGACATTGAAACCGATGTCGACCGCGCTGCCTGGGTCGATTCCTGTGACCTCGTAGACGGCGATCGTCTGGCCGGAAGGGTGGCTGAGAGTGAGGTACTGCCCGACTCCAATGGCTTCCAGAAGAGCTTCCTGAACTACCGCGGACGGGTTGGTGTAATTGATCCCGAAGAAGACAATGTGCTCGACCGTGGATCCACCACTCGTCGTGATGTAGAAGCTGCCTGTGTCCGCTGTTCCTGGTACTGCCGGGGTGGCTTCGTAGGTTCTCTGAAGGACCTGCAAGCTACTGATGCCCTGCGTGCCCTGGACACCTGTCGTACCTTGAGGACCCTGGGCTCCAGCAGAGCCCTGCGGTCCTTGCGCACCTACGCCAGCGTATTCGCCGGGAAGACCCTGGAGACCCTGGGCACCCTGAAGACCTTGCGGGCCGAACTTACCCTGGGGACCTTGCGGACCACGGATGGTGATACCGCCCAGATAGCGGCCAAAGTCTTTCGGTGGGATCTGCTTGGGAAAACCTTCTGCCATGGTCTGCTTCCTTGGCGAAGTTGGAGAACGTAGAATCTCGCTTATCTACCCAGATCGTGCTGAATCTTCACGGCTGCCGTATTATGGGAAGAATCCACGACAGGAGCTGTTGCATGAACCAGGAATCCAAAGACCAGGCCATCGAGGCCCTCCTGGCCTCGGGTGGCATGCCCATCCAGATCGATCCGAGTGTTCTGTTCGGATGGAGGGAGGGACAGGCGCTCGATGTTCGGGCATACACGGCAATGGACCTCCAGCACCCGAAGGACCCTGACTTCTACGATTCCCTGTGCGACACCGTTCCTGACCCGGAGATCTGGACGATCTTCAAGGGCATCCGCTACAGTGGTCAGGTCGATGATCCCGTCCTCGTCTTCCTTCACCGGGAAGATCGACAGAGCCCCTACCAGATTTTCGTACTCGACGGTGCCACTCGAACCTCCTGCGTCTCCTTCCTCAGGGAGGAGTTCCCGCAGAAGTTCAGGACGATCCCCGTCCAGCTCTTCGAGGGAACGCTGACCGAAGCCAAGGGTGAGATGGTTCGCAGGAACCTTGAAGACCGCTCTCGCACCCTCAAGCCCGCGGAGCTGGTGTACGCCGTGGGACGCCTCGTGAACGGCGGCATGAACGAGTTCCAGGCAGCGAAGCTCTGCGGCATCGAGAGTCGTTCAGGACTCGCCAGGAACTGCGTGAACATCCACGATGGAGGGTCGCCAGCCCTGCTCAAGGCACTCGAAGAGGAGATCTTCAACATCCAGCAGGCCGCCCGGCTGTCCAGGCTTCCCGAATTCCAGCAGAACATCCAGGTGCGCAATGCTCGTGAGGGCAAGGCGGTCCAGTACGATGGGAAGACCGGAGACGAACCGAAGAAGATGCTCCCCATCTACGCAGGTGAGCTGCGCATGTGCAAGGGCATTGAGAGGAAGATGGACTCGGTCCAGGACTGCTTGAACGCCCACGGCGACGAAGAACAGCGTCGCCTCCTCAAGGAGGCCTACGGCTTCCTGCACTGCATCATCAGGAAGGTCCAGGCGAAGGACCGCGTGGATTCAGCCGAGAGGGCGAAGAAAGAACTGGCTGGCGTCAGCTAAGAAGGCTTGTCAGGTTGGTTCGAGTCACGAACGCCTTCTTCCCGAAGCGGGCGACGGCCTGTTTGCGAATTTCCTCGCGGTTGACCCCTTCCGCCTGGGAGCGCTCGAAAGCAGCGACCAGCTTCTTGGAGGCCTCGCTGACATTCTTGACGATCTCCTCGCCTCCCTCTTCGTCCTTCTTCCTGTCCCACTCCCAGGAGAATACGGACAGCCCTTCGCCGCCTTCATAGACCTCGTTCTTGGAGAACGTCTTACTCGTGACGACTGGCACACCACACATCATGGCCTCGAATTGCATCAGGCCGAGGGTTTCTTCGTGGGAGGTGATGTAGACCCTCGCGCCACCCAGGACGCCGAGCATGTCGTTCAGCTCGCTGTAGGGATCAATCCACTCGTCGATCCATTCGGCTCGCGGCGACGCCGGTCCGCCTTCAGATCCATCCTTGGATGCCTGGGACACCACCTTCACGCCGTGTTTATCCTTGATGATGGGGATTGCCTGATCGAGGACTTCCCTGGCCGTGTAGATGCCTTCGGACCACTCCTTGGGCCAGACCTCGTCGACGTAGATGTAGTCGCCAGGCTTCTTCGGGAAGGCCATGTCTTCATCCACGCAGACGCCCCAGAAGTCACAGCGACCCCGCGGCCACCAGCGGTTGTTCTCGTTGGTAGAGAACGTGACGGCATGGAAGGCCTCTTCGAGGTCCACGTTCTCATCGCGCAGGAACTTTGCCCTCTGTTCGTCGTACCAGTACCAGTTCTCGGTGTAGAGGATCTTCCTGCCGGAGATCGGCTTGAGGAAGCGGGCCCACCCTTCATCGAAGAGCTGGAGCCAGTTCAGGAAGATGCTGGCGCTCAGGTTGGGCGGGATGTCTTCAGAGGAGTCGATGTCGTAGACGAGGACGTTCAGACCGGCCTCGGTGAGGGCGTTGAAGAGGTACTGGGTCCTGGCTCCAACGTAATCCTTCACGTTGGACTTCCCGATGAGCATGATTCGTTTCGCGGTCTGCATCTGAAGCTCCGTGCTATGGTGTTGAGACAACATAGACCAGAGGACATAGTGAAATCCAGACGACTCTCCACCTACCACAACATCCATGTCCACACCGAGTACTCGATCCTCGATGGCGTGGGCTTCTGCGAGGAATATGCAAAACTGGCCCGAGCGGCCAAGATGGGCTACGTCTGCATCACCGACCACGGCATGGCCGCGGCGTGGCCCTCCCTGATCGACTCCTGCGACAAGCACGGCCTCAAGCCCGTCTTCGGGGTCGAGGTCTACGTGAACGACTTCCACCACCTGGTTCCCAAGTTCAAGGAGCTTGATGACGAGATGAAGGTCAAGGTCAGAAAGTCCGACCACATGCTCCTCATCGCGATCAACGAGAAGGGCTTCGAGAACCTCATCAAACTCGTCTCCCTCGCCTGGGAGAAGGGCTTCTACTACAAGCCCAGGCTCACCACCCAGCAGATCTGGGAGCACTCCGATGGCATCATCGCCACCTCCGGATGCTTCTCCTCTCCGATCAACCAGAGGCTGGCCCGCGAGGATGCCCCTGGGGCTCGCCAGCTCGTGAAAGAGTGGGCCGATGTCTTCAAGGACCGGTTCTACATCGAGTGGATGATGATCCACTGGGCCAAGCAGGAGGAGAACAACCGCCTCCTCTTCGACATCGTGGATGACTTCGGCCTGCCTCCTGTGGTCACCAACGACGTCCACTACGCCCAGCGCGAAGACGCCTTCGTCCAGAAGGTCCAGCTTCTCATCCAGTCCAAGAACGGCACCCTGAAGTATCCCAAGGGCCTCGTCTTCGATTCAGACATGCTCTGGTTCACCACGGAAGACCAGATGGATGAACGCTGGGATCACTACCGGAAGATGTATGGAGAGCACCGCGACGACCTCTACGCAGTGTCGAAAAGGGCCACCCTGGACATCTGTCAGCGCTGCGGTTACATCAAGATCGACCGAAGTCAGAAGCTCCCTGAGATTGAAGGGGGAGAGAAACTCCTCGCGGTCATGTGCTGGGAGATGATGGACGACTTGGGTTGGAGGCAGAACAAGGTCTACTGCGACCGGCTGGAGGAAGAGCTGGAGCTGATCGAGCAGAAGGGTTTCTCCTCCTACTTCCTCACCCAGAAGGACATCTGCGACGCCGTCTGTGACGAACTCGGGAGTCCTCGAAGTCCTGGTCGGGGCAGTGTGGGTGGAAGTCTCGTGGCCTTCTTGCTGAAAATCACGCAGCTTGACCCCATCAAGCACAAGACCCTCTTCAGTCGCTTCCTGTCCCCGTCACGCGGCGGCAGGCAGATGATCCTGAAACCTTAGCTCACGATCACCTGGACGTTGCCCGAAGCAGCACCCTCCAGGTTGCCGATCGAAATGACAGCCTTCACCTGGTAGTAGTAAGTTCCCACCGCGGGAACCGTGTCGACGTAAGTGCTGTTGGCGACCACCTCGTCGTTCACCTTGATCCAGGTGGACTCGTTGATAGAGCGGTAGACGTTGTAGCCGATTAGGTTGCCCTCGGCGTTGTCGTCCCAGTCGAGAGTGACATCGAGACCAGTGACATTGCCTTCCACGAGGTTGGTAGGGGCATTGGGGAGCGCTACCACAACATCGGCTTCGACCGGGGTAGCTCCAGTGCTCTCGTATCCGTAAGCGGTGAAGGCACCGACCGTGTAGTAGTAGAGCCCAGGAGCCGACACCGTATCCACGAAGGAGCTGGTCGGAACAAGGGTCTCGCCACTGATAAAGGCATACGGACCTTGTGGACCGGCAAGGCTGCGGTAGACCTTGTACCCCACCAGGTCGGCTTCGGTGTTGTCGTCCCAGTCGAGAGTGACTTCGAGGTCGGAAATGCCAGAGAGGGCGAAGTTTATGGGAGAAGCAGGAGGCTCTGCAAAGTATACGTTGAAGTCCCACTCGTTGTTGTCAGCGGCGAGAGTGCCGATGCTGGTAGCGAGCTGGCCGAGCTGGGTGCGGAGAGAAGTCAGGAAAAGCGTGAGGATGTGGAGCCTCTTGATCTTGTTCAACGCGGGGAGCAGGGGGCTCGTGAACCCCATGTCTGCCCAGGACTTGCTGAGCACGTCGTCGAAGAGGTTCTGGACCGCTTGCTTCTGGCTCTTCACACTGTCTATGTGGATAAGCGACAGCTCGCGCCGAATGCGTCCTTCGACCGCGACTTCGTCAGTATCCGTGATCACCGGGTCCGCGGGCATACCGGGGTCGTATGCCTGATAGGTAGTGGTGTCGGCCTGTACCGTCTGGATCAGAACTTCCCAGGGATTCACCCCGGCTTGCTCCAGGAGGACGACTGAGTTGGTGAGGTTTTGGATGCTGGTTCCGAACATGGCGCTTCTCCGCAAAAGAGGTGTCGTATCTACTATAGGCAGAGGCCATCAATGAAACGAAAGCCACCCACAGCTTCCCAGAACTTCTTCGCCGCCTTGTTCCGCAAGGTGTACGGGAGGTTCTTCGGCCTCAAACGGGAGCCTGGGGACCACCCCTGTTGGAAGTGTTCTCTCTACGAGGCCAAGAGAGGCGTATGCCTGATCGTCGTAGACCGAGGTAAGTATGCTCCCAAGGACGCGAGAGGCTTTCGCATGACAGAGCTTCGGAGGGTATGGCCCTTCGACTTCTGCGTCAGGTTCTTCGACAAGGAACTGGGCAGGATCGTTTTCTTCGACCCCGACTCTCCCGAACACAGGATAGGCAAAGAGGAGATGAGCCAGCTCGAAGAAGAAGCCAAGAAGCGCCGCGAAAACGACGAAGACCAGAAGCTCCTCGACCTCATTTCCAAGATGGCCGACAAGAAAAACGCCTCGAAGCCGGTATCTACTAAAGAAACTGGTCCGCGAGGCAATCCATGGCTATCTACAAGTGCAGGAAATGCGGGTGGTCCACCACCGACGAATCGAAGCTGACCCTCGTCAAGGGATGCTGTGGCAGGAATAAGTACCGCTGCATGAACTGCGGCTATCCTGAGGTCAGCGGCCCCGCCCAGAAGGCGGCCACCATCCGAACCACGACCGGCCATGGAGGCCGGATCGTAAGAAAACCGTCATGAAGCTCTCTCTGCTCATCGAAGGCATCTCCGAAGATGCCGCCCTTCGGGTCTTCTCGCGCCTGGTCACCACGACCAATAGTATCGCTGAGCTGCTGGACCGTGTAGGGGCGGAGCAGGACGAGGATCTGACCAACGAGATCGAATCCGCGGCACAGAACCTCCAGGCCATTTCCGATCGTGTCAGTACCATGGGCGTGAGCAGCGAGCTGTGGAAGAGCCTGAAGACCGCTGTCGTGAGCGGCAGGGACATCGGCAACTCCTGGCTTGAGTTCCAGTCCCTCATCACTCGAAGGCTGGTTCCCGAGATCGTGTTGAGCCTCTCCCAGCTCACCGGCGACAGCATCGAGAACATCGAGGCGAAGCTGGCCGTGGCGAAAGAGCGGACCCAGAATCTTCAGGAAGTCATCACCGGCATTGCGCCAAGTACGGGTGGTTTGCCTACTGTGGATACAGATCCAATCCCAGAACCCGTCGCAGATCAGGCGGGTACAACCCCACCTGAAGAGGATACTGCGAATGCCCCGAGTGAAACTGGCCCTTGATATGGATGGGATCCTTGCCGACTTCGTCGACGGGATCTGTAAGACATTCGACAGACCTAACCCCTACGACAATGGACACACCGGCTGGAGTATTGAGGATGCGCCGGAGTTTGAGGGCATCTCACGGAGCAAGATGTTCTCCGTCACACGCGACCCCGCGTGGTGGGAGGCTCTCCCGAAGATGCCTGAGGCTGATGAGATCGTTGATATCGTCACTGACCTCTTCCCCGCCGATTCCATCTGCGTCTGTACTGCTCCGACTATTCCTGTAGCCCCAAGTGTCGAGGGGAAGATCAACTGGCTGAAGGCCCACTACCCCGGCACAGAACTCTACAAGAAGATCATCCCGACGAACCAGAAGTTCTTCCTGGCCTCTCCGTGGACGATCCTCCTGGACGACGGAGAGAAGAACACCGTGCCCTTCGTCGAAGAAGGCGGCCATGTCGTCCTCTACCCTCGCCCCTGGAACCGGTGCAGGCACGAACAGGGTTTCGACCTGAGGGCTGAACTCAAAGAAGCGATCGAACGCGCCTCGGCATAAAGAAAGCCCCGGCAGCAGAGCTACCGGGGCTGGAATCGTTCTATAGCCGATGAGGCTTAGGGCACCGCGGCGATGGCGGCGACCTTGATGAGGGTCGTGAAGATGGTCTTCACGCCCTGCTTGTACGCCTCGACCGTGGCCTTGCGGGTCTCGATCATGGTGGCGACCTGGGTACGGGCCTTGGCGATGTCGCTGACCAGGTAGTCCGGGACGTTGATGCTGCCCGTGTCCACGCCCTTGGCGTGCTTGTCGACGATGTCTTCCATCGTCTCAGGCTTCTTCTGCGTCTTCGTGTCGATGAGCGCGAGGCCCTTCTCCAGCATGGCTGCACGCTGTGCGTCGGTCGCCGTGTCGGGGTTGAAGGCCACCAGCTCGTCGAAGAATGCAATGATGCGATCGTCGATGTTCATGGATCTGTTGCTCCTGTGATGGTGTATGAATCGGGTGAGTCTGGTTGAGGGTTACAAGTGGTTACGGGGTAGGAGCAGGTTCCGGCGCACTGTGGACAGTGGGCTGGTGCTCGATGATCTCGACGGTCTCACCCTCGGGCTCTTCGGGCTGAGGAACCGGCTGATTGGCCTGCTTCTCAAGCCACTCGCGGCGGCGCTCGGCGGCCTCTTCTGCTTCAGCAATAGCGAACTCTCCCAGCTCGATGACCAGCTCCTGGAAGGCTTGAGCGTTCTGACGCTCCGCTTCCTGGATGGAGGCGACCGTCATGCCCTGAAGCTCGATGATGTCGTCGTAGAACTTGATGTTGCTTTCAAGCTGAGCCAGCTCCCTGGCCTCATTGGCGTCGAACTCAGCACGCATTTCGGACTCGCGGTGGTTCAGGTAAGCGATGCCGGAGGCGGTCAGCAGACCCTTTTCCTCGGACTCGCGAAGGCTGTTGATGTAGAACCGGTCAAGCTGAGCCTCGAAGGTGAGGCGCTTGTCCTCGAACTGGTTCAGGTAGTTCGCCATCTCCTGCTGCTTGCGAACGGCGGCGAGGGTCTCGACCTTGCCCGCGACGTAGAAGGGGACGTGGTTCGGCGCACAGGCGGTAAGAAGCATAACCGCCATGAGCACCATGGGGATTTGAAGGAAACGGTTCGCGATACGCATGGCGCTTTATCCTTGGTGGTGTGGTTAGATGGTGACTTGCACGGGTAGATACTCCTGACCAGGGGCGAAAACCCAATGCCGTTCTGGACAAGAATAGACCAGGAACCCGCTCATGTTCTTCAAAACTCGCCTCCAGGAATTGATCGATCCTTCCAACCAGGTCGTCGTTCCGAGAGGTATGAACTGGTCAGAAGCCTGGCTCATCAGCGAGGGAGACGTCCAGCAAAATGCCTCCATGGGGGTCAACACTGTTCGCATCTGGTGCAAGCAAAAGGACTGGCGCGAAGAGGTCTATAGGCACGGCACCCCAGATTTCCGAGTCCGTAAGCTCGTACACCAGGCAAGAGAGGCTGGCCTCAACGTCATCCTCGTCCTTGGCGAAATGGACAAGGGCCCCACCAACAGCCTTCAGCCCTGGAAACACCATGATCTTGAATCAGAAGTGGTCGCGTTCTGGAGAAGCATGGCCCGCGAGTTTGCCTCGGCACCGAACATCATCGGCTTTGAGATCTTGAATGAACCCAGCGAGACCCGTGATCGTGGAAGCTACAGGAGTTTCTGCCTTCGGGTCATGCAGGAGATCCACGACGTCGATCCAAAACGCTTGGTCGGCATCCCGGCACTCGATGTAGGTTCCCCGAGCGGCTTGGTCGACGACATCGTCATCAAGGACCCCAGGGTCTTCTACACCTTCAACTTCTACGACCCATATCAGGTCACCCATACGAGGCCTCCGACACCCTGGCCCCACGAACACTTCAACCTGGAGAGAATGAAGCGCCAGATCGGCTACGTGACCTCTTTCAGGGAGCGCCACCAGGTGCCGGTCATTTGCGGAGAACTCGGCTGCCTCTGGCACGCTCCCAAGGACTCCGAGCTGGTGTGGCTTTCGGCCATCACGACGATCCTGAACGAGAACAAGATCGGATGGCTCTTCTGGGGGTGGAAGACATTTCGGGGCATCAGCTTTCACATCTACTATAACGAGCAGGACAGTGCACTGCCGCTTCGCATGCGTGTGTGGGAAGAAGCGAGAGATCTGATTGGAGCCAAGCTGAAGGAATCATGAAACTCGGACACCTCAGAAAAGAAGTCTACGCCGAGGCCGTGAATGCGACCGCGTGGCTCCGCAAGTGGCTCGACGACGACGAAGTCGACCCCTACCACTGGAGCTGGCTGATCCCGACATGGGCAGGTGAGATGGACATCGACATCGAGGAGGAAGACTACCCCGACGTCGAGAGCCTGACCAAAGCCCAGCGCAAGGGTTTCGAGATGTGGCTTCGGGCCCAACACGAGACGGGCCGCCTCTTCCAGCATGGCTCTGATTTCGATCAGGCGAACCACTACTATACAGGCGGGAAGGTGATGAAGGCCGACGAGTGGCTGATCCACTTCACGCCCAAGGCCGAAGACGCCTTCAGTATTGCCGCCAAGGGTTTCCAGAAGGGCGTCGACAGCAGGAATCTGCACATCTCAGCCACCGCGGACAAGTTCGAGCGCGAACACGGGGAGTTCGCCTTCGCCTTCAAGATCAGCAGCCCTGGGTGGAAACAAGCAGCCCGTCAGGGCAAGTACGGTATGAACGCCGTCATGTTCCAGACCGAATCGGGCGTCGAGAGCTACCACATCACCGACCAGGAACACCAGGTCATCTTCCACAAGGACATGACCAGGAATCGCGTCCCCCTCTTCTACAGCGAGGGCGATGGAGAGTGGTTCGTCGAGGATAGGAAGAGCGACCGGGAACTCATCCAGGGAGACCTGGACGACGTGATCGCTTGGGTTCAGAAGAACTTCACCCAGTACAGGAAGTCGATCGCGCACGGGGCTAAGTAGTGTGCCATGCGGCCCTCAGCGTGGAATTCCAGGCTATCAAATGACCTCGAATTCCAGGGGTGTATGCCTGACCCAGATCAGAACAGAGTGCTTTTCAACCCTGCTGGCAGCCACCTCTGATCCATATTTTTCAAACAACCGAAGCCACCATTGAGCGGGTTGAACAGTTAGATGGAGCTGTTCTCCCTCGCGTGACTTGTAGTAAGAAGGCCTGGTCGAAATGCTGAAGAAGCCCATGGTGGCTACTCGAAGAGCTTCGACAATACTTTCATGGGCTATTTGTTCTGGCAGGTGCTCCAGAACATCGATGCAGAAGACTGCATCAAATTCATGGTCATCGAACGGGGTTTCGGATATGGACCCATGTACGAAATGACTTTTTGGGAAGTTACGCCTGTTCTCCTTGATAACCGACGATGCGATGTCGATGCCGGTGTAGCTCTTCCATCCATGTCCAATGAGTGAAGCCCTACCACATCCAAGATCCAGCACCTTGTTCGGAGGCCAATCCTCCCCAGCCACCGAGGCACACCAGTCGAGAGTCTTCTTCACGGGACCTGTCCCATAGCCGTTCTCATACAGCCATGAGTATTTATCGTCTTCTGTTTCTTCGTAGGTCACCATGTGTCGATCCAGGTCATAGGGTGTGTGGTAGCCTTATGTACACTACACGGATACGAAGTCATTGGTTGCATCAAGACCACCCCGCATAGATAGCCAGAATATGAGACTCCCCAAAGTCGACCCCAGGTCGGGCTCCATGCTGAAGCCTCCGCAAGACTCTCTTCGTCACGACGATGGCTGGAAAGAGGGTAAATGGGCACGCATTGAGTGGTGGGATGACGATAGTCCGCCCATGATGCGGTTCGTGGGTGCATGGTCTGCCCCCAAGCTCGAAGACCCCATAGGGTACTCTATCGCCCACGGCGTTTACTACTACGAAGACGTGAATGGACTCATCCGAAGGGTCCACTGGTACAACAAGAAATCAGGCTTCGAGTGGCTCCTGGCACCGTGCAGGGCTCAACCGGACACGGTGTTGCGGCATAGTCTGTCGTGGGAAGATTGGCGCTCCCTCCGCGGCATGCACTGGAAGACCACGAGGGACCCGCTCCTGATCATTTACCACCGAGCCGTCCGATGAACATCAAGGTCTACAAGGATCCCAACCACCCCCCAAGGCCTCCTGTGAACTGCCCGAGACCGAGTCTGACCCACGTGGGTCCCCTCATCAACCCGATGAATGGAGACAATATCAGGCCCGGCGAAGAATACATCACCGGCCCTCTCCGTCTGGTCTTCGTGTACAGGACCAAGGAGAAGACGAAGTGGGGGTTCTACTACCAGTCCCTCATCGATCCCCAGTACCTGCACGCGCAAGAGGATGAACAGAAGAACGAAAACGGCTATCGGCTAATCACGACCAACACCGACAAGATCTCCGAGGAAGAAGTCCTCGCCCAGTTCATGTCCCGCGAGGACACAGTCTGGGTCGACAAGGAATACGACCGGTGGACCTCGATCTCTCAAGCCGCCAGGGACCTCATCGAAGACAATACCCTCTTCATCAAGACCACGATCGGCCCCGGCGTCATCTACTGCCCCTACCTCCAGGAGGGCGTTAGGTTACCAAGCAAGAAGACCCTGGAGGCCTTCGCCCCCAAGAACAAAGCTCACGAAGATTTCCTCCTATGATCGACGTCGAGCCCAACCCGTCCATCAAGTGTACGACCATCAGAAGAATAATTGGTTTCGAGCCTGATGCGAAGAGGGTCTACCTGGCCCACGAAGACGGTTCGATCACCTGGTGCACGATGGACGTATCATCGAGGGTACCAGTGTTCAGAGTGGGGAACACGCTGCCCGAGGTGAAGGAAGAAGCCGAGATCATCGCCCACTTCATCACCGAGGGGTCCAGGTGGTTCACCAGTGGCATGGAGTTCGAGGCACAGAAGGGCTGGTCGGACGTCGCCTTGCAGGTGATGTTCGCCTACAACGAGGTCGTGAAGGAGATGGTGTGATGATAGTCGAGACTCTCAGGTGCTCCGAGATGAGCTTCCAGGAGCTGATCGGGATCATGCCTGAGCCAGACTCCAAACCAGGTAACTTCCGCGCCTACTTCAGGATCAAGGAAGACCGAATCTTCCTCACCAAGTTCTCTGCCACCTCTTCCGACCAACCCATCAACACCTTCTACTGGGAAGAGATGGAAGAGGCCCAGGTTCTTGCCGCGGCCATGGTTGCAGGAAGAAGGTGGTCCTGGCTTCACAAGGAGATCAGTCCCTCCGACAACTGGGGGTTCACCAAGATGTGCATGCTGTGGGCAGTCATGCGCATGAGAGGAGACACCGTCATGGAGCCGAGCTTCAGGATGGTGGACGGCGAGGCTGTGAACAGCTACGTGAAGTGAAATCGTAGTCCGCGGCCCTCTGGTAGTGCATGGCCTACGCGGACCTGACACCTCAGGGGAAAGTCTTCCTCCAGATACCCATGATCCGCCATCTCGCGAAGATGGTGGGTTGTCATTTGTGGACGGGCAACCGTGAGAAGCTGGAGATGTGCACGGGGCTGCTCCGCTCGATCACGACCCAGCAACCCAAGGCGATGGAGGTGATCCCCGAAGCCGATCGCGACCGCTTCCTCTACGTGGTCGACTGCTTCGTAAATGGTATCAATCCAGTACCATGGAGACCAGGCCCGAGGGATCCCGTGCGCACCCTGAGGATTGACGAGTACCCAGAGGACGAGGCCGCCCTCCAGAGGATCATCGCCTACGATGACAAGAAGCTGGTCACGATCTGTGACCTCCTCGAACCTCCCACCTGCGTGAGAACCGAAGCCCAGGCCGGAGAAGGCCGGGTGGACATCACGTTTCAGGCGGGCCGGACAGTTCACGCGATCGAGCTGAAGGTCAAGAAGGCGGATCACCGAGTTGTCGGCCAGATACAGAAGTACATGCGCCACATAGGCAGCATCGTGCACTACAATCTCTTCGACCACGTGGTCGGCTGGGTGGTGGCCCCAGACTTCGACCCCGACGCTGCCAGGGAACTGTCAGAAATCGGAGTGCAGATGGTCAAACTGAGCATGCCAACCGCACCACGAAATGGAGATGCGACATGCGAGACCTTTCCTGGCTGATACCGATGCTGGAAAGCTGGCCGAAAGACACACCGGTTGAACCCTTCGAGTACGAATATCCCAAGTACCTGAAACCCCACGTAGCGGTGGTGACCAGTCCCACCTACCTGCCCAAGATGGCGGCGATTCTGGCTCGGCTGAGACCGAATCACTACGGGGTCATTGGGTGCCTGGTGGGAACGACCGAGAGCTACATGCTCCAGGTTCACCACCATCAACCTCGGGTCATCGTCTGCATGGATGTCGATTTGGCAGAGTACAACCCGGATCGCGACAATGGCTCCTACGTCTACCGAAACATCTGCGGCACCCGCTTCGGCAACTTCCAGGGTCGGTTCGTCTACATCCGGGCGAACTCCAAGGAGACGGGCATCTTTCAGAAGATCTGCAAGTACGATGTCGTCTTCGTGGATGGAGAACACACCCGCGAGGCCGTGATCAACGACATGAAGATCACCAACGCCTGCCTGAACAAGGACGGTGTGATCCTGGTCCACGACCTGGACCTGTCGTCATCTTCAGTGAGAGCCGGTTACTTCGAGTGGCTGGCTGCCCACCCCGAGTACAAACACTTCGAGATCCCTGGGAGCCTCTTTCAGTTCGGACTCGGGGTGGTTTGGAAGTAGGCTACTCGTAGCCCTCAACCCAGAAGAGGAAGGTCCTGGTGAACCAGGGCAGCTCCTTCTTGTCACGCATGACGCCCTTGACCCACGGGGCGTACACCATCTTCTGCTCGTAGGGCAGGCGGACCACGTGGCCCTTGAACTTCTTGGCCCTCTTGAACACGGGGTTGTCGAGTTCCTTGTCGCTGTTCAGGTATGCCAACGTGGTGTAGGGGTCGTAGAACTCGTAGCGAACGCCCTCTCCCCTCAACTGCTGCACCGCGGTGAACACCACCAGACCATTGTAACGGGCCCATCCGGTGTCACAGTCCAGATTGAAGACGAAGCCAGCGTACACCCACTTCTTGATCTTCGCATCCACCTCCATCGGGTGGACGAGATAGAAGATCTGCGAGAGGATGTCCCTGACGATCGGTACCGGCTGCAAGGTCATCCAGTACATCATCTTCTGGGACCGCTCGGTGAAGACCGGGTGAAGCATCTCCTGACCCTCGTTGGGGCAAGAAGTACCACTCCTCCCAGAGATGTTCCGACCGTGATACCAATCTGAATAACGAAGGCCTCCAGGGAAGGACGGCTCGACCACTCCTTGTTCGAGCCAATGATGCCCATGGTCTCGAAGGAATAGATCCCGAACGGGAGGTACTTCTTCCACCATGGGATGGTGCTCCACTGACGGCGTGCGTACACGTAGCCGTGAAAGTAGTCGTAGCGCTCGATGTTCTTGAAGTTGTCCCCGAAGTACTCGGCCAGCATGTTCGGCAGCGCCAGGTGAGGTGCACCCTTGAGGTCCTTCCAGGGGGTGTGGGCCTTGGCGAAGGCTTCTTCTTTACGCCCCACCCACTTGGCGTCGGAGTCGAAATGATAGAAAGGTACGGCGCAGCCGCTCAGCATGAGAGCGGCCACGAGTAGGAGTGCAATCCTGTACATGACCATGTCCTCTGGGGGTTCTCGCTCTATGTACGTCACCCGACGAGGACTGGGAGATCGGTCGGCCCCAGCGTAGATTACTTGATGACGATCGAGGCTGACGATGAATTTCCCGAACGCTCAAACCATTGAAATCATGAGCCCAGCTCGGTTCACAGAGATCAGGGGAGCAGGTACGGCTATCGTCCGGAGAGCCATGAGCGTACCAGCACGATGGCTCCAGGAGCAGGGCCTCCTGAAAGGTCGTATCCTCGACTATGGATCTGGTCGCTGATTTGACGCTGACGCACTCAACGCTGACCGGTACGACCCCCACTGGCACCCTATTAGACCCAAGGGGAAGTTCGACACCATTGCCTGCACATACGTCATCAACGTCGTCGACGAGGAGACCCAAAAGAACATCCTGGACGACATCCGCTCACTGCTGAAGAAAGACGGCATCGCCTACATCTCGGTACGCCGAGACATGAATGGCAAGCGGGCCAAGAAGGTGAATTGGAACGTCCAGCGCCTGGTCGACCTGGATTTGCCCTCCATCCGCAAGACCGCAGACTACGAGATGTACAGGATCGAGAAATGAGACTGGTAGAACCCGCAATCTCAGAGGCCAAGTCGTTCACTGCCTTCTTCGTGGAGGAAGCGAACGAAGCCGGTCTGTTCAAGGGGCCTGACGGGAAGCCTATGGTCTTCTACCGCGGTACCCAGTCGAAGAAGAACCTGTTCACCAATCTGGGCACCCTCTCATTCACCACCGACCCAGATGTGGCAAAGATATACTCCGCCCGCCCCAAGACCAAGAACTGGACCTTCACCGCCGACTTCGTCGAAGGATCCACGGTGGGTGCCTACCACCTGAAGATGACCAACCCCATCGAGATCGATGAGATCGACGGCACCCCGCTCGACTTCATCGAGAGCTACCTGGGAGGTCTGGACAAGGTCGGCAGGGACGACGTCCTGAAGCTCCTCGCCTACCTGGCGAACCGCGAGAGCGGTAAGGCGAAGGGCCCGCGTTTCCAGTACGAATTCGAGGACGATGCCGAAGACTACATCGATAACGATGAGTTCATGGGTATCGAGATCGGCTCCTCCCTCAAGTCCCTCTACACCACTGTGAAGGACCGCTACGATGACGGCGCGATGGCTGATGTGAAGGATGCCCTCAACGCCGTGGTCCTGGACTACTTCGTTCTGATTGACGCCCCAGCCTTCAAGCGCCTCGCCAAGGCAGCAGGTTACGACGGCATCATCCACACCGACGCCTTCGATGCGGGTCCCATGGTCTCTCAGAAGCTCCTGGGCAAGGACGTGAAGGACCAGCACCTGACCTACCGTCCCTTCGACAAAAGCCAGGTGGTCCCCCTCAGGACGCAGTCCATGGCTACCAAGAAGGACCTGAAGGAGTCGGTCACTGCGACCGCTCCTCTGGATGGCTACCATGGCTCTGGAGGCCCCCTGGAGAACAACGACATCTCGGTCATGCTCAAGAAACGTGACTTCTCCCATCACGGAAGCAAGTACGGTGGCTTCTACCTGACCGCGGGAACGGACTCTTCTTCCTACCAGTCGGCCAAGAGGTACGCCGATGACAGTGCTGCCAGGAGTGGAAACGAGGCGAAGGTCTACAAGGTCACCCTGAAGCCCGACACGAAGTTCTTTGTGAACGACGATGCCTTTGGGGCCACTCGTCTTTCGGCCAGCAAGATTCAGGAGTACCTGGGCCAGGGCTACCAGGCAATCTACTCGACCAAGTCGAAACCTACCCCTGAGCTTGTGGTGCTCGACAAAAGCGCTATCTCCTCGATCGAAGAGCAAACACTGCTGGAGGAGTCCACCAACCCCACCAGGGCACGCATGTGGTACCACGGCACCAGCGCCAAGGCTCAGAAGAAAGATATCCCGCTCGCCGAGAGCACTGCTTCTTCAGCCAGCCTCGACGAGATCGACGTCAACTCCATCGACACGGGCGTGCCGGTGAAGGGCTACCTCTACCACGGATCCCGAGAGGACAACATCGAGGAACTGGAGCCCTACACTCCTTCCTACGATGGCAGCCTGGGTTGGGGTCTCTACCTGGCCGAGGAGCCCGAGGCAAAGAACTACGGCAAGTACGTCTACCGCGTGCCCGTCGAGCTGAAGAAACCCTTCAGGATCGAACACCGTCCGATCAAAGCAGACCCCATGGGAGATTCGATTGAGACCCTGATCGACGACGAGCTGCTTGCAGCACTGAAAGAGAAGGGCGAATCCTTCAAGGACTGGTACGAGAAATGGGCTGGCTTCGGCGCTGAGTACAACCAGCCTTACGGTCAGGATGTCGACGACGTCATCGACGAAGAAGGTAACCTCCCCGAAGCGTTCCTGGACTGGATGGAAGAAGCGGATCGTCCCCTGGCGGCCCAGATCACCAAGCACCTCGTCGAGATCGATGAGTGGTACGGCGAAGCTATCAAGAGCGCCATGGCCGAGGCCCGTGAGAAGAAGGATCCCGAGCTGTACAAGACTCTCACGACCAAGCTGAGGGAAGAGCGAAAGACCAAGCTCGAAGCAATCAACAGTCAGAAGCTCGAAGACCTGTGGGACGAGTGGCCCGCGAACAACATCCCCATCATCCCGAGCAGCACCCTCGCCGGAGAAAGTGTGGCTCCCTTCTGGTTCAGGCTTGGTGACGAGATCTTTGGGTGCTTTGATGCCGGGGATATGGAAAGCATCAGTCCCTCAGTCAAGGAGGCCGGTTATGACTCCATGGCCGTACACGGCCTTCGTGCCTTCTCCAGCTTCCTTGGTCACGAGGTCGTGCTCTTTAGGTCGGCTATCCCGGACCAAGTCAACGGCGAGCCTATTCAACGAGACGAATGATCTCTTCGAGGGTGATGTCCGCGTTCGCGCCGATCGCTTTCTCAACAGCAACCAGCTTTGCCCTCTGAGCGGCCTCTAGATCCTCTCTGTGGGCCTCTACAAACAGATCTGAGTGTTTCCCCGTCGTTACCCTCAGGGACGTCGTGGTGGGCAAATCTGACGGCTCTGAAGGCAGCTCCCACCTGGGACCTCCCATCCACACCGCGGCGAACATGAGCTTGGCCTTCGCGTTACCCACTCCTCCGAGACGGCAGGCGTTGTAGTACATCGTGTGAACGTCCTGCCAGGGAGCTTCCTTCCTGTCGCAGGCCACATCATGGAATACTGATGCGTTACGATGCTTCCCAACGTATGGAGAAGCGACAATCGTCCAGAACACCCTTGGGATCGAGGATCCATCAACGACCCAGCCCTCCGGCGCGTCCCAGGTCCTGTTGAAGGGGTCCGTGTAGGTGACGGTCTCCAGGACCTTCATCTCACGACCAGTATCGTCCAATCACTCAGTACGCACCGGACCAGAGAAGATGCCGAAGTCCGGGCCTGGAGCCAGGAAACATGACCTGCGGGCGCACGCACTAACGGCGATGAGGATACTCATCAGGAGGGCTGAAACAATGGTGAATCGCATGTGGTATCTCACTTCTGCTTATTGATGAAGTTCCTGGCATTGATGGCGATCTGGATCATGGGATTCATCATGCCAGCACCGCACTCAGCCATCTCTTCCATGTTCTTTCTACCTCTGGTTCCCAGGATCGACTTTCTGACGAACTGGATGCCGTGGAGATTCATCTTCTCAGCAGCTTGCCAGACCTGCCAGAGGTAAGGGTCATCCTTCTCCAGAACATCCTCTTCCTCCATGGGGAGGCACTCGGCATGCTCTGGGGTTTCGCGGATAGCTTTCGCATTGTCGGCGAGAGCGTAGCAGCACATGACCTCGGTACGGCACATTTCCCTGATGCCAGCTTGGAAGGTGAGGTTGAAGTTCACCAGGAGAAGGCCGTAGACGTGTCTGGTATAACCGATTCCGAAGCCCGAGATGCTGGAATCCACCGGGTCGATCTGGGAAATGTAGGTGGGAGCGCCGCAGGTCGCCTGCTTCTCAGCCCACTCCTTCGCCAGGGGGTCTGCCAGGTACCTCGCAAAGACAGCCATGAAGTCTCGATACTGGCTGTTCGCGAGTGAATTTCGATCCTTATGTTGCTGGTCTTTCATGTGTCCATCCTCAAAGGTAAATACGCAGGAAACCAAACACCAGGTGATTGTGCATGCTGACTCTGAACAAACTCAAGGGAATCGACCCAGCGGTCTTCGCCGGAGCCAACAGGGGCAAGAAACCCAGCCCTGAAACGATCGCTTCCACGATTGAACAGATCGTTTGAGAGTTCGGAGAGGACCCTCAGTCCATCAACAGCGGCAACTGTGACCGCTTCGCCGAGGAGCTGGTTTCCCGCCTGAAGTATGGGTACGCCATGGAGACCGTGGCAGAAGACGAGGACGACTACGACGAACCCGATGATTTCGATGAGGACATAGCCGACGTCCCGAACCATGCCTTCGTCCAGATCGGGAACCGCTACTACGACGCGGAGACACCCAAGGGCGTTGCCAACTGGTTGGACCTTCCCGTGTACAAGCGTTTCAACTTCCAGGAGAGCCGGACCAATCAGCGGCACTTTCTGAGAAATGTGCCGCTGATTGGTCGGGAGACGTTCGAGGAATGGCTCACCGAATCCCACCAGCGCGACCGTCACTGCGAGTCGTAAATAGCGAGGACGTTATCCGGGAGATATACCAATGGACAAGATTCTCGACATCATCAGGTTGATCATCGAGCTGATCAGGACGTGGCACGGCAAGCCCACGGACCTCAGCGACAACAACGTGAACACCATCCGGACGGGGCTTGACCTTGCTCCGGAAGACGACCCCGAAGTGGCGAACGCCAAGCACCGCCTGGATCAGATTGCCTCCCTCCCCGAGGACAAGCGTAAGGCCAGGGCCAGCGAGATCCGCGAGATGGAAGACCTCGTCGAGAAGAAGAGGGTCATCCCCAGGGAAGCCTACGACAAGAAGACGCTTCTCGATCAGATTCAAGACGCAGAGGAGGGCAGGCGATGAAGAAGCGCATCCTCATCCTCATCGTCCTGGTTGGTCTCTTTGTCGTTGGCTGTTGCTCCAAGCAACCGCTCCAGGTTGACGCACCCCTCCGTCTCACCCGAGAAGAGGTCCTTCGCGTCGAAGACGGTGACCGCATCGTCATCTACTTCCCCCACGGCGTGGAGCGTCCGGTCGTATTCAAGAGCGTCGAAACAGATGGGTGGGTTGTCTCTGGAAAAGTCATTGACGATTAGCCAACTAATGAGTCAAATTTCTTACAGAGGTAATGCAGAATGAGACTCGTCTGCGTCGACTTTGAGACGGCCAACTCCAAACGCGACAGTGCTTGCTCGATAGGTATCGCTGTCGTAGACGCCGGGAAGATCGAGGTGCACCACCACTACATCCGGCCTCCGGTCATGCACTTCGATCCGAACTGCGTGGCGATCCACAAGATCACGCCCAGCATGGTGCGTGACGCTCCCACGTTCAACGAGCTGTACCCCGAGATAGAGCCTCTGCTCCGGCATGGCCCCCTGTGGGCTCACAATGCCTCGTTCGAGCGCAGTGTGTTCAAGGCCCTGAGCGAGACGTACCGCGCCGACTATTCGATGGACATTGACTGCACGGTCAAGCTGGCGAAGCGTTTGTTCCCTGACCTGGAGCGCCACCGACTGGACGTGGTCTGCGAACACCTGGGCCTGGATATGAAGCACCACGACGCTGGTGATGACGCCTGGGCCAGCGCCAAGATTGTCCTGCACGCCAAGAAGCTGATCGAGGAAGGCCACTGGCACGACCCCGTGCTGGATCCCTATGTCATTCCCAGGAGAATCCGAGGTGGCATCTTCGCTATGGCTGGCCGATTCAAGTTCGGCACCAACATCCAGGTGATGCGGGCCATGCGCACCCTTGGGGCTTCCCTGGAATCCAAGATGAAGCGGGATACCCCTTACCTGCTCATTGGTGAAGCTGACCAATCGTATGTGGGCCTCTATGACAGGGCGGTCAAGTACATCACCAATGGCGGATCCATTCGTGTAGTCAGGGAATCGGACTTCTGGGCCAAAGCGAAAGAAGAACGCTGCGCTGCTTCGTAGATACCGCGAGGTATCTCTGCATGAAGTGCTACCCCCAAGTACCACAGATGGCAGTCAAGACACGCCAGATCAACGGCGTGTCGGTCCGTGGGTACGAGGTCGGTGATACCTACTACCTCGACTTCATCGCCTCTGGCGAGGGCGGCGGGGGACAAAAGGCGCTCGAACAACTGCGGAAGAAGTTCAAGCAGATCATCGCCCTCGACCCGATCGGCACTGCCCGTGGATTCTGGGACAAGATGGTCAAGCAGGGCATCGTGGACCGACTGGTGCACAGCCTGGACTTCGATGACGGCAGAGGAGAAGTGATGGTCCCCGACGACGAGATTGAAAGCCTGACCGAAGCCTCCCAGGGGAAGCTCCCCCTGCGTCAGGCCGTCGACGCCTACCTGAAAAGCACCGGGCTTGATACCGACGACATGGACTCGTGCTTCGGCACCTGCAAGCTCTACGCCCACGATCTCGCAAAGGTGCTCCGGCAGCACGGTCACGATGCTGACATTCTTCAGGTGGTTGGTCCGTCGAAAGACGTCCTCGACAAGGACATTCACCCGAGCTGGTTGGACTTCCTCAATATCTCGAAGTCAGCACGATCCGCTATGACCCATTACGTGGTCTCAGTGGGTGACAAGGTCGTCGACATCACCGGCAGGCAGTTCGGCAAGAAGGGCGGCGGTGTGAAGATTCAGTCGAAGAAGAACTTCCTCGCCAACTGGGACAAGAGCTACGAGGTGGACCGCGGCGCAGTCATCGAATCGGCCATCGCAATGGCTGTTCGTGAAGTTACACAAGTTGAGTCAAATCAGCATCTGGCCTCGTATGATTCTGCATACGGAGCCAAAACCCCATCTGAAACACCAGTTCTGGCCGCTTATACGCGCCAGAAGACCCTCAGCGTAGGTGACCTCCAGCGCATCAATGCGCCGGTTCTTTCCGAGATGAAGGTCGTCCAGGTAGGCAGGAAGGCCCCCAAACACGGGTGGGAGTTCATTGCATACCGCGACAAGATCTGGCTGGTGGATCCCAAGGAATGGGTGCCCGCTGACGGCGCTGACCTCTACCAGGCCCTGGTCAAGAACATGGGAGACGAAGATGTCCCGAACCCCATGGAGGTCGATTACTTCTACGACTGGGCCAATCAGCTCAACGAGCTGATCGTCGACCTGTTCGTTGGAAGCTACGACCCGAATGAACACAAGATCACCGCGTCTCACACCGACTCTCCCAGCTTCCGCTCTTCGCCTCTCGTGAAGAAGGTAGTGAAACAGCTCGGAGCCATGACGGTGAACTACGAGGGTGAGTACGAGTTCGACCGCGGCGAGTACATCGACACCAGGGACAAGCTCCCGAAGGTCATGTACCACGGCACCAGCTCAGTCTTCCTCCAGAGGATCCTGCGACAGGGTCTCCGTCCAGGAAACCCGAGCAACTGGAGCGGCGACAACTATCACGGCACCTTCAAGGAACACATCTTCCTGGCCGACTCCCCGATCCATGCTCGCTGGCATGCGGCGGATACGGCGAGGAAGAAGGGTGGCGAGGGTGTTGTCCTGAAGGTCAACGTCCCCGACCAGAACAAGCTCACGCCCGACTGGGACGCTGACTCGTTCTCCACCTCCAAGAACAAGACATTCGCCAAGGTCAACCAGGCGGGAAACTCCAGGTCTACCGTTGGCTCGTGGAAGACCAGCAAGGCCTTCGGTCGCTTCGGCTACAAGGGGCGCATCCCTGCTTCTCATATCAAGCTGGAGGCGTGGTCGCCAGATGCCGCTGAGGACGAGAACCCCAAGTGGCAGGAGAACTACCCAGGTGACAAGGCGATCTGGGACCTCTTCACCAGGTACATCAAGAACGGAGACTTCGACGAACTCTCGTACGCCTGGCAAGTAGCTGTCGAAGGTGGTTACGAGGATGATGACGAAGAGGATGAGGACTACGAGGAGGCTGTGGGATCCACCTCCGGGAACGACCTTTACTACCACGGCACCTCGGCAGAGCTGGGTCGAAAGATCCTGAAGGACGGCTTTCTCGACCCTCCCGACATCGGCAAGCGCAAGGCTGCACTGACACCCCGCAAGGGTATGGTGTACCTGGCCTCGAACATCGAGTACGCCCTCGCCTACACCCTGGGAGGAGCCACCGAAGGCTATGACTTCAGTCAGTACGCCGACAACTGGTGGTGGAAGAACAAGGGTGAGGGCGCAATCGTGCGAGTGAAAGCCGAGGACATGGCCGACGCCGACCCAGACGAGGATGATGTCGCTGGCCTCATCATGTCCCACGAAAGAGAGAACGACCCAGAAAGGCACGCCCTTGCCGACAAGATCTTCAGAACGTATGTGAGGGGCGATGCGAAGATGGAGCAGAAGTGGAAGGAGCTGCGGTATGACCCTGCTCTCCATAAGGCTGTTCGTCTGGTGAAGCAGCTCCTCAAGAAGATTCCACGCTCTGGATCCATCTGGGGCGAGATCAAGAAGATGGCTGGCAACGCTGCTCACCCAGGGCGCGTGAAAGTCCATGACGTGATGTTCTTCAGGGCCCCCGATCTTTCTCAGATCAAGAGACCAAAGGGCGGCTACACGTTCGATCTCATTGCCGACAAGGTTGGTGAGATCGAGAAACCACAGGTGAGTGAATCCCGCGTTGCCGACAACCGTCTTCCATCATGGTTTCGCAATGGCGAGCCGGTATCGAAAGAACGCCTCGAAGAGGTGGCTCCTGACACCCCCTACATTCTGGAGGGCGAAGAGTTCAACTATGCCTGGAGGCTCTGTGATGTTCCCTTGAAAGCGCTGGGCATCAATCCTGGCATGAAGGTCTCCGACTACATCGATCGCTATCTTCCAGACGGTTCCGACAAGAACAAGAAGCGGATGGGCAAGGCTTCATCCCATCCTGCGATCGTGTTGATTGAAAATGGTACTCCCAGGCTTGTTGATGGATGGCATCGAATGGGAAACGCCATCGCCTCTGGGAGGAAGGTTCTGAAGGCCGTATGTGCTGTTGCTGATCCAGGGGATCTGACCGAATCCTCAGTGAATCTCGTCAAGAATCACCGCGGCGAAGAAACGATGATCTACGAGAATCCATCCCAGGAGAGGCTCGCGAAAATCTCCAAGGGAATGGAGTGCGCCAGAGCATTCATCAAGGGAAACAAGGTCTACGTTTTCGACGCCAACGCCCTCCACCAGACGGTGCGAGAAAAGTCATCCCTGGATCTGAAGGATGCAATCTCCGTGGTGCTCTGGGGCCAAGGGGGAAATATCGCGGCTGTCCAGGTTACAGACAACACCAGGAACACGAAGTGGCACCACTCCAAAGAGTTGAAGGACGCCATCCTGGCCGTACCCTACATCCAGCACCGCTCCAGCAAGGTAGATCGCGAGAGTGAAGAGTTTGTCTCGTACTACGATGACGCCATCGTTGGACCATGGCACGAACTGGAGGAAGCATACACAGACTTCGACAGCGCCCCGATCGACCTCTTGAAGCACGAGCAGTGGAAGGATCTCTTCTTCAAGCAGCCCAGCGAGAAGGAAGTGAAGGCTTTCCGCAAGTTCCTGCGCGACAACAAGGAGAAGCAGATCGTTCTGTATCACGGCACCAGCGCAAAGCACAAGATCATGGAGCAAGGGCTCTTGCCGACAACCTCCAAGCGTCGCCTGTCTTTGCAGTCCGGTTCGGGATACGTGTACCTGAGCGTATATCCCGCCATGGCGAAGTCCTTCGCTGAAATGGGGTATCCCAAGCAGGAAGTGGTCGTGTACGCTGTGACCCTTCCGATCCACAAGCTCTCTCCCGACAAAGACCAACTCAGAAACCAGCGCCAATGGGCTGGATACGAGGGGAAGGATGACTTGGCTGGAAGTCTCCTGTACGGCAAGGGAGCCCGCTTCAAGGGTAAGATCGAGCCTTGGCAGATCAAGATCGAAAAAGGTTCACCCATCAACGAGGGCTCGGAGACGACCAAATCTCCCATCCAGAATGGGAAGCTGGTGGAAATTGACGAGCTTCCAAAGACCACCCAGGACGACATCGTCCAATGGGTAGCTGAGAACGTACCGCAACTCGAAAACGATCCCGAGATGGCTCGAAGCAATCTGCTTGGCTTGGCGAATGCCCCCAAGGTCCTGGTGGGCAAGGTGAACCTCTCTTCTCTCAAGGGCTGGAAGGAAAGAGGCGTGAGCGACCTGGCCGTGAAGAAATACGCCCAAATGGCAAGCACATCAGAGGCTCCTCCCATCCTGGTGGCCCACGGCAAGTTCCTGGATGGAGGCCATCGAGCGCATGCGTATGCAAAGGCCAAGCTGGATGCCATCCCGGCGGTCGACATCACGGCCATTCTCGATATGGATTGGGACAAGTGGCTGGAGACGAGTATCAACCATTCGTCGAGAACTTCGTCCTGGAAGGTTGGGAGGTGGCTCCCGTCCAGGATCCGCGGCACTACGATCAAGAAGCCACAAACGGAGAGAATGAATACTACTACCACGTCACCTCCAAAACGTCGGCCCCGTCAATCATCGCACATGGCCTGAGACCTGGTGAAACGCCGATGTTCGACGTCTTCGGCAAGCGCTCTTCTAGGAAGGTGTTTCTTACCGACATCGATGCCGTCTACTTCTGGATGGATGCGGTGAAGGAGAAGCTGAAAGAAAAGGGCTCAGACGACTCTGTCGTGCTGCTGCGTATCTCCCAGAAAGAAGTGGATGCCAAAAAGCTCCAATACGACAAGAAAGGATCCGGCGAGAGCAGTGGTAACGACTGGTACGCCACCAAGGTGATCGGCGCTCCAGAAACACAGAATGAATCGGTTCTCCTCGAAGGTTGGGTGATGGCTCCAGAACAGCACCCAGGAGACTACAGGGATGTTGAGCCAGATGATTACTACTACCACGTCACCAGCAAGGATGCAGCTCAAGGGATTCTGAAGAGCGGGTTGAAGCCTGGTAAGCCAGCACTCTTCACCAACTACTCCGCACGCACCAAAGGCCGGGTATTCCTTGCCGACAAGAATGGCGTGGACTTCTGGATGGAGCATGTGGAGCTGCACCTTTTCGCCAACAAGGACTACGACGAGGATGAAGATCCGGCGGATGATGTCGTGGTCTTGAGGATCCCGAAAAGCGAGGTTACCGCCAAGCTCTCGGTTGACAAGGAAGGCACTGACGACAGCCGGGCGAATGCCTGGTATGCTACCAGCATTGTTGAAAGCATGAAGGACGCCGATGAAGACACCTTCCTTGGCTATCATTGTTCCCATGTAGAGATCAAAGGACATGATGATAGTCACGGCTTCTTCTCACACGATTATGCCCCAGACTGGCTCCACAGGTTGCTGAAAGTCCTTGAAGAAAACAGAGACAAGGAGGCGAAAAGCCTTTGTGATGAACTTGATCAGATCGAAGATGATCAGGCATCCGTTGGATATAAGCAATACGTGAAGCTCTGGAATGATTGGTCGGAGAGAGGTATCGATCATTTGAATTCCAGCGGGTGGGCTTGGATCTTCGTCTCTGGTGATCCTGACAAGGATTATGGAGAGCACTGCTACAAAGTGCATGTGCTTCCTGGCACCAAGTACGAAGAACTGACAGACTACAACCATCCAGGTGCCAGCGCCATATTCTACAACACAGAGAAAGGCGGCCTGAGATTCGATAAGGTCTCAGAATCCATCCAGGAGGCCAAGCAACGCCCAGGCGGCTGGATTGGTCCTGTGTGTACCATGGCTCCAGGCACAAGTTCCTGAAGTCCCTGGACATCGGCCAGCACGGTCAGGGCATCGTCATGGTCAGTGGTCGGCACAAGACTCCAGCCATCTACTTCACCTCCTCCAAGGAGAACGCACGCTTCTACGGTGATCCCAAGGGCGACGAGGATCACGACGAGTACATCTACGTGGCCTACGTGAAGATGAAGAACCCCATGGTAGTCGATGAAGACCACCCGCTCCGAAAGAGACATAGTCCTCCTCAGATCGCGACCAAAGCCAAAGAAGCAGGTCACGATGGCTTCATCATTCCCGACTACACCGATGGAACAGATCCATCGACGATCTACGGCGTCTTCGACAACGAGAACGTCAGGCTGGTGGGCCCGCTCAAATAACCGGGCGACAACCTCGGGACCGATGACGAGATCGACCCTGACGAGATCGAAGTCTACGGTGACCGGGGCGACTACTACGTGTTCTTCCAGGACTCGGAGGGCAACGTCATCCAGGGTCCAGGTCCATTCAAGACCACCCAGGAAGCGGAACGCGAGGCGCTGCGCCTCGTGAAGAAGCACAACGCCTCGCTGCGGTGATCAGGCCTGGATGCCCTTGCTGAACAGGCGCTTGAATTCATCGTAGGGTGCTCCGCCCGCCACACAGAAGTGGATCAGCGAACTGCGGGTGCACTCCATCGTGTTGAACAACCTGTAGGGAATTTCCAAACCCGAGAGAAGGCCCTTTTTATCCGTATCCCAAATGAACCAGTGGGTAAAGACCATGAGGGGCCCACCGGCGGCGTAGTGGTTGGGATCGAGGACCGATTCCGTGTAGAGACGAGGGTGTTCGTTCTCATCGATGCCTGGGTGCTCCAAGAAGAAACGCCCGATGTCCAGGCCCGTGTATTCATCAAGCGCGACGAGCCCCGACTGGTTGAAGTAGAAGTCCTGAGGGTGAAGCATCAAGCCACCCTTGTCGAACATGGCGACGGAGATCAGGAAGGTACACTCGACAGAGCAGACTCGCCTGCTGCCCATCTCCACAGGCTTGAAGACCATGACGAGCTTGTTGGAAATGGAGATACGACCGTAGCCCTCAGGGAGCAGGGAAACAGGAAGATCAAAGCTGTAGTGAGGCTTGAAAACCATCGAAACGGTCTCGGGATCGCACTCTTCATCTGGTTCGTCGAGATCAATTCCATCCACCCTGCTGATGGAAAAGCAGCTCGAAAGATTCATGAAGGCCTTTTCGGTGATAGCCGTCCAGGCCGCCAAGATAGCGTGCTGGAAAGGCTCGCTCCACAGCGCCTGGGTCTCTTCGCAGGGATCATACTCGATCATCGGAGCGAGGAGTAAACCGCATTCTGGTACCATGTTTTGTCTCCAGTGTGTAAGATTATTCATCTTATTACCAAGAGATCGACCTGGGTTAAGCTGTATTTGAGACAGCCGCCACGGCCCGATCGGTATCGTCTCTATAACGCAGCAGGTGGCCCTGGATCTCGGAGGTAGCGCGGCCAGCCGTCTTTTTGGCGAATGCCTGGGCCAAGTCCTCCCTCCCTGGGAAGAAGTGCAGGAAGATGTCGCTCGCGACCTTCTTGTCCGCGGGCGGAATCTCCAGGCGAATGTCCACCCGGCCATCGCGCAGCAGAGCAGGGTCCAGCGAGTCGGGGTGGTTCGTGGTCATGATCAGGATGCGGCCCTCTTGGGTCGCGCACCCGTCGATGGCGTTGAGCAGATCAGAGAGGGTGATCTCCTCCGACCTGTTTCCCTGAAACCCCGAGCTGCTGTTGCTGATGACCTGAGGCCCTCGTCTCGACAGCCTTGAGGGCGCAGTTGATGTCCTCCAGGAGCAGGATGTACTCGGTCGGCGCGGAATTCATGATCTCCATCAACTCGTTGTCCGAGGTGCTCTTGCTGAACTGGATCATGTAGAAGGGCAGATTGAGTTCGGTCGCGAGGCACTTGACCAGCGTCGTCTTCCCAGTGCCGGCGCCGCCGTACAAGAAGTACCCGCGCCTCCACGGCACGCCCTTCTCTCGGTACCAATCGCCCGAGGCAAGGAACTCTCGACCATCCTGGATCAAGTCCTCCTTGATGGTTCCTGGGATGAACACCGTTTCTTTCGGGCGCTTCGGGACGCCCTCGACCACACGCCAGGACCATCCAGAGGAGACCCTGATCATCATGTCGGTCTGGGTAACCCTCTTGAAAACCTCGGTAGCTTCATCCAGAACGCCTTGGATATGCCGCTGGTTGCCTGGGAAGACCGAGAGATAGGGTGTCAGGTAGAACATCTTGTCGATGCCCGTGCTCTCCACCTTGTCCCTGGAGACGTAGAAGGTGTAGAGCCTGAACCCGCGACGGATGATGATTCTGGAGCCTACAGGGAAGATGTGTTTCGCGTCATCGTGGACCGTGTACTTGTAGGTCCTGATCAGGGACTTCTTGGTGCGGGCCCAGATGGCGAGATTCTGGAAGACCAGGTTCTCTTCGGACACCTCGAACTCACAGCTCACCAGGCGCTTGAAGGCCTCCCAGATGTACATGAGAAGTCCTTTGCACCAGTGGATCAGGAAAGAGACGACCGCTACGACCAGGCCGCCCTGGGCAAGCTGATTGTCTGCGAGAATGGTTTGCACCCATCCAATGACTGATTCCATTGGTATGATTCACTTCATGGCCCTACCAGGATCTGAGACCAGAGGTTTTTCCTCTCTGTTGGAGTAGTTAGTACATGACGCCGGGCACTGATGCCCTTGGATGAAGAGGCACTTCGCTGGAGTAACGATATGGCACGCGAGCAAAAGTGGGTGAACTTCACCTACGACCCTGAGAACAGCTTCCACAACGTGGTCATGACCGCAGCGGAGCAAGTAGACCAGGAAGACCTGGACCACTTCCTCTTCCACCAGCTCAGGACGAGCTGGGAAGACGGCGTTCTCGGCGAGAATCATGACCCATCCGGATCCCTGCGCGTCATGAACGTCGATGCGGCCAAGATCGTGAAGGGCCGCAAGAAGGGCATCCTCTCGGGCATCCTGTACCTGGCCGCCGGTGATTCCGCTGGCGTCGAGGTCTGCCCTTTCCGTACTGGCAAGTTCCCCACCTGGCGTCACAAGGAACACCCTGGCTCAAACATCACCTACGGTGCGAAGAACAAGACCGGCCAGTGCGTCTCTCTGAACAAGGCCAAGTTCCACCTCTCCGACCCTGAGCATGCTGACGATTTCATGAAGCAGGCTGTGGACGCAGCCAACGCCATCAAAGGAAAGGGCCAGGACATGGAAGCCATGGCCCATCTGTACAAGCTCGGCTTCACCAAGGACGCCGGTTGCTCCGGCCTCTGCCTGGGTCACACCGCGGGCCACGCCCGTGTTGCCCAGAGCAAGAAGGACGACCTCGAATCGAATCCCATCCAGAAGGTCCGCATCGACCGCACGAAGCGCCTGCTCACCATGGGCGAAGAGGCCAATCAGAAGTTCCTCGCGGACGTGGTCCACGACATCAAAGCGATCGTCCGAAAGGCTGGACGCGAGGGCATGACTCCCGCCATCCGCCTCAACGGCACCTCCGACCTCTACTGGCACAGCATGCCCAAGCTGAAGAAGGAAGGGAAGACCATCTTCGAGATGTTCCCCGACGTCCAGTTCTACGACTACACCAAGAACTTCAGCGTGGTCATGGACTTCCTCAACGGCAAGCTCCCTGACAACTACCATGTCACCTTCTCCTTCGGTGGATCCAACTGGCCTGCGGCCAAGAAGGTCCTCGACAAGGGCGGCAACGTCGCCGTGGGCTTCCGCCTGCGCAAGAAGGACGACTTCCCGATCGGATGGCGCGGCTACGAAGTCATCGACGGTGACGAAACTGACCTTCGCTTCGCCGACGCCACCAGCGTCCCCGGCAAGATCGTGGGTCTCAGGACCAAGGGCAGCTCGTTCTCCATGGATTCCGAATTCATCGTCGAGCCCGACGATGCCGAGATCGTGTGGCCCGAGGACAGCCCCTTCCACGAGAAGCAGGGGCGCAAAGGAGCTGAAGAGGTCAAGAAGACCCGCGTCAGCCGTGAGAAAACGGCTGCCAAGTACATGATCACCGACCAGATTGAGCAGGACATCTACCAGGCCTTCGAGATGATCTTCGACGACAAGGGCCTCACCCTCAAGGAAGTCCAGCGCCGCACCAAGATCCCGATGAAGAATCTCAAGCTCGCCTACGACCACTGGCTTGAGCGCTTCAGGCTGACCGACCGAGGCTCGAAGGTTATCCCCTCCGACGCCGATCGTTCCCTGGTCGCCAAGAACATCCGAAACATCTTCCAGATGCTGTCTCGCCGCGCCCTCAAGGCCGGTGTGTACGAGCCCTCCAACGGCATGCAGGGAGCCGACCTCAGGAACTACCTGAAGGGACAGGTGAAGAGCGAGACCTTCGCCGAATACCTGGGCATGGATCACCTGAGTGAGGCAGCCAAGAAGGCCGACGCCAAGGACTGCCCGCAGTGGGGCAAGCTCAACCAGAAGGAACAGAACGCTCTCGACATCCTGGTGAAGCAGCACAACGAGGATACGTATAGCTGGAAGGTCGCCCTCGGCCTGGAGCCGGTGACGTTCGACGCCCTGGTCAAGCGTGGCCTGGCCGAAAAGCAGCCTGGAAGAGGTGTGAATAGCTACCGCCTGAGCTGCCCCACCCTCCTTGGCGAAGCTACCTCTCCCAAGGCGCTGAACGCGAGCCAGGAGAAAGCTCTCAAGATCCTCAAGAATCAGTACGAGCACGCCCGCAAGCCCGGCGTGGACATCTCCATGCAATGGGTAGCACCCTCGGCCTATGATATGAAGGCTGGTAGCTTCGAGGTACTCTGCAAGCGCGGCCTGGCCGAGCGGAAGATGAGTCCTGGCAAGGGTGCCAACCGCTGGTACTACCGCTGGGTGAAACCCCTGAACGAGGTGATGGAACAAATGGCCTCCTCCACCATTGGCAAGGCCGTCATGACCCTGACGGAGGGCTAAGCATGTCCTTCTTGGAAGCCATCAAGAAGTCCATCGAGGGCGAGTCCCCCTCTGGTCGCAAGAAGGTCGGTACCATCAAAGGTGGTGACCTTCCCGAGGATCTCCAGGTGCTCATTCTCCAATGGGCCGAGGAGTTCAATGACGGCCAGGACGAGATCGAGCGCATCTTCAACGACTTCGAGGGCATGTCCTTCCCAGTCTACGAAGTGCCCGTCAGCGCCTTTGATCACGACGTGGAGATGGACCCGTCCCGCGGGCCCGCGCACGCACGTGACATGGACCTCGACAAGACCCTGCCCGTCGTCATTGCGAAGGGCGTGTGGGTCGATGGTCGCCATCGTGTGTTCAAGGCCAGGGAGGACGGCAGGAAGACCATCAAAGCGATGGACGTCAGCTCGATCTACCCGAACCTCGATCCCAAGAAGCACCAGATCATGGGAACCCTCAAAGAAAAGGAAGAGTACCAGACCGGCCACACAGCTCCTACCAAGGAGAGTGGTGCTCCCCTGTGGGACGTCACCAGGAATGGTACCTACCCCCAGGACTTCTACGGTCCCCGCGGATACGAGTATGCCAGTGGCGATGGAGCCACGGCGATCTTCCACAGGGTCCAGATGCTCCGCAACAAGCCCAACAAGCAGGTCAAGGTCTACCGGGCCGTCTACGCCGACATCTCCAAGGAGAAGCGGAAGATCAACCAGGGCGACTGGGTTGGTCTGAACCGGTCCTATGCGGTCGACCACGGCAAGTCAAACCTCAGCAACAACTACAAGATCATCACCAAGACCGTGTACGCTCGGGACCTGTTCACCTATGGCGACTCCCTGGAGGAGTGGGGCTACGACCCCCAGCCCAGGATGAAGGAAGAGGACATCTTCACTCCTGAAGAGGTCGAAAAGAGGAAGGTCGCCCGGCAGACCAGAATGGTCCAGGCCAAAGCCCAGCGCGAGCAGAGCATCAAGGACTGGCTGGAGAAGAATATCCCCAAGCAGCGAAACGACAAGGTTTACCTCTGGGTGGTCGCCTACGACCCCTACGACCCGAACAAGGGCATTTCCACGATCGACCAAGTCTTTGCTGACGAGGAAGATGCGCGGAAGGCCCTCACGCGCCACAAGACGCTCTACCCTGCCTGGTTCCCGATGGACGCTCTGACCTACTCCACGACCCGCAGGTCTGTAGCTCCCGTGCATGGTGTCAAGGTCGAAGTCGACAAAGTGGTCCACGAGAGCACCGGATACGTCGAAAGCATGGATGCTGGAGACTTCGAGGAGACCTACGATAAGGAGCACGTCGTCCTTGAGAAGGACGGCATCCGCTACGCCGTAGACGACAAGAGTGACCCCAACTCGTCCATGGCCTTCGATGGTGACAAGAAGGTTGGCTTCCTGATCACCGATCCCATCACCACGCCTGACGGCGAGTTCCTGAACATCTTCAACGTCAACGTCAGGGACGAGTACCAGAGCCGCGGCATCGGTGCGAACCTGTACCGGGTCCTGCTCAAGGCCACACACGACAGTGGCAAGTACCAGGGGCTCTTCTCCTGTGATGACGACGTGTGCCACAGCCGCATCCGTGGTATCAGGAGGGCCGTTGGCTTTCAGCCATACACCTACGACGACGAGGACTCCGGCGAAGAAGTAGAAGGAGCTGTAGCCTGGGCTGATGCAAGCGCTCTGGATGAATGCACCTACCACGAAGTGATCGCTGAGGCCAGGCGCTGGCGCGAAGAGTGGATGGACGACATGCGTGCCCTCTGGAAGAAGTGGGCCAGCGCAGACGAGAAGGACCGCCAGGCAATCGACAAGCATATCCAGGAGCGCGAGAACCAGATCAAGGGCTTGGAGGCCGAAGTCGACCGCAAGATCAAGGCGGGCCTCGATCACGAGGTGACCCAGGAAGACTTCGTGAACTTCCACAAGACCGGGTTCATCAGCTCTGACGCATACCCCGACGAACGCACCGTTCGCTTCCTCGACGACTTCTACTCCGGCGCTGAGAACAAGGCGAAGCTGAAGCTCGTTCAGACCCTCGACACGCCCAAGGGCAAGATCGAGATCATGGAGCGCGTCGAGAAGAACCGGTACGTCGCCCACGACGAGAACGACGAAATCAAGCGCGACAAGCGCGGCCTCGCCATCATGATGACGGACGAGGAAATCAAGAAGGCTGGCAAGGCAACCCACGCCCACGACTACTTCGCCTACAACGGCGACACGGCAGTAGGCTACGTGGCTGACAGCTTCGGCGTGCCCGACGTCCATGTCCGCGAGAGTCACCAGAAGCTGGGCCTCGGCCTCGCTCTGCTGAAGCTCTGGATGAAGAAACGCAAGGACACGCAAATCCTCGGGCAGATGACCGAACAGGGCATCGCGCTCGCAGGCGCGTACCACCGTGACAAAGTGAAGGCCGCCCTGGCCGCTGGCAAGAAGGTCCCGGCAGAAGTGCTGAAGGACTACCCCGAGCTGAAGCAGGCCAAATCAGAATCCGCCCTCATCGAAGCTGCCAAGAAGGACGGCTGGATTGGTCCCCTCTACCACGGCTCCACTAAGAAGGGCCTGAAGAAGCTCGATCCATCCAAGGCGGGAACCGGCGCTGTTGACTATGGCGCTCGCGGCCCTGTGACCTGGTTTACGAACAACAAGGAGAGTGCTCTGTTCTTCACCGGCCAGGAAGGTGAGGAAGCCAAGGCCCGCGTCTACGAAGCCTACGTGAAGATGAGCAACCCCATGGATGTCGATGTCAGCGACGAGCTGAACGACAGTCCGACGCTCTGGCTCGATGACGCAAAGAACGAGGATCACGACGGCCTGATCGTGCGCAACACTGAGGATCCCTATCCCTCCACGGTGTACGCCGTCTGGGATGCCAACCAGATCAGGCTGGAAGGCCCTCTTGCTGAGTCGGTTGACCACGCAGAGATCAAGATGTGCGACGCCCTCACACAGTGGGTGGAGCGGGCTCCCACCTGGTTCATGACCGTGGATCTCGTCTCGTACTTCGATAAGAACAAGGACTCGGTCAAGAAGGGCGGGCAGCTCTATCGCTTCGTCTTCCTGACCAAGAGCCAGATCAAGGCTCTGCGGAACGGCAAGAGTGTGAAGATCAGGGAGGGAAAGACGACTTCCTGGTCACGTGATCTGAAGAAGCTGGTCAGCTCTCTTTCCTCTGCGTGGAGGGTCGGCACGTTCAAGAAGCAGGGTGTCATTTTCACGGCTCCCATCAGTGATGACAAGGTGGTCGTGGACATCACCAAGACGGCTCGCAAGGTCGGATGCGACAATGACTTCTCGTTCATCGACGAGGTAGTTGTTCGCGGTGAAGACCGGCGCAAGATCGACCCGGCGAACGTCGAGAAGTACCTGACGATCGACAAGGCTTTCGGTGAGAAACCAGAGATCGTCGAAGAATCGGTCACCTCCATCGACGGAGACCTCGAACGCGACGACGTTGTCCGCGGTCTGGTGGCCCACGCCAAGAAGCACCACGACAGGCTCTACCCCGACCAGAGCAACGAAGAGGCTCTGGAGATGGGCATGGACCCAGGCAGGGGAGGGGGTGCCTACTACCCGTCCAAGAAGGAGATGGACAAGAAGATTGACTGCGTTTTCAAGAACCTCTCCGAACTGCCCGACCCCATCCCGGTGTGGCGTGTCCTGTGCCTCGACCCCGACATGACTTACTACCGCGCCAACAGCGGTGTGCACTGGTCCTTCAGTAAGGAATCCGCTCTCAAGTTCGGCAAGAACGAGCGGGCCACTCACATTGTGAGCGGCGAGGTTCGCAAGCACAGTGTGAACTGGATGAAGACGATCGAGAGGAACATCATCTTCTCCTGCAACAAGTCCAGCGAGGCATTCGACGACGAGAATGAGATCTACGTGCCCGCCGGTAAGGTGAAGGCCAAGAAGGTGGAACCTCTCAACAAGACCACCCTATCCGAGAACCTGACGCTGAAGCCTGGCGTTTCACCGCGGCAGACTGCGGTGGCACCCCTCGTGTATCTCGCTATGGAAGAGAGGATGGCCCGTGCCTACGCCGCAGGGTACGTCCAGAACGCTCATGCTATGGGTCCACGTCACCCGGATGGTGTAATCTTCACGATCGAGATGAACGACCAGCTCAGGGAAGCTGGCGGTGACGTCTGGCAGTCTTACAAGGACGACTTCAAGGAGGGCGCAGAGTACTGGAAGGACGGTGAAAAGGACGAACCCCTCGCCCAGGACTTCCAACGCTTCGTCGAAAGCGTCATGCCCAGCGAGGACGTCGACGAGATGGCTGAGCTGGCTGCCGATAACCCCAACGAGCTGTTCCACTACATGGAGCCCACCTCCTGGATGTACTACCAGCAGGAGCAGGGTTACGCCGAGCTGGCTGTGAAGGAAGTTCCCTGGGAGTACATCATCTCCATCAAGGAGTACGACGACGGTGTGTTGACCCACGTCACCCGCGGCGGCTCCAGGGAGGACGAAGACAGCGAGGAAGTCGTGTACCACGGCGCTCCTCTTGATCACTGGGAGTCCATCCTGGAGAAGCTCCCTGGTCGCCAGGCCGTGACTGACGAAGACGATCTCGAAGAAAGCGCCCTGGTGGAAGCAGCACACAAAGGATCCGCGCTGACGGCCTACCACGGCACGTCGAGCAAGTTCGTCCCCTCGATCAGGCAGCAGGGGCTGAAGGATCCATACCTGGCCGCCACCGAGGAACTGGCCGAATACTACGCCGAAGAAGTTATAGACGAACACGGCGGCGACAAGGTCGTGCTCGAAGTCAGGGTCACCAACTTCAGCAAGCTCCGCTACGATGGCGCGTCCA
>Ga0100403_1000505_pt1 | contig 38735 bp, 31 predicted proteins | sample CryGeymet201501t_FD_83663 | JGI IMG/M metagenome (GOLD analysis project Ga0100403, IMG submission 83663) | Groundwater microbial communities from Crystal Geyser aquifers in Utah, USA - Crystal Geyser metaG 2015-01t | ecosystem: Environmental > Aquatic > Deep subsurface > Groundwater | place... | reverse complement strand
TCCAGCAGGAGCACCATCATTACCATTAACGCTACTATCAGCAACAGTAGCCCCCGTACTCGTTTCATCAAATGTCCAATATAATTCAAGACCATCAGTTAACGTTCCAATAATAGTTCCTGTAGAAGAAATAGTATCGGTAGCATCTGTCGTGCTCACAATCAAATTATAATATGGTATATCAACAAGTGTAAACGAATCAGGCAACCCATCGCCATCACCAATATATTCCACCGTTCCAGAATCAGTATCATTCGTAAATGAAAGATCTTCTCCACCAACAAGTTGCAACGTACCGTCATTTGAAAAAACACCCGACACAGTAATGGCGCTCCCATTAGTAAACAATGATCCACTAGTAATACTAAGATCATTTGCAACAGACAAATCACTCGTAAGTGGGAAGACACTTCCAGCATCTCCATTAATTATTAAATCTGTATATGACAAATTAAGAATGTTTCCACCTGTACCATACATTATCCCCGTAACAGTACCTGCAAAAGAAGGAGTAGTAAGGCTTTCACCGCCACGCATACGAATCGTTATACCATCGGCAAAAGTAAACAATCCACCACTTCCACTTACCGTCATACTATAGCCATTGGTATCCAGTGTTCCACTCGTCACTATAAAATCTTGATTTGAGGCGTTAAAAGTAATAGTAGAAGAAACAGTAACCTTCCCCCCAGATTTATTAATAGTAAGATCCCCATCATACGCCGCACCACTGCCGCCGCTAATGTTAATCCCCTGATCAGCATCACCAATCATTTCAATTTTTTGCGTAGAAGCAGCAGCAGATGAATGAATAAAATCCCCACGTAAGGCAATATTTGCCGAACCTAATAAATTTCCACCAGAAATAGTAAGATCACCAGTAATTTCAATATTATCACCAGCATTTGTATATACAGGAAAACCAGCCGTGGCAATAGTTAACCCACCAAATGTTGTGGTTACCCCATTTTCAGTATTAAGATAGGGAGTTCCATTAGAGTTATGAGTAAGCGCGAGAGTACCCCCATTATGAATCCAACTTGCAGCACTTTGTATATCAAAAGCAGGATTACCAGATGCACCAAGAGACCAAACATTCGCAGTAGAGGTGACCGTTCCTCCACTAATAACCACAGTAGTGGTCCATGATCCACCAGTTATTCCAGAAGTATCACCAAAATCAACCAATCCTCCACTAAAGATAAGCGCCGATAAATAGGTAATTGCCCCAGTTCCCGCACTAAATGATCCACCAGAAAACGTTGCCGCACCACTAAAGGATAGAGGTCCTGAAGTATCCGTAATGGTTCCACCACTTTGGATAAATGTTTTACTAACCGTAACATCATAACTACCAAACACCATTGATCCTTGGACGAGTGTCAACTCTTCACTAAATATAAGTAAACCTGAGGCAACCACCGTTACATTAGGAGCATCGATATAAAATTCTGGTACATACCAATTTAAATTAATCGTTCGAGTAGCATCACCAATTAATTCTATGCGAGTTGACCCTCCAGACGGAGCGGTTGTTTCAACGCCACCATCCACAACAACAGTTCCCCCATTTAAATAGCCATCGGTCAATTTTAACGTCCCAGAAACAAACACTGTATTACCCGTGGTAATGGTTAATGAACCAGAAGAATATGAAAGATCATCCTCTAAATCATAAAAAACGGTAGGCTCAGCAGCTGTAGCAACAATATATGGAACACCATCAGACGTGTGTGTAAATTTAATATTTCCCTGACCATGCAAAAATGATCCACCTGTATGTTCAAAAGTATCTGTCCCATACGCCGAAGTAGACAACGTACTTGATGGTGCCATAAATACTCCCCCCGCAATTAAATATTTCGCTCCTCCGCTTATGGTATGCAAAACATTAGAACTGCCATGAAAAGCACCACTATATATTTTAAAATTACTCGTATTAATAACTAACGCCCGTTCTTGAGTAACCGTTCCAGTATACGCACCCGAACCACAACTTACTCCATCACAAATATAAATACCCGCAACAGTTCCAGTAAAAGAAGCATCAATAGTGGCATCTTTCGTACTTGTTCCGTCAAACTGTGCTATATCAGAAGCACCAGGACACACATTCGTTGACCAATTATCACAATCACTCCAATCATTTGTTACCCCGCCGCCATCCCACGTATAGGTTGCGGCATGTAATACCTGAAAACAATAGACACTCGCAACTACAACAACACAAAAAAAACAAAGCCAAAAAATAGCTCGATGTTTACGTGGAGAGACCCAAGAAAGAAAATTCAAATTATCATCCATAACAAAAAGCAAGACAAAAGGTTGAAAGACATCCCTTTATATACTACAGTATACCAAAAAATCGACATCTCTGCCGATTTTTTGTGTATAAAGTAGTATAAAGAAAAAAATTATTTATTTCTTCCTTCAACAACAGCTGCTTCCACATTTTTTGGACACTCAGCATAATGATCAAATTCCATAGAAGAACTTGCTCGTCCTTGTGTCATAGAACGTAAACTGGTTACGTATCCAAACATTTCAGAAAGTGGCACCATTGCTCGAACAACTTTTGAATTTCCTCTATCAGTCATTTCTTGTACTTGTCCACGCTTAGAAGAAATATCTCCAATAACATCTCCCATATATTCTTCTGGCGTAGTAACTTCTACTTTCATGATAGGTTCAAGAAGCACAGGCTCTGATTTTTTCACAGCAGCAGTAAATGCCATTGCCCCAGCCATCTTAAACGCGATTTCAGATGAGTCTACTTCATGATATGAACCATCATAACAAGCGGCTTTCACACCAACCAGTTCATATCCAGCAACCACACCCTTATCAATGGCTTCTCGAATACCTTTTTGAATAGCAGGTAAATATTCTTTTGGAATAGATCCACCTTTAATCTCGTCAACAAATTCAAACGGATCATCCAAATTTTCTGTTTTTTCAATACGGAGCCAACAGTGTCCAAATTGTCCACGTCCTCCAGATTGTTTAACATATTTTCCTTCTGCTTCAACACCAGTTTTACGGATAGTTTCTTTGTAAGCAACCTGTGGTGTTCCAATGTTTGCTTCCACATTAAACTCACGTTTCATCCGATCAACAAGGATATCAAGGTGAAGCTCACCCATTCCAGAAATAATCGTTTGAAGCGTTTCTTCATCAGTTTTTACTCGGAATGTTGGATCTTCTTCAGAAAGTTTTTGAAGCGCCATTCCCATTCGTTCTTGATCTTGCTTTGTTTTTGGTTCAATCGCAATATGGATAACTGGCTCTGGAAAAATAATCTGTTCCAAAATAACAGGTCGAGATTCTGCACAAATAGTATCTCCGGTAATAGTTTCTTTCAATCCAATTGCGGCAGCAATTTCTCCTGCAAATACTTCTTTTACTTCCTCTCGACTATTTGCATGAAGTCGGACAATACGACCAATACGTTCTTTTTTGCCTGTTCGAGAATTGTATACATAACTTCCCGCTGTAAGCATACCAGAATACACTCGGAAAAATACTAATTTTCCAACAAATGGATCGGTAGCAACTTTAAATGCAAGTCCTGTAAATGGCTCACTATCTGAAGCAGTTACTTTAATAGTGTTCTCTTCATTATCCACATCAACAGCCTCAATAGCTTCAAGATCTAGCGGAGATGGAAGATAAGCGAGTACTTGATCAAGCATATTTTGTACCCCAATATTAGCAAGGGCAGACCCACACATAACCGGATACACTTTATCAGCCAATACCATGACACGAATAGCTCGCTTAATTTCATCAACAGAAAGTTCTTCTCCGCCAATATACTTTTCCATGATGGTATCATCTGCTTCAGCAACTTTTTCAATAAGTAACGCTCGAGCAGAGTCTACAGCGCTTTTCATGTCAGTAGGAATGTCTACTTCAACGATATCAATACCATGGTCACCTTCAAAATGGTATGCCTTCATTTCAACAAGATCAATAATACCTTTATGATCCGCTTCTTCTCCCAGAGGCAATTGAATTGCTATCGCATTTGGAGAAAGACGCTTCAAAATAGAATCAATACACATTTTAAAATTTGCTCCTACTTTGTCCATTTTGTTTACAAAACAAAGCCGTGGAACACGATATTTATCAGCTTGACGCCATACTGTTTCAGATTGAGGTTCCACACCTTGTGAACCATCAAACACCGCAACAGCACCATCAAGAACACGAAGTGATCGTTCTACTTCTACCGTAAAGTCAACGTGTCCAGGAGTATCAATAATATTAATACGGTAATCTTTCCAAAAACATGTCGTAGCGGCAGAAGTAATAGTAATTCCTCGCTCTTTTTCTTGTTCCATCCAGTCCATTTCAGATTCTCCATCATGAGTTTCACCAATTTTATGTTTTTTTCCAGTATAGAAAAGAATACGCTCAGTAAGCGTGGTCTTTCCCGCATCAATATGGGCCATGATCCCAATATTACGAGTTTTTTCGAGTGAATATTCTCGAGGCATATGTATATAGATTAAGTAAGTAGAGTATAACGAATAATATATTCGCTATAAACGTTAACTCAGAACCAAAAAATTATCGGAATCGTGCAAAGTGAGCAAATGCTTTATTTGCCTCGGCCATTCGTTTAACGTCTTCTTTTTTCTTAATTGTTCCTCCAACACCTTCAAGAATATCAACAATTTCTGCAGCAAGCCGTGTTGGCATGCTTTTTTCTTTTCGTGCTTTTGCGGCAGTAATAATCCACCGAAACGCAAGCGCATTTTGTCGTCGTGCAGGAACAGGCATTGGTACTTGATAGTTTGCACCACCAACACGTCGTGATCGCACCTCAACTTGAGGACGAACGATGTTCATAACTTTTTCAAACACCTGTAGTGGATCTTCATCTATTTTTTCTTTCACAATATCAAACGCACCGTAAACAGCACGTTGTGCAACCGTCTTTTTTCCATCCATCATCACAAAGTTCACAAACTTTGCAACAAGATCACTGTTGTATACAGGATCCGGAACGGTTACTCGCTTTGGGGCTTGTTTTCCTCTAGACATATGTATCAATTAGAAGCTAATAATTCGAAGCCAATAGGCTACAAATTATATTATTTCTTTTTTGGTCGTTTTGTACCATAAATAGACCGGCTGCGTTTTCGTCCTTCGACACCTTGCGTATCATATACGCCACGAACGATTGTATAACGCACACCAGGAAGATCTTTCACACGTCCACCGCGAATAAGTACGATGCTGTGTTCTTGCAAATTGTGTCCTTCACCTGGAATATAGCAAATAACTTCTACTCCATTTGAAAGACGAACTTTGGCAACTTTACGAAGTGCAGAGTTAGGTTTCTTTGGGGTTGAGGTATACACTTTGGTACACACTCCTCGTTTAAATGGACTTCCCCGTCGAAGGGCAGTCTTTTTTCGGTGCAAACTGTCGTACGTAAACTGAAGAGCTGGTCGATCTGACTTGTTCTTCTTTGATTGACGTCCTTTTCGAAGCACCTGATTCATTGTTGGCATAGAATCAAGATAATTAGTAGTTTTTAGCTAATAGTTCATAGAAAAATACTATTGGCTATGTAACTATTGGCTAAAAACTTGTATATATAAATGAAAAACAGCCTTGGAAGGCCGTCTGAATTCAAAAAAATATGAATCCAAACGGTTAAATCACAAACGATTTAGCTTTATCCTGAGATATTCAGGATTACTCCGTTTTTCCCCTTATTACTAAGGTGGTGAGACTATACAGGATAATACAAAATATGTCAACTCCATGAAATGGATAACAAACCGATAAAAAACAACCACAGTATCGCGGTTGTTTTTTATTACGTATTTCGCCATGTTATCTGCCCCCTATCTTCACAGCCACCCCACAAAAAGAGTTGTAATCCCATTAATAATAGGTCGTAAATACTCAAATCCAACAAAAATAAAGAGAAGCAACAGGACAAACCCATATCGTTCCAGCATCATCAGTACCTGATACGCAGAGTCAGGAAGCACCGCCAACAGCAATTTTGATCCATCCAACGGCGGAATTGGTACCATATTAAATACCGCCAACAACACATTTGCAAACACAATAATAAACAAAAATGGAATCATTGGTGAACTTGCTGGCATAAGTTGCAATACCACACCAAAAACAAAGGCCAAAATAAGATTGGAAATTGGTCCGGCAATAGCTACTTTTACTGCCCCCCATTTTTGATCACTCAAATTATAGGCGTTATATGGCACCGGCTTTGCATACGCAAAGATCATCCCCGTAGGAATAAGCAAAAGCGGTAAAATCACCGACCCAAATAAATCAAGATGAGCAATAGGATTCAGCGTCAATCGTCCAGCAAGACGAGCCGTCGGATCCCCTAGCTGATTTGCCATCCATCCATGCGCATACTCATGGATAATCGCTGAAAAAATAATCACCCCCACAAAAAACACCGTTGAAAGAATATCCATAATATCGTAATAAAAATAAGAAATAAATAACTGTTTATGTTACTTATTTTATCCCCGTCAGGATGACTGGACTTGAACCAGCGGCCTTGTGACCCCCAGCCACACGCGCTACCAACTGCGCCACATCCTGAAAAAAATACCCACTAATGTAGTGAGTAGCTTTTAACACCTTCCGACACAGAAGCGTCTACCGATATTCCTAATGTAACAAGTGGGTCGCCGCAACTAGTTCCCACGGGAAATAGCATTGTTGGCGTCCCTTCAAGTAAAATTGTCGAATATGGTATATGCCCCTGATCAAAAGGTATATCTAGTATAACTAGGCAAACGCAATGCGTCAAGAAATATAACTTTAATATTGATATTACGCAAAATACGTATGCAGTGCCGCAACAGCATCATGAAGTTCAGACTCCACCAAACCAAACGAACACCGCACATATCCTTCTTTACCAAAAGCACTTCCTGGAACCATAGCAACATTCACCGTATCCAACACGTCTGTACAGAATGTCACAGAATCCATATTATGAACACCAAAATGACTCATTGGGAAAAACCCATACAAAGCAGAAACTGGTTTTTCAAACCGTACTCCAAACACATCAAATAATGCATCAAAAAAAACATCTCGACGATGTTGCATAGTATCCCGAATAAAAGAACAAATTTCTTCCGCATGATCAAACGCCGCAACAGAAGCCCACTGCGTAATAGACGATGTCCCCGTGGTACTTTGCCCTTGCAACGTAATAATTTTTTTCATAATTTCTTCAGGACCAAAAACTATTCCTGCACGCCATCCGGTCATGGCAAAATGTTTTGAAACACTCTGCACCACAATTACCATATCATGAAATTCAGCAAATGCTCCGCATGACATATATTCTTTTCCATCATATACAAGACCACTATACACTTCATCAGAAACAACAAACAATCCTCGTGATTTTGCCGCAGCAAGAAGTGCCTGCAATTCCTCTTTTGTATATAACACTCCCGTAGGATTTGCCGCATTATTTAACACCAACAACTTCGTCTGCTCCGTACAATGAGAAGAAATATATTCTGGCGTAATTTTCCATCCAATCGATTCTTCTGTATCAATAATAACAGGACAACCACCCGCCAGCTGCACCATACTCGGATACGATACCCAATACGGTGCAGGAATAAGTACTTCATCCCCTGGATTTAATAACACCTGAAATAATGCAAACAATCCAAATTTTCCCCCACAAGTAATTACCGTCTGATCAAACGTATACGCGGTTCCATACGTTCTATTCATAAACTGCACAGCAGCCTGCCGTAATTCTGGAATCCCTGCAACTGGCGTATAATTTGTTTTATCTTCATCAAGCGCACAACGAGCAGCATCAAGTACCGCACTATGTGTTGGCACAAATGGCTCACCCGCACTCAAATTAAATACCCGCTCCCCTGCAGCCTTTTTTTTCAATGCTAAATTATTTACCGCCACCGTTGCCGATGGTGGAATATTCATTCTATGTGCAAATTGCATAAAAAAATAATCATGTAATATATAATACGAAACACATACATTTTTGTTACGTGCTTCATGCTACATGTTCCATGAAAAAACACCGTCACCCCAAACACACAATTCATATGTATTCAGGGTGAAGGGCGATGAAACAACACACCTCCCAACACCACAGTGATCACTCAATCCCAAGTTTCCTTTTCTTCCGCTTAGAAAGCGGCTTATCGATCTTCGAAGAACGTTGGGAAGGAGACAGAGCAGGAAAACCTCCCGAACGCCGTCGTTCGGGAGCTGGGGTGTGACGAGCATAGCCACAACACGTGCAGCCTGCACTCGACTTTTTATTCTCTTTTTCACAGACCTTACAGGTCCAGGTGCTGGACATAAGTAACCCTCCTTGGTGGTTTAGTTGTTTCATCGCAGATACTCCTCCACAAATATACAAATAATTCCATATTTGTGCAGAAGCATTGCGAAAATAGATTGTCATGAACAAAGAAAAACACCCTAGCGGGCTAGGGTGTCTATTATTACGTTTTGTTAGTAGTTACTCAGCATCTTCACATCCACAACCACTACCACATCCTCCATCGTAATAATGCACCCCGCCTGCATAATTCACGTTATCATTCACTTGACACACGTCAAACGCAAAAGCAGGGACAAACAGTGTCTTGATAATGAGAGCAATAATTGTACGAATAGTATTTGTAAACATATTATTAATAATAATACACAAAACCATACAATTTGTCAAATAAATATATCACTTAACACAATAAAATCATACCCAACACTTTTGTTTCTTTTGGTGACAAAAGAAAATAGAAAAATATAAACAAAAAGGAACTCTCTTTCAAGAGTTCCTTCTATAAAATAATTTCTAACAACCCCTCTACTTATTCCGTTCTTCCTCCATATACACATGCATCCAATCAGACTTGTTATACTCAAAAATTTCATGTGGCTCAAAAAATCGCACCACTTCATCTTTTGCTGTTTCAATAGAATCTGAACAATGAACCACATTGGCAAATCCCATTGCCAAATCTCCTCGCATTGTGCCAGCATCAGCTTCTCCTGCATGGGTAATTCCGGCAATAAGACGAACAGAAGCAACAGCGCCCATTCCCTCTGCACAAATCACGGTAACAGGACAAGATCGCATAAATGCTTCAAGTCCAGGATAAAATGGTTTCTCAACATGATGAGCATAATGTTCCCGAAGTTTTTCCTCAGAAAGATGCATCATTTTAAGTCCAACAATTTTCAATCCTTTTGTTTCAAGCCGTTTAGTAACCTCTCCCACTAATCCTCGTTGTACACCATCTGGTTTCACAATGAGGATGGTTTTTTCATGTAATCCTTCAAAATTCATAGGATATGATAAATAAAGAATAATTTTCCCACAATATAGCCCAAAAAAAACAAAAAGTCAACCCAACCCCTTACCAACACATTTATTATATACAAACGAGTAGCGAAAAAATACCAGCGTATACATTATATATCCATCAAAAAACTCTTCCGCTTTGGCTTGCGGTCACCACTTCCCCACCCATCATCTTCAGCCACATATTGCACATCATCAACATCATCACTCGGATCATTAAATACAGAAGTCATCACATCACGAAAATCTTTTTGCACAATTAACTCCGCTGGCAATTCATTCAAAAACAAACTTGGTCCGCCAAGCGCTGAATTAAATCCACCTACCAACGGATAACTCATATAAAGCAATCGCTCCGCGCGAGTAATAGCAACATAAAATAATCGCCGTTCCTCATCAAGCTCCCCAGCCTGCCGTGCTTTTTCCATAGGAAATTGTCCATCTGCCATGCCAATCACAAATACCGTATCCCACTCCAATCCTTTTGCTTGATGAATCGTTGAAAGCACAATTTTTTCATCATCATCAAACGCCGCAGACTGTGTTTGCGCTGCAGTAAAACTTTCTTGAAGCGAAATCTCTCCCAAAAATTTTGTCACATCAGACTCCCGTTCTGCAAATACGGCCAGCTGACTAATATCTTGCAACCGATCTCGATAATCATTATATTCCGCCATGAGATGTTCCTCATATCTAGAACTCATCACCGCTCGCACTAAACTTGATGATGTTTGTTCTTTGTCCTGTTCCATTTCTTCATAAATCATCCGAAAATCATTCCATCCTTTTTTTGCTCGAACAGAAAGCATATCACTCACTTTTTGATACGCATCTTTCATGGTAAGCAGCGGAAGAGATATTGCACTTTCGTCATGAGAACGAAGACCTTCTTGAAGAGAAATATGTTGCTGTATTTCATGAATCATTTTTCCAACTGTTGATGGACCAATCCCCACTTGCATATTCAACACACGACTCCACGCAATAGTATCATGAGGATTCACAAACAAACGCACATAGGCAAGCACATCTTTAATATGCGCCCGTTCAAAAAACCGTACCCCACCACGATAATCATATGGAATATCCCGCTTTACTAATTCTACTTCAAGCGCCTGCGAATGAAATGCCGCACGAAACAATACTGCAATATTTTGTAAATCAACACCTTCATCATGTAACTCTAAAATTTTATCAGCAATAAATTCTGCTTCTTCTCGTTGATCAGAAAAGGGATGTACTTCTGGCAAACTAAACGGATCACGAACACTGCGCAACGATTTTTTATATTGTGATTCATTATGAGAAATAACATCGTTTGCGACATCAAGAATATCTGGCGTTGAACGATAATTTGTTTCCAATCGAAACACTTTTGTATCAGGATACATCATTTCAAAATCCAAAATGTTCTGAATATCCGCTGCACGAAATGAATAGATACTTTGCGCATCATCTCCCACAACGAGTAAATTATGATGATGCGAAGACATCAACCGCACAATTGCCGCTTGAATTTTATTCGTGTCCTGATACTCGTCAACAAGGACATAATGAAACTGCTTCGTAAATCGTTCTCGTACTGATTGAGACTGTAATAAAAGCAATTGCAAATTTACCAACAAATCATCAAAATCCATGGCATTCGCTTCTTTTTTTCTCTTAGCATAATCACTAGCAATCCGAGAAAATACATCCGCCATATCTGCCCATTGGGAATATCGTTTGATAATTAAATCAGACAAAGACAACGATGCATTTCGTGCATAACTAATCATGCCGTTGATCACTTTTGCATTGGGAAAACGTTTTGCTTTTCTATCTACTCCCTCTCCTTTCAAACATAATTTTAATAAATCTCGACTATCTTCACTATCCAAAATAGTAAAATTATTTTGATACCCAAGCACCGCAGCATACTGTCGCAATATCCGAAACGCAATATGATGAAACGTTCCAGACCACGGAAGCCCTTTTCTTTCCACAGAAGAGCTGGCAGTAGTTCCCATAATTTCAGCAACTCTTTCTTTCATTTCTTGAGCCGCTTTGTTGGTAAAGGTAACAAGCAAAATACTCTCTGGACTAATTCCTTGTTCAAGTAAATACGCCACACGATAGGTAATGGTTCTGGTCTTTCCACTTCCTGCTCCCGCTAATACCAAACACGGTCCATCACCTTCAGTGACGACCCGATACTGTTCATCATTTAATTCTTCTTTAAAATTGTTCATAAAAATAGTGTTACCCGCTTATTTTACATTACTTATCTCACAGAACAAAATATAAAAAAGAAGAAGCCCCGTTCATCACGACACCACTCTGTTGTGTCTCCAAAGAGACGTGAATGTAACTTTGGTAAAAACATGCACCCATCGCGCATATTTTATCAAGGTTAAAAAAACAAACATCTCTCTATGTTTATTCCCTCATTAACATTGAAAATCAAATTACACTAACACAAGTATATAAACTAGTCAATATAACAATACAAATAGTGAAGAAACAAAAAATACCTATATTTAGATAGATATTTTTTACAAAATTTACATAAAACAGATTATCCTAATCTTTTTCGAATAATACTAACACACTCCTGTAAATATTCTTCTTGTACTTTTTCCACAGTATCAGCATCACTATGATAAACAGTCATCAATTCTTCCATACTCCCATAAAACATAAAAATATGTTGTTTCCATTTTTCTAAATTCACAATTGGAAACCCAAGATTCACAATATCAATATTCTGCTCAATAGTTGTGGGGGCGTTACCTACACAATCAACCACAAAAATTTGTTCAGCATGTTCAAGCACATCATGATACATTTCTTCAAAGGCTCTATACCCTCTTCCCCAATATGTTGGCTGATCATAGGAAATTTCTTCATTCCCTGCAATAACATAAAGTATCGTATCAAGCGTTTCGGGATATGTTAATATAAGATCAAGAAGGACAGCCGTTCCAGAAGCATTATCAACAGCACCAGGACCAAGTGAATCATAATGACAAAACATAATCGTTTTTGGATCCGTTGTATTACCCACCAAAATATTAGATAACGTCATGTCAACAGGTTCAACTTCCACATATCCCCGAACATCCTTAGCATCCAAAATAGTTTGAACATCTGATTTTTGTATTGCCACAGCCGGAGCAAAATAATGATCAGATTTAGCAATAACATCACAATGAGGATTAAAATTAATATTTGGTTCAACAATAGCAGCTGACAAAAGTGAACTAATAAGATGATCTTTTCCTTCAATATCACCACCAACAAAACAATTCGGTAACATAGGAAGAGAAACACCATCCGCAACAAGCTCAGCTTTTCCATATTTAGGTATTCGAGAAGAAAAATCTTGTACTTGATAAGAAACTCCTTGTTTCTGTAAGAGTGATACAATCATATCTCTCGCCTGAAGCTCTACCTCACGTTGACGCTCACCAAGAGATGTTAATTGAGCAATAAAATCCATCATGGAAAATTGAAAAATCATAAAATAATAATAAAATATATATATTTAAGTAATAACAAACTATTCACTTCAAATCAATACAAAAAATCCTCTTCAATATTTTTACTAAATAAAAATACTCAAGAAGAATGAGGCACAGAAATGAAATGAACGAGAAACAACGGGTCGGTGCCTCATCCGACCGTTGTTTTTTCACAGAATGAACGACTCCACCTGCCCATACTGCTGGGCGGGAGTGGCAGTTTCTTGTTCCGGCTGCCACCGGATGGGGAGCCCTCGACCATCGAGAGCAATGATCTTGTGATCTTCCCAATTTGAGTTCGCCGGGTACCACGCCATTTCCTCCCACCACGGGAGACGGACGATAAGGGGCTTAACCCCAAACGTCTGCTCCACCTGCTGAAAGGCCGGCTCGAAAACCTCCTTGGCAAACTTTTCTTCCTTGCAATCATCCCAGTCGTGGAAATCCTCCACGATGACACAATTGAAGAGAGCCATTGCGAGGTAAGGCGCGTAGTACTGCTTGGCGCGCCCGATCTTCTGAAACCATGTTGTCATGTCGGGGGTTCGAGCGACCCCAGGCAGGATCAAATCCTGCCGAGCGAGGTGCCACTCCACAATCGACTGTCCCTTCTTGGAACGAAGACTGTTGATAGGGCGCCCAGCGCATGCCTCGATGTTCGTGACCAGACGGCCACTTTCGCAGACCCTTCTGGGTCCGCCGCTCCTTCCCCGCCCATCGATGATGAACGGATCGACGAGACTTTTCTTGTACGCTGAGTGAACAGAAAATTTGTCACCGGTGTAGCTGCCCCACAAGGGAGCCAAGCCACCGGCCTCGGCCACGAATTTGAAGACGATGTCCTCATATCGAGCCGTGGCCACCTGACGAGCCAGAAGGGCGTACAGGTGGCCATCATCTTGCGGCAACTCCGGGATACCACATCCCAAAGACTGCCACCACTGTTCGACCTCCTGCTTCAGACGAACATCTTGCCTTCGCTGCTCGAGCTCAGCCCGAGCAGCAAAGACATCAGTATAGAAAACGTCATGCATGACTTCCTCTATCGTTGTTGATGTGTTGTGAACGAAATGATCCTCAGATCCTCAATAACACTACAATCGTATTACGAGGGTCACTCAATAGAAGTATGTACCTCTACAAAATGACCATCACAATAAAAAACCACCGTTTCCGGTGGCTTTGATTAAGTCTTTTAGATTATATTATCTATAATTACTTATACCAACCACCGAACATTTGCTGTACACAAAAAGAATAAAGAGGAGGCCCATCCAGACATTGAAAATATTTTTGGTTGTATAAGAAATATGTTTCATACAATATCTATATTTAAACAAACAGATAAATAAGTCAAGACTTCTGTGGATAATTTATTCAAAAACCAAAACCGCCCGCTTGCCATTCTTCACATCTCCCCCATTCCAATCTCGAATAGAATTCATCAAATCATCATACGTATACAGCAAATTTTCACCAAACTGCGTTCCAGGATCATTCGTAATAAAGCTATCCTCGGTATACCCACGCACCACCAGTGCATGATACGCCGGTCCCCCATTTTGAAAATATTTATTTGGTAACACTTTTCCATCAGCCACCACCAACACTGGCCGCCCAGACGCGACTTGCTGCTTAATATCTTCCACTGTTGGATTTTCAAGAACTCGAGAAGACAACTGCGGAACAAGCGACCAATACTGAAACATCTGATCAATCTTTTCAATTTCAATACTACCACCCCAGGCAAATTGTTCTTCATATGCTAAGAGTTTCACAATTTCATCCTTAGCAAACAACGGACTTAATCCAAACCCCTCATAATACGCATCCACCATCAACACTGCCGCTTCTTCACACGCATCTTGCCATGGTTGATCCCAATTTTTTTCCGGTGCCTGAGACGTAAAGGGCACAGCCAAATTTATTTTTTTAGGAATCTTATCAAGCGAAAGAAGTGGAGCAGGTTCATGTGCTGGCGCGTCAATACGTTCTGGTTCCTCAACACGGTTCTCATTACTATCAATAGGCACACGCTCTTCCGACGATATTTCTTCAACAGTAGGTTGTTGTACGTCATCTGTCATACCTTGTATATCGTGATAACTCACCACACCAATGTCATCAATTTCCTGCTGCTGCCGAGCAACGGTTACAGTACCCAACCACACATATCCTGTACCAACCAAAAAAAAACCCGTCAACACGAGGCATACAGTATTAAAAAAAGAAAACAGGCGATTTTTCATAGATACTCCTACTATACTAAAATAAGAGAAATAAACAACATACCCTATTCTGAATAAACAAAAATGTCACCCACCCTTCAAACGACTCCAAAAAATAAAAATGAAGAAGGATAGCCAATTGCTAGCTATCCTAAAAGAACGGATGATACGAATGATGAGAGAAGGAACGGAAAACTAAAAATGGCGGACCTTATACCAGGCACCACTATCGTAGGCCACGATAGAATACCGAGTAAAGTAGCCATCAGGTGCCCACTCCCGGAGCACCTCCGCGAGCACCAGCACCAATGACCGAGAACCGAAGAGTGCCTTCCACGCCAGAAACTTTTTATCCCCCCAATCCGCCATGAACTCCGTCTGTTCATGGGATTCGAGAGACAAGCTCACCCGTTGCCCCCACCAGGACATCGAGACATCAAAGGTCTCAAAATACCCCGCAGGAGCAAGTCGCCAAAGCATGTCAACAACCTCAATGGGAGTTTTGTTCCCAAAAACGTTATGCCAGGCCTCATGCCGCCAGCGGACCACCTTTCGGATATTTTCGTGCCCCTTACTGCCGCGATGCTCGTAAGGAATACGAGACTTAGGCACCAAGTGATGCCGAGTCATCTGATTCGGAGAAGGAATAGACCCCGGTGAGGTGGTCTCTCTTTTCCTCTTTTTTGTTTTTCCCCCGTGTTTCGAACGACCATTACCGCGACAAGAATACCCGTGATGTCCGCCCATGAGAGGTGCCTCCTACAGAAAAGAACCGTTAAACAAAAAAGATTGAACACGGATGTTCAATCAGACAAAGATAACTTGTTTTTGTGTCAGAGACACACCACCACACACTTTTTTCATTCCCCCTAAGAAATGTTGGATAGTATATCTCATACAAAAATACCATACCACATTTTCAAAATATTGAAAAATCTCTCTATCCATGATAGTCTGCTATATTATATAAAAACAATATGTCCCAATTTTTCGAAATAACCCACAACTCTTCAAACTGCCTTGCCCGCACAGGAATCATCCACACCGACCATGGAGATATTGAGACACCTATATTCATGCCCGTCGGTACCCAAGCCACCGTAAAAAGCATAGACACAAAAGAACTCGAATCCCTTAGCGCACAAATCATTCTGAGCAACACCTACCACCTCCATCTCCGCCCCGGAGAAGACATTATCGACAGCTTTGGCGGACTACACAAATTCATGCACTGGAACAAACCAATCCTTACCGATAGTGGCGGTTTTCAGGTATTTTCTCTTGGCAAACAAAAAGAAAAAAAAGACAATCTTAAAACAGACAATCACGGCTCTCTCGTAGATATAGATGACGACGGCGTTACCTTCCGATCTCATCTCGATGGCAGTACACATCGATTCACACCAGAAGAAGCCATCCGCATCCAGCACAAACTCGGTGCCGATATCATCATGGCATTTGACGAATGCACCCCAGATGATGCAGATATGGATTACACCAAACGCGCCATGAAACGAACACACGAATGGGCAGCGCGATGTATTGCTGAACACAAAAAAGAGACAAGCCCTCACGGCTACAGACAATTTCTCTTCGGGATTATTCAAGGCGCCAATCACAAAGAGCTCCGTCAAGAATCCACAAAAATAATTTCATCAATGGATTTTGATGGTATTGCCATCGGCGGTGAATCAGTCGGATACAATATGGAAGCGACAAAACATATTCTCGATTGGGTAAATCCAATTATTCCAGAAAACAAACCTCACTACACCATGGGACTTGGTCACTCACCAATGGATTTATTTGACGTAGTAGAACGCGGAGTCGATATGTTTGATTGCGTCTCCCCCACTCGCATGGCACGAAACGGGACACTCTTTGTTCACCCATCCATAAACAAAAATTACCGCATCAATATCAAAAACGCTGAATTTAAAACAGACAAATCCACCATTGATCCAACATTTCCCGATTCACCGGTTGCCCACTATTCACGTGCCTACCTCCACCACCTCTTCAACACTAACGAAACACTTGGACTAAAAATTGCTACCATGCACAACCTCTATGTCTTCCTCAAACTCATGGAAGATATCCGCGAGGCAATAAAACAAGATCGATTCCTTGAATTAAAAAAAGAGTGGATGTAATAATCCACTCTTTTTTTTTACACATCAGACACACGCCATAGATCATCAAACGTTTGCCGTTTACGAATGAGTAGCACATCATTCCCATCAACCAATACTTCTGCTGGCAACGGACGAAATTGATAATTGCTCGCCATAGAAAATCCATACGCACCAGCAATTCCAATACGCAAAATATCTCCTTCACGAATTTCTCTCAATTCGCGATCACGCGCAAAAAAATCCGCACACTCACAAATATTTCCTGTCACATCGTACTCGTGTAGTACTCCATCGGAATTACTCATATTTTCAATTGGGTGATAAGAACCATACATTGCCGTACGCACCAAATGATTCATGCCCGTATCTGTGCCAACGACTGTTTTCCGTCGAATAGTTTGTTTTATCGTATTTACCGTCGTAAGCAAACTCCCAGATTCTGCAACCACATACCTTCCCGGTTCAAAACGAAGCGTAAGTTCTTTCCCATATTGTTTACAAAAATCAGAAAATCGTTCAGCAATGTTTTTCCCGAGCACTCTCATATCAAGTCGCTTTTCATCAGGACGGTACGGGACCCCAAAACCACCACCCACATCCACAAAATCCAAATCATCAAACTGCTGAGCGATGTCTAAAATAACATCAAGCGCCAGCAGCGGTTCACGAATACGAAGCCACCCAGAACCAATATGCTGATGAACACCAACCACCTGCAAATCATATTTTTTAGCAATCGCAATAACGCGATCAACCTCTTGAAAAGAAATACCAAATTTAGAATCCGGTCCTCCCGTAATATTAGTTTCATGTGAAGCGATACCAATATTAGGATTAAATCGAACGCACACACGGCTTCTTGGATACGCCTTCCCATATTTTTCCAATCGCGACAGTGAACCAATATTCAAAAGAACACCCAATTCATGAACCGCATGCATTTCCTCATCTGTCATATTATTTCCCGTAAACAAGAGTTGTTCAACAGACGCCCCACAAGCAAGACCAATCCATACCTCTTGCAAAGACACCGCATCAATACCCAAACCAAGCGCAATAATATGTTTCACAATATGCGGATTATAATTCGCTTTAATAGCATACAAAAATTCCGTTTTTTCATATTGCCCAATATCTTCTTGCAACTCACGAATACGCTCTCGAATGATAGCTAAATCATACAGATAAAGTGGTGTACCATACTCACGGACAATATCAAGAACATCATCGGAACCAATAAAAAATTCATTACTCATAAAACCATATACTTAAAAATTCAATTTGAATACAATAGCTATTACTGTACTCAAATTGAATCCAGTTCGTGTACTAAGTACACGAACTGGTGCTCCTTGTGTCTCAAGCAGGAACGATGGTGGTAAAATTTCCACCGGGATCGAATGTGGAACACACCTGAACAGGCACACAATAGCAAACAGCGATCTCAACAGCAACAGGATGGACAACCGTTGCGCCCGTCCGCTCATGAAGCAATAGAAAATCCGTCGCCGTCATATGAGAAAAGTGCGTCACAGGTTCCAATCCATTGGGATCACCACTATACACCCCAGTGACATCAGTGTAATTTCGATACACAGCAGCACCGAGAAACGCTGCCAAGTAGGATCCCGTGATATCGCTACCACCACGATCAAACACAGCAATATCACCACAGGAGGTAGCTCCATAGAAGCCACCGAGTACAACGCGGCGATTCAGACAATGCTCATGAACGAACCGACAAGAAGCCACTTCGTCGAGTGATCCATCATCACGAAACCGCATCACACTCGCTGCGTCGATCCACTGCCAGCCAAGAAAGTCGGCCAAGAGCAAACTCGACAGATACTCGCCACGACTCGCAACATATGCGCGAGAAACTCCCCGTTCAATCTGTGTACGAATCTCACGCAAATGAACATCGATAGCAACAGAAAGACCAAGTTCAGACACGATATGCTGAAACCGAGAAGCAATCAACTGCCACGGCTGATCGAAAGACTCACCCTGCTGCCGAAGCGCAAAGCACGCCAACAACAGATCAGTGATTTTGTCACCACCGTTAACCTTACCAGGAGCCGAAACGACAACCGTCATAATCCGCGGATCACCACGAATAATACGCGTCACCTTGCGGATACTCTCTGCCGTCGCCATCGACGTGCCACCAAACTTGGCGACAATCCGCTGACGAAAAAACTGGGCAAGAAAAAATGCGACGAATCCCAGAACCTTCTTTGCCTGTTGCATGGTTTTCTCCCTTCAGAATATATATTGTCCAATGTGCTAAAGACGGAAGAACGAACACAACGTTTCGCTCTATAATCCCTAACAAAAAACCACCCATTTCGCGGGTGGCCTGAATGCAATACTCGAAAAAATTATCTATGCATCAAACAATCCCGCTCAGTAAGAGTGGTCTTCTTGGTCTTTTTTGTCGTCAAAAGAAATGATTGATACATATTCATATATAGTTAACACAAAACAAAAAAATCTGTCAAATAATTTATCAAGAACTAAAAAATAAACATCCCATCACCAAAACTATAAAATCGATATTCCTTTTCAACGGCTTTGTTATAACTATCCAACGTAAATTCTCGATCACCAATAAATGCAGAAACAAGCATCAAGAGCGTTGACTTTGGTAAATGGAAATTCGTAATCAGCGCGTCAACAACCTTAAAATGAAATCCTTGCGTAATAAAAATATTAATATTCCCCTCATACGCACGCAACCCGCCATGCAATGCTGCGACACCTTCCAGCGTCCGCACAGTAGTAGTTCCCACCGCAATAACCCGTCGTCCATCTTTTTTGGCACGCTCAATTTCCTGCACAGTAGACCCTGACACTTCCACCCATTCTTCATGCATCGTATGATCTTCAATTTTTTCTGTCTTCACTGGCAAAAATGTTCCCAAACCAACATGCAATGTTACCTCTGCAAAAATCACGCCCTTTTTTTGTAATGCCCCAATAACTCGTGGCGTAAAATGAAATCCCGCAGTTGGTGCAGCAACAGACCCTTCTTCCTTTGCATACACAGTCTGATAACTTTCTAACTCATGTTTTTCATCTTTTACATACGGCGGAATAGGCACTTGCCCATACTGATTCGCTTTTTTCCGTACAATTGCTTCATTATATGGAAACTGTACCAATAATGTCCCATCAGGCTCTTTTATTAACGGCTCACAATAAAAATCTTTAGCAAACTGTACTCTCGTCCCAATCTTTACATGTTTTCCAGGACGAGCTAACGCTTTCCACACACCAGGATTTTCCATGGGACGAACCAAAAATATTTCCACAGGATTATCATGATCACGAAGCACCTCTCCATCAACAGACAAAAGTGCTCCAAACAAACGAGCCTTAAACACTTTTGAATTATTCCAAATCAACAAATCCCCTTTTTGAAAATAATCCACAATATCAAAAAATTGTTTATCCACGATAGTATGTTTTTCTCTATCAACCACAAGCAACCGAGAATGATCTCGTGGCTCCATCACCCGCTGCGCAATCCGCTCTGGCGGCAAATGATAATCAAAATCCGAAGTTTTCATAAAATCTCAAATAAATAGCCAATAAAACCTGTTGCGATTTGGGGTCTGGGGTGTGCATTCTAGCCTCAAATCACACCAATCATCAAATAAATAATCATAAAGCGATTTTGCACACCCCAGCGCTTTTGATTCTTTTGGCGACAAAAGAATACAGTAAAGTTAATAAAAAGCTAATCTAATTTTCCTATTTCCTTCACCGCATCTGCAACAACCTGCACAACATGTTTATCAAGAGGACTTGGTATAATATTCTCAGCGTGAACATCTGTCACATAATCAGCAAGTGCTCGTGCCACCGCAAGTTTCATATCATCAGTAACATTTGGAATACGCGCATCAAGAAGCCCACGAAAAATTCCAGGAAACGCAAGCACATTATTCACCTGATTCGGAAAATCACTTCGCCCCGTAGCAACAACAGCAGCGCCAGCAGCCTTGGCAACGTCAGGCATAATTTCTGGCACAGGATTTGCCATCGCAATAATAATAGCACCGTCATGCATACTTTTTACCATATCGGCAGTCACCAAACCACCCTTACTCACACCAATAAATACATCCGCCCCAATAAACGCATCAGCCAATGATCCACAAATTCCTTTATTATTTAACTCAGCCAATAAATCTTCTTTTACATCCGTAAGATTATCTCGTCTATTACAAATCAATCCCTGTGAATCAACAAGAAGCACATCACCGACACCCGCTGCCAAAAGTAATTTTGTAATTGCAACACCAGCAGCACCAACACCACTCATCACCACACGGATATCCTCAATATTTTTATCAACCACCTTCAATGCATTATATAACGCCGCTAACGCCACAATAGCCGTCCCATGTTGATCATCATGAAATACCGGAATAGACAATGACTGCTGCAATCGTCTTTCAATTTCAAAACATCGTGGTGCAGAAATATCTTCCAAATTAATTCCCCCAAACATCGGAGAAATTCTTTCCACTGTTTCCACAATTTCATCCACATCCTGTGTAGTAAGTGCAATAGGAAACGCATCAACCCCAGCGAACTCTTTAAACAAAAGTGCTTTCCCTTCCATCACCGGCAGTGACGCTTCTGGACCAATATTTCCCAATCCCAACACAGCACTACCATCAGTAATCACCGCAACCATATTATGTTTACGCGTGTATTCATAAACCAAATCTTTATTTTCAGCAATGGCTTTACACGGTTCAGCCACACCAGGGGTATAAGCTAAACTCAAATCTTCTGCAGTCTCCACCTTTACTCGAGAAATAATTTCAATTTTCCCTCCCCATTTTTTATGATAATCAATAGCATCCATACATTTTGATAAATAAAATTAACGTAAATACTTTTCAACATTTCTATTATGTTCATCTAACGTTTTAGAAAAATGAACATCCCCCGTATCAAGCGTTGTCAAAAAATACCAATATGAATTTTTTTCTGGATAAATTGCCGCCATAATAGCATCCAAACTTGGCATTGAAATTGGCCCTTTTGGCAACCCAGCATATTTATAGGTATTCCAAGGAGAATCAACATCTCGATCACGAGCATTCGTAAACACATCTCCTGTTAACCCCGTTATATAATGAATACTTGAATCTGCTTGAAGTGGCCATCCATTATCAAGCCGACGCCAAAATAAATCAGAAACAATTCTTCTATCCTCCGAAGAACGAACTTCTTTTTCTATCAAACTAGCAACCGTCAGTACTTCAAAAGGCGTCCTCCCCGCGGCAGCAATATCAGCATACATTTGATCAGTAAATTGACTATCTCTATGATCAACTAATTTATGCACAATATCACCAAAACTCGCATCAGAAAAAATACGAAACGTATTGGGAGACAAATACCCTTCATAACTAATATTGGCAGGTTTACCCTGCAAAATAAATGCCTCTGAAAAAAAAGTACCCGCAACTGAATCACTCACCACAGCAGGCTCACCTAATACCTGAAATACTTCGTCCGTTGTTACAATTCCCTCTCGTTCAAAATAAGCGGCAACCTCCCGCAATGTCCATCCCGGTAACAACGTTATTTCTTTTTCGCTCCTTGTTTTGGGCGCTGCCAACACATCAACAACACGCGCCAACGTAATCGGTGATTGTACACGAAAATCTCCTGCTTGAATTCGCCGATCAACACCACGCCAAGTAACATACACTTTAAAAATTGTCGCATTCTTAATCACTCTTTCTTCAGCAAGACGTACAGCTAATGATGAAACAGTATCCCCCGCATTAACTGAAAAAGTCACTTCTTCAACATCCTGAGGTTCGCTCCAAAAAATTTCACCATGAACAAACCAACAAAAAAATACGATAAGGCAAGTGAGCACCAAGAGAAAATAAACTTTCATAAATTACAAAACAACTGAAGAAAAAACATCCGCATGCTCCCGAGCCCACGCCAAACGCTCTGGTACTCCAACATCTATCCACGGACTATCTGATAAATAAACATACAACTCCTTCATATGAGGAAACACATCATACTCAATACTAAACGCATCCTCATCAGGAAAATACGCCGTTGCTTGTGTGGTAAATAGATATACTCCCCCATTGATATACCCTTCAATCTGCTTACCTTCTTTTTCTTTAAACGATAACAAATGATGCGTTTCATCATACGCAAGTGTGCCATAGGTTGACGCATCATCAACTTTTGTTCCCAAAATCAATCCATCAGAACCATGTCGCAACTGATTCACCATATCACCAAAATTAACCGTACTCAAAACATCACCATTTAAAATTAACGTTGGCTCATCAAGGGTGTCAATATACGAAAATGCATTTTTAATTGCCCCACCCGTACCAAGTTTTTTTTCTTCAACAGCATAAACAATATCAAATCCCTTATAAGATGTTCCTACTTGTTTTTGTAACACATCAGACAAATGCCCCGCAGCCAAGACAACACGAGATACACCAAGAGGCCTAAGCATAGCAAGCTGCCAGTCCAACACAGTCCTTCCACCAATATCAAGCAAAATTTTTGGAACATGTTTGGTAATATCTCCAAGCCGAGTGGATAATCCCCCACAAACAATAACAACATTCATACAATATCTAATAACGAATTCAAATACACAAAAAATGATAACACATACGGACTCATAATATACACGACAAATACAAAAAAGAACAAGGCACTCACAATTCCCCCCACAATATCTCTCGGATAGTGTACCCCCACATAAATACGCGAAAAGGCAACCACCGATGCACACAAAAATGTACAAACAGTGATAAACGGAAACTCCGAAAAGAAAAAAGTTGAAAACAAGGCAAAAATAAATGCGACCGTTGTGTGATCAGAGGGAAAAGATTTCCAAGTACTCATGGGCGTCAACAATTGTGTTATTTTAGGAAACTCCACAATAGGACGCGGATGAGGAAACGCATAGGCAAACAACCAATTAACCGCTATCGCAAAAAATAGAGTAGTCAACAAAAGTACCAAAAACGAAAAAAATGAATTGTCCCCATCAGTAAATAAAATTAATGGAATAGATAAATATACCACCACGCTTCCCAATATAAAAATCAACCACATCGCACAAAAAATCATAAAAGAATCCAACACCCGATATTTTCCCGTCACCTGGTTTATAGCAAAAAATATAGTGCGACTCCAAGAATATTTCATATATTATTTTCGTAATGCGGAAACAAATTTGTATAATCGATACCAAACACCACTCAACATCACTTCAAACGCATCAGCATAACAAGCCTGAAATCCGCCAAACCCCGCTTTAAATCGAGTTACCCCCGTCCACACATCATCCACATTCCAAGACAAATGATGAAAAGATGTTTGCGGTCGTGCCGGCGTAGACGGAGATATCCCCCAAAAATCATACGTCGCAAGACCCAACTGCTTTGCATGTTGAATTTGAACCCATTGGAGTAAATAAGGTGCCATCACATTTCTATGTTCATTACTCGACGCTCCATGTAAATAGACATACGATTGTGACCCATAAACACAAATATTTGAAGCAATAGGAACTCCCTCATAATACGCAGTAAACTGTTCACACATATCCTGTGCCAACATTTTTTCATAATACGCTTTTTCGTGACTACGAAAATTATCTCTACTTGTTGTTTGTGTATTCAAAACATAAAATACCTCTGCAGAAGGTTCCCGCCGAATTTCTACTCCTTTTTTTTCTGCCAATCGGATATTATACCGAGTCTTACTATGCATGTGGGCAAACAACTCATCTTGTGTCTGAGATAAATCAAGCAACAACGTATCCTTAGGCTGCCTATATGTTGTCATTTCAACATGCCAAGAATCCTGTGGTATAGCTCCCGACTCTATCGGTTCAAATCTCACAAAAACATATCCTTGTTTTTTCAACCACTGACACACAACAGCCAGATACTGTTTTTTCATAAAAACTCGTGGAAAATAAACAAACATTTTTCCTAACGCAAGCGAATAGACAAATCCTTGTCCTTGCCACACAAGGGTATCCTTATCAAAAAGCTGCATACGTAATGGCATATTCCCCACAGAACGTTGAAACACCCCCCAATCCCAAGATTGCAAAAATTCCGCTTGATTAAGCGGTATAGATGATTTTTCCCATGATATTTTATCCGTACAAATAACAACCTTCATATATACCTATCATAGCAAAAAAAAGGGGTCTTTGTGAACCTACACACAAAAATATTTGCTTATCGTAAATAATTTCGCTATAGTAAGCGGTAGTTTTATACATATACTTATGTCAAATCGTCATCTTGCAAGAACAATTGTCATGCAAATTCTCTATCAATGGGATTTTAAAGAAAAGCCTACTGCAGCCCTCCCTGCAATTATTGACCAAAATCTAGAAGAATTTGGGGTAGGACTTGATGAAAACAAAATATACGTACGGCAAACAGTAGAAGGCATCGTTGAACATATAGACAATATAGACAACGTTATTGAAACATATGCAACAAACTGGCCAATAGGACAAATGTCAATTGTCGATAGAAATATTTTACGCATTGGCGTATATGAACTTACTATCAACGAAAAAATTCCTGAAAAAGTAGCCATCAACGAAGCAATTGAAATTGCCAAAACCTATGGAGGAATAACAAGTGGAAAATTTGTTAATGGCATCCTAGGTGGAATATACAAAGACCTCCAACAAACACCTAACACAGACATCAGTTCATAAAAAACACAGACATCTTCTCCCTATAAACTACTTCAAAAAAAACTAATAGCAGCCTCTTGCTGAGGCTATGAATCAAAGAGTATTCTATGATAGACGAAATATACAAAGAAAAAAAATTTTCTACCCTCGAAAAAAAAATCGGGGTAAACTTTACCACGAAACAACACCTTGTCCAAGCACTCGTTCACAGATCATACCTCAATGAAAATAGAGAATTCCCACTTGCTCACAACGAACGATTAGAATTTCTTGGTGATGCTGTTCTTGAATTAGTAGTAACAGAATTTTTGTTCGAACACTACCTCAATCCAGAAGGAGAACTTACCAACTGGCGAGCGGCTCTTGTGAATGCAAAAAATTGTTCTCTTGTTGCAAGAGAAATGAATATTGAACCGTACCTATTTCTTAGCCACGGAGAACAAAAAGATGCGGGTACAAAAGCCCGCGATTACATTCTCGCAAATGCAGTTGAAGCAATCATTGGTGCCATCTATATAGATCAAGGATGGGACATGTCAAAACAATTTATCACCAGATGGGTCATTAGCAAACTTCCAGAAATTCTTGATCTCGGACTATGGATGGATCCAAAATCTCGCTTCCAAGAATCAGCACAAGAAATTGTTGGCGTAACACCAACATATAAAGTGCTTCACGAAGACGGACCAGATCATGATAAACAATTCACTATTGCGGTATACCTTGGAAAAGAACAAGTTGCCAGAGGAGACGGCGGCAGCAAACAAGAAGCGCAAGTAGCGGCAGCAGAAGAAGCACTCAAGGTAAAAGGATGGAAAGGACCAAAAATAGAAATTCTCACACGCGAACCAAACGATCCAATTGGGTAATAAAAAAATTCTCGTAAGAGAATTTTTCCTATTGACCATCAGGGCTCTTTCTAGAATACACGATTCTCTTGATTTATTATTTATCTCATGATATAGTGTTCATCGCACAATCGCGATACATAATGCCCTTGTAGCTCAGCTGGTAGAGCAGTTGCCTCTTAAGCAAACGGTCCCTGGTTCAAGCCCAGGCGGGGGCACAAATCTTCATTTCGGTACGCTAGGCAAGCCAAAAATAGCTATATATAATAGGCTTGCCCCGCGCAGCGAAGCGTGTAACGGGGTCCTGTAGTTTAATGGATAGAACAACGGTCTTCGGAACCGTTGGTGGGGGTTCGATTCCCTCCAGGACCACAATAAAAAATAACGCGTCATATAATGACGCGTTATTTTTTTATAATTAAAAGAAAAATAAAAACTATGGTGTCTGCACAACTTCAGCAGACGGCAACAAAATACCATTTCCTACCGCAAGTATTTGTTCACCAGTAACCGTATCCGTCGCCTGTAATGTTACTTGTGACGTAAGATTCGTTTGACTAGGATTGTTGGTATTAAGAATAATTGGCAATGACAATGCTAACACGTCAACACTCGTGGGCATAGTATCAATATGCCATGTAACCTTTTGTTCTTTTTCATCATACGCAACATCCCCGGCAGGAGCAACAAACAAAACAGGATCAACGGTAACATCACCATAAATATCAGCAGTCAATGTAATATCAGTAAGCGCATGAAAACTATTGGTAAGCACCCACACCATATCATGCTGTGTCTTTGTGCCATCCAAATCTGTTGTTTCATCTCGAACATCCAAATCAACATCAGAATTAAACGTAAGTTCAAGCGGAGCATTCGTAAAAATATGTGATTCACCATCACTCTCATATTGCACTTCAAGAAGCACCTTTGCCTTATAAGAAGGAATAGTAGACAAAGGAACATCTTCATTTGTCTTAATAGGCAAACTGAAATCAATTGAAAATTCATCACCAACAGCAAGGACATTCAAATCATGCAGATTACTTTGATTCCACGTAATAGTTCCTCTTCGTAAATCATCCCCAAGTTGTTCTCCCACAATAGCTCCTCCTAATTCATCCGTAAGCGATCCCCAATATAAAATACTTTTCCCTTCTATAGAAGGCGCATCAAAAATTGCCCGAACCCTCATCTTTTCAAGATCAACACTTCCGTTATTTTTAACATGAATACTTGCATTAAGCACTTCTCCTGGCTGCACAGTAAATGAATGCAATGAACCATTAATAGCTAACGATGCTACCAAATCAGCATTCACCACAGAGACATCAAATGTCTGAGACGTATACAGAAAATCTTGTCCATTCAATTCTCCCACAAGCCGAGCCGTAAGAGAAACAGGAGTATCGTCATTTTCAACTGGAGAAAAAATACCTTTTACCGTAACCCGTGAATCTTTATCTAATACAGGAAATGTCCAGGCATAAACAGAAGATTCATCTGAATCGGGCTCACTTACAGAAATAACAAACCGATCATTCGGTTCAAACATAAGACGAACATTTGATAATGGCACATCTTCAATAAGAGAAAGATCAAAAATAAATGACGTCTCCGCACCAGCAACAACACTTTCAGGAGCATCCACAGCCAGAGCAACCGGTGCATCATTTAATATAACCGTAGTATTTGCTACCTTCTGAAAGGATGAACTAAAATTACTAGGAGTATAATTCAAAAATACCCGAAATGACCGCTCTTCATCCAAATTACCAAACATGGTGCCATAAATATCAATATATCCACTTGATTCTTTATCAAGCGCTCCTAAATCCCATTCCGTATTCGTATCATTTGATGGCAACTGGCTACTTTCAGAAAAAACAAAGCCTTCCGGATATCGTACTTGCAGTGTTGCCTGGGTAAGTGGAATAACTTGCGCATTACTATACCGAATACGATAACGAACTTCCTGACCAATTTGAACTTCCTTATCGCCCGAAATAGACAAAATAACATCAGCTTCAGAAAAACGAGACTGAGGTTGAAAAATAAAAAATCCTGCATAGGCAACAGCCCCCAAAAATCCTATAGTCAATAAAAAAGTAATAAATGCCTTGAGGAATCGCCAACGAGGTTTCTTCTGAAAATGTTTCATGTCAGGCATGGAACCATCGGCATTTTTATAAATGGTCGTAAGTTTTTCATCAATATCTTTACGAATACGTTTTTTGTGAAATCCTTCTGATTCCTCTTGTTCAGGTTCTTGTTCATCTCCATCAACAAAAGAAAATCCTTCGTCATCATTCCCTAAAGTAAGCATATCATCTTCGTCAAGAAGCTCCGTCGTACTACTAAGCAGTTCTTTTGCAAGAACATGATGTTCGCCATCATCAAGAGATCCCTGAGCAAGTGGTTGCTCAGAAAAATCGGAAATAACTTTATCGTCCTGTTCTTCTTGAAGAACCTTAGGATACTCAATAACAGAAGTTGTTTTCTTCACGCGACTTGTACTCTTTTTCGTAGAAGACTTTTTTTTGAGTACACGTTTTTTCTCCGTCCCTTTTTTTACAGATGAAGACGACTTTTTCACTTTTTTAGAAGTTGTGGGTTTCTTTTTTGAAAAAGATGATTTTTGTAAAGATGTTGCAGGCATAAATAAAATATCAAAAACGAATACAAGTAAAAGTATAGCACAAAAAATCAGACAACCCTACATCATTTGTGTTGTGCAAATACCACTCCATATACTTCATCCACAAGCAACGTAGTATCAAATGTCGCACCATTTGAAGCAAAATCAATATCTGGTCGTGATTTCCATACCGGTTGCCATGAGTTAGGATAAATAATCTGGGAAGAAAAATGTACATCTTTTCCAGATTGTTTTTGGGTTAATAAACTATATTTGGACGCAGGAGTCTCATTATACAATAAATCAGCCCACGTATCTTCTTGCTTAGTACTCATGTCAAACAAAGAAAATGGAAGTTTATACACAAAATATAATGATTGCGATTCACCAGGGCTCGTAATCATCCAATTACCAAACGCTGTTTTTTCAAATTCATTGGTAATGCGAGTTCCCGTATGTTCATCAATATGCAATCCCTGTTCCTGCTTCAACACATCAACATCATCAACATACCAATCTTCTGGCACAACGAAAAAATCCTCTGGTGGTGGAGTAAACCCACCCGCATCCAAAAGCTCGGCGCCTTCAGGGACATACGCACGAATATAACTAATATTGCTCGTATTATATAATGTATTATCCCCATAATAGGCATCTTGCGCACGATGGATAATAACCGTATCAATAATTGACCCATCTTCCTGAATAACACTTTGATGATCAATATTTTGTTCGATTAACGCATCCGTTTTTGCACCACCAATATTTGCCACAGAAACGTGCAAATAATCTTGTGCCGGAGCTGTAGCCACTAATTCTCCTGTCCACCCAAATTGCCGAAAATATGACTGTGATTCATCAGAAAAATATACTTTAATTTCACCCTGTTCAAGAGCTTCATGAAGCTCTTGTAATAATCCAAGCATATCTCCTGCATCAAGTGACTGAACATCAGTAAGAAATTGCAACAACAGTGATGAAACAATTTGCTTCGGTGCAGAAGAATCTTTTTCTGAAACGATCTGTTCCTCAATAGAATGGACAGCAGAATCGGCATCAAGAGAGACATCATCATATGCCCTACTCACTTGAGGACCAACCACCCGTAAAAATCGTTCAAGCACAGTAGAATCAATAGCAATAACACCATCCACCGTTTCTCCTCGTGCATGTTCATAAAACCACGCCGTCTTTTGTGCCGAAGCCGAAAAATCAGGAAACCAATTGGCATCTTGAAATTCCCATCGTTTATTAACTAATTGCAAAGGAAGTGGTGGTTTTTCAAATACATCAAGCTGACCTTGCAAATCATACGTACCGCCGCCAGGAACATCAATATCCCATTTCCCATCAGAAAAATTTACGACCGCAAAACTTCCCGTGAAACCACCAGTTGGTCGCCATTCATTCGTATTTTGAAACATAATTAAATGTGTTCGAGGATGTTTTCCACCAAAAACCAAATCAACAGCATCAACCAGTTGCACAATATCATGCATATCATCAATAACAGCAGCAAATAAATCTCGAAATTGAACAAATGGTTCTTGATATTCCAATGGCAACGTAGAAGGATTTACTTTATTAAGAAGCACCAATGCTTCTTGGTATTGTGGAATTGATCGATCAATATGAACACGTAAAATACGAAATCGATCAATAATCGACATACTGTCATCCTTGGAGGCTTCTTCAATACCTTTTACTAAATAGGTATTCCACAATGCTAATTTATGTCCTGCTTCAAGAACTGCTTGTCGGCTTTTTACTTCAGCCCCAATAATTGGTAATAATTTTGCCGTAGAAATAAGTAATTTATGCTCTTTATCTACTAAATTCGTTGCCGTATCAAATGAAGCCAATGCTTCTTCTAAATCATATTGTGCTTGAGGAAGGTTTGCATGAAACGCAGCCGCCGTAGATGATTGCAATGACAAAAACGCATTAGTACTTGCATTAATAACTTCATCCCCTGTTTTACGCACATGTATATACATAGACAACGCAGGAAACGGCAAAATGGAAAAAAACAAAAGAATGACCGCAACATATCTCATATATTTGGCATTCAATACCCCATACCACCAATCTTTTGCACGAGAAAAAAAGGAAAAAGATGGCCGAGGAAAAGAAAAAGATGACCCAATACGAGACACAAGTGGCTGACGAATAACAACCGGTTTTTCTTTCATACGATCAGCCCTAGGCACCGCTTGATCCTGTTTTGTGTACGCCTTAACAGCTGATAAATAGGCATTTACTTTTGCAACTTTATTTGAAAAAGAAACTGCTTCTGCCGGATTATAGGAAGCACACTGTGGAAGTTGAGGAGCTTTCTCTGGAACATACGGAGTAACAGCATCCCATTCTTTTTCATATCCTTCTGCACGTAAATTCACCACATGTGAAGAAACTTCCGGTTTCTTTGTAACATGAATATCAACCATTGGTGAAAAATGTTGTTTTTTTGATATAGATAAATCAACAGTAGATGAAGTGCCATTATGAGAAGCACGCGGTTGTTCATATTTTTCTGGATGCAAAATAGGACACACACGTTTATTGTGGCCTGTTTTCCGGCAATACGAACACCGTTGACGTTTACGAGAAGATAAAGACGCCATTGAGATATGAATAATAAATGTATTCAGCAAACATAGTATATCACAAAACTTCTATACTCAAGAAAAAATGAGGATAAAATAAACATATGCATTATTCCACTGGAATATAAAAAAATCCCAAACCGGGATTTTTTTTACGTATATGTATCTCTGCTAATTCGTAGATGTTATGCCCTATCCTTTATGTCCAGATGAACGGCCTTGTTTTTCATACACCATAAGTGTTTCTTCTGCCAACTTCTTCCATGAATATTGCCGTAATACTTCTTTGCTATTTGCAACCAACTCTCGACGAATATCATCATCAGTAAATCCAACATAGAGTGCATCCACAAACTGTTCACTATTTTCAGGATCAACAAAAAGCGCAGCATCACCCAACACCTCCGGCATACACGAACGATCAGAAGAAACAACAGGAACACCATGCGCCATGGCATCAAGTGGCGTCAAACCAAATCCCTCATACAAACTCGGAAAAACAAACAACGAGGCTTGGCGATACATTGTCGCCAATTCTTCATCAGACAAAAATCCTGTATACACCACTTGCTTACATGCTTTCATATCATCACTTTCAAGAAGCGGATCATAAAACGCATTTTGCTTCCCTACCAACACCAGCTGATACTGACTTTTTCCATACCGTTCTTCAAACCGTTTCCATGCTTTTAATAATCCAGACAAATATTTATGTGGATACGCCGCCCCAACATACAGAGCAAACCACCCATTAATACCAAACCTATCAAACAACTCCTGCCAGTCAGGTACGTGAAGTTTTGTATGCTCGGTATGTTCTAAAGATTCTTGTTCTTTCGTATTTTTATTTGCTTGAAAAAATGGCGCCTGATACGTTACCACCATATTATCCAAAGGAACCCCCAAGGTATTATGAATATCTTGCTTCGTAAATTCGCTCGTCACCAATAACGCACGAGCACGATGTACAACACGGGTAATAAGCCGCCGATGTATTTTGTCTTTTATAAAATACACAATTTTTCCACGGGTAGTTGCTTCTGGCCGTGCATAATGAAACATCGTCAAATCATGAATTGTTACCACAAACGGCTTTCTATACAAAAATGACACATTCCAATGTGGAAAATGCATCAAATCAACAGGCGTTTTATTAAATATCCTCGGCAACACCAATTGTTCTTTCCACGAATACCATGGGACATCAGCAACAATAAGCCGTATCCTATCCATAGACGCATGCTGAGAAATTTCTTGTTCAATAACAGCTTTCTGTTCAAGACGCACAAATAACACATACGTATTACTCGTATCAATCGTAAGCAAATGAAGCACCAACTGTTCAATATATCGCCCAATGCCATATCCCTTTCCCCACATCCGGGCATCAATACCAATTCTCATAAAAATAATTCATAATAATATTAATAGCCCACACCAATACACTATGTCCCTAATGGCTTCAGACTATTTTCTATACACGATCCAATAACGTGCCAAATTCTCGTGCTGTTTTTTGCCAAGAAAATAACATACTTCGTTCACGCCCTTTTTCACCAAGCGAATGACAAAGAATATCATGTTCCAAAAGATCACGCAATGCAGCAGAAATGTCGTTCACATCAAGTGGATCAACCAATACGGCAGCACCACCTGTTACCTCAAATAATGAAGAACTATTACTCGTAATTACCGCTGTTCCACATGCCATTGCTTCAAGCACAGGAAAACCAAATCCTTCATACAAACTTGGAAATAAAAACACCCGAGCTCGAGTATATAATGTTGGCTTATCTTCCGCAGAGACATATCCAAGATACTGAATATACGGATCATGTTCCATTATAGCGCGTACATCATCAGACTTCCACCCAGAACTTCCCGCAATAACAAAAGGAAATGCTGCACGAAGTGCTAGTGGCAACGCCTGATGTGCCAACATAATACCCATCACATTTTTCCGTGGTTCCAATGTTCCCAAAAACAATACAAACTGTTCAGGCAAAGAAATACCTGATTTTTTTATCTCTTTTGTTTGAAACAAAGAACTCACTCCAGGATACACAACATGCACCCGATCATCAGGAATACCATACAAAGTAACAATATCATGTTTTGTATTTTCAGATAGCACCACAATAACTTGTGCCCTCTGACACAAACGACGCGGACGAACCAACCAATGTTTCAATCGCTGACGCCAATAAAAACAATCACGATAAATATCAAACGATAAATCATGCATCGTCAATACAAACGGAACCTGTTTTGACAACGACATCACATGCATATTTGGGGAATACCACCAATCAAAACCCGCAGCACCAGGGAACAACTGCTTCACTCGGCGCCATACAAAAGCATCAAGAGAAAACAAGCCAAGCAACTGACATAAATGAAATACCTTATTCGGCCAACGCGTTCGCACCATATGCACATGAGAAAATTTCCAATCAGGAATATCAAAAGAATCATCTCGAAAGGCATTCATAAATAATACAAACTGATATTCAGGATATGCCAAAAAAAGAGCTGTCAAAAGTTCATATGTATATTCTCCCACTCCTGTTCGATGTGTGTTCGCAAAACAGCGAATATCAATACCAATAATCATAGAAATACCGAACAAAAAACTAGTCAATCGGGGTATGTTGTACAGCAAGCTGACACTGCGTCATATCTTGCAAAAAATCTTCATAATGTTGAGAAACATATGTTTCAATCTGTTGACGAAATCGTTCATCACTATATCGCATAGCATGCGCACGAATAGCATCACCATTCCACACATATTCATCAAACGTAAGTAATACATCAAACAAAGATTCCCACGTTTGTTCTTCAAAAAATACCCCCGTTTCTCCTGGAATAACGGTTTCACATACCCCGCCAACGCCATACGCAATCACCGGACGACCACTCGCCATAGATTCAATAGGGGTAATTCCCAAATCTTCAACTTGCGGATGAATAAACGCTTTTGCATGCGCCAACAACTTCGCTTTTTCTTTATCAGAGACTCTCCCCAAAAATTCAATATTATCCTTGGCTCGTTTTTTAAGATTGTCTAATTCTGGCCCTGAACCAAAAATTTTAATTGGCCAACCCAATCGATTAAATACCTCAACCACCAAATCAAACCGTTTATAAGGAACCATCCGTCCTCCCGTCACAAAATAATTACCAATATTTTTCGTAACAAAAAATTGATCAACGCTCACCGGCGGATAGATAATATCACTTTCACGTCGATAATATTTATTAATCCGTTGACGCACCGTATCAGAATTGGCAATAAAATAATCCACCCGATCTACACTTGCTCTATCCCACAACCGCATCTTATGAATCAATCGAGGAAGAAACATATGGACAATCGGATTATACGGCAAACTCGCAAGATACTCGTGAGTGTCGGACCACAAATACCGTGTTGGCGTATGACAATATGAAATATGCACTGCCTGCGGACGAGTAATAACTCCCTTAGCAAATGCGCTTGTTGAAGAAAGAACAACATCAAACTCATGCAAATCATGCCGCTCTGTTGCAATTGGCATAAATGGCAAATACCATCGATATTTTTTCCGACCAAAAGGAAGCTTCGCAATAAATGATTCTCGAATATCTGCATCCGAAAATCGTTTCATAGAAGAAACGTCATGAAATAACACAAAAATAGGAGCTTCTGGCCACACGTCATGGAATGCCTCGAGTACTCGTTCTGCTCCTCCATCCTGTGCAAGATAATCATGTACAAGCGCAATCTTCATAGCAACAAATAATTACAATTACAAAGCCTTTCGACGTTTCAACAAAATAAATGGTGTCTTCACAAAAATAATAATATCAAGAAACAAACTCCAATGTTCAATATAAAAAACATCAAGCCGGACTTCATCTTCATACAAAAGATCACTCCTACCGGAAATTTGCGATAATCCCGTAACCCCTGGTTTTACCGTAAACACTTTACGATGTTCATCAATATAGCCAGCAACCTCTCGCGACTGATGCGGTCTTGGCCCCACCAAACTCATCGTACCAAACAACACATTAAAAAATTGTGGAAGCTCATCCAAACTAAACCGACGAAGAACACTGCCAACTCTCGTCACTCGTGGGTCGTTACCAACTTTATAAATAGGGCCACTTCGTGTATTTTGCTTCGCAATAAGTTTTTCTTCTTTTGCCAAAGCTTTTTTCCCTGATTCGCCAAACTGGTCACCAGTACAATCTTTCACATGCATAGACCGAAATTTATATGCAGTAAATATTTTTCCTCGTAAACCAACCCGTTCATTTTTATACAACACAGGGCCTCTTGTATCAATCCAAATCAAGAGCGAAATCAATACCATGAAAGGAAACGTACACAAGATAAGAATAATAACCACAACCACATCAAAAAGACGCTTCACTACTCTCCCCCATCCATCAAGTGGAGTACGCTTAAGCTCTACCACAGGAAATCCTGCCAACGGATGCGCCACACTATGACTCGCGTATGAAGAAAACTGATCTGCCGCATACTTAAACACAATATGCCGATCATGACAAAAAGAAATAAGAAAAAGCATTTTTTCACGAGACAAAAAAGGATCAACAACAATCAACTCATCAACACAAAGTAAAGATAATTCTTGTTGTTGTTTTGCACCAAATGTTATATATGAACCCACAACTTCATATCCAAGTTCTGGCCGTCGCTCTAATGCACCACTCATTTCAACAATTCTATCTGCTGATCCAACCAAAACAACATGCCGCAACCCAATCCGCAAACGATAAAACAATCCTTTCAACCCACGCAACACAAGCCTGCCAGCAATCACATACACTATTGCCAATCCATAGCCAAATAAAATCAAAAATCGTGAATCAAACAACTGTTGTGTAAAAACAATATATAGCGCAATCAATGACAAACCGATAGTACAAGCCATAACAACACGTACCACATCAAAAGAAAACTTTCTATTTTTATTATGGGAATATAACCCCGAAAACGCGAATATAATAACCCCTAAAATAGCTGCCCAAATACTTACCTCAAAAAAATCTGATCGCGTCAACGAAAATGCCACAGGCTTAAGAGAAATAGCCCAATCAGAAAAGCGTAAGATATAGGCACTTGCCGCCGCCAACAATAACAGAAAAAAATCCAGCGGAACCAATAACACCATGAAGATAAATTCAAATCGTTTCATAAAGAGAAAAAAATGATACCCTTATCATAACCAAAAAAATACAATTCTGCAACTTGACAATTTAGCTAATTTAGGCTATTATTATGATTATCTTGTTCATTACAGACGATTGCTCCAATACGTGTATTGGAGAGGAAAGTCCGAACTCCCACTAGTACCTCGTACTAGTGTCATGGTAGTGGGTAACGCCCACCTTCTTGCTCGCGAGAGTAAGGACGGGATAGTGCCACAGAGACAATACTAATCCGGTTCTGCCGGATGAAAGGTGAAAAGTGTATAGACGTTTTTGTTCTTAAGACAAAAGCGACGATACTCGGCTCTTGGCAACAAGATGCCGTGGTAAACCCTACCTGGAGAAAGAGCAGCGTTCACGCCTTGAGCGAGTTCGAAAAGGTAGCTCGTTAGAGCGTAGTAGTAATACTACGTCGAGAGAAATAATCGTCACCCGGCACTGCCGGGCTACAAAATTCGGCTTATCGTAATAAACAAGACAACAAAAAACATCGCAATATCGCGATGTTTTTTGTTACAATATAATAAGTATATATTTACAAAATTTATGATAAAAATAACAGACCTTATTCCCAAAGAATCAAAAACACATTATATATATAAAATCATGACCTTTTTTGAACAAGAACGAGATGAACAAATTGGAGTAATTGCCGCAGAGGAAGTATTAACCTTTTTCTTACAATCAATAGGCCCAGCCATATATAATAAGGGCATACAAGATGCATCATCTGTAATAAAAGAAAAAACAGACGGGATCGCCCTAGATCTCGACGCATTAAAAAAAGCAGACTAAGTCTGCTTTTCTGTGTGGATGAAAAGACTATTCATCATCATCCTCTTCTTCATATTCATCATCGTCAGACCAAACAGTATACTCTTGGTCTTCTTCTTCATCATCATGATACATATGTACCACTATATACTACAAATAGATATTCACGGTGGCGTGAATAAAAACAAGTATATCGAGCTCCTTTTCCCACGGCAACATCACTTATTCACATACTGGGGATAAAAATAAAAAAACTATAACTATAGATTTTTTCTTGTGCGATTGGAGAGAGTATGTGGAAACACAATTGCCGAGTCTCACGGGGCTGGATGTTCCGCCGGACTCTTCTGCTGCCCACGATGACCTTGACTCACTCTGAGTAGTGTCGAGACTTGATGATACCGCCGCGTGGTCTATCTTCCACAAACAGGGACATCGGCGGCCGTGCCCTTACGTGTCAACCCGTGTTGGTCCACAAGCACGAGCGGACACCATCGGGCGACGAAGATCACATGCATATTGTTACTTTAAGGCGATTTAGGACTGCCTCCTGGTCACAGACCTTAGTCGCTGGACGCGGTTAACTGATCGAACATTCAGCACTCTTGCACCACCGGAGGGCCTTGAAGGTGCACGAGACAGGAGTGGCTCAACACGGGCGCTC